>Ga0208495_1000013_pt1 | contig 166702 bp, 130 predicted proteins | sample CryBogmetaGMA14M_FD_184551 | JGI IMG/M metagenome (GOLD analysis project Ga0208495, IMG submission 184551) | Freshwater microbial communities from Crystal Bog, Wisconsin, USA - MA14M (SPAdes) | ecosystem: Environmental > Aquatic > Freshwater > Lake | place: Crystal Bog, Wisconsin, USA...
ATTCTTCGTAACCCTTGCCAAATGCACGTATGTCCATATAATAGATCGTGATATCCGCCATCGGCAAGGCTCCCATTAGAAGCTGAGCCTGCTTAAGAGAATACATGCAACAGATCTGGGAACAGATAGGGTTATTGGTTGCAGCCACCGAACAGGAGCGGAAGTTTTCAAGGCTTGAATCCCTGGATCCAGTGCATAACACATAGGCAATATTTCCAGGGGTTTTGCCGTCACCAGGCCTGAGAACGTTATTGTAGGGGCGGGTAGGGGCAATGAGCCGGTCCATCTGCATGGAATCGATCACATTCGGAAGCTGGTTGAAAGAGTACTGGGGTTTAAATGCAGCATTGAACAAATTGAAGCCCGAAGCGATGATCACTGAGCTTGCATATGCTTTTACGATCTCTTTTTTCTGTGAAAAATCAATAGCATAGGCTGGGCAGGCGCTTACACATTGGTGGCATTCGCGGCAATTGCTGCAATCGAGGCAGCGGTCGGCGCTCTGGTGCACTTCTTCCTCGGTGAAAGTGAATTCCACTTCATTGAAGTCTTTAATTCGTTCTGCAACCGGCCTTACTTTTTCATCAAGGGCAGGTTTAAATTTAATATCGGGCCTGGCCAGGACTTTCTTTTTATCTATAGCAGGAAGTTTATCTCCGAACTCGAAATTATCTAATTCAAATCCCTGAAGGTATTTGTCCATATAAAATGCTGCACGCTTTCCCTGTCCTGCTGCTTCAATAATAGTTGAAGACCCGCTTACCGAGTCCCCGCCTGCGAAAACCCAGGGAACTGCAGTCTGCAAAGTAGTTGCATCAGTTTTTATCCTGCCATCCTTTTCGAGGTCCAGTTCTTTGCTGAAAGCGGATGTGGTTGGTGAAAGGCCAATGGCCTCAATTACAAAGTCTACATCCTCGGTATATTCCGAACCTGCTACTTCACTTGGTTTCCTGCGGCCGCTTGCATCCGGTTCACCCAGCGCCATCTTTATAAGGACAACCTGGGTGAGCCTGCCATCTGCGCCAGCAAATTTTACAGGGTTCCGGAGCAACTCAAAATGTATTCCTTCTTCCTCGGCTTCATGAATTTCGTCTTTCCATGCAGGCATTTCTTCACGGCTCCGGCGGTAAATGATGGAAACCTTTGATGCTCCAAGCCTAAGTGCTGTGCGGGCGGAATCCATGGCGGTATTCCCTCCGCCTATCACCATCACCTTTTTACCAGTAAGATCGGTCTTTAAACCTATCTTCGATTCCCTCAGGAAATCAAGGCAGGAAACAATACCCTTGAGGTCGGAGCCGGGGATGTTCATTTTGCTGGTTTTATGCGTTCCTACAGCGACAAATACGGCATCATAATTCTGTTCTTTGATCTTATGCAGGCTTCCTACCGGGTGGTTGCATACGATTTCCACACCCAGGGATGTGATGTTTTCAATGTCGCGGTCAACCACCGTATTCGGAAGCCGGTATGCCGGCAGTGTAAGCTTTAACATTCCACCGGCTTCAGGAGCGGCTTCAAAGATCTTGACTTTATGACCGGCGAGGGCCAGGTGATAAGCAGCGGTGAGGCCGGCCGGACCGGAACCCACAATAGCTACTTTCTTCCCGCTGTTCTTTTCGATTAGCCTTGCCGGTGCTTCAGGATATTTAATATAGTAGTCTTCTGCAAAAAACCGTTTTATCCTGCGGATGTCAACCGTAGCTTCGAGACTGGCGCGGGTGCATTCTCCCTGGCAGGGTGAGTAACAGGCCCGCCCAAGGCTTCCCGGGATAGGAATGTCCTCCATATGCAGATGCATGGCCTCCTCGTACTGGCCGTTCCTTACGAGAGAAATGTAACCATAAGGCTTTACTCCTCCGGGACAGGCTGCGATGCAAGGGGCTGAGGTATCCTGTCTCTCGATAACGGCAATCCTCGGATTGGCAAGGCTAAAAGGAATGTAGGCGACTTTGCGTCCTGCAAGATGGGCGTTGTATTCATCAGATCTTACTTCGGGACAAGCCATTTCACATTCCTGGCAGCCGGTGCAGGCTTCGGGCTTTACATACCTTGGATTTTTATTGATCTCAAGATGAAAGCCTTTTTCGTTCCGTTTTATGCTGTCAATTTCGGAATTCAATAACAAGGTAATGTTTGAATGTCGTGCCGTTTCCGACATCTTAGGTGTAGTGATGCAGGCTGCACAGTCAAGGGTTGGGAATACCTTGCTCAGCTGTATCATCTTGCCTCCGATGGATAAACCCTTCTCGACAAGCAATACCTTATAATCCATGTTAGCCAGGGATAAGGCCGCTTCCTGCCCGGCAATGCCGCCCCCGATGACCATTACATCGTACTTTTTTTCTTCTGTGTTCATCTGTTAATAATTTGATTTCAGTGGTCAGATGGAATGCCCAAAACTATCGTTCCAGTTTAGGATTAACTTTTTCCATTGGGCATTTCATGAAAGTTCAGCTAAGATTTTTGTGAAATTGGCCATATGGCTGGCAAAAGGTTCTGCACATACCGAACAGATGGCCGCCATCCTGATGCGCTTGGGGCTTATTCCTTTTGCAGTCATCTGCTTCTGGCATTCTTCGATGATCTTATTGGTAAACTCAGGGCAGCGTGAGCTGTATGAGCATTCATGCCCGTCGGCAGCGATGAACACACCGTCGAAGCCCTGTTCGAAAGCACGCATGATCCAGCGGGGCTTGATGCCCGATGAACATGGCAGGCTTATCGTATATACCGTAGGCGAATAGTGGATCTTTCGTAAGCCTGCCTGGTCAATTCCGGGATCAGAGATCTTGTCGGTCGAAAACACCAGTATCCTTGGCGATTTTTTTGTTTCCATATGGTAATCTTTTTTATTCCTTTCGGACCATTATCCGCTGAATGCAGAGGATCCGGAGGCCGGGATTTGCCCCGGAGTTCATGCCATTAATTTATTCAGGTTCATTTATTTCTTAATGTGGTAAAACCGTGAACAGGTAAACCACTCCCCGGAAGACCTTTCACGGGTCTTCAAATCAGCTTGTTGAATCAGTAGTTTTATTTGGAACAGATCTTCCGGGGCTGAGATTTATGCTTTCTTCAGAAATAATCTTGAATAGCTGTCTTCTTCAACGATCCCTAAAAATTCATGGGTCATTTTATTACACCATTTGGGAATGTCATTCTTGGTTCCTTCATCCGAAGAGTAGATCTCCATGATCTCTCCTGATTCAATCTCCCCGATGGCTTTCTTTGCGGCCAATAATGGGCCCGGACAAGCGGTTCCGCGTGCATCAACGATGGTGTTCGATTTGAGGTTTTTTAATTCTTCTGTGCTCATTGTGTTTTCTCCTATTTTAATTTTCCGGGAATGTTCCGGGACGATCCGCCCGAAACCCGGAGCAGGTTGCCCTGCAGTTTATAATTGATTATATGAATAATTGAATTTTACTTTCTGCTGCATCTGTAAGGAAAGTGGCCACTCCGCAAATGGTCATATGCGGATAATCTATCATCTCTTCCTTTTTAAACCCCATCAGGTTCATCGACATTTCGCAAATATTGATCTCGACACCCAGTTCACCTGCTGTCTTCAGCATTTCTTCAATGGAAGCGACCTTGTGTTTCTTCATGATCCCTTTCATCATGGCTGTACCCATTCCACCCATGTTCATATTGGAAAGTTTCAGTTTCGGGCTCCCTTTCGGAAGCATCATGCCAAACATTTTCTCAATGAAGTTCTTGCCTTTGCCGTTTTTTGCAGGATCACGCAATGCGGAAATCGCCCAGAAAGTAAAGAAGAGTTTAACTTTCATGTCGAAAGCGGCTGCGCCTGTTGCAATGATCAAAGCAGCAAGGATCTTATCCAAGTCGCCTGAAAAAACCACCATCGAAAGCTGGTCCTTTGTGCCTTCCTTAAGCTGGTTTAATTGTTCTTTTAAATCAGCAATCTGATTCTCGAGTTCTGTGCCCATAGAAATATTATTAAATGTAAAGATGTAGATAAATAGATGTGTACAAAGGTAAAAGTCAGCCTAACATTAAAGCGCTTTAGTATCAGGAAATAAATCTCAGTAAGATGTGATAATTATCACAAAAGATTGTCAGGAAAGTGTAAGCCACTGACTCACATCCGGGGCAGCGGGATGCTGAAGGTTGTGCCGGAATTCATTGGTATGCTTATTATAAGAGTAATCCCTGCTCCATTCTTTATGGTTTCTGCTTATCCGGCGCAATGCGTCGGCAATGTAGACCACATCCGTATCGGTCATAGTCGGATGAAGTGAGAGCCTTACCCAGCCTGGTTTTGCGGAAAGATCACCATTGGAGATGCTGTCGGTTATCCTTTTTGACTTTTCAAAGCTCACATCCAGCAGGTAGTGCCCGTAAGTACCGGCACAGGCACATCCGCCCCTTACCTGTATGCCAAACCTGTCGCTCAGGAGTGAAACTACCAGGTTATAATGTATGGAATCGATATAAAATGAAATTACTCCCAGCCTTTCTGTGGCATTATCGGCGAGGACATGCAAACCCGGGATTGAAGAAAACTCGCTGAACGCCAGCTTCAACAGCTGATCTTCACGCTTATGGATCTTTGCAACATCCATCTGATCTTTTAAATCCATACTGAGCGCGGCACGCATCGCCTGGAGAAAGCCGGGAGTTCCACCGTCTTCCCGGCCCTCGATATCGTCAATGAATTTATACTCTCCCCAGGGATTGGTCCAGTCGACCGTCCCTCCCCCGGGCTGATCGGGAACCCGGTTATGATAAAGTTCCGAATTGAATACAAGAACCCCTGAGGACCCGGGTCCTCCCAGAAATTTGTGTGGGGAAAAATATACAGCATCCAGGTCCTGCAAAGGATTACCGGGATGCATATTGATATCATCGTAGGGAGCCGACGCTGCGTAATCCACGAATACTTTTCCTCCGTATTGATGCATCAGCGCCGCCATTTCATGAATGGGGGTCCTTACTCCGGTAACATTGGAACAAGCCGTGAAAGATCCGATCAGCGGTTTTTCCTTGCTGTATAACTTCAGTGCATCTTCAAGGTGATTCAGATCAAAGCGCAGATCCTTGCCTGGCTTTACCACTACTACATCAGCTACCGTCTCATACCATGAAGTATGATTTGAGTGATGTTCCATATGCGTGATGAAAACCACAGGTTTGTCTTTATCTTTCATGCATTTCCCGTCCGAAAGTATGCCGCATTGTTTCAATCCCAGTAACCTTTGGAACTTTACAACAGCCCCGGTCATCCCGAAGCCGGTCGTCAGGATAACATCCCCTGATCCGGCATTAAGATGTTCCTTTATTTTTCGATGTGACTGCTGATAGGCCCGGGTCATAAGCCTGCCGTTCTCGCTGGTTTCAGTATGAGTGTTCCCGACAAATGGCCCGATCTCCTCAATGATCTTCTTTTCTATCGGCCGGTATAAGCGCCCGCTTGCGATCCAGTCGGCATAGAGCATCCTTTGCCTTCCGTAAGGAGTCAGATAGGTCTGGTCATGACCTATGGTATCCCTGCGGAACGTCTCGAACCAGGATTCCAGCTTGTCGGTTTCACGGAGCTCATGGACAGCAGCAATAGTCTGCGGCTCGGCTGACTTCATTTTCGAGGTAGTTTACAATTGCATTATGGATGATCCGTTCATTACTTGAGATCATTGAAATGCCCTGACTGAGCATAGTGGTTTTCAGATCCCCGTTGACAGGTAAGGATAATACTGCAGAACAATCTTTCAGGGCGGAAAGGTATACCTGGGGAGCCTTCTTATCATAAGCAACCTGGTTCCAGACCAGTTCCTCCCCGGTTACTTTACCCATTTCAATATTCAGGATAAGGAAACCTTTAGCCTCCTCAAATGATGAGGCTATCATCAATCCGTCGTTCGTTGGAACAGCTGCTTTCATAGGCCTTTTCTTTTATTCAGGCTCCGTAATCGATTCAAATGAACGGAAGTCTGAAATCATGAGGGCAAAATTACCAAGACCGTGTGCAGTTTGGGAAGGTTTGGGCGTGATACTCGATCCACGAAAATGTGAAAATGGCAACGAACAATTATTGCCATTCACACACAAAAACGTGCCGAAAATCATTAGTGAATGTGATACAGATCACATAAAGTCTGTGAAATTTTGCGCATCTTTGTGGGCAAAATTCTAAGTTTCGAAGACGAATGTTCCCGGATCCCCTGCCCCTGAAAACCCACTGCCGCGAATGCAAGGTGAAATCATGCGCTGCAGCTGTACTTAATGCAGTCGAGCTTGACAAAGTTAATGAAAACAGCAGGGAAGCCGAATTCAAAAAAGGAGATATCATCATTCATGAAGGTTCTTTGAATTCCAATATCATTTACCTTAAGTCGGGACTGGTCAAAGAATACGTCAGGACATCCAGCCAGAAAGAACAGATCCTTCAGATCGTAAAGAAATTCAGCTACCTCGGATTGCCTTCACTCTTTGGTGACAGGGTGAATCATTATTCTTATGCAGCCCTGGAAGACATCAGGGTCTGTTATATAGACATCAGCATTTTCAATAAACTGATCAGGGAGAATGGCGAATTCGCATACCAGATCCTGGTTTCGGTATCGCGCGACAGCCTCAATAATTTTCACAGGTTTATGAGCCAGTCTCAGAAAAAGACCTATGGCAAGGTGGCCGATGCCCTGTTATATTTCTCAAGGATTATTTATGAGGACCGGGAGTTCGACATTCCTTTCACACGACAGGAACTGGCCGACCTGATAGGGATCTCCAGGGAAAGTGCAACCAGGGTATTGCTGAAGTTAAAAGATGACGGGATCCTTTCGGTAGATGAGCGTCACGTCCAGATCAACGACCTCGATCTTCTGCATCAGATAAGCAGGAACGGATAATCAGGAGCCTGACAGAAGAAACTTACCCACCTTTTCAAAGATCATTTCAAAGTTCCTGTCGATCAGACCGGCTTCTGAAACATTCAGGGGAAATGGATTTTCGTGGGTATATTTGTGTTCAAAGTCGAATTCCTCAACAGGGACAGGGATATCGCGGAAAGCTCCCTGCAGGGTGTTGATGATCTCAAATGAAGAGATCACGGTGTCTTTTTTCAGGCTTATGGCATAAAAGTCTTTTGCATACCTGCGGAAGAGTCCTTCCCTGAAATCCCTCATCTTCGCATAGTCGAGCATAGCCCTGAAAGTCCTGCCTTCAGGATGGTCTCCTTCAATAAAATGCTTCAGCAGGGGATCCTTTTTCAGGAAGCTGTCGAAATGTTCAACGAGATACGAATACAATGCCACGTTGGCTTCACTGTCGAGGATGTATTTGCTTACAGGTGATAGCCTGTTAAAGACCGCCCCGCTGCAGAACAGGCAGACTTTAGTCCGCCCGAAATAATCTTTATAATTGGTGAGTTTAAGGATCTCTGCAAGCAATCCGCCTATCGAATACGCAAAAATATTGAACGAGAAGCCGGGATCTATTTGTTCGTGTTTCCCTTCCCGGCATTCCTCAATGAACTGTATCACGTCGTAATATGTCTGCAGTCCCGACCAGATAAACCTTTGCGGCATCGAATGCAGCCTCATGCTTATGGCCACATTGGTAAGGGTTGAATGGATGATATTCGGGAACCTTTGTTTCCGGGCTTCGCTGCTGGCGAACATCTTTCGTTTCTCGCTCCATTGGGAAGGACCTCGCTGCATATGGAAGGCAATCGGGTACATGACGACCATGCTGTTTGTATGAAGGCAGATGGCTCTCGCCCAGGGAAGATACTTGCTCCAGTTCTTCTCATTAAAGCCATGAAACAGCAGCGTGAAGTTCTTAGCCTTCCCGCTTCCCGCAGGCCTCATCAGATGTATCGTGAAATGCCTGTTTTCTTTGACGAAAGCATCCGTGATATGGATGTCGTCGTGCAATACTCCTATGTCATTATAATATGAAACAGGATAGGAGATATCCTTGTCGTGCTTTTTGCAGTGGTAGTGCTGGTTGCCCGGAAGCAATCCGTGCGACATGGAACTGAATTCAGTGCGGCTGATCACCATCCCGTCGAATTCCACTTCAGGCCGGCCGGCCAAAAGCGCCTCCTGCAGGCCATGGTAGCTGTTGAAATAATCCATCAAACAAAGGTACAAAAAGGTCAAACATTATAGACCATGAAGAAGGCTATGATTTATTTACCCTGTACCTTACGTAAAGATGATCTGGGTTTGGATCCCGCCGCACTTTTCATAGAAGTCGCCTACGGTGAGCACGTCCTTTACTCCTTCCCAAAGATCTTCCTTCTTAAGTTTGAACATGTCCATTGCCAGTTTGCAGGCGTATATTTCACCACCGCCGGCTTCTATCATTTCAAGGAATTCTTTTACGGGAGGGATGTCAAGCGCTTCCATCTGGCTTTTCATCATCAACGACACACCGGCTTCTACTCCGGGAAGCATGCCAAGAAGAGTCGGGAACGGCAGCCCGCCGGGCATACGCATTGCAGGATTGCCAACAGTGCCAGTATGAAGGCTGTTCATTTGTTTTTTAGTAATGGCATCGAGTCCGAAGAAGGTAAAAAAGATCTTCGTCTCAATACCTTCCATCACGGCTCCGTTGCTCATTACCAGGGTTGCATATACGTCTTCAATCGTTCCTTTAGCGCATATGATGCAGACTTTTTTCAGGGGAAATTCTTCTTTTGCCATTGTTTGTGTTTTTTAGTGCTGTGAATATTACACGCATGAAGCGGGTTTTGGAATACCGGATATTTTAGCTGCTTTTTTCATGGGAGCTCCGGGAAAAAGCTGGTAGAATCCTTTTATATCGATAAAACCACTGGTCCCCACTGACCTGATAGTGAGGCTTTCACCTTTTGCCTGCCTTTCACGGAGGTATTCAATTACCTGATAGTGTTTCTCGGTAAGCTCAATACCTTCTTCTTTTGCAATCTCCTTTGCGATGTCTTTAGTCCATTGTGAACGATCGGTCATGTACCCGTCATCGTTTACATCCACGATGATTCCAGCAAAAACTTTCTGTGCCATGTTTGAATGATTTTTATGTTTATAATACGAATTTACCAATAATAAGTAGCGAAATAGCGAAATTATTATTTTCGCTACCTCGCTACCTCGCTACCTCGCTACTTCGCTATTTGTTGTACAAGCCTGAGCGAGTATGATAAGGACTGCCTCACTTCCGGCGAGTTTAGTTGTTTAAACAATCCGAAAAGTGATTTATTGTCAAGTTTTTCATCGGGTTTTACTTCGGCAAGTGCAAGAGTCATATTATTCAGGCCTTTCATAAGTGCAGGGTCTGAAAGATTACGTACGATACCTGCAATATTCTCAAGGTTGTTCTGAAGCCTGATCAGATCTTCCCTTGTGAACAACTGTATCCATTTGTCGACAAAGTTACCGAGTTCACTTATATATTCAAAGTACCCTTTCCTGTCGAGCTCGTTCATTTTATTCACCGCATCAAGGCCGACCTGGTGCAGTATGGGAGTGACATCCTTCATGAAATCCTTGGCACTTTCCATCATCTCGAACATTTCGTGGAAGGTGCCGAGGTTCTGAAGTACTTTGATCATAAGTCCCGGCAGGTCCACATGATCGAGTTCAACCTGAGCATTTTCAAGCATTCCGGAGGTATGACGCACAACATCTTTAATAACAATGCCCGCATCCTCGACAAAATCGTCGATTTCCTCCCTTTTCTGGTTCTGTAATGAAACGTATTCCAGGACCATGTCCATTTTCTGATGGAGCTCATTCAATTGCTCCTGTAATTCTTTTTCAGCCATAATCCTGGTTTTACATTTTTTTACCTGCCATTGTCATCTTCGAATCGATAGGCATTTCTTTTCCTTTTAAAAGGATATGCCAATAGATCCATCGGAACATCAGTTTGCCGTAATGGTTCGTCCGGCTTTCTTTCAGAAGTCCGAAAGGGCCTATTCCCGGGAATGGGAATGAGCCCGGGAGGGGTTCAGTGTCGTAATTGAAATCAATCAGAGCGCCTTTGCCGAATCCTGTTTCGATGTAACAGTTTGAATGGCCGTCAAATTTATCGGTTAGCGGCCTGTTTTCGATGGCACACATAAGGTTCTCGGTTAACACATCAGCCTGGAAATGAACCACTGAGCCGGCTTTCGAAGTCGGAAAATTACCGGCATCACCGATCACGAAGACGTTCGGGAACTGAACCTGCTGAAGAGTATATTTATCGGCTTTTACAAAATCCATTTCATCACCGAGCCCGCTGCGCCCGATCACAGGATCTCCTTTGTGTACGGGGATCGTGATCAAACAGTCAAAAGGAATTTCCCTTTCATCGTACGATATAATGGCTTTCTTTTCATTGTCGACCCTCTCCATGTAAAAGTCAGGGACAATGTTAATGTTTTTCTGGACCAGCAGTTCTCCCAGGACCTTCGAAGCCCTTGGCTTTGTGAAGGCTCCGGAAAGAGGGGTCACATAAGTAATGTTGATATCATTCCTGAGACCGCGTTCAACAAAGAACGCGTCGGCGAACATAACGAATTCCAAAGGAGCTACCGGGCATTTGATCGGCATATCAGCAATGTTCAGAACAAGCTCTTTGCCTTTCCAGGTTTTAAAGAAGCCGGCCAGGGCCGTGGCTCCTTCGTAAGTGTAGAAGTCAAAGATCTGTTTATGCCATAGCGGCCCTTTCAAACCGGGAGTCTCTTCAGGAGCAGTGCGTGTACCGGTGGCAATGATCAGAAAATCGTACCGCAGATTCGTGCCGTCTTTCAGATGGACCGAATTATTTGGTGCATCAATTCGCTCGATCTCCTGAAAGATCATATTGACCCCGAATGGGAGGAAGTTTGTTTTTGGTTTCACAACATCATGCTTTGTGTAATAACCAAAGGGCATAAAGAGAAAACCCGGTTGATAATAATGGGTTTTACATTGGTCGACGATGGTGATATCCCATTCATCGCGCTCAAGAAGGTTACGCATTTTGTTAGCCATAATGGTACCGCCGGTACCAGCGCCAAGGATCAGTAGTTTTTTCATTATCTAAGTAAATATAGGGGTTCTGTGCAAATATCGACAAAGGTATATATATTTATTTGGTGATACCAAAGCGATTTATAATTTTTTTATAAATTTATATTCAGACTGTTTCCAAATACTGTTAATGGATTCACAATGAAAAATAAGTATGAAAATTCGTGTAAGCCCAAGCCCTTGGTTCCGCAGCAAGCTGGGGGGAATTTACATGGAGGGATAAAACGGATGTAAATAAAAATGGCATCGGGGGCATGCATAATAGCTGCACAATGATGCCATATTAAAGAGGGGGGCGGGAAATTATTTTTTCTCTTCCGGCTTGCTTGTGGTTTCGTCTTTTTTGACGTCGGATTTCAGCTCATCTTCAATGCCGGCCATGCCGTCTTTAAAGCTTTTTACTCCTTTACCGATACCTTTCATAAGTTCAGGGATCTTCGATCCGCCGAAAAGCAGCAAAATAATCAGGGCAATGAAGATGATTTCCTGAGTGCCCAAACCGAATATCAATAAAATACCTAAGGTCATGATTTCCTGGATTTGAAAGACAAAAGTAAGCAAAGGACCGGATAAATACACATTTTATTTTTGTAAAAACATGCAGGCGTCACCATAACTGAGAAAACGGTAGCCTTTTGCCAACGCATGGGAATAGGCATTCTTCCACTGATCCCCCACGAAGGCAGCGATCAGCAACAGCAGCGTGCTTTTTGGCATATGGAAGTTGGTTATCAAAGCATTCGTAAACCTGAACGTATAGCCTGGAACGATGATAAGGCTTGTGCTTCCGTCAAATTCATTCAACCCCAGCTTTTCGAGGTAAGAGATGAGGGCATCCAGCGATTCCTTCGCAGGCGGAAGACTGGAAGAATCTGTTTCATAAGGATCCCATTGGTTCACTTTATTTATTTCAGACCCTGGATTTCTGATGGCCTTTACACCCAGCCAGTAGAGGCTTTCAAGTGTCCTTGCAGAGGTTGTGCCTACGGCGATCACAAGACCTTCGAGTGAATCTCTTAAATTCCGGAGGGTGGAAAGTTTAACAGTAATGCTTTCACTATGCATGACATGCTCGCGGATGTCGTCAACACTTACAGGTTTGAATGTTCCCAGGCCCACATGCAGGGTGACTTTTTCCTCCCTGCAATGCCGGGACCTGAGGCGTTCAAGAAGATCCTTTGTAAAGTGCAGTCCGGCAGTGGGGGCAGCAACCGAACCTTCATGCTGGGCATAAACGGTCTGGTAACGCCTGACGTCTTCATCATCAGAATCCCTTATAATATAAGGCGGCAGCGGAACCTGTCCGGCAACGGTAAGGATCTCTGAAAAGGAAAGGGAAGAAGGTGTCCAGCTGAACTCAATTTCAAAACAACCGTCTCCGATATTTGCCTTTCTCTCTGCCTTCAGCAAACCACCCTTTTCATCCAGGGATTTGATAAGGGCTCCGTTTTTCCATTTTTTTGAATTGCCCACGAGGCAGATCCACCTGCATTCCGACTGCTGATGAAAAGCAAGCTGAAGATCCCGGGAGAGGGATGCCGGTTCAAGGCAAAAGATCTCGATGCTGACACCATTGGGTTTTGCAAACATCAGCCTGGCTCTGACCACCCTGGTATCGTTAAATACCAGAATGCTGCCTTCCGGGATCAGCTTGTCAAGATCAGAAAAATTGTGATCGGTGATCAGGTCATCCCGTAACAACAGCAGGCGTGATGCATCCCTGACGCCGAGGGGCCTTTGGGCGATGCGGTCCGCAGGAAGTTCATAAGTATAATCTGTAATATTCACTATTTCTTTTCGGTAGTAAAGAACTTCGGTTTATAGGTGATCATCAGGTAAGCATACTGGGATCCCTTAACCGAACTTTTCAAACCGTTAAATAATTCCATCGTTGAAGTAGGAAAAAAATAACAATAGGCTGCATTAAGTTCTACATTCGGCAGCGGCTTGTAAAGGAACATAAAATCAAGTTCCGAACCAAGGTTTTTATTGACTTTCGTGCCATCGGTAAGGTATTCCTTGCCAAAGCTGAAATACCTCCAGGTAGCCTCAAGTGAAGTGACTTTGCTGAAATTCACAGTGCCGCGTGCATAGATCTGGTTGAGACCGGGATAATTGGGCGTCGTCGTAAGCATGCTGTTGAACAGGTCCATATAGCCGTATAACTGATGATTGGTCCCGTAAAGTACATTGAAACTTGTAACTTTCTTTGCAACATCGCTCTTTTTATCCGGATTGTTATCCGTACCGCTCAGGTGCTCATAACCAGCCATTAGCCTGAAGGGCTTCACAATCTGATAAGACGCATTGATGCCGTACATGTTGGCCGATACCTGTCGCCCGTCCTGGATATGTCCACCCTGGTAGTATCCCCCTGCCCAGATGCCGAGGTTTTTCCAGTTAAACCACACATTACCGCCAAGTGTAAACCTTGCATAGAGCTGGTTCGGACCTGTAACAGGGACTTGCGATTTCGTGGTGAGCGTTGTATGCCCGACCGTATCCTTTCCGTTTATCACCCAGAGAGTCTGGGAAGACGTGACTGTCTGGTACTGTGTCGGCAGCTGGTAGGCATCGATGATTCCCATCACTGATACTTTTAACATCTCCTTAAAAAACGTCTTCTGGTTCCATAAATACGACATGTATTTATAATTCTTCATGTTATAGTTTGACAGAAATGCCCCTGCCGGGTCGGCATTGTTTATGGCAAAACCGAAATCTCCCTGGTATGCGGCTTTAACGACGCCCCACTGAAATCCAACCATATCATGCGCAGATCCCTGGGGTCTCCAGTTATTGTAACCGATCACTCTCTGGTCATCGTACGAAAGTGTAATACGGCCAACGCGGACAGAGAAGCTGCCGAGGAAATTGTACTTAAACCAGGCTTCAAAAATGTTCACCGTGTTATTTCTTATCGTGTCGCTGTTATAGAAATTATTTTCCCCGAAAACAAACGCATGCTGCAGTGAAAAACGGGTCGTGAATTTCTCATTATTATAATCGAAAATAATACGTTCCCGGCCCAGGATATCTCCATAAGCAGTCTGGGTCGAATCACGCAGTTTAGTATACCCGTCCCGGTATTCGGCCCTGGGTCTGAACTCACCTGAAACTGTAAACTGGGCCATCGAGGATGTGCCCAGAAGCATCAGAAATGCTGTAAGAAAAATTAGTTTATAAAGACTTTGCATTGTACCTTTGGTTTAAAATTAAGGCGCAAAAGTAGAAAAAAATCATAAGCGAACGGCACAAACGTGCACATCGAATGCCGTTAAAAAGTGTATTTTTGTTATTATGAAATACCCATAAAGACTACGTTCATACAAAACGCCAATGATAATAATGGGTATTCCATTTGACCGATTTGGAAAAAAATAAATTATTCACATATGAAATACCCATAAAGACTACGTTCATACAAAACGTCAATGATAATATGGGTATTCCATTTGACCACTAAAAAACAAATTATTAAAAATGAAATTCAAATATTATATCCCCAATTCTGTTACCCTGCTCAACCTTGCCAGTGGCGTACTTTCCATTACCTCAATGATGTCGGGCCAGGTAGTGTGGGCCGCTGCTTTTATTTTCTTTGCGGCTTTGTTTGATTTCCTCGACGGCATGCTCGCAAGGCTTCTGGATGCGCGTTCGGAACTTGGGAAACAGTTGGATTCACTGGCCGATATGGTCTCTTTCGGAGTGGCCCCGGGGATTATCGTGTTCAACCTGCTTTCAGCAAATTGCGCCGCCAGTTGCAACGCGCTTGACCGTATGCATATTACGCCTTATTTTGCTTTACTGATCCCGATCTGTTCAGCAATAAGGCTGGGTAAGTTCAACATCGACCTGAGGCAGGAGGTGAATTTCATTGGTTTGCCCACTCCGGCAAATGCCATTTTTTTTGCTTCAATCCCTCTTGTGATTTTTCTTCAGCCTCATCTTTATTCGGTGATAAGGCTGGATTTCATGACCGATTTCTTCTCAAATTCAAGGGTAATTGCACTGCTGACAGTATTCTTTTCCTATCTTCTGATATCTGATTTTAAGATCTTTTCAATTAAATTCAAGACAACGGGCTGGGCCGAAAATAAGAAGAGTTATATTTTACTGATCTCTTCGGTAATCCTGCTCCTATTGTTTTCCCTGGATGCGTTACCGGTGATCATCCTGCTTTACCTAATGCTTTCGCTTGGGTTTCAGAGGCAGATATAAAAGGCGAAAAGCAAGAAGCGAAAAGCGAAATCGTTCGCCAGAAATAATTTCGCTTTTCGCTTCTCGCTTTTCGAAACTTACCTCAGCTCGAAATTCTCTCCTAAATAAACTTTACGCACATGCGGATCGTCGGCAAGCTCCCGTGAAGTGCCTGCACGCAGTATGGAGCCTTCAAAGAGTAAATAGGCGCGGTCGGTAATTGTGAGGGTTTCATGCACATTATGGTCGGTGATAAGAACGCCGATATTTTTTTCCTTCAGACGGTAAACGATGTTCTGAATGTCTTCCACGGCGATAGGGTCGATACCTGCAAAAGGTTCGTCAAGCAGGATGAACTTCGGGTCAACGGCCAGGCAGCGGGCAATCTCGCATCTTCGCCTTTCTCCTCCCGAAAGAGTTATACCCTGGCTTTTGCGTACCTGCTGGAGCCCGAATTCATCGAGCAGTGTTTCAAGCCGCTCTTTCTGCTGATCCTTCGTAAGCATCGTGAATTCAAGAATTGCCCTGATATTGTCTTCAACACTTAATTTACGGAAAACCGAAGCCTCCTGGGGAAGGTAGCTGATGCCCCTCTGGGCCCTCCTGTACATGGGTTCGTTTGTGATATTCAGATCATCAAGGAACACATCTCCTGCAAAAGGCTTTATCAGTCCGACAATAATATAAAACGAAGTGGTTTTACCTGCTCCGTTGGGACCCAGCAAACCAACGATCTCCCCCTGCTTCAGGTCGACGGAAACCTCATTTACCACAGTTCTTTTGCGGTATTTCTTCACTATTTTCTCAGTACGCAGTATCATAAGGAGTAGGTTTGTCTAAGCGTAACCAAAAGTAAAAAAAATCATCAGAACGTAAAGTTCATTGAAACGAAAAGGCCAAATTTATTGACATTCGGATTTTGAATATCATTCAGGTGGCTCATTCTCCATACTGCATCGATCCTGAAAATCCTGAAAATATTTTCAATACCGGCGCCTGCTTCCCAGTATGGCTGGCTGCCGAAGGACCGCATCTGGTCGGGAAAAAGTGAATATTCCTCATTTTTGGATTGAAGAGTGCCATAAACACAACGAAGATGCACTACTTCTCTCCATTTTAATTTCCTGATAAGTGGTATGTGATTAAAGATGAGACCATTAAAATGATGTGTGAAATAGACGCTGATCCACAGGTCGCTTACAAACTCATAATAATTCATTAAGTTGGAAGCGTCTTCATCAAACAGGAATGTCTGATTTCCGTCGTGGTTCCTCAGGAGGGGGTAGGGCAGGGTTCCCCAGATCTTCCCGGCTTCGATCTTGTATTTCGAATAGCCGATGGTTGAAAAGTTAAACCATTGCTGGATGTTAAGCTGCAGGCGCTGGTATTCATAATCGCTTTTAAAAACATTGGGGATGCCGTAAGCAAAACTGATGAGAATGATGGGATAACTTGAACTTAAGGTAAACCTGTAGAATTCCGAGTTGACGAATTTTTCACGCCACGAAAGGCGTGTGTCAAGCCGGATCTCCGAGGTATAGATTGAGTTCATGAAGACAGGCGCTGAAAGTCCGTTTGGAAACACCACAAAAGAGGTCATGCCCAATGGGAATAACTCCCTGTGGGTCAGGGTCAGGGTGTTTGAAAGCCCGTTGAACCATTCGTGTTCATAAGCCAGTTTGTATTCCCTGACCATCGTAAGTTTATTATTCGGACCGCGATGGAACAGGGATGAAAGGATATTATCCGTTGCAAAAGCATTGGGACTGAGGCCGATCTGTTCCACATCCCATTTATATGATGCTGCGAAGTCCCTCCTGGGATTTTTGCTGAACATATACAGTAAATCGCCTCCACCCTTGAATTCACCATCGAGGGTCCCGTATGCAGCATAGCCTTCGAGTTGTATCTTTTTACTGAAGCTGTTTGCAGTTCTTCCACCAAACCTGAACCTGGCCCCTTCAACACCGTTATAGCTGAACAACTTAAAATAAGGTCCCAGCTCGACTTTGCCCCAGCATAAGTAGCCTGTTGTTATTCCGTAAATCACATCCACATAAGTCCTGAAAATTGGCATGTTCTTCACGGAATCCACCATATTATAAATTCCCTGTTCCGTTTTACTCAGTTTGTCGGGCCGGCTTACATCCCAAAATGCCTCATCTTTTTTATCCGATCCGGGTTCGATCATCACATTTGTGGGCATCGAGAAAAATTTCGCAGACTCAGGAATGTCAAATTGAAAATCGGAATACTGCATTGTTCGGTGAGCAAAAAATCCGATGAGTTTATGTGCGTTTGCAATAACATTGAAATCCACTGAAAATTTATCCTTTGTAAGCAGCCAGTAACTCCTGTCAGACCATTCATATTCCTGGGCTATTGCGAGATCGTTGACAAAATTGATATTGGCGTCGTCTGCAATGCGCATATCTACCCGCCTTACGGCAAAAGTGGTATCGGTGACCCAGATATTGCCGGTAAACGTCAGTTCCTGTTTCCGTTTTGGTTTAAACATCAGGTGGTAGCACCAGTTATTTCCTATATAGGATGAATCAACAAGAAAATATTTGTAGGTGTCGAGGCCAAAGTCGGCGATCGGGCTTACAAAATTCTTGTCAAAAATGAGAACATAATCTTTATATATGTCCACTTCCTGAGAGAGATTTCCAAGAAATTGGGATACGCTTGCATTTTCGAGGCCTGAAAGGCGGCTTGCCTTGATGATCTCTTTTTTCGACTTTGGCGATTTCCTGTAGTATACTTCCGACATGGTTTCAGTGATAAAGACAGGGAGAAAAGATTTCCCGTTGATAGTCGAAGTGTCAACATAGTTCCAGACGAAGTTAAAAGGTTGTAAAATCTTCCGTTTTTTCAGCTTGTCACTGATATTATTCGCATCGACTTCGATCTTCGTGTAAGCTTTATACTGGTATGTGCTGAACGACTGCAGCATGTTCGATTTCTTATTCTGAATCACTTTTTTCAGTATTTCATCCGCCGGATTTCCTTTATAACGAACTACGACTTCCTGAAGGTTATACTGCTGGGGTTCAAGTTCAAAGTCAATCGTCTGGAACTGGTGCAGGCTGATTTTCCGGGTCATGTTAAAATACCCCAGCAAGGAAGCCCTGAGACTGTCGGCCTTCACCTTGAATTCCAGTGCATAGTTCCCGTTAAAGTCAGTAAGGGTTCCCAATGTCGTTCCTTTAATAACAATATTTACAAAGGGGATGGGTTCCCCTGTTTTAGCGTCTTTTACGTGGCCCATGATCTTCGTTGCCTGTGAGAGCGAAGTCATCGAAAAGGCTGCATTAAAAAAGAAACAAAGAACCACGAATTTTAATGCCCCTGATGTATCCGGCATTTTAGTTTTAAGTTAAATGGAGATTAATTCTTCCTTCAAACCTGGTTCTTTCAGATTATCCCTTCTTTAAGAATATCGTGAAGATGGATGACTCCTTTATATGTTGACTTTTCAAGAACCAGTAACTGCGTAATATTGTTCTTCCTCATGAGCGTCAGGGCGTCAATCACGAGGGTGGAGGGTTCGATTGTTTTTGGACGTGGCGACATGACTTCCCTTGCACTGAGTTTCCGCAGATCAGGATTCTTTTCAAGCATCCGCCGGAGGTCGCCGTCGGTAATTATACCGACTAATTTACCGCCTTCCAGGACCGCGGTAGCTCCAAGTCTTTTCGAGGATATTTCGAGGATTACTTTCTTGATGTCATCGTTCGCTTTGACAAGGGGTTTCTGGTTGTGAATATACAGATCAGAGACCTTTAAGTACATCTTTTTACCCAGGGCTCCGCCCGGATGAAATTTCGCAAAATCGCCGGCAGTGAAGCCTCTTGCTTCGAGCAGGCATACTACCAGAGCATCGCCCATCACGAGCTGGGCTGTCGTGCTGGATGTGGGGGCAAGATTATTCGGGCAGGCTTCCTTGCTTACCGTAGTGGCTATCACATAATCCGACTGAAGAGCAAGATAGGAACCCGTATTTCCGACCAATGAGATCAGCAGGCTGCCCTGCTGTTTCAATAAAGGAACCAAAACCCTGATCTCGGCGGTTTCCCCGCTTTTCGAAAGGCAGATGACGATATCGTCCTTCTGAACTATACCCAGGTCCCCGTGAATGGCATCGGCTGCATGCATAAAGGTCGCCGGAGTTCCGGTGGAATTAAGAGAAGCAACCAGTTTTTGCCCTATGATCGCACTTTTGCCTATACCGGTTACGACTACTCTGCCTTTCGACCTGATAATATGCTGAACACATTTCAGGAAATCTTTATTTATCGATTTTGACAGGTTCTTTATTGCTGCCGCTTCATCCTCAATTGTGCGGATAGCAACCTTTTTCAACGCATCAGGTGTTTTCAATGCACAATTTTTTTATTTTTTTTTGGTTATTTGGAGATGTTTATCGTTATATTTGTATATACGTGCTAAAAAATTAGTAATCAGGGTTGGTCTGACAAAAGTACGAAATTAATCAATTTGAAATGGCAGTAGGCAAAGACGAATACAAGCTGCACGAAGTATTGAAGAAGGTTTTTGGTTTTGATGGCTTTAAAGGAAGCCAGGAAGCCATCATACGAAATGTACTGGCTAAAAAAGATACATTCGTTATCATGCCAACAGGGGGCGGCAAATCATTGTGTTATCAGATGCCTGCTTTGGTGCAGCCTGGTACCGCAATAATTGTTTCGCCCCTGATCGCCCTGATGAAAAACCAGGTAGATTCGATGAGGAGTTTCGGCGCCGAGGAAGAAGTCGCACATTTTATGAATTCCTCCCTTACGAAGCAGGAGATCGCGCAGGTTAAGAAAGATGTTACCAGGGGCAAAACGAAACTTTTATATGTTGCACCTGAAACTATAACAAAAGAAGAGAACATCGACTTCCTGAAGAAAATAAAAATATCTTTCTATGCAATTGATGAGGCGCATTGTATATCGGAATGGGGTCATGATTTCAGGCCCGAATACAGGCGTTTAAGGCCTATTATAAGCGCTATCGGTCAGGATGTCCCTGTAATAGCGCTCACAGCGACTGCAACCCCAAAGGTACAGCAGGACATACAGAAGAACCTGAACATGATGGATGCAACCGTGTTCAAAGCATCCTTCAACAGACCTAATCTTTTTTATGAAGTCAGGGCCAAAACGAAAAATTCATCGAGGGATATTATCAAATATATAAAGGGTCATTTAGGTAAATCGGGAATTGTATACTGTCTCAGCCGCAAGAAGGTTGATGAACTGGCCGAAACACTGGTCGTGAACGGGATCAAAGCCCTGCCTTACCACGCAGGCCTTGATGCTTCCACCCGACGGTCAAACCAGGATAAATTCCTGATGGAGGAGGCGGATGTGATCGTCGCCACGATTGCTTTTGGTATGGGCATCGACAAACCCGATGTGAGATATGTCATTCATAACGACATGCCCAAAAGCCTCGAGGGATATTACCAGGAGACAGGCCGTGCCGGCAGGGATGACGGGGAAGGCAACTGTATTGCGTTTTATGCTTATGACGATATTCAGAAACTTGAGAAATTCCTGAAAGGTAAATCAGTTGCAGAACAGGAGATCTCGAAACAGTTGCTGCTTGAAACCGTTGCCTACAGTGAATCATCGGTATGCCGCCGCAAGCAGCTTCTGCATTATTTCGGGGAGATCTTCAAGGAAGAGAACTGCCAGAACTGTGACAACTGTCTGCATCCCAGGAAAAAATTTGAAGGAAAGCAATATATCCAGCTCGTACTTGAAACTGTGCTTGCTGTCAAACAGCAGTTCAAGAATAAACATGTCATCAACATTATTATCGGCAAGAACCTGGCCACTATCAAGTCATACAAGCATAACAAACTGCCCCAGTTCGGCAAAGGCGCGGCCAAAGAAGAAAAATTCTGGAATGCGGTGATCAGGCAGGCCCTCATTGAACGCCTGCTTACGAAAGATATTGAAAACTATGGTTTGCTGAAGGTCAGCCCTGAGGGATTGGAATTTCTGAAGAATCCGTATTCCATGATGCTTATGGATGACAGGGATTATGACAATCCTGAGGAAGAGGATCTGATGGAAGTCATGGGATCGAAGAGCAGTACAACCGATAAAACCTTGTTTGCTTTACTGAAAGACCTGAGGAAAGAAATAGCCCGCAGGGAAAAACTTCCTCCCTTTGTGATCTTCCAGGATCCTTCTCTCGAGGATATGGCGATACAGTATCCCATCAATTCCGAGGAGCTTAAGCAGATCACGGGCGTCGGCAGCGGGAAGGCACATAAGTACGGCAAACCTTTCCTTGACCTCATCAAGGAATATGTTGAAGAGAACGAGATCATCCGGCCGATGGACATGGTCGTGAAATCAGTGGTGAACAAATCGGGGATCAAGGTGTATATCATCCGCAGTATTGACCGTAAAATTGCACTTGAAGATATTGCACTTGCAAAGAACCTGAGTTTTGGGGAACTGCTTTCGGAAATTGAAAGTATTGTCGGCTCCGGAACAAAGATCGATCTCGATTATTATATTGATGAAGTGGTTGATCCTTATCATCAGGAAGAAATTTTCGAGTACTTTCGCAAAGCGGAATCGGATTCCATTAATGATGCTCTTCGTGAACTTGGCGAAGATGAGTTCACCGAAGAAGAGATCCGGCTTATGCGCATCAAATTCATGTCAGAATTAGGAAATTAAAACTTTAAATCATGCAGGAAGAAATTGTTAACAAACCTGAAGAGATTCAGGAATATTCAGCTATTGAGTTTCCGAAAACCCCGGAAGAAAAACAGGCAAGTCCGAAGCATCCGTTCTTTGTTTTCACGGTCAATACAGTGCTAGGGCTTGTACTTCTGGTTGGCCTGGTCATATTGTACATTCTGGTGCTTTCAAAAAAAGAAGCCCCGGTGCAGCTGCCTGTGGCCTTACAAAACTCAAAAGGAAAAGCCCTGAGTGTTGTCTATCTCAATCTCGATACCCTGAATATGAAATACGAGTTGATCAGGAACCTTAGAAAAGACCTTGAAGCAACAGTGAACAGCCTGCAGGGAGAACTGAAAAAAGACGAAGCCAGTCTTCAAAAGGACGGGGCTGATTTTCAGCAGAAGGTTCAGGCCAATGCAATTTCGGAAGAGAAAGGAAAACAAATTTATGAGATACTGATGCAAAGGCAGCAGGCGCTGGTTGAGAAAAAAGACAGGTATACCCAGATGATGGCCCAGCAGCAGCTCGCAATGAACCAGAAGCTGACCGACAGCCTCACAAATTTTCTGAAACGCTTCAACAAAACCTATAAGTTTGATTATATCATGGGATTTAAGAATGACGGAGAGATCCTGATTGCAAATGATACACTTGATATTACCCGTACTATTCTCGACGCTATCAATAAGGAATATCAGGAAAGAAAGAAATAATGAAGCATTTTACTGCTTTCATAATTCCCGGTTTGCTGTTAACACTGCTATCATGCAGTTCACCTGAACCTTCGAAAAAGGGCGACAGGCTGCCTTCTGATTCCATTATCCCCGAGAAAAAAATGATGTCAATCCTTGTTGATGTTCATTTGCTTGAGGGAGGGCTGATGATGCAAAGGAACAAGGGGGAGCAGGACAGGAAATGGAGCGAAGAAGCATACAAAAAACTTTTTCTGAAATACCATGTCAGGCAATCCCAGTTTGTCAGGAACCTCACTTATTACCAGAGAGACCCGGTGAGTTTTACAAGGATCTACGATACGGTACTTCACAGGATAGACAGGCTCAAAACGCAACCCAAAGAAAAAAAGTAATATTTTGATCAGGCTGAAGAAACATGCCCGGGCATCAGAAGGTTACACTGATGCCGAGGCTTGGCATTATCGGAAGCTGATCAACCTGGGTATAGGAAATACGGTCAAAATAGAAAATGTTTTGCTGGTTCAGTGCATTGGTTAAACTGAAGGTTGCGTCAAGTTTCGTATATTTTCCGAGGAAAAAGGTTTTTTTAATGCTAAGGTCAAGCCGGCTGTAACCCGGAAGTCTTCCCTTGTTATAATCAGCATACAGTATCCCCATATCACCGTTGGTGGTTGTATAATTGCCGCCCATATCACTGAATGTCAGTTTTTCATAAAAACCCTGAGTCTGGGTAAACGGGAAACCTGATCCGTAATTATATCTTGCGTCAAGTTCCCATGTTCCTTTTTTTCCAAAAAGATAAGTGGCGACGAGGTTCAGATTATGCCTTCTGTCCCAGATAGGCACATAATGCATGACCCCGTCATAGAGATGAACATAACAAAGTGAATAGGTGAGCCAAAGGCTGAGTTTCGAAAGCTGGTATTTAAGCGAGACATCAAGACCTTCTGCATCCCCGGTTTCAAGGATAAAATCCTTTTTAAAATAATCAGGTTTACTCGCGTTTTCAGGCGTATCGTCATAGAGCTTATTCCTGTTCATTGTCGTAAGCTGGGGATAATACTTATAATATCCTTCAACATTGAGGAAAAGGTTTTTCAGCAAATCCCATTCAAACCCTAATATAACCTGGTCGCAAAGCTGCAGTCGGGTGTTAACGGATCTCCCCATGAACTCCTTCTGAAGGTTCTGAGGTGCGGCAAGGTAACCGGTGAAAAGGCTGACCACGTCCTGGCTGTATGTTGTACTGATCAGGTCCTGGGAATACATGCCTGCAGCCATTTTAAGCCTGAATGCCCGTAGGACGTTATATTTTACTGAAAGCCTGGGTTCAAGCCGGATATTTGCGAGTGTTGCATAATATTGCAGTCTCAGACCAGGTTCGATCACAAATTTTCCTACGATCCACTTGTATTTTGCATAGGCGGATGCTTCCGTTGTATTCTGGTCATAATTGATGTTCCTGTTGATACTGTTGTAGAAACTCAGAACGGTATGATACCCGGAACCCTCAAGCCCGTAACGCAATGAACTTTTCCCGAAGAAATAGGTGAAGTCGAGGCCCACATTGAACCCGCCGATAGAGCTTGAGCGGGGTGACATGTCGACTTCTTCCATAGCCACTTTGTAATATGAATAAGCCATATGGCCTTCAAGCAGAACCGGGCTTTTACCCGGTATGGCGACAAAGTTCAATCCGCCACCATAAGACTTCCAGTTATAATTCTGCAATACCTGGTACTGCACCTTATCGTTAAAATCAAAGCCATACAGGTTTACTTTACTGCCATTGGGCGCATTGATCGAGATCTTCCCGTATATATCAAGATAGTTGTAAGGCAATCCGTTTTCGTTGATATAAGTATAAAGAATTTTACTGCTTTGTTCAAGGTATGAGCCTTTAACCGAGAGAACCAGTGAAGCGGAGGCGTCATTTTCGGTTTTTGCCTTTGCGATAGGTCCTTCAAACAGGCCTTTGGCGCCGAATGTACTGACATCTATTTTTCCCCCGAAACGATTCTTGTTCCCATCCCTCGTTGTGATATCCATCACGGATGAGATCCTGCCCCCGTATTCAGCATTAAAGCCCCCGGTGTAGACGTCTACATTTTTAAGAATGTCAACATCGAATACCGAAAAAAGCCCGATGGAGTGAAAAGGGTTATAAATGATCATACCATCGAGTAATACCTTGTTCTGGATGGGAGGACCGCCACGGATATACAATTGACCGCCCTGGTCACCCGAAAAAATAACCCCGGGCAGTACCTGCAGGTACTGGGCCAGGTCAGGCTGGCCTCCAATGGTCGGGATCTGCATGATCTCCTTCGGTGTGATCTTGATAATAGACGTCTGGGTCTCTGTTGTTTTTTCCTGTTTTGAAGCGGAAACACTCACCTCCATCAGTTCAAATGTAGATTTATTAAGATAAAGCTTCTTCGTAAAAAGATCATTCTTATTAACCCTGATCGGGATCCTCAGGGTATCAAAACCGATATAAGTAACCATCAGAGTATAATCCCCCGCAGGGATTTTTGAGATCGTGAAAAACCCGTTCTGGTCGGTCGTAGCGCCGAGAGTCGTTTTATACAGGTAAACATTAGTAAAAAGAACGGGTTCACCGTTTTCTTTCTCATAAACAAACCCTCGGATTATACCATTATTTTGAGCCGATGCTGTGAAATGAGCTGTGATCAGAAGAATCACAATGAAAATAGAAGAGGAGAGTAAATTCCGGAAGGTCATAGGGTCATTCTTAGTAAGAAAAATAAGATGGCCTCAAAAGTAGCTAAAATGTACGATTTAAAAAAGAAACGCTTTATGAAAAAATTCTTATTTTTGCTCAGACACATTCATTATACTATCATGGCAAACAAGCTTTTATTATTAGGCGACGAAGCTATCGCCCTGGGTGCGCTGGATGCCGGTTTATCGGGGATCTATGCCTATCCCGGAACTCCTTCGACTGAAATTACAGAATACGTGCAGCATTCAAAAACTGCAAAAGAAAATAACATTCATTGTACCTGGTCCGCCAACGAAAAAACAGCCATGGAAGCGGCTTTAGGCATGTCATATGCCGGCAAACGGGCTATGGTGTGTATGAAGCACGTCGGTCTTAATGTCGCAGCAGACCCCTTCATCAACTCAGCGATAACAGGCGCGAACGGCGGGCTTATCGTTGTCTCAGCCGATGACCCTTCGATGCATTCATCGCAGAACGAACAGGATTCAAGGTTTTATGGTAAGTTCGCAATGGTCCCGATTCTCGAGCCATCGAGCCAGCAGGAAGCCTATGATATGGTTCATTATGGCTTTGACTTCTCTGAAAAATACCAGGTTCCAGTTTTAATCCGCATCACCACCCGCATGGCACATTCCCGTTCCGGTGTTGTTCGCAGTGATTGCCGTGAACAGAACACATTGCATCTGCCTTCCGACCTGAGGCAGTTTGTTCTCCTGCCGGCTATTGCAAAAAAACGATATAATAAACTGCTGGAGACACATCGGTTTTTTATTGAAGAATCTGAGAATTCGCCGTTTAATGCTTATCATGACGGGCCTGATAAATCGCTGGGTATCCTGGTCGCGGGTATTGCATTGAACTACCTGATGGAGAATTTCCCCGACCGCAAAATACCATATCCGTTACTGAAAATCGGCCAGTATCCTATGCCCCGCAAGCTGGTTGAGAAGCTGGTCGGCGAAAGCCGCGAGGTTCTGATAGTCGAAGACGGTTATCCCATGATTGAAGAACTTATCCGCGGATACATTCCCGGGCAAAAAAAGATCAGGGGCAGGTTCGACGGAAGCATTCCCCGTACCGGTGAGTTAAACCCTAACATTCTCGCGGTGGCACTTGGTTTGCCTGATACCCAGGGGTTGCCGGTTCCGGACCTGATGGTGGGACGTCCCCCTCAGCTATGTGCAGGTTGCCCGCATATTGATTCCTATAAAGCGTTGAATGAAGTGCTTGAAGCTCTTCCAAAGGGAAGGGTTTTTTCCGATATCGGTTGTTATACGCTGGGGGCATTAAAGCCCTATGAAGCCATCAACAGCTGTGTCGACATGGGCGCTTCGATTACGATGGCCAAAGGGGCTACCGATGCAGGTTTTGTACCATCTGTGGCAGTGATAGGCGATTCCACGTTTACACACAGTGGAATTACAGGGCTGCTGGATGCGGTGAATGATAAATCACCGGTCACGGTGATCATCCTTGACAATGCAACCACCGCTATGACTGGAGGGCAGGATTCGGCCGGTACGGGACGCATCGAAGATATCTGCAAAGGGGTTGGCGTTGAAGAAGCACATATCCGTGTGATCAGGCCTCTCAGGAAATATCACGAAGAAAATGTGACAATAATCCGGGATGAGCTTAATTATAACGGCGTTTCGGTTATTATCCCGAGAAGGGAATGTATCGTAACCGTGGATAAAAGAATGAGAGAGAAATTCAGGCAAAAACAATAATATTTTCAAAATGAAATACCCATACTAACAATGTTCATACCAACCGTGAATGTTAATTATGGGTATTCCATGTGACCGATTTGTTAAAAAATAAATTATTTACACATGAAAAAAGATATCATCTTGGCAGGAGTGGGAGGCCAGGGAATCATTTCCATTGCTTCTGTGATCGGCTATGCCGCTCTTCAGGAAAAGATGTTTCTTAAGCAGTCAGAGGTTCATGGAATGAGCCAGAGGGGAGGAGACGTCATGTCGAACCTGAGGATCTCCCATGATGAAATCGCATCGGACCTTATTCCTTTCGGACAGGCCGATCTCATTATTTCAGTAGAACCTCTCGAGTCACTCAGGTATCTCAGCTACCTCTCTCCCACTGAAGGCTGGCTTGTAACCAATATTACACCTTTCAATAATATTCCCAATTATCCGGATATTGAGGAAGTGATAGCCGGGATCAATAAAATTCCCCGTCATATCGCCCTCGACGCTGACAAACTGGCAAAAGAAGCAGGATCATCGAAATCGGCTAATATCGTTATCCTGGGGGCTGCTTCACCTTTCCTGGGGCTGGCTTTTGAAAAATTTCAGGATGCGATCCGCTTTATTTTCAGGTCAAAGGAAGAATCTGTGATAGAAAAAAACCTGGAAGCTCTGAAACTGGGCAGGGATTTTACTGATAAGAATATTTGAAATATTATCTATCTTTACATGTTGTATTAATCAAAACTATAGATATGAGGATCCTTCAAAGGAAATTTGCTCATTATACTGATCCGCAAAAAGTGGAAAGGCTGGGGATCTATCCTTTCTTCAGGATGATAGAATCGGAACAGGATACTGTGGTAACCATTGGTGGGAAAAAAGTGCTGATGTTTGGTTCAAACAGTTATCTGGGGCTCACCAATCATCCTGCGATCAAGGAAGCTGCAATAAAAGCCACCGAAAAATACGGGACAGGATGTGCAGGATCAAGGTTTCTGAACGGCACCCTCGATTTGCATGTTGAGCTTGAGAAGAAACTTGCCGAATTTGTTCACAAGGATGCAGCCTTGGTTTTCAGCACAGGTTTCCAGGTTAATATAGGAGTCATACCAACGGTTACGGGACGTAACGATTATCTTCTTATTGATGAGCTCGATCATGCCTCCATAATTGAAGCAACCCGGCTTTCCTTCGCGAAGGTCGTAAAATACCGTCATAACGACATGCAATCCCTCGAGAGGATCCTGAAAAGATGTGAACCGAACAGGGTTAAACTGATTGTCGTGGATGGCATTTTCAGTATGGACGGGGATATTGTAAAACTTCCTGAAATAGTAAAACTTGCCGATAAATATGATGCTTCCGTGATGGTTGATGATGCCCATGCTATTGGTGTCATCGGGGAAAACGGATCAGGCACTGCATCCCATTTCGGTCTGACGAAGAAGGTTGACCTTATTATGGGCACCTTTTCGAAATCCCTGGCAGCGCTGGGAGGTTTCATTGCCAGCGATTTCGAAACTATCAATTACATAAAACACCACTCCCGCTCACTCATTTTCAGCGCGAGTATGACACCGGCTTCTGCAGCTACTGTACTTGCTGCACTCGAATTGCTGAAAAGCGAACCCCAACGTATAAAACACCTCTGGGATCTGACCTGGTATGCCCTTGAAAACTTCAAACGGCTAGGATTCGACACAGGGCTTTCTCATACACCGATTATTCCTCTTTATATCCGGGACAATATTAAAACCCTTACCCTGACGAAGATGTTACTGGATGAGGGTGTCTTTATTAACCCGGTAGTTTCTCCGGCAGTCAGTAAAGACAATACCCTGATCCGTTTTTCACTCATGGCAACTCATACCAAAGAGCAGATCGATACCGCACTTGAGAAATTTGAGAGGGTTGGAAAAAAGCTACGCATCATCAAATGATGCAATAAACCAACAACCATGGCCATTCAAATTAAACCGGTCAAGACCAGAACTGATCTGAGCCGTTTTATCAAATTTCCTTACAGCCTGTACAAGGGTAATAAATACTGGTGCCCTCCCATGCGAATGGATGAGCGGAATACCTTAAGCCCTAAAAAGAATCCGGCATTCGATTTCTGTGAAGCTCAGTATTTTCTTGCGTATAAAGGGAAAGAGCTGGTTGGGAGAGTTGCCGGCATTATAAACCACGCATCAAATACCCGCTGGAACGAAAAGCTTGTGAGATTTGGGTGGATTGATTTTACCGATGATCCTGAAGTATCAGGAGCCCTGATTGATGCCGTGACTGCATGGGGAAAGGAAAAAGGCATGATAGGGATCCACGGTCCGCTTGGCTTTTCGGATATGGATAATGAAGGTATGTTGATTGAAGGATTCGAAGAACTGGCTACCATGGCATCGATATACAACTATCCGTATTATATGGAACATATGCAGAAGATGGGTTTTGAGAGGGCTGCCGACTGGGTCCAGTATGAATTTGAGATGCCGCCTATTCCTGAAAAAATCCACAGAGCTGCCGGCTTGATCGCCAGAAAATACAATCTTAGAGTACTGCAGGCAAAAAAGGCGAAAGATTTTCTAGCCTATGCCCCTAAAATGTGGGCTACCCTGAATGAAGCATTCGATAATCTGTACGGTTATACGAAACTTACGCAAAAGCAGACAGTTCTTTATACAAAGCAATATTTCCCGTTCATCAACCCTGATTATGTTTGTATGGTGCTGAATGAGCATGACGATGTAGCAGGGTTTGGGATCTGCCTTCCTTCGCTTACACGCGCCCTTCAGAAATGCAACGGCAGGTTGTTCCCTTTTGGCTGGTATCATATCATGAGAGCGCTTAAATCAAATGAGATCATCGACATGTACCTTAACGGGGTCAAACCGGAATATCAGAACAAGGGAGTCGTTTCAATCTATCATCTTGAGTTACATAAAGGATTTTTGAAGAACAACGTAAAATATGTCGTCACGAACCCACAGCTTGAAGACAATAAATCGGCGGTTTTGATGTGGAAGAGTTATGAGACAGCCCGTCAGCATCTCAAACGTCGCTGCTGGATAAAACATTTTAATGAGCATTGATGGGTAATATCCTGATCACTGGTGCAAGCGGGTTCATTGGCAGTTTTCTTGCGGAAGAAGCATTGAAAAGGGACCTCGATGTTTTTGCCGGCCTCAGGAAATCAAGCTCCCGCCGATATCTGCAGGATCCACGTATACGGTTCGTTGAACTGGATTTTACCGATAAAACTCGGCTAAAAGAAACCCTTCTTGAGCAGAAGCAGAAAGGCATTCATTTCGATACAATCATCCACAATGCAGGGCTTACGAAAGCCCGGAAAAAGGAAGATTTTTACAGGGTTAATTACAGGTTCACAAAAAATTTTATTGAGGCATTGACAGAAACCGGAACTGTCCCCCTGAAGTTCATTTACATAAGCAGCCTTGCGGCATATGGACCGGGTAATGAGCTCAGCATGAAACCTGTGATGCTCGATGATATCCCAAAACCGGTCGACGAATACGGAAAAAGTAAACTTGAATCTGAAAAATACATCAGGTCACTGAATGGATTTCCCTGGCTTATCATTCGTCCTTCGGGTGTATACGGTCCAAGGGAAAAAGATTATTTTGTTTACTTCCAGACCATTAGCAGGGGGATGGAACCATATATCGGTTTCAAACCGCAGATACTGACCTTTATATATGTTAAGGACCTTGTCAGGCTGATCCTTGATGCAGCATTCTCGGGCATTACAGGGAAATCATATTTTGTGACCGATGGGAAGCAATATGATTCGAGGGAATTTGCAGCAATAACAAAAAAACACCTGCAGAAGAAAACCCTCAGGATCACTCTTCCGCTGAAACTTGTCGGGGGAATCGCTTTGGCGATGGAAAAAATTTTCAGCCTTGCAGGCAGCATGCCCACGCTGAACACCGATAAATTCAAGATAATGAAAAGTACGAACTGGACCTGCCAGGTGGATGTTCTTGAGAAAGATTTCAACTTCCAGGCAGAATATGACCTCGACAGAGGTGTGAAAGAGGTTCTCGAATGGTACAAAAACGAAGGCTGGTTATAATTAATCCCTCCCCTGATGATAGAGATCAGAAAAGTCACGACATCCGCAGAATTAAAAAAATTTATTACATTCCCTCACCATCTTTATAAAGGCAATCTGTATTGGTGCCCCCCTATCATAATGGATGAGAAAGTCACGCTTTCATCTAAGAAGAATCATGCTTTTGAATATTGCAAGGCCGAATACTGGCTGGCATATAAAGATGGTAAGCTGGCAGGCAGAGTGGCAGGGATTATAAACCCCAAAGCCAATAAACGCTGGTCGGAGGACCTGGTTAGGTTTGGATGGATAGATTTCATTGACGACTCTGAGGTTTCGGAAAAACTTATAGCTACGGTTGAGGCATGGGGTATATCACAGGGAATGAAAGGTATTCAGGGCCCTCTCGGTTTTACCGATATGGACAATGAAGGAATGATGGTTGAAGGTTTTGACCAGCACTGCACTCTTTCTTCAATCTACAATTATCCTTACTATGTTGACCATATGGTGCGGATGGGATTCGTGAAGGCAGCCGACTGGGTCCAGTATGAGTTTGAAATACCAGAAGAATTACCGGAAAAGTTTGTTCGTACGGCGAAACTGGTTGAAAATAAATTTCATCTCAGGGTGCTGAAGGCAAGGCGAAGGAAAGACCTTTTAGTGTATGCAAAAAAAATGTTTGCCATGCTGAATAAGGCATTTGACGAATTGTATGGCTTTGCTGCCCTGAATGAAGAGCAAATGGAGGACTATGTGAAGCAATATTTCGGTTTTATCAGGCCTGAATTTGTTGCTTTTGTTTTGGATTCTGAAGATGATATTGTTGGATTTGGTGTCACTATGCCATCGGTCACCAGGGCTTTACAAATATCGAACGGTAAGTTCTTCCCTTTTGGCTGGATCAATCTGCTTAAATCTGTGTACTATAATGACACCATCGATATGTACCTGGTGGGAGTCCATCCTGATTATCATGGGAAAGGCGCTGCAGCATTGGTTTGGAAGTACCTTCATGAAGCATACCGTAAATATGGGATAACCAAGGCCTATTCGAATCCACAGCTGGAGGATAATGCCAGGGCCCTGTCGATCTGGAAGAGTTTTGAGGGGAGGCAGATCATCAGGCGAAGGTGCTGGGTAAAGCATTTCTGAAATAAAAAAGGCGACCATCGGCCGCCTTTTTTATTCAAGTCACAGATTATTATTTTGTAGGCATAGTATCCCACCACACTGTAGACCACAGACCATCGGAAAGGACCGGAGTGTTCGGGTTATAGTTTACCTCACTTTGAGCTTGTGGAAAATGTCTTGGAATTACATTCCTTTGAGCTGATTGTAAGGGATTGGCCTGGAGGCCGATTACGTTGTCGGTCCTTCTCCAGTCGGCAAAAGCCTCAGACTGGTTATACAGGGCGATCCACTTCTGGGTCATGATCTCCTTGAAAAGAGGCGCACCTGAAGAGAAGTTAATATACTGGGTATAAACCGTCATCCATGCAGTATAATCAGCTCCCCATTTTTGCATTGAAGCCGTGACAGCATCAAGGAGGGCGGTTCTCACCTGTACAACCGAAGCATTGGTCTTATAAAGACATTCTGCCTTGATAAAGAGGGATTCAACATAGGTGACAAACGGGACTACTGAAGAGGCAGCTGCAACTGCATCGCCTGGCATAGAAACATCTGCGCTCACTTCACCCCATCCATTACCAACATAAGTGTTTTCGGCTGTGGCCGTTGCAAACATCGGGAGCCTGGGGTCATGACGAACCAGATTCAGTGTATCGATGAATACCTTCGCCATCGTAATATCTCCGCGCTGCTGCATAAACTGGTACAATGGATTCTGTGCACCTGCAGCATCAAAAAACGAAAATTGCAGGTCATTGTCATTGCTGCTGATCCCGCCTGCAAGTGCGGCCAGTGCGTTAGCCCATGAAGTGGCATCAAGCTTTGACAAATGCAGAATATAGCGTGCTTTAAGTGTATGAGCTGCCTGCAGCCATAAAGCCGGGTCTCCTCCATACATCACGTCACCTGTAATGGTTGGTGCATCGGCCATGCCTAATTGTGTAATGGCATCGTCAAGCAGGCCGAGAATAGCAGTGTAAATCGATTGCTGTGAATCAAATGCCGGGGTCAGATTAGCTACTCCCTGGAAAGCTGCGGAATAAGGGATATCACCCCAGACATCTGTTGTAACACCAAGTGTATTAGCCATAAGTACATCTGCAATACCCTTGTATGTCGGGTTGGCTGCACTTACAGCCTTTGCACTGATGATCTCAAGGTTCATCATCGTATTTGTATAATTGGTCACCCACAGGTTGTTTACATCTGATTCAAGCAGAGTGTAATTTGTAGTAGCCTGCGACTGACGGGCAACTCCCTGGAAATACTGCATCCAGATAGAGGTCACCCTGCAAAGGTCATTCCCACCTATGGTGTTGTAAGCCATGTTGGCCTGAACACCTGTCAAAATGGAACTCATCGGGACATCAGCGGGTTGATCCGGGTTTATGTTGAGGTCGGTGTTGATCCATTTTTTGCACGAACCAAGCGCCAAAACCGTCAGGAAAACCAGCCCTATGAGTTTTATGTTAATGTTTTTCATATCTGTTTTGTTTTAAATTTTTATATCTGATATTCGGAAAGGGCTTAGAACGACAAGTTCAGACCAACGGTATAGCTCTTTGTGCCAGGCATATTGAAATAGTCGATACCTTGTGCATTTGAAGCGCCCAGTAAGTTGGTTTCAGGGTCAATCCCCTGGTATTTTGTACTGATCCAGAGGTTCGTTCCTGTGAAATAAACACTGAGGCCCTTGATGAAGGTCTTCTTCAGCAGACTTGTAAAGCTGTAAGATAATGACAGTGTACGTAAACGGACCCAGCCTGAATTCTCAACATAATCAACCATTGGACCTGTGAATCCGCTTCCTACGTTTTGTGTCATCCAGTAATAGTCACGCTTTACAGGAATGGTATTGGTTTGTCCCTGGGAATTTACACCCGGGAATACATACCATTCATCACGATTCAGGGTTCCTGCTGAAGTTCCGAAATAATCGATGGCGCCACGTGTACCGTTCCACATTTTTCCGCCGTACTTGATATCAAACAATAGGTACAGGCTTAAATCCTTCCAGCGAAGGTTGGTTCCGATACCGGCAGTCCATTTTGGGTCAACGTTACCTAAAGCAGTCATGTTATTGCTCATGACCGGATAGCCGTCATCGCCAATCCTCAAATTACCCTGGGCATCTCTTACCCAGTCGTAACCGTAAATAGTACGGTAAGGCTGGCCTACAAAAGCGTCGATTTCAGATCCTTCAAAACCACCGAGGAATAACTGGTTGATACCTGCAGCAAGTGCGTCTACATTATTCTTGATGCATGACCAGTTTACAATAATGTCCCAATACCAGCTTTTCGACTTGATAGGAACGATATCGAGGGTAACTTCATGCCCGTATGTGGTCATGGATGCTGCGTTCAGGGTTGTTGTCGAATAACCTGTTGTAGCTGCGATAGGAACAGAAAGGATAAGATCCTGCCCTTTGTTGTGGAAGAAAGTATAAGAGAATCCAAAACGGTTCTGCCAGAACTTAAGGTCGGCTCCAACTTCCCAGGTTGTCGTTTTTTCAGGTTTCAACTGGTTGTTCCCAAGGTTATTGCTGATAGCAAATGCGTTATTACCGCTCCAGGGGAAAACAAGACCTGTCGTCCATCCGTCCAGTACAGCCGGGGTGTTATAATAGGTCATAGTGTTATAGGGTGAAGCGTCTTTTGCAACGATTGCATAAGACATTCTGAGTTTACCATAAGGCAGCACCTTGTTGTCCTTCAGGCCGGGTAATTCGGTGAAGATCCAGCCCAGACCAACCGAGGGATAAAAGAAAGAGTTTTTGCCCTGGGCTAAAGTTGTGGTCCAGTCGTTGCGTCCGGTAATATTCAGGTACAGCATATTTTTCCATGATAACTGAACGTCACCATACAGAGCAGCCCTTCTGACTTCAGAGGTTGTTGTAGCGGCGCTCACGGTGGTTCCGTTGTTCAGGTTGTAATATTCGGGTATGACGAGGCCATTTGCAGTGGCATTTAAACCTTTATAATACTGCTGTGTCATGTTCTGACCGAGCAGAACCTTCAGGTTGAAATCCTTTGCAAAGTCCTTGTCGATATTGATCATAAAATCGGAGTTCATGTCCTTGCTCATTTCCTGTCCTTCCCTGTTATAACCATCAGGATAATAAGAAGAGGAATAAATGTTCATATAGTCGTTCCATTTGCGGCCCCACCAGTCAATACCGAGGCGGTAAGTGATCGACAGCCATTTTGTGGTGAAGTAATCAATCTGGACATTTCCGATCAAACGGTTAACCTGGTCAGAATATTTATTCTCGTTGGCGGTAAAGTATGGGTTGTCATAACCGCGGCCATGACGATAACTTCTCTGCATCGTTCCGTTTTCCATATCCGGTAAAAGATATCCTGCAGAATTGTCAAAAGTCGAAGGGGTCCTGAGAAGGCCGAGCATCAAACCAGAAGTGTTTGAACCCTGCTGAATACGGTCACCGCCTGTGATCATATAATTTGCCGACCCGCTGAGTTTGACTTTCTGACCGAGTTTGGTGTCTCCCGTGAGTTTGAAAGTATTCCTGCGGAATTTATTGTTCGGGACAACCCCTTTTGACTGGTTGTCGGAGAAGCTGAAGTAGAAGGTAGAAACATCGGTGCCACCCATCAGAGAAAGAGAATTATTTGTCGTAACACCGGTCTGGAAGAATTTATAAGGATCGTATGTTTGGGCAGGGCCTGTTTTGGATACCGCACTGTTATTTGACACCAGGCTGCCGTCAGTATCGAAATTCTTCCATGTGTTCCATACAGAAGGGTCTTTTGATAAGGACATAGTGTCGTTTTTGGCACCCCAGGCAAGCCTGTCACCTGAATACCATTTTCCGTCATGACCCTGTGAATATTCAGTTTGCATCTTCGGCAACATGCTCACTTTGTCAAACTGCACATAAGTGTTGAAGTTAACGCTGATCTTTTTCCCGGGGGTTGCCTTGCCTTTCTTTGTTGTAATGACAATGGCGCCTGAAGCAGCGCGCAGGCCGTAAAGAGCCGTCGCGGCACCGCCTTTAAGAACGTTCATCGATTCGATATCGTCGGGGTTGATATCAATATTTCGGTTAGAGGTTGCCACACCGTCGACCCCGTAAACACCGCCGCTTTCACTACCTGATATAGGAACACCGTCGATGACATACAAAGGCTGGTTATTTTGTGTAATGGACTGAACACCACGGATCTGTACATAAGTAGCTCCACCGGCGACACCTGCTGAATTGATAACCTGAACGTCGGAAACTTTCCCCTGCAGGGAATTGACCGCATCAGTGCGGGCCGATTTCATGATATCATCTGATCCTACTTCCTGCACAGAATATGACAGAGCTTTTGTTTCCCTCGCAATACCGATAGCGGTAACAACAACCTCGTCCATATTCATGACGTCGTTATCCATAACAACATCCAGAGTGGTTGCAGTTCCCAGGGCCACTTGTTTGGTCTTCATACCTACATAGGAAAAGGTAAGACTGGTATACTTGGTCGGAACAGCAAGTACATACTTGCCATCTGACCCAGTATTGGTACCAATAGTTGTACCAGGCACCACAACAGTCACTCCAGGTATCGGCTGTTTATCATCGGAGGATGTAACCGTACCGGAAATGACGCGTGTTTGAGCAAATACTCCCTGCAAGCCTACAAGTAGCAGTAATGCAAGGACAAGCGTAAATTTTCTCATAACCGTTGATTTTCGTTAGTAATTGTGTTAATAATCAGTGACTTTAATGGTTTGGGATTATATTATGATGTGTTTAATTGCCACTAATGAGTGAGCAAGTTTACTACTTTGTTAGGTGAATAACAAAGAAAATGAAAAAAAAATTTAAAAAATTATTACCGGCCAGATGAAAAATCTGAAATAAAAAAGAGACTGCTCTTTTCGAACAGTCTCTTTTTCCAGATTAATGCAAGAAGTTTTAATTTTTATCCCAGAACAGTTTTGTGCTCACAGCATCTCCTCCGATAGCCGTGGATGCAGCGGCCCAGTTAGCCCCGTTCAAGGTTTGTTCCGTTGTAGGATAAGTAAGACGCAAGGGAATTACCGATAATGCTTCAGGTGGTGCAACAAGAAGAGGATAATCGAACCGTCTCCATTCGGTCCAGGATTCGAATCCCCGGTTATACAAAGCAAACCATAGTTGCATACCGATTTTCTCCCTGAATGTTCCCGCTGCAGTTGCATAGGCAACCCTTGGATTTGACAGGTAAGCAGCTGCATCAGCTTCTGTACCGCCCCAATAAGCAATAGAGGCTTTTATGGCAGTATTATAATGATCAGCGGCTGTGCCTCCAACTGAAAAACCTCTTTCAACAGCTTCGGCTAAAAGAAACTCAGTTTCAGCGTAGTCGAAAATCATGGCTTCAAATGTGGGCGCTTCAATTTGATCAGCCACATGGGAATAGCTGAAGAAATTGTTCGATTCTCCGTAGATTCCGCCAACATAGGCAAGCTTCGGTGTTCCGCTTGTAGAAGTATCAACCTGGGTAAAGTAAAACTGGCGTCTTGGATCAGCCAGGTTGTTCATCGAATCAACCAATGTATTTGCAGCAACAAAGTCATTACGGCCGCTGGCAACGAGATTATCGTAAACCGGATTGGTATTGGGTTGAGCGCCTAGATAAACCAGTTTTGCAATATCCGCATTCGAAGAAATCACACCAGGAGCAGCTGATTCAACGGTTGTCTTCACAAAGGAAGCTTCACTTGGAATGTCAGCGAGAAGCAAACCCATTCTTAATTTCAATGAATTCGCAAATTTCAGCCAGTTTGTAACGTCACCCTGGTACATGTTATCGGCAGTGCCAAGACTGCCCCAGGCAGGATTCAATTTTCCTATAGCAGCGTTAAGCCTGTTAATGAGATCTTTGTAAACCGTCAAACCATCATCATATACAGGGTTAACATTATTTACGTTTAATGCCTGGGTATAAGGTATGTTCCCAAATGTTTCTACGAGTACACTCCAGGTATAAACTGTCATGATTTCGACAACAGCAAGCTTGTTGACTTTAATGGCAGGGTCGGGATCAAGATAGGATGTCGATGAGATTATTGTTGCAGATTGGCTCAGATCTTTAAGGACGTCCCTGTACAGAACATTCCAGTGGTTAAGAGGGATAGGCCGGTTATCTATATTATAGTTTGCCTCATCAAGGTAAGTGGTTTCCGTCCATTGCTGTGTAAACATCCTCCAGATATTGAAGTTTACATTTGGAGTTGTCATTTGGTCAAAGAGGTTTTTCTGAGCGCCTGTGAACAAAGATTCCCCGGTAACATTGGTCGGGTCTTTTGTGTTTTCATTCAGCAACTCAAGTTTCTTACATGCAGAAAATATCAGTAAGATGGTTAAAAATGCCAGTATTTTTTTCATAGCTATATGTATTAGAAGGAAAATTTAAGATTAAACCCAAAATTACGTGTCGAAGGTAAAGAGCCTGTTGTATAACCTTGCAGGTTTCCGGCACTCAAACCAGATTCAGGATCTGTGTAAGGGATTTTCTTATAAATGATCCATGGATTAGATGCGACAGCAGTGACTGTTATGCCGGTGATAAAGACTTTCTTTAACAAAGAGGCAGGCACAGAATACGATATGCTTATTTCTCTGAGCTTAACATATGTTGCGTCGTAAACAAAAGCGCTGTTTGGTAATACTTTGTAACCAAATCCGCTGTATGTGGAAGCATTGACCCTTACCCAGTTTGTTTGTCCGTTAGGCAATACACCTTCATTGATATAACCGCCGCTCGTTGATGCATAACCTTTCGAATGATCATTGGGATCTTTCCAGACAATCGGATTCCTGACGGGATTGCCCAAATCATTGGTATATGCAGTTTCAGGATAGAGCCCGCTTGACAGTCCATAATACATATCGAGTGAAAAAATACTTCCGCCTTTTTGAATATCGATCAGGAAGCTCAACGCCCAGTTTTTATACTTAAAACTGTTAGTCATCCCTCCTGTCCAAAGAGGATTGACATTCCCGATAATGTTATTTGAAGTGGTTGTTATCTGGTACTTGCCGTTAGCCGGATTGATGAGTTTATTTCCATTTGCATCATACACGTAGTCTGAACCGTACAACACTCCATAGGGCTGACCTACCATGGCATTCAGGGTGACGCCACCCTGGAAAGCTCCCAGCTGCAGGTTGTTGACACCATCGAGTAAGGAAACAACCTTGCTGTAGTTCTTAGACCAGTTAATCACGATGTCCCATGCGAAATTCTTGTTTTTGCAGGGTGTTGCTTTTAATGTAAGCTCGATGCCCTTGTTCTGAATTTCGCCGGCGTTGATGATTTTGGATTGATAACCGGTTGCAGTGGTCAGTACCAAAGGCAGGATCTGATTTGTTGTAAAAGTATTATATAAAGCAAAGTCAAATCCAAGCCTGTTCTTCAGGAAACTCATTTCCAGCCCGCCTTCCAAACTGTTGGTTTTTTCCGGCTTCAGATCTGAATTTTTCTTACTACCTGCCACAGAAGTTATGGGGCTGTTCATAGGTGTTATAATGTTGTAATTATCAACCAACTGGTCAAACTGAGCGGGTGAACCGACCTGTGCATAGTTCAGACGGAGTTTCCCGAAAGAAAGCCATTTTGCTTCCTGGAGAAGCTGGGAGAAAATAAATCCTGCTGAAACAGACGGATAATAATAGACGCTATTATTCGGTGGGAGAGTTGATGAATGGTCGCGTCTGATCGTAGCATCGAGGTAAACCATATTCTTGAATCCGACCGAAACACTTGCATAAATACCATCGACACCGACTTTTGAAACCAGTTCCTTCGACAAAGGCAATGGACCGATACTGTTCTGTAAAGAATATAATCCCGGCACTGCCAAACCGCCATTGGTGGATGAAATCAACCGGCTGAAGTTCGTCCTTCTTATATTTAATCCCAGAATACCTTTGAGATTAAATGATTTTGAAAGATTCTTATTGAAATTTGCCATCAGGTCATAGTTGTATTCACTAAACGTAAAATCCCTGCGCAAATATCCCGATTGCTGGTCACTCCTCGTTAAGCTGCCGTCAGACCCTGAGCCGATTCCAAATGGAGTGGCAATACTTCCAACAGCCCTTCTTTCTTCCTGAATTTCATAGTAGGTATCGACCGACATACGTCCATAAATATCCAGCCATTTTGTAACTTTATAATCAAGGGCAACATTTCCAAAGAAACGGTTTCTCTGATCCGTTTCATAGTTTTGATAACGGGTCCAGTAATAATTATCCCAATAGATCGGGCTGTAATCCGTTGTGGCAGGATCAGGATCGGCATAATTCCATGTTAAGTTTCTTGCAGTCTGGTTATAAAGGTTCCACTGCTCTTTAATATCAACATTGGTTTCCATCCACTGACGGAAAGAAGTTACAATATTGTCATTATAACCTGTTGAATTCCTTCCTTTTCCCTTGACTATTGAATAGCTGCCCGATGCAGAAGCAGTAAACTTATCGGTAACATTCCAGGTCCCATTCATCGAAACAATGTTCTTAGTAAGGCTGCTGTTGGGCATAAGGCCTTTCTGGTCGAAGTTGGTGTAGGCTAACCTGTAATTGCCTTTATTAAAAGTGTTGTCAATAGACAATGTTGTATTCCAGGTAACGGGTTTTTCAAAAAAGGTTATAGGACCGTTTGCTGCAGCTACCCATGGAGTTGCTTTCTGGTAGTTTGGTGATGCCGGATCCACGGCATCCCACTGGTACACCATCAGGTTTGCGTCAAAAGGAGCTCCGAAGGAAGCATCTTCCGTCGTGGGAACCCATGTCTCATTAACGCCATTTACCTTTATTATATTGAAATAAGCATCTCCATCGGGGCCGTAATATTTCCCGTAACCTGCGCCATATTGTTGCTGGTAAGTGGGGAATGTGGTTTTATCAACAAAGCCAACGTCAACCCCTGTGCTTAATGTAACACCTATCCCTTTTTTATAACCGCTGTCACCGGCTCCGGCACCTTTTTTTGTCGTTATCATGATCACACCTGCGGCAGCTCTCGATCCATAGAGGGCTGTTGCAGCCGCTCCTTTAAGGACATTGATATTAGCAATATCATCCGAATTTATATCAGATGCAGCATTGCCATAGTCGTAGCCGACTCCTGCCTGTGTCTGAGAGGAAGTGTTTGTGATCTGATTATTAACAGGTACGCCATCAATAACGAATAAAACCTGATTATCACCCGTCAGCGATTTATTACCACGAAGGATAATATTGGATGATCCTCCCATGTTGGTATTCGATTGTACCTGAATCCCGGAGACTTTACCCGAAAGGTTGTTGATGAAGTTCGAAGTTTTAATAGTCGACAAATTGTCGCCCTGAACCTCCTGTGTCGCATATCCGAGTGATTTTTTTTCACGTGGAATACCGAGGGCCGTTACAACAACCCCCTCCAACTGCTGAACACTGAGCTCAAGCACGACATTTACAACGTTGTCGGTTCCCAGGGCAATTTCCTTCGTTTTCATACCTACAAAGGATACCAGGAGAGTTTCCTTATCCTTCGGGACCAGAAGGGTGAATGCCCCATTCGCGTCGGTGATCGTACCGACGGTGGTACCCTTAACCAGAACGGTGGCTCCTGGAAGACCAGCGCCATCTTCAGAGCTGGTTACCTTGCCCGTAATGGATCTTTGGGCATAAGCAACCTGCAACCCTATGAATAGCATAAGGAATAATGAAATAGTAAATTTTCTCATTGCTTTGGTTTTTGTTAGTAAAAGTGTTAATAATCAATGAACTAAAATTCGTGGGAATTCTAATGCTGATGGGATTTACCGTAATACCGCATAGCAATGTTATAAAAATATTATATCATTAGCAAAAAAAAATAAATGTTTTTAAAAAAATTCGGCTGTTATGTGAATCGCCTGAAATAAAATCCGAATAATATCAGAAGGGGTATAAGAACAAGGGCTCCCGAAAAGGATATCCTGGACACTAAAAACTGAGAAGAAGCAAGGATCAGGGAGGAGATTCCGAAAAGATAGTACCCTGTCTTCCGCAAGTTCCACATGATAATTATACCTGACAACCCCAGGATAAACAGGGCAGCAAATACTCCCAGGACCAGCCTGACAGCAGTGAGGGAATATTGATCGATCGGCGCATAAAGGTTTATAGCATCCGTAACCCATCCTGAGTAGAAAAACCCTGATAAAAACAGTATTGTAAATAAGAAAAAGTATACGCCGGAGAAAAGACATAGGATTGTCAGGAAAAACGGACGTTTATTCCCGGGCAATGGGTGTGGCGAATCCATCTCGCTGTTTTTTATATTCACGTCATTATTTTAAGATGTGTCGAATATAAAACGACAAATGTTCCCGAAAGGATGATGTCAAAAACAGAAGGGCCGGGAAGGTTGAAAAAATACATTGGAGCAAGGATCAGTAGAATCTGGGCGATAGTGTAAACGTGAAATCCGTTTTTTTTCAGGTTCCACATTATAAAGGCGCCTGAGCCTGACACAGCATATAAGACTGCATTCACAAAGAAAAACGCAGGTTTGCCTTCAGTGATCATCTCAAGCCCTGGTATTTTGTATAAATTGGCAAGATCAGTTGCAATCACTGTAAACTGATCAAAGAAAACGCCGATAAAGATGCTTGAAATGAATGTCAGGCCACTGTTGATAAAAGTAAGAATGCATAATATAGTTAACAGGTTTGGTCTGGTCAAAGGCGGTGGCCCTGTATCGGATCCGGGTGTTCTGAGTTCTTCCTCTGTCATGTAAGTTCAATAAATTTGTATTGAAGGATTATTCCAGGCTACCCGTTACCTTCTCCACTTCATTCAGTATCTCACAGGATTTTACGAGCTCCTTCATTTTGTTGTGGTCGGGGTAAAGCGGTCTGTCAATTTCGAGGAATTTAACGTACTTGCGGATCACTTCCTTCGCTTTCGTGGTCCCCACGCCGAATTTATATTCACGGAAGTCGAGCGCCTGGGCTGCAGCCATCAGTTCGATACCAAGTATACCATACGCATTGTCGAGGATCTGGAAGTTTTTCAGGGCTGTGTTCATCCCCATGGAAACAAAATCTTCCTGGTCGGCGGCGGCTGGAATGGACTGGATCGAAGCCGGCATCGAGAGTATGCGTTGTTCAACGATCTGCATATCGGCTGTATACTGGCTGAGCATCATACCTGAGAACATTCCTGCCCCTTTCGTCAGAAATGCAGGAAGCCCGACGCTCAGGGCAGGATGGTTCAAACGGTTCATGCGGCGTTCGCTCATTACCGAAACCATCGTTATAACGTACCCGGCCATATCCATTGGAACAGAAACCGGGGAACCCTGGAAGTTTGCCCCCGACAGCTGCAGGTTTTCATCAGGGAAGAAGATGGGGTTATCACCCACGCCGTTGAGTTCAATTTCCACCTGGGAACGCGCGTAAGCCAATGCATCATGGGCAGCGCCTATCACCTGAGGGGTTGAACGCATCGAATAGGCATCCTGAACCTTGCATTTAACTTTCATCTCAGCGAGGTCGCCTCCTGTTACGCATTTTAAAATTGATGCAGCGCTGCGGACGGCGCCTTTGAAACCACGTATCTCGTGAAGTTTAGGGCTATAAGGACGCATATTCGCTTTCATGGCTTCGAGCGACATCGAAGCTGCGATCTCGGCCTGCTTGAGCCAGTTGTTCGCATCGAACAGGAACAAAGCACTCATGGCTGTAAGCACATTGGACCCATTGATGGTGGCCAGGCCGTCACGGGCTTTCAAACCCGGAACCGGGATCCCTGCGAGATTAAGCGCCTCTTTGCCTTCATAGAGTTTTCCTTCAAAATAGGCATGGCCTTCGCCCATCATGAGCAAAGCGATCTGCGACATGGGGGCCAGGTCGCCGCATGCGCCAACCGAACCTTTCTGGCATACCATAGGGGTAACTCCCTTGTTCAGCATATCGACCAGGGTCTGAGTTATCTCAATCCTGGATCCGCTGTTGCCATGGGCATGCACATTGATACGGCCAAGCATGGCGCCTCGCACCCAGTCAAGCGGCATTGGATCGCCAATGCCCGCCGCGTGATTGTAAATAAGGTATTTCTGGAAATCTTGTACCTGGTTATCATCCAGCACGACTTCAGAAAATTCCCCTATACCCGTATTAACGCCGTACATGATCTCATGTGCCTCGATCTTTCTCTCGAGCATGGCCCTGCATTTATTGATGCGCTCAATGGCTTTTGGGTCAAGCTGTACTTTTTCTCCATGCCGGGCAACACGCACAACATCCTCGATTGTAAGCCCGGAACCTTTTATTATCAGTGTCATTTGTCAGTTTTTTATGTCTTATGATTTATTTTTCAGTCGGCTGATGAATTCTTCCCTTCCCATCAGGCTTTGCCCGCCAGTGTTCATATCCTTTACTGCGACCATTCCGCTTTCAATTTCATCTTTGCCGATCAGGGCTACAAAGGGAATTTGTTTACGGCTGGCATACTCGAGTTGCTTCTTCAGTTTTGATGCATCCGGGTATATTTCTGATGGAATACCTTCCTTCCTGACCTCGGCCAGCACCTGCAGTGCGAACCTTTCTTCTTCGGGGCCGAAATTAGCAAATAAAACAGTTGTAGGTTGCTGGATGGTTTCGGGGAACCTGTTTAATTCGGCCATCACATCATAAATACGGTCGGCTCCAAATGAAATGCCCACACCTGAAACACCCGGCAGGCCAAAGATTCCTGTAAGGTCATCATAGCGCCCCCCCCCGCATATGCTTCCCATGGCAATATCATTTGCTTTGACCTCGATGATGGTTCCTGTATAATAATTAAGCCCGCGGGCAAGGCGAACATCAAAATTCCATTTATTGCGGAGCTTCATTTCTTTAAGCAAACTGCAGAGATGCTTCAATTCCTCAATTCCTTTTTTTCCTGTTTCAGAATTCTTAAGCAGACCCTCAAGCGTTTCGATTTTATCACTGATAGTTCCTTCCATCAGTAAAACCGGCTGTAATGCCCGGATAGCAAGATCGTTTAACCCTCTTTCTTTAAGTTCCTGACACACTTTCTCCAGGCCGACTTTATCCAGTTTGTCGATAGCAACCGTAATATCGGTAAGACTTTGAGGTGATCCTATAGCTTCGGCTATCCCGGCAAGAATTTTGCGGTTGTTAAAGAGAGTTGTGGTTTCAATGCCGAAGCGTGAAAATACCTCGTCGATGATCTGTATCAGCTCCACCTCATACAGCAACGATGCACTTCCAACGACATCCACATCGCACTGAAAAAATTCCCTGTAACGTCCTTTCTGGGGCCTGTCGGCACGCCAAACAGGTTGAATCTGGTAACGTTTGAAAGGGAATATCAGCTCGTTTTGATGCTGGACCACGAATCGTGCAAAAGGCACGGTGAGGTCATAACGCAGGCCTTTTTCGGAGATCAGGGGGGTAAGCTCCCTGTAGCCGGGGATTGGGAGTTGGGGATCGGCGACAGGGGAGATGCCATCCAGGAAGTTTCCCGAATTTAAAATTTTAAACAGCAGTTTATCGCCTTCCTCGCCGTACTTGCCCGTCAGTGTTGTAAGGTTCTCGATGGCAGGAGTTTCGATCGGAAGATATCCAAAGACCTCAAAAACAGAACGTATGGTATTAAAGATATAATTACGGCCGGCCATTTCGGTTGGCTTGAAATCACGGGTTCCTTTAGGTATGGAAGGTTTCTGGACTGCCATTATAAAGTATTTGTGCAAAGATAAAAAAAGAGAAGAATCAAACCCCAAGTTTATTGAGAAGTTCCCCGATGTATTCACGGGTTCCGGTGCTTCCTTCCTTAGGGGCCCATGGAGCAAAGTTCTTATCGTCAATGGGATTATAAGGGCCGTCCTTTACTTCGTAGGCAACGGTCCCGCTTTCGAGGGAGAGGACAGTATGAAATATCTTTTCGGGGATTTCAACTCCGTAAACACCCTTAAGGGGGTCCAGTATGATATGCTCCCTGATATTCCCGTGTTCATCAAATTCCACTACAAGGATACGTCCCCTCAGTGCAAAAAAAACCTCCCGCTTGTCGGGATCCTCATGTTTATGGGGCTGGATATAACTCAATGGTTCCATCGCATTGAGCATTCTCTGGAGAGTGTCGGAATACTGCCTGTGGAAGTTGTAGTTCTTACGCCGCCTTGGAATGGACTTCGCCCCGGAAGTCACCGAATCCAGAAGGTTCTTTTCTATACGAATCATGTGACCAGTCGTAACGTTATTTGAGCGAAGCATTTCACACAAGCCGCATCAGGTGGAGCGAGCGAGCAATTTGCACAAGCCGCATCAGGTGGAACGCAGTGACACCGTAGCGGCGGTGCAAGATTGCAAGCGATAAGCGACACCGTAGCAGTGGTGTGAAGATGCGAGCGACATCATGCTTTTAACTTCTTGTACTTGATCCGTTTCGGGCCCTCATCCCCAAGCCGTTTCTTTTTGTTTTCTTCATAATCAGAATATGAACCTTCAAAGAAATACACCTGGGAATCACCTTCAAATGCAAGGATATGTGTGGCCACCCTGTCGAGGAACCAACGGTCGTGCGAGATGATCACCGCACAGCCGGCAAAATTCTCCAGGCCTTCCTCGAGGGCACGGAGGGTATTTACATCGATATCGTTTGTGGGTTCGTCAAGCAACAGCACATTCGCCTCTTCCTTGAGAGTGAGTGCAAGGTGCAGGCGGTTTCTCTCACCCCCTGAAAGCACCCCGCATTTCTTTTCCTGGTCGGCCCCGGTAAAATTAAATCTTGCCACATATGCCCTTGCATTCATCAATCTCCCTCCTAACTGAATCGTTTCGCTGTCATTTGATATGACCTGGTAAACGGTTTTTTCGGGGTCGATGGCGGTATGGGCCTGGTCGACATAGGCAAGTTTCACTGTATCTCCGATACGAAAATCACCTTTCCCGGGTGTTTCGCTGCCCATAATAAGCCTGAAAAGAGTGGTTTTCCCTGCTCCGTTAGGCCCGATGATCCCGACAATTCCAGCAGGGGGCAATGCAAAGCTAAGGTTTTCATACAGAAGCTTGTCTCCGAAGGACTTCGAAACCCCGTTAGCTTCGATCACCAGGTTGCCAAGCCTCGGGCCGTTGGGAATGTATAATTCCAGACGTTCTTCTTTTTCCCTGACATCCTCATTAAGGAGTTTCTCATAGGAGCTGAGGCGGGCTTTACCCTTGGCCTGGCGGGCTTTTGGCGACATCCGCACCCAGTCCAGCTCCCGCTCGAGGATCTTCCTGCGCCGGCTTTCCTGCTTCTCTTCCATAGCGAGGCGCTTCGACTTCTGGTCAAGCCATGAGGAATAATTTCCCTGCCATGGGATGCCTTCTCCACGGTCAAGTTCGAGAATCCACCCTGCGACATTATCCAGGAAATAGCGGTCGTGGGTGATGGCAATCACTGTTCCCTTATATTGCTGCAAATGCTGTTCCAGCCACTGTATCGATTCAGCATCCAGATGATTTGTAGGCTCGTCGAGAAGAAGAATATCGGGCTCCTGCAGCAGCAGCCGGCATAAAGCAACCCTGCGGCGTTCTCCGCCTGAAAGCACGTTTACAGGCATATTCTCATCGGGACAGCGAAGGGCATCCATAGCTCTTTGCAGCTTGCTGTCAAGTTCCCATGCATTATGATGGTCAAGGAGTTCGGTAAGTTCTCCCTGACGGGTAATGAGTTTATTCATCTCGTCATCGCTCATGGGCTCCGCGAACTTCATGTTCACCTCTTCATATTCCTTCAGCATGCTCACAACTTCGTGAACGCCTTCTTCCACGACCTGGCGGACGGTCTTTGTTTCATCGATCAGTGGTTCCTGTTCAAGAAAACCGACTGAATACCCCGGGGAAAAAACAACCTGGCCCTGGAATGACTTTTCAATCCCTGCAATGACTTTAAGAAGTGTGGATTTCCCGGAACCGTTCAAACCAATGATACCGATCTTCGCACCATAAAAAAACGACAGGTAAATGTTTTTAAGGACCTGTTTATGTGGTGGAAATATCTTGCTGACCCCCACCATCGAGAAAATTATTTTTTTATCGTCAGACATAGGATGATGTACGATTTACGATTTACGATTTATGTTAAACGAATTCTATGATAATTGTTATTTCGCTTCTAGCTACTTTTTTTCAATCAACGCTTCAATCTTCGCTGTTTCCCTCTCCCAGCTGAAATTATCATGAACAAAACGGCAGCCGTTAAGGCCTATTTCCCTGGCTTTCACGGGATTGTTCAGCAGGAAGAGTATATGTTTAACATATTCTTCAGGTGTAGCTGCAACCAGTATATCTTCACCGGATCTGGCTTTCAGGGCCTGGAAGGCAAGAGGTGAGGTAATGCAGGGAATCTGCATCGCCATGGCCTCCAGAAGTTTGTTCTGAAGGCCCGTACCGATCTGCATCGGGGCGATAAACACTTTAGCGCTGGCATAGCATTCGCGCATATCGGGCACCCAGCCGCTGACTTCCACGTTATTCGACTTCAGGATCATCACCCGGATGTTGGGATTGGCTCCTGCCAGAAGCAGATGCAGATCATGCTTTTGCAGAAACAACCTTGGAAGTATCTGGTTGACAAGAAATTCGGCGCTGTTGATGTTAGGCGGATAACCCATATTACCTGTAAAAACGAGGTCATATTTTTTCTTTCTTTCGAGGGGTTGGAAGAAATCGGTATCCACTCCATTGGCCACAACAACAATCTTGTTGCGGTCGGGGTGAGGGATAAGGTCTCTGTCGGGTTCCGAAATAATGATCTTGTTATCGAAGCAGTCAAACACCATCCGCTCGTAATTCTGAAGCCTCCGGTGTTCAATTTTCAGGAACGGTTTCAGATAAAACGCGGAAAGGGCGATTCTCCGGTCAATACCCTTTGAAAAAACATCCTGGTAGTCAATGGTCTTTGGGATAGGAAGATCCTTGACATATTCTGCAACCCGGATAAGCTGACAAAAAATATGATCTGGTTTATAGGTGTCGATCAGTTTAAGTATTTGTTTTTTCGCCGACGGACTGTAAAAATAGCCAACCTGCAACGGCAGTCCGCTGAAAAAAGCTTTTATGATATTCAGAAGGACACTGAACTTGTTAAGTGAAATCACATGCACGGCTTTCACATATTTATTCAGTACATGCAATGCGTCTTTATGAAGCGCGCTGTCGTTCAGGGAGCAAAGAATTATCTCGTGGTGCCGTGAAAGCTGTTTGATCTGGTGGAATGCCCGGAGTTTATCGCCTTTTTCTGTCGGATAAGGTACGCGGGGAAGAAGAAAAAATATTCTCATGAGTCAATCTGTGGAAAGCAAAAGTAGGAAAATCCTGATTAAGCAATCAGTTTCATGTAAAAAGCTTCCAGGTTTTCAATGATTTTTTTCCGGTCATATGTCGACTCTGCGAGCTTTCTTGCATTTAATCCTGTTTTCTGAAGGATCTCAGGATATTCAATGCAAACAGAAATCATCTCGAAGAATTCGCAGGCCAGGTCTGCAACAAGAAGATTCTCTCCCCGTGTATACTCAATGCCTTCGGCTCCAAGGGAAGTTGAAACAACGGTTTTGCCGTAAGCCATTGCCTCGATGATTTTAATCCGTATTCCGCTGCCCGAGAACAGGGGAACGATCATAATATCATTGGCAGCAAAGAACGATGACGCATCCCTGACCTCACCTTCAACAACCACATTCTTCAGTGAAAGATTTTTCATCCATACAGGCATTTCCCTGCCCGCAATATGAAATTCAAGCGAGGGATACCGCTTATGGAGGTCGAACCATACCTTCTCAATAAACCAGCGTACGCCTTCCTGGTTCGGGATCCAGTTCATAGCGCCGATAATGAATATCGTAGGATTTTTGTTTACTTTTTCTGATACTCTGTAATCGACCGGATTTATACCAAAAGGTATTGCAATAACCGGGTTTTCGGTATGGGCTCTGAAAAAATCAGCATCGTTTCCGGTGATGGCGGCCACCCCGTCAACGAGGTCGGGAATGGTTATTTCGAACAGTTTCAGTGTCCTTGCAAGGTGGTCAATATACAACCTTTTAAAAGGATTGGACGAATTTGCAGCTACTCTTTCCCAGATAAGGTGTTCGATGTTATGGGCCCTGAGAATGATCCTGGCTTTTGAATACCTGCGGATGACATTGATGTAAGAAGCCATCACAAGGGTTTCAAGCTGAACTATTTCGTATTCTGATTCCTGCAATACTTCCTTAATCCGTTCTGAGAATGAAGCCGAAATGAAACGTTCAACATGATATGAACGGCTGGTGAAGAAATTTGTAAAAGCCGGGAGCAACTTCACCCTCAGGTCGACATCGATCAGCTCGATCCCGGTTTTGTCCTTGTAATCAGGAGGAATATCGGCCGGATTAATATTATATTTAAAGGAATTGACAGCTAATACTTTTACAGAATGACCGGTATCCAACATCCCTTCAATGAGCATATTCATTGCTATCGGCCCCCCTTCCTTTGGTGGCCAGGGCGATTTATTGCAAAGGAATAATATCCTCATAGGCCCTGCTCGTTTTGAATTCGGAATATTTTCTGGAAGAACTTAATCCAGCTGTCGACATCTAGTAATGAAGCGTCATTTGTGGCTTTACGGGTCAGAAAAGCGCCGATCGGCAAAAGGACGGCCGAAGCCAGCCACATGCCCTGCCATACAGCTACCTGCCCGTCAGCGGCATACTTTTCGCCGGTAAAGGATATGATCCAGTAAAGAATAAAAAAAATGGTTGAAATAACCGCAGGCATTCCGAGGCCGCCTTTGCGGATTATAGCACCCAGGGGGGCGCCTATGAAAAATAACAGGAAGCATGCAATTGAGAACGTGAACTTTTTATGAAACACAATCAGGTGCTTGTATACAAGTTTCTCCTTGATGTCAAAATTGTCACTTGAAACACTCACGTTTTCTTTCACTGAGTTGGCCGTATTATAAGCTGCGTTGATAATATTGAACCTGTCTGAAGGTTCAAAACTGGCCAGAATGTTGCTGGCAAAAAAGGCTTTGCTCTTTTTACTTCCGGGTTTGTCCGGAACATTTCGTTTAAAAGGTGTAAACGCTGTGTCACGGCCGGTAAGCACGGTAAAATTATTGAACATATTATCAGACGATGTTTTTCTTTCTTTAAGAATTTCCTGACGGATGGAATCGATTGAAAAACGGAGCTGGCTGATGTTCAGCATCTCGTAATTCTTTTTGAACAGATTTTCATCGGTGCGGGTCAGTTGTAAGCCTGAAAGATCAAACATCTGGTACTGTTCACTGAATTTTGTTCTCTGGAATGGCCTTGTCATCTCATTCCTCCGCAAATCAATGCGTTCTTCGTAGTTATACCCGTTATACAGCCTGAAGACCAGAAATCGTTTATCGGCGCTGAGTTCCATTTTGCCCCATTCTGCAACGGTCATTGAAACATTTCCCATATGCTTTGTATGGTCATAGACCATGACGTCGCGGATGGTGTTGCCATCTGCGTCCTTTTTTCCCACCCTGATCACAAATCCATCAATGCCATTATAAAAAACACCTTCCCTGAGATTAAATGAAAGTTTCTTTTCCCTCACGTCATACAGTAAAGAAAGAAATTTAAGATTAGCTTTCGGAAGCACGATATTGGCAAAATAAAAAGCAAGCACGGAAATCAGTATGGATACGACGATCAGCGCCCGCATGATACGGAACAGGCTGATCCCGGCAGCTTTCATAGTCACCAGTTCATAATGTTCCCCCAGGTTCCCGAAGGTCATCAGGGAGGATAAGAGGATGGCCAGAGGAAGGGCCATGGGAACGAAAGTAGACGATGCGAAGAATAGCAGCTTAAGAATAATATACCATTCGAGCCCCTTGCCGACAAGGTCATCGATATACTTCCATAAAAACTGCATGAGCAAAATGAACAGGGCAATGAAGAATGTCATAACGAGCGGCCCCAGGTATGATTTTAAAATGAACCAGTCGAGTTTCTTCATGATGCGAATCTTAAAGCAAAGATAACTATTTGTTCAATTTAAGTTACATTTGCATACTAAATAGCGAAGTAGCGAAATGGCGAGGTAGCGAAATTAAGTTTCGAAACATTCAGATAAACATTTTCGCTATCTCGCTACTTCACTACTAAATTATTATGAAAATCATCGAAGTAACCGACAAAAAGTCCCGTCTTGCCTTTCTTGACATGGTGGAAACTGTTTACCGGGGTGATACGAATTTTGTTAGAACACTTGACCAGGAAATTGAGCTGGTTTTTAATCCTTCCACAAACAGCTTTTTTACCCATGGAGAAGCCACCCGATGGATACTGGAGGATGAAAACGGCAAGGTAATCGGCAGGGTTGCTGCCTTTATTAATAAGCGAAAAGCTTTTTCTTTCCAGCAGCCGACCGGGGGCATGGGCTTTTTCGAAGTGGTAAATAATAAGGAAGCTGCTTTTCTGATGTTCGATACCTGCAGGGAATGGCTTACGGCCAGAAAAATGCAGGCAATGGACGGGCCTATCAATTTCGGCGAAAATGATGTGAACTGGGGACTGCTGGTTGAAGGGTTCATGCCTCCGGGCATAGGGATGAATTACAATCCTCCATATTATAAAGAGTTCTTTGAATCTTATGGGTTTAAATTTTATTTCGAGCAGATCTCCAACCACCTCGACCTGACGAAAAAGTTTCCTGAACGATTCTGGAAAATTGCCGACTGGGCTATGAAAAAACCCGGGCTTTCGTTCAGGCATTTTGAACCATCCATGAGAAGTAAGTTTATCAGGGATTTGAAAGAAGTTTATGATGATGCCTGGAAATTCCATGAGAATTATACGCCCATGGATGAGGCTACTCTTATTAAAGGGCTCGAAAAGGCGAAATCATTTCTTGACCCGGAACTCATCTGGTTTGCTTATTATGAAGATGAACCGGTTGCATTTCTGGTACAATTCCCCGACGTGAACCAGATCATCAAACATCTTCACGGCAAGCTCCATTTTTTCAATAAGTTGAAATTTTTATGGCTGAAATACCGTAAAACCATCACCCGCACGAGAATTGTCATTATGGGAGTAAAGCCCAAATATCAAAGATTCGGGGTCGAATCGGGAATCTTTTATCATCTTAATGAAAAGATGAAGAAGAAACCGCATATCACCGAACTGGAGCTGGGCTGGGTAGGAGACTTTAACCCGAAGATGAGAGCCCTGCATGAGTCGGTGGGAGCAGTCTTTGCGAAGAGGCATGTGACTTACCGCAAAATATTCAATGAGAACATTGATTTTCAACGTTCCACGATTATCCCTGTCGACACGAAGGAAAGGGTGATCAAGGGCGGGCTGTAAGAAATTCATTAAATATTTTTAAAAAAATTGCAGATTTAATTGATTTAGTTTATTTTTGTTATCCCAAAACGAAAAAAAATATAGTAACAATCCTGAAATGTTAAACCTAAAATTCGAACAATGAAGAAAGTTTTACTCTTAGGCGTGGCTCTCATCATAGGGCTGGCCGTAGTATCACAGGCTCAGATCAAAGGTAAGCATACCTGTGTCAAGGCCGTGAATAAAAGCAGCCTTACAATTGAGCCTGTTCCGAGCTTACAGGCATCACCTGTAATTTCTCCTCTTCCCAATCACACAAAATCAACCAACATTGTAACAGTTCTTTCACTCGGCACTTCGGCCAACGGCCTTGGCTGGGGTTATGCAGGAGGCCAGAGAAAACACCTCTGGGCCGACAATGACCTGAAAGCAGTCGCTTTGACTCATCGCATGGGACCTGTAACAGCCACATCTCCTCCGAGTTTTACCGGATACCTGGCTATTGATCATGCTGCCAATTACGGAGCAACCGTGGCAGACTGGCGTACCAATTACCAGGTTTATGCATCAACCCTGAATTTAACAGGTACTTATTATCTTGATGCAGCCCGTTATCCCCAGGGAGGTTTTTACAATCCTGCAGGAAACACTGATACCCTTAATACACACTTTGTTTACTTTGCAGCAAGTTTCTGCGATATTAATAATGTTGGTTCCAGCGCTCCCACCTGGGGCGGTTATGTTTATGGTACTTCACCCTGGGCCAGCCAGACCGACACCGTTGGGCATAAACATCTCAACTGGTACAGCCCTCCTCCGAAACGTGATATCCCTGCAGGATTCACCGTTTCACCATTGGGAAAAGTTTTTGCACTTGACCTTAATTATTCATATGGCAATGGCTATGATGGCAATCTTTATTTATCAACAGGTATCTGGAATGAGACGACTAAAGATTTCGAATATACCTTCAGCCTCCTTGAATGTCCTGATCCTTTTGGCGCCCAGCCTGCCGAAGAAAAAATTGCAGTTGACCCGACCGGAAACCATGTTTGGATTGGTGTCATAGGCAATAACGCAGGAGCAGTTCCCGTTTTTGACTCTGTCTATTACCCGATATTCTACCATTCGGCTGATGGCGGAACCACATGGAGCGCCGGAATGCCTGTAACCCTTGATGGACCCGGCGGTATACCTGCAATCAAGAATTATGTTTCCGATACAAGGCTTGCAACTGTTTATTCCCCTGATTCTCCTCCTTCAAGGGATGAGATCCCTTACACCTGTGCATTTGAAGGTGACCTCACTGTTGATAAGTGGGGCAACCCACATATGGGTGTTGTTATTTGCATGCCAGGCAGCGGTTTTACGATCATCAATCCTGATGGCAGCAACTCGCCCAAATTCGACAGCACAGCCGCAGTATTTGATATTTTCTCAACCGACCAGGGCAATACATGGTGCGGACGTCTGATGGGTGTTGTGAAACATATGGTTGGAGGTTTCCCGGTCGGCACATATACTGAATACAACCGTTGCAATATGTCAAGGAATGCCACAGGAACCAAGGTATTTGTCACCTACAATGACACCTGGGTACCGGGAGCAACAGATAACAGTTCCCCCGATATTTTTGCCCGTGGATGGGATCTGGTTTCCAATAAACTGACAAACTTCAACGGACATGATGCAGCTACAAATGTTACTGCCTTATCAGATGTTAACTATTCTGCAGTTTGTGGTGACCAGGCAAACATTGCTTTCACAAAACCTGACGGCTCATCTCTCCTCGCGCTGGCTTGCGAAGGCTTAACCGGTGGTACCCTTGACAACGCAGTGACTTATAAATACATCTCTGACTTCAGTTATCCGCAGAGCGCCTTTACTATTGATGCAAGCGGTCCGGCATGGGGCACTGATTGTGTTTCCCTCCCAACTGCTATCAATGACCCGGTTGCAGCTTCATCATTGACTGCTGTCATATATCCGAACCCGGTTAAGGGGATCACTTCTGTAAAAATTACTGTTCCTCAGAAAGGTTTGGTCACTATCCAGCTTACAAACCTCGTTGGCCAGACTGTGATGACAGTGACCAGGAACATTGAGAATACTGATACTTTTACCCTGGATGCATCTCAGCTTACTTCTGGTGTATATTTCTACACAGTAAAACAGGGCAGCCAGAAAGTTTCCGGAAAGATTATTGTTGAATAATTTTTTCCTGATAAATCAAAAAAGAGGTTGCCCCCAGGGCAACCTCTTTTTTTAATATCCAAACCATGCTGCTTAAAAGGGAACTAACCCACCTTTTACTTAAGGAAATAAGGCTGGAACTGAAACAAAGATACGTCCTGAATGGTATCCTGCTTTATCTTGTATCAACTGTTTTTGTTACCTATCTTGCTTTTACTGGGACCATTACAGCTGAAACCTGGAATTCCCTTTTCTGGATCATTCTGCTGTTTGTCGCTGTAAATGGGATATCAAAAAGTTTTGTACAGGAAAACCCGGCCCGACACCTTTATTATTATACCATTACAAGCCCGGAAGCTATCGTCCTCTCAAAAATCATCTATAATCTTTTACTGATGATGATATTATCCGTGCTTGCACTTCTGTTTTTTGCTTTGTTCATGGGTAATATGATCATGAACCCCGGCCTGTTTGTCACGGCCCTTATCCTGGGCAGTCTCGGACTCTCTTCCGTACTTACGATGATTGCTGCAATAGCTTCCCGTGCATCGAATAATTTTTCCCTGATGGCAATCCTTAGTTTCCCAATCGTATTACCGCTTTTAATGACGCTGATGAAGGTCTCGGGATCAGCCTTAACGACTTATTCATGGAGCGGCAATATCGCTTTGATTGTCATTCTGTTAATAATTAATGTGGCTGTAATTCTCCTCGCATTTCTCTTATTTCCGTACCTTTGGAGGGATTAATAAAGAAAGCGAAAGGCGAGTAGCGAAAAGCGAAATGGCGCCATTTCGCTTTTTATTCTTTAAATAAAATCATAAAATGCTCAAACAGTATTGGTGGAAACTCCTCAGCTTTTTGCTCCTGCTTTACGCGGTGACATACGGGTTTTATGTTTCCATCCCGGAAACCATGATATTGCAGACCATGAGGAACCTGTTTTACCATGTCGGTATGTGGTTCGGTATGTTCACTATGCTTACCGTTTCCTTCATCTACAGCCTGAGGTACCTGAAAGGCTTCAGGGAAGAAAATGACCGGATAGCTATTGAGGCTGTGAATGTTGGACTGATGTTCGGTTTCCTCGGCATTTTTACAGGGATGGTATGGGCAAATTTTACCTGGGGGGCTCCATGGGTAAAGGATCCTAAACTCAACGGAGCAGCCGTAGGCCTTGTAGTCTACCTGGCCTATATCATATTAAGGAGTTCTGTTGAAGACAGGCATAAACGGGCCAAGGTATCGGCCGTGTACAATATTTTCGCATTCGTGCTCTGGATTATATTCGTGATGATACTGCCCCGCCTGGCTGGCGACAGCCTTCATCCTGCCACAGGCAATAATTCAAGCCCGGTTTTACCTATGCAGCTCGATCCTTCAATGCGTACCGTTTTTTACCCGGCCATGATAGGATGGATACTCCTCGGGACCTGGATCCTCCAGGTTCGTATCAGGGTATCAAAACTGAAACAGCAGCTTGAAGAATAGTGATCGAAAAAAAAAGCGAGAAGCAAAAAGCGAAATTATTTTTACCTGAAAAAATAGTACGTCGTACATTCATTATTATGGAAACTTACGGAAAAATATTTGTGGTTGTTACGGTCCTGGCTGTAATACTTGTTGGGATATTCGTTTACCTGTTCTTTATTGACAGGAAGATCGGGAAACTCGAAAAAGAGATACAGGAGAAAGAAAACCAAATTAAACAATGAAGACCATTCATATCATTATCATACTTGTTTTGGTGATCGCTATTGCTGTTGTGATCACCACGATCAGTGATTCCAGCACATATTCCGACTTTTCTGAAGCGGCAAAATCACCAGGCAGGGAGCTGCATATTATAGGGAAACTTGATATGACAAAACCACTGGAGTATGATGCCAGGAAGAATGCCAATCGTTTCACATTTTATATAATCGATGCGAAGGGAGTTGAAAAACAGGTAATTTATAACAATGCGAAGCCCCAGGATTTTGAAAAATCGGAGAAGGTTGTCATTGTGGGTTCAATGCAGGGTGATGTTTTCATGGCGAAGTCATTGCTCCTGAAGTGCCCCTCAAAATATAACGATAAGAAAAGCCCCACCAAATTCGGGGAAAAGGCGTTCAATTAAAAGAATATGCCATACCGGTCCCTCCGCCATTTTATCCAGCTCCTTGAATCCAGGGGTGAACTCATCCGCGTTAAGGAATATGTTTCCCCCCGGCTGGAAATCACAGAGATAGCCGACCGGGTTGTTAAAAATAACGGCAAAGCTTTATTGTTTGAAAACAACGGGACTGAATTTCCTGTCCTGATACTGGCCTTTGCCGGGGATGCAAGGATGAACCTGGCCCTGGGTCTTACGAACCTGGATGACGTTCAAACCATGATTGACGGCCTGGTGAATGATTTCATAGGCCCAAAGGCGAATTTCATGGATAAGCTCCGCCTGCTCCCCGTCTTACAGGAGATCTCGTCCTGGATGCCAAAGACCCTTCATGGCCGCGGTGCCTGCCAGGAGGTCATTATGGATACTCCCGACCTTACAAAGCTGCCCGTATTAACCTGCTGGCCTCATGATAGAGGGCCTTTCATCACCCTTCCCTGCGTACATACGAGGAACCCCGAAAACAGGACCAGAAACCTGGGAATGTACAGGATGCAGGTATTCGGCCCTGATCTTACAGGTATGCATTGGCATATGCATAAAGGCTCTGCATGGCATTATCAGCTGTACAAGAAGGCAGGCAAGCGAATGCCGGTCTCGGTAAGCCTTGGAGGAGATCCGGTATATACCTATGCTGCGACGGCGCCTTTGCCGGAGAACATTGATGAATACATGTTTGCAGGGTTCCTGAGAAAGAAAAAAGTGGAACTTGTAAGATGCCTTACGAATGATCTTGAAGTGCCCTCTGATGCTGATTTCGTTATCGAAGGATATATTGATCCCGGGGAAGATCTAATACTGGAAGGCCCTTTCGGGGACCATACCGGATTTTATTCACTGGCTGAAATGTTTCCCCGTTTTCATGTTACCTGCATTACACACAGGAAGGATGCGGTCTATCCTGCAACTGTCGTAGGCATCCCGCCCCAGGAGGATGCCTGGATAGGGAAGGCGACGGAAAAGATCTTCCTGGCACCGATAAAACTGTCGGTTGTGCCGGAACTTTCGAACATGCACATGCCTCCCGAAGGCGTTTTCCATAACATCGTGCTGGCTTCCATTCAAAAGCATTATCCCGGCCAGGCCATTAAAGTGATGAACTCATTATGGGGAGCCGGGCAGATGATGTTCAACAAAATTATGGCTGTGTTTGATAAGGATGCGGATCTGATGGATTATTTTCAGCTTACCCGCCTTATCAGTGAACATACAGATCCCCTGCAGGACGTTCATTTTATCCAGGGCCCTGTCGATATTCTTGATCATTCAAGCAGGCAATACGGCTTTGGAAGCAAGATCGGTATTGATGCCACATCGAAGACCTCTGCTGAGAAAATTGATAATTCCGCAAGGGGCATACCCTATGTTGATGAGAAGGGGATCATGAAGGAATTACCCGCGATCACATCCGCCAATACAGACCTTATTCAACAGGGAATATCCGCGGTGGTCTTTATGGTTCATAAGACGAAGCCGGCAGAAATCAGGTCGGTTGCAAAACAGCTTAATGATCTTCAACTGATAAAGAATGTGAGTTTTGTAATTTTTGCGGGTTCCCTGCCCGATGTTAAAAATCTTTCAACCCTGAGTTGGGTTGTTGCCAATAACCTGGATCCAATGAGGGATTGTTTTTATACTGAGCGCCCCGATGGCAGCAAATACCCCGTACTGTTTATTGATGGTACGATGAAGAGTTTTGCATTCGATGGCTTTACCCGTGAATGGCCGAATGTGATCGTCATGGACGAGCTTACGATCTCTGCAATTGATGATAAATGGGACTCCCTTGGCATCGGAAGTTTCATCCCTTCTCCTTCGATACAATTTAAATCACTGGTTATCAGTGATGGAGCTGTCGCCAGTGACAACAGGAAGGGATAACACAATTAATTTTAGTAATTTTGCCCTTTAAACCAACAAGTGGATGAAACAATCCCTGTTATTCATACTATTGCTGATATCCTTTTCCGTATTCCCTTTTTCGGGGCTGCTGTCCCAGACTCATTCTCTTGTCAAGGGAAAGCTTACCGATGCATCGAACTCTGATCCGGTTGCATTTGCAAATATTGGTATCAAGGGGAAATCAGGAGGCACTTTTACAGATAATAACGGGTTTTACAAGCTGGAAATTGAAAAGGGAGATCATATTATTGTGTTTTCCTGCATTGGTTATGAAAAACTTGAGCGTTCCATTAGTATTCTGGGTGATGGCAAACAAATCACACTTGATGTTCTGATCAATCCGACAACCCAGGAACTGAATACCGTTATTGTTTCAGGTTCGAAGTATGAACAGAAAGTGGAGGAATCCATTGCCACCATTGACGTTCTCAAAGCTCAGACTATTCAGGCTTCGAATCCATCGAGCGTGGACCAGGCCATTGACAAGATCCCCGGGATTGCCATTGTTGATAATGAGCCCCAGATCAGGGGTGGAAGCGGTTTCAGCTCAGGGTTGGGCAGCAGGGTCATGGTGATGGTAGATGAAATTCCTATGATGAGAGGAGATGCAGGCAGGCCTGACTGGGGTTTTCTTCCGGTCGATGACGTGGAACAGATCGAGCTGGTCAAAGGCGCTTCCTCAGTTGTATACGGATCTTCGGCTATCACGGGCGCCATTAACATCAGGACAGTGTATCCGAAGTCCATACCCGAAACGAAGGTTAATTCCTTTATCGGGATTTACAGTGCTCCTCCGAGAAGCTACACGAAACCCTGGTCTGGTTTTAATCCGCTCCAGTATGGAGTTTCGGTTTCCCATCTCCAGCAGTTTGACAACATTGATGTAAGCATAGGCGCCAGTTATTTTCAGGACCAGGGTTATATTGGCGGGGTGCCTGAAGCAGCATCTGATACTGCCTTTAACAAAGGAGAATTCATTAAACGGGCCAAGGTCTATTTCAATACGAGGGTGAGGAATAAGAAGGTGCCCGGGCTGACCTATGGTTTAAACGGGAATTTCATGTATAATCAAAGTGCAGATACGTATTTCTGGTATGATGCCGACACCAATATTTATCGTTCTTACCCGGGCGCATTGTCGTATTTTAAAGTGTTCAGCTTTTATGCCGATCCGTTTATAAAGTATTTTGATAAACTGGGGAACCAATTCAGTTTTAAAAACCGGGTTTACTACGGGAATACCAACGCTACCAATAACCAGTCGAACCGGTATACCACCCTTTATGACGAGGTCAAATTCAGCAGAAGATTCAGTAAACTTGGTGATTTTACTGTTGTTGCAGGTATCGTGAATATCTTTTCTCATTCCGAGGGGCAGGTGTTTAGCGGTATTCTTGCACCAGACGGGACAACCTCGGCAAACCAATCGGGCCAATTCAACTCGGAAAACGCTTCAGTTTATGTCCAGCTATCCAAAAAATTCTGGAAGCGTCTCACCATTGAAGCGGGAGCGAGGTACGAATATTACAATATTGCCGAACTTGTTGAAAGCAAGCCGATTTTCAGAGCCGGTCTGAACTTACAGGCTGCAAAGGGAACCTATATCAGGGCATCTGCCGGGCAGGGTTACCGTGCACCAAGCATCGGGGAGCGTTATATCACAACCAATTCGGGTGGCTTCGGTTTTTACCCGAATCCTACCCTGCAGTCGGAGAACTGTAATTCTTACGAAGTCGGGATCAAACAGGTCTTCAAGGTCGGAAAATTTGCGTCTATGTTCGACCTCGCAGGGTTTTATGAGGACTATTATAATTATATAGAATTCAACTTCGGGATGTGGGGCCATAGTTCGAACTTTCAGAAAAACATGGGTTTCAAGTTCCTGAATACAGGCCCTGCCCGCATCTATGGCTTGGATTTTACATATGCAGGCGAAGGAAAGCTGGCAAAGGATCTTGAACTCTCGGTGCTGATAGGATACACGTATACGGTCCCTGAGGCAACAAAGCCTAATTACGTTTATTATGTAAACGATGGCCCTCCGAAAGTTTCTTATACCTATGCAAATACATCATCTGACACCACAGGGAATATTTTAAAATACAGGATACAGAACCTGGTAAAATCGGATTTCCAGTTTACCTTTAAAAAACGTTTTTCGGCAGGGATCACTGGAAGATATTACGGTTATATGCAGAATATTGACATCTTTCTTTACAGTCTGGACAAAGCAATGCATTCAGGTATAGTTAAATACCGCGAACAGCATCATGACGGCAATTTTATCGTTGATTTCAGGATGGGATATGCGTTTGGGATTTTCAAGGTCTCGGTGATGGTCAATAACGTTATGAATACCGAATACTCCCTGAGGCCGGTTACAATTGAGGCTCCAAGGACGACCTCTGTCCAGTTATTGTTAAATATCTGATAACAGATTACTAATCAAATAAATTTATACAGATGAAAAAATCACTCTTACTTTTTGCTATTCTTTATCTCGGACTGAATGGTTTCAGCCAGCAGTCATCACTCCCCAACGGCAATTTTGAATCCTGGTGGCAGAAGCCGAACTGGGGTTATTGGGAACCCAACGGCGGTTTTTTTCATACCCTGAATATCCTGGATACTGTGCCAACTTCAGCAGGTGTTACTGTATACCCATGCAGCGATACTGTTCATGGCGGAAATTATTCGGCACGTTGTATAACCAGGCTGATGGTTATTGCTTACCCCCTGGTTGTCACAATCCCGGGCGTAATAGGAACTTTGAATATCAATTGGGTAAAGTCAGCGGCTGTCCTTGGGGAAAAATTTAACTGGACTACGAAGCCGGAGCGATTCCAGGGCTGGTACCAGTCATATCCCCTGAATGGTGATTCAACCGGAGCGATCATCCTTCTGTCAAAATGGAACACCGGAACACATAAAAGGGATACCATAGCATACAACCGGCTTGTTTTCAAGAGTGTTGTGAATTCATGGACCCAGTTTGATGCCGCAATAACATACCGGAATAATACTACCATGCCTGATTCCATTACTGTTCTCTTGCTTTCATGCGCAGGTTACGACGCAGCGAATATGATGGGATCGGTAGGGCAGCCGGGCAGCCAGGCTTATTTCGATGATGTCACTATAACGAATGTGGCGGGGATTGAATACGTTTTCCATCCCTCTGTTGATGTGAAGATAAGCCCAAATCCTGCGTCTTCTTTCATCAATGTGAAGCTCGACAAGGTGATGAAGGACGGCTCAATCGAGATTTATGACGGCCAGGGAAGGAAAACAGGGCAGTTTACAATGACAGATATCAGCGGGCAGATCAATGTGAGCAACCTGAGCCCGGGAGTTTATTATTACCGTTTCAGGAATTCCGGAGAAGTTGTGAATACGGGTTCGTTTGTCATATCCCGTTAGTTGGTGATTGGTGACTATTGACTAGTGATTAGCCACATTTAACGGTTTCCTGTAACAGGCTTGATTATATAAATTTTCAAACTTCTATACCATGACTGAAGTAAAAAATTCACAGATGGCTATGGAGCTCGAGGATAAGTACGGGGCTCATAACTATCATCCGCTGCCCGTGGTGCTTGCAAAAGGCCAGGGTGTATTTATGTGGGATGTTGAAGGGAAACGTTATTTCGATTTTCTTTCTGCATACTCAGCCGTGAACCAGGGGCATTGCCATCCAAAGATCACAAAAGCTTTGATTGACCAGGTGCAGACGCTTGAACTGACCTCCCGTGCATTTTATAACAATGTACTGGGGGTGTATGAAAAGTTCATCACAGAGTATTTCGGTTACCAGCGCGTATTGCCCATGAACACAGGCGCTGAAGGAGATGAAACAGCCCTTAAATTAACCCGTAAATGGGCATACAAGGTTAAGGGCGTTCCCGAAAACCAGGCGAAGATCATCTGCTGCGAGAATAATTTTCATGGGCGGACGATATCTGTGATATCGATGTCGACCGACCCGCAGGCAAGGGATGATTTCGGCCCTTTCACTCCCGGTTTTATCACTATTCCATACAACGACCTGCCGGCTCTCGAGAAAGCCCTGCAGGATCCGAACGTCGCAGGTTTCCTGGTCGAGCCCATTCAGGGTGAAGCCGGGGTTTACGTGCCGCAGGAAGGATACCTGAAGAAAGCTTATGATCTGTGCAAATCAAATAATGTATTATTTATTGCGGATGAGGTGCAGACCGGTATCGCACGTACGGGAAAACTGCTGGCGTGCGACTGGGAAGGGTTCAAGCCCGATGTGCTGATCCTCGGAAAAGCATTATCAGGCGGTGTGCTCCCGATTTCAGCCGTTCTTGCCGATGACCACATCATGCTCACCATCCATCCGGGTGAACATGGATCCACATTCGGTGGGAATCCGGTGGCTGCCCGCGTTGCCATTGCCGCCCTGGAAGTGATAAGGGATGAGAAACTGGCTGAAAATGCCCAGAAGATGGGCGAATTGTTCCGTTCGGAAGTTACGAAGATCAATTCACCTTTCATTGAACTCGTGAGGGGAAAGGGCCTGCTGAATGCCATTGTGATCAAACCCCATAATGGGAAATCAGCATGGGACGTTTGTCTCAAAATGCGCGACAACGGCCTGCTGGCGAAACCCACCCACGACCACATTATCCGTTTTGCGCCACCCCTCGTGATCAATGAAGCCCAGGTCCGCGAAGCGGTTGCCATAATCAAGGAATCAATAAAGGAACTGGAATAATAATCAAAAAGCGAAAGGCGAAATGGCGAAAAGCGAAAGGCGAAATTTCGCTTTTCGCTTTTCGCTACTTAAAATGCTGCCACAAGCTTCAGGTTGAACAACCTCGGAGCATCCATGGGGTTCACACGTTTACAGCTTAAAGTTTTAACCTTACCAGCTTCCAGTTTTCGAAATCCTCTCCGGTTTGTTTGACAAGGAAATATGCATTTCCTTTGAAAATCTCTATTTTTTCAGGAAACGGGAAGGGCACGTCAAAGGTCTTAGTAAGCTTTCCTGACAAGAGGTCGATCTTCTTTATCCGTATCATCCCGTTCTTCCTGAATGTGGTATAAACTTCCCTGAAATAATCATCGGTATAGATCTTTCCGCACCATTTCCAGTCTGAGATCGGGACAAACACGCTTAACAAGCCGGCCAGGACGTTACCATCATCTTCCTTATGAAAATTTATGGGAATGGTTCTATAAACCTTGCCTTCCATGTTCATAATTTCAATTATGTCATCTGAGAACCTGAAAACAGCCATATCACTCTCTCCCAGTTTGACCATAGGTGCATTGATCCTGCAGTAATTGAACAGGCTGAGGGATGACAAACCCTGCTCATCGGACGCAGGTGTTGAGCCTGTTTCGGGATTATCCAGTAACAGGCTGTTGTTTTTTATTTGAAAGGGGCTTCGAGAAAGAGCCTGCTGATTCTTTTGTATGGCATTAGACCAGCTGCTGTTGAATTTCATGTCATTATAAAGCCTTTTCCTGGCTTTTTCGTCCTGGGCAGTCCTGATATAATGTTTGATATTAAGGGTGTCATAATAGCCGAAATTCAATCCGAACCCATCCCTTGTACTTTCTGCGAAATAAAGCCTGCCCTGGGAACAGAAAAGAAAGGGTTTCACTGTTTTCAGCAGGATATCATAGGTTGACCTAAAGGGGAACTCAATCCTATGATTTTCTTCATCATAGGAACATTGAAAAGCATTTTCTTTCGTTGAGATATAATGGATATTGCCAAGAAAATCCTTGTAAAGACATTTCGGTTTTTGCTCAGGCAGGGGAGTCTGGGCAACTGTATCCCCTTCGGTTTCCAGGAGTACCAGTTCGGAGTTTTTCAATAAACAGCGAAAGACAAGCAGCAGGAGTTTTCCATCCATGATCTCATAATCGAGCACGGAGTACCTATGGTCTTTGTAAACAAACCGGAAATCAGTTGCTTTTATATTGAATTCTTTTAATGTATATTCTTTTTGTCTGAGCAAGAGTTTTATCGGTTTAGACGGGATCTTTCTCAAATCATAATAGAGAGGTTCATATCCCAGGCAGGAAATATTAATTGAAACAGGGATTCTTTTAGGCTTCAGCTCAAACCTTCCGTCGGCATCAGCAACGGCTCCTTCGCTGGTCCCGCTGATTCTGACCACGGCAAAACCGACAGGCGTCAAGGTCCTGTCGTCAATAACAGTTCCTGTGATAACCAGGTTTTGTGAAAAAGCAATATTAGCAGAGAACATGACAATTGCCTGAAGCAGGAATATTCTGATGCCGCAAAGACAAATGCCCCAAACAGATCTGGACAGGATAGCTGTAAACATAATGGAACATAAACCGTTCAGTAAATATACAGTAAACTTTAATGGGAATCAATACTCAGAATGCTGCCACAAGCTTCAGGTTAAACAACCTTGGAGTGAGGTAGTTGGGAACGTTGTACTGCCTTCCCTGCACATCAGTGATCCATTGGTAGGAAACGGTGTTTGCAAAATCAAACAGGTTGAACACATCCAGCCCGATCCATAGGGATTTGAACGCTCTCAGAGGATTTTTACCTGAAAAATGCGTGTATTCCCCGATCAATTGTTTTGAAAGACCCAGGTCGATGCGGCGATAGGGTGGCATCCTGAAAGTCTGGAGGTACCTCGGGGAGTCGGGGGCCCCATAAGGCAGCCCGCTGCCATAAACGAGTGTGATTGCAACTTTCCATGTAGGGAAACCCGGGATATAGTCCTGGAAAAAGATCGCCAGGTTGAAAAGCTGGTCGGTAGGGCGGGGAGTCCAGTTGCCCTCGAAATATTCCTCTGTCCTCATAAGTGAAATGCTTGCCCAGGATTCAGCCCCTTTCACAAATTCTCCGTTGATACGGAAATCAATCCCTGCTGCATAACCATGTGCATCATTGGTCCCGTAATACCTTATCTTCAGGTTATCAACCTCATAAGGGATCAGATCCTGAATATATTTGTAATAGACCTCGGTAACTAACTTGAAAGGCCTGTGCCAGAGACTGAAATACAGGTCGCTGCCCACAACTCCCTGGTAGGAGGTCTGGGCTTTGAGGCCGGGAACTATCATACCCTGAAGGTCGGTCATTTCCCTGAAGGTCGGCGGTTGTGAGTATACACCGCCCGATGCCCTGAAAACCACGTCTTTTTTCCAGTGGGGTTTAAACGAGAAGTTTAACCTGGGATTGAACAGGAATTGTCCATTGTAATCAGAGTAAATGAACCGGGCCCCGGCAGTAAGCCCTATATCATTTTTATCATTCTTGAAAGTCCATGTGTTCTGCAGGAATGCATCACCTTTGTTCGTGTTTATTCCGCCATTGGATTTCAACACATCGCTGATTACAAGATCCCCATGCGGAGGAGGGTTCTTGCCAAGAGAATCCTGGGGGTGGGGGAGGGAGTAACCTGCAGAATCGAGCATCTGCCATTCATTCATCGTGTAATTAAATGCATCATGCTCGAATTTAATTCCCCAAAGCATCTGGCTCTTTCCTTTTTCATACGAACCACGGTGCTCTATATTAAAAACTGTCCCGTTAAGATAATCCCTTGCATGGTTCAGGTAGGCGCCTACCCCAAGTAACTGTATCAGCTCACCGATATTATTTCCTGTCAGCGAAACCTGCCCCAGCCAGTATTCTCCTGAAATATCATAGGTCTGGGCTTCATACGTCTGGTATGCCGAACCGATCAGCTTTAAACGCAGGTGGTCATTAGGTTTGAAAGTGAGTGTTGCTGCGGTAAGCCAATTCTGGTAACTGTCAGCCTCTTCACCATCAAAAAATATTTTCACCTGGTATGCCGATACTGCATCGCTGCCGAAGGTGGTTGTCTGAGTCTGGGGAATCAGTTTGAATGAGTTTGCCGTGAAGCTTCCGAAAACGGATAATTCCCACTTGCTGCTGAAATCATAATAAAGCATGCCCTGTACATCGAAAAACCTTGGTTTGTAATTTCCCTTCGTGTCGAGGGACTTCAGGAGGTAGGTATTGGTTTTATACCTCACACCAAGGAGGTAAGCCAATTTTTTTGTGATCCTGCCTTCAACATGGCCCATTGCACCGAGTAAACTGGCTTCGAATGAAGCAGCAAACCGGGATGGTTTTTTGTATTTAATATCCAGTACGGAAGACATTTTATCCCCGTACCTGGCATCAAACCCTCCTGCAGAAAAACTGATACCCGAAACCAGGTCAGGGTTCAGGAAACTTTGTCCTTCCTGTTGCCCGGCCCGAACCAGGTAAGGACGATAGATCTCGATATCATTAACGAATACAAGGTTTTCATCAAAGTTACCCCCCCTGACCGAATACTGTGAACTGAGCTCATTCCTCGAAGAAACACCAGGCATGGTCTTTATAAGGTCTTCCACGCTGGCATTTATTGTAGGAATATAGGTTATGGCCTTCGGATCGATCCGGCTGAACGTATTGGTCCTTAATTGCTGATCCTTGACTTCAATGGTCGAAAGCTGGGTGGCTGCCGGCTTCATATGTATGCTCACAAGCCTGTTTTCCCCTTTTTTGAGGGTGATTTTCACTGAATCGGAACCAAAACCCATACTGCTGAAGACAATAACAGCAGCTTTTCCGACTTGTACTTTAAGTTCATAAGATCCGTCTTTCAAAGTCGAAGTTCCAATTGTGGTTCCTTTGACAGCTACATTGGCTAATTCAAGTGGTGTTCCGTCGGCATCATATACAAAACCGTGTACCTTAGCTTCCTGCGCAGCTACAGAGGCACAGAAAAGGAGAAGAATGCAGGTAAGGAGATTCCCGGGAGACTTCATTACGGTTCTTTAAGGCGTTCTTCCTTCTTTTTGAATTTCCCGTCTTTCCAGGCCTTGATGAACTGTGCCCAGGCGAAGGGATTGAAAATATTGAACGGTTGCTGCTGCCCGAAATAGTAAAGTTTCGAAGTCGTATTCTCAATGTAGTTGTTGTAGTTCATGCGGGCATCCATGGGGTAGTCAAGAGCAGCCAGGCGCAGGTTATATATATCCAGGTTTTTCCTGGCAATTTCATAGTCGTCATCAGGGATCTTTGTTTCAATGAATGCCTTTTTAAAATCCTCGAGGGTCGGCCAGGGGAAAATGATAGCTGCCGAAAGTGTGAGGGTGTCGTTTGTCATCAGCTGGATAAGAGAATATTTTTTTTGTGTGATCGTATCGGGGATGATGAAAGATGCCGGTTTGAAACCGATTGCCGTGAAGAGTACGGTGTCTCTCTGGTGAGCAACGAAAGAAAAGAAACCATAACTGTCACTGGCGGTGCCATAGCTGGTACTCTTAACCTTGACTTTTGTATAAGGCACAGGATTGAGGCTGTCGGCAGTGATTGTGATCCCCGAGAACTGAACCAGTTTCTCATCTTCCCGTTTCGTTTGCGCAAAAAGATTCATCCCGCTGCCAGTAAAAGCGATGGCAAGTGCCAGAAGAAATGTTCGTAAGATCATGCGCAGATAAGAGGTTCAGGTGTTAAAGATAACGAGGTTTTATTTGATTTATTTCCGGCTAAAGCCATTGAATAAAAAGAAAAAGGCTGCCGCATGGAAAATGTGACAGCCTTTTATTGATCTGTGAAAATTCTTATTTGGTGGTATAACCTTTTTCTCTTGCTTTCTTGATGGAAGCGTAAACTCCATTTTTATTAATATGCCTGATTCCTTCAGCAGAAACCCTCAGGGTAATTTCTTTGTTTTCTTCCGGAACAAAAAACTTCTTCGTCTGGAGATTAGGGCTGAACACCCGTTTTGTTTTGTGGTTCGAGTGCGATACTTTATTGCCTCTGATTGCGCCTTTTCCCGTTATTTCACAAGTTCTTGCCATGGCTGTATGATATTATTGATTCTCAAATGGGAGTGCAAAGGTAGGAATACTTTTTGAAACTGCAAAAGGATGGTGAAATTTTTTAGACTGAGGGATGCGGGACAAAGGGATAGCTGTCTGAGTTGAAAGTGAATGAGCTAAAGTAATAAGTAGTAGCGAAATGGCGAAATAGCGAAAAGCGAAACGATGTTCGGAGAAGCCTTGATGAAATCACAAGAAATAAGCAATACGTGAATAGATGGATTGCAGGCGGATTAATGATCATAATTGTTGGTCATCAGGCCAAAGGCGTAGTATAACGGAATGAAGGTCATTTTTTGATCCGGCAGGGCGCCATAAGGGGCGGCCGACAGCACATAGCCCTGTTCGATATTGGGAAAGGATTGCAACAGTAAGTGCATGCTTCTGAGTTTCCCCGAAGCTCCGCCCTTGACTTCAACCGGACAGATTTTATTCTCCCTTACGATCAGGTAATCCACTTCGGCCGAGCTGCTTTTAGCCTCCCTTGACCAATAACAGGGAGTTTCTCTGTCGGCTGATATAAATTCCTGTCCGACAAATTGCTCTGCCAAGGCTCCATTATATATGGAAAGCAAATCGTGTTTCCCGTATTCCAGACCTGACCGAAGCCCGTTTAGGGAATTCATCAATCCAATATCAACCATTAATGCTTTGAATTTCCTTTCAGAAGCGGAAGCTCCCAATGGCAATGAAGCTGGAGAAGCAGCGCATACTTTATGAACTACTTTTGCAAGCTGTAGCAGGTCAAATGCCTTTTTATTGGTCGGACCGGTAAATTCATCAGATAAGCGGGTGAATTTTATCTGATGGCCAACGTTCCTGGCAATGGAGGTTAATGCATGGTTTAATGCGAGTTTGTCGGCATAAGGGGCATACTTTGAAAAATCCTGGCGGTAGGTGGCCGTCAGATCGGTCTGGATTGCAAATACATCAGCCATGCTGCCAGAATCGGCCCAGTGCTTAATACATTCCGGCATTCCGCCAATGAACATGTATTGACGCAAAGACTCCAGCAGTTCTGAATGAATGGTTTCAGCCAATTTTTCAGGTCTGGAACAGATAATTTCAGCCATCCTTTCTTTGCCTGTGGCTAGTAAAAATTCATAGAAATTCATTGGCGCCATATTCATCAGATTCACCCGTCCGACCGGGAAACTGATCTCTTTCATGGCAAACTCAAGCAGCGAACCCGCGGAGATGAGATGCAGCTCGGGCAGTGATTCGTAAAAATAGCGCAATGACATCAATGCCCTTGGACATGCCTGTATTTCGTCGAAAAACAAGAGATCATCTGCGGGTGAGATTTTCTTATTGAGGATGATCTCAAGTTCATTTAATATCCTTACAGGATCAAGATTCCTCAGAAAAATTTGATGCCATTCCGGATGCTTCTCAAGGTCAACGGTATGAATGCTCCCACTAAACGCCGTTTTTCCAAATTGGGTTATCGTATAAGATTTCCCAATCTGTCTTGCCCCTCTAACAATGAGTGGTTTCCTGTTTTGCGAATCCTTCCATTTCTCAAGATTCTTTTCAAATAACCTTTCCAAAAGATGATAATTTAGAAATACAAGGCAAATATAATATTAATCGTTTAGAAATACAAGGATTAAATGGAAAATAATGGATTATCGAATTACTAAGCCTGGGTAAGGATGTCTTATCCACAGTTCACGGCTCATGCCAGGAGGTTTTTCCTGAGCAGGTTCAACGCCTGGAGTGCAGCCCTGCGAATATTCCGTTCCCGGCTGTCACCAAGCAAGAATTTCTTTGAAAAGACCTCATCGGGTGTGGCAATAGCGATCCAGACCAGTCCGACGGGTTTTTCTTCAGTTCCACCGTCTGGTCCTGCGATGCCGGATACGGCAATAACGTAATCAACATCCAGGCGGCTTTGGGCACCTATGGCCATTTCTGTGACGACTTCGGAACTCACCACCCCGAATTTTTCAATAGTCCCTTTCGATATCCCGAGCATCTGCTCCTTTATGGTATTGTCATAAGCAATGATGCTGCCTTTGTAATAGGCAGAACTTCCGGGAATACTGGTCAGCAGGTGAGCAATATAGCCTCCCGTGCAACTTTCGGCAGTACCCAAAGTGCATTTCTTTTCTTTAAGCAATTTTCCGACTATGGCTTCAATCAGTTCATCATCTTCACCGAAAATATGTTCAGGAATAATTGCTGATAACTTCCCGGCCTCTTCTTCAACCAGGGCGCGGATCGAAGCCTCATGATCTCCGGTTCCTGTGAGCCGTAACCGCACCATGCCGGGCTGGGGAAGGTAAGCCAGCTTAACGGAAGGAGGTAGATTGTTTTCCCAATCTTCAATGAGAGCTGCCAGAAAGGATTCGCCTATTCCCTGTGTAAGAATGGTTTTATGATAAATTGACTTCGGATGAAATCTCGTTTTCAGTTCAGGAATGATATACTCTTTCATCATTGCCTGCATCTCGAATGGAACACCGGGCATTGAAACATAGATGGTTTTCCCGGTCCGGCCCTGAACGGGTATGTCTTTTTCGAACCACATCCCCCTGGCCGTACCCAGCTTATTGGGAATACTTGTACATTCTTCGGGCAAATAAGCCTGCTGTCGGTTCAATTCGGTCACCTCGTAACCCCGGCGGGCAAAGATAGCTTCCACATCCTTATAGGCCTCCTCATTAAACACAAGCCTGGTCCCGAAAAAGTCGCATAAGGTCGTTTTCGTTATATCGTCTTTAGTAGGGCCGATACCGCCTGAGATAAGCACGACTTCACTGCGCTCACCGGCTTTCCACATAGCATCAAGAATTTGTTCCCGTTCATCGCCGATGATGGTAAACTGCTGTACTTTAAAACCGGCCAGGCTGAGTTGCTGACCCATCCAGGAGGCGTTGGTGTTGACGACCTGCCCTATAAGGAGTTCGTCACCTATGTTGATGATCTCAATGTTCATGGAACAAAGATTGAGAATAATTTCGAAATAGAAAAACCGGAATATTATTTAATTTTGGCCGGAGAACACCGATTACAGATCATTCTGAAATTTATCATTAAGACATTGAACATGAAATACCCATAAGGACTACGTTCATACCAACCGTGAATGTTAATTATGGGTATTCCATGTGACCGATTTGTTAAACAATAAATTATTCACACATGAAAACATGGTTTTTACCATTCTTTATAATGGGATTACTGTTGCTTTCCTGCAATTGCAGGGAGTATGAAATGTCATCTTCCGATTTCTTAGACAGGTTGAACTGGTCTGAAAAGAACTTCAAAGTATTAAACCATTTGATAACCGATTACGGATGCAGGGGCAGGAATTATGATAAAAACAAAGCACCTTACGCTGTTTTCGATTGGGATCAGACCTGTGCTCATTTCGATGTGGAAGAAGCTTTGATGCGTTACCAGATGTTTAACCTCAGGTATAAAATGACGAAAGAGCAATTCAGGGGATTGCTGAAGGATGACTTTAACGGGGTGACCAAACTAAGTGCTGATCATAAAAACATCATGCTTGCCGATATCGACCTGGATCTTGTTGAGGATTACAGTTTTATTTACGATAATTTCATAGGAACCAGCGGTAAAAAAAGCATTGAAGAAATGCGGCAGACGCCACAGTACAAAGATTTCACTGCCAGGCTGCTGTTCTTATTTGATGGATATGCCGCCACGCCGGAGATCGGCGATGAATATGCCCTGGTCTGGGTCATTGACCTGTTTACCGGGTTTACACCTGCCGAAGTAAAAGCGATGGCAGGGGAGGCCGTTTCCTTCGAATTGGCAAACCGCATCGGGATGGAGACCCTTCAATCGCCTTATGGCTTGAAAACAAGATCAGGCAATGTAAGTTGTTCTCACAGAACCGGACTGCGTGTGATCCCGGAAATTCAGGACCTATTCTCGGCTTTGCAGCGGAATGGCATCGATGTGTTCATAGTTTCGGCAAGCTATAAACCGGTGGTGGAAGCATTTTCGGGGACCGGGGCTTACGGATATAATTTGCCGGCCGACCATGTGATCGCGATGGATTTGGAAACCGGAAGTGACGGGAAGATAATTCCAAGGTATAAAACAGGATGGGTTATAACATTTAAACATGGTAAAGTCGAAGCCATTAACAGGAAAATCAAATCCCAGCCCGGCAGGAACCAGGATCCCCTGTTGACTGCCGGCGACAGTGATGGCGATTATGCGATGTTCACCGAATTCCCGGGTACAAAACTCAGCCTGATCTGGAACAGGGTAAAAGGAGGAGATATCGGAAAGCTGTGCAGGCAGGCGGTTGATGAGATGAACGACCCTATGCCGCGGTACATCCTTCAGGGCAGGAATGAAAACACCGGACTGGCAATACCCGGTTCCGAATCCATACTTCTTCAAACCCGGGAGCCTCAACTGTTAGCAAAATAAGGGGGGCTGATTTGTTTTTTTCAGAATATTTTAACGAAAGTTTTCCCCAGTATCCTGAAATAATTGTTCAGGCTGGGATCATTGATGAACTTCATGTTCAGGGAAATCTTGGCGGGCATGATCGTTTCAATATAATCCTTTTCGGGATGGGATGATTTCCCGAGGATCTCGTTTTCGTTGATGTATTCCAGCGAGGCATAATCGGTGATCCCTGGCTTCACTGTCAGCACCCTCTTTTGTTCATCAGTATACAGATCGACATATTTCCTGATCTCAGGCCGTGGCCCTACAAGGCTCATATCCCCTTTCAGCACATTGATCAGCTGGGGAAGTTCATCAAGCTTTAGCCTGCGTAAATAATATCCTGCTTTCGTGATGCGGCTGTCGCGGCTGCCGATGGTAAGCCCGATCTTTTTGTCGCTGTCGGTATGCATCGAACGGAACTTCAGGAGACGGAAATCCATATCGTTCCTGCCGACCCTGAGCTGGGAATAAAAAACTCCGCCTCTTGAATCCAGAGAAATACCTATGGCAACAACAATGAATAAAGGAAGGCAAAGGATTAATCCCAGGACCGATAAAACGATGTCGAAAAACCTGATCATACCGGGTGTTGACCTTTTATTCGAAATTCAACATTATTTGGAACAATTGTTAATTTCTTTAGTAGCCTCATTGCGGCTTCGCCGAATGAGTATTCGATTATTCTCAATTCAAAGTTCGTTGATCCAAGTTCGATGTTCAGTGTTCCTGCCCCAATACCTTCTCCACAGCCTTTACAACTGCCCTCACTACTTCATCCACCATATCATCGGTAAGATCGTAATACACTGGTAATGTGATCTCACGAGAGTAATTATCGTAAGCCACAGGGTAGTCCTTGATGCGATAACCCAGGCCCTTGTAGAAAGTCATCATGGGCAGGGGTACGAAATGTACATTCACCGCAACCTCCTGTTTGAAGATCTCTTGTATCACTTCGTCTCGCCGGCTTTCCGCTACCCCCCTTATCCGCAGTAAAAAAAGATGATATGAGGACTGGCGGTCCGGGCTTTCGTAAAGAGGGATCTGGGCCCATTTATACCCGGACAATGCCGACTTATACCGGTCGAGAATGTGTTTTCGCCTCACCAGCATGTCCTCATCGTACCGTTGTATCTCGACCAGGCCCATCGATGCCTGGATGTCGGTCATATTACATTTGTAACCCGCTTCAATAATATCATATCTCCAGTTGCCGATCTGGTTCTTGGCCAGGGCGTCTTTAGTCTGGCCATGAAGCGATTTGGTGTTAAGCCTCTGGTAGACCTGGAGGTTATCAAAAGGTCCGGGCAGGTTGAAACAGATTGCACCACCCTCGGCAGTCGTCAGGTTTTTCACCGCATGGAAAGAATACACCGTGATATCGGTAAGATTACCCACCATCCTGCCCTTGTATCTGCCTCCAATCGAATGAGCTGCATCGGACAGCACGAGAATTCTTCCCAGTTGTTCCTGCTCTTTGGTCGTGGCTTTAAATTGACTGCGGATGTCATCTCTCTTCACCAGGGCATTGATCGCATCATAATCGCATGGCCATCCGCCAATATCGACCGGTATGATAACCTTCGTTTTGGGTGTAATCGCTTTTTCAATGGCCTTTACGCTGATGTTGAAGTCATCGGTTGCATCAGCAAAAACTATCGTAGCTCCGCAGTGGACTACCACATTGGCTGTGGCATTGTAGGTATACGCAGGGACAATAACCTCATCACCCGGCCCTACACCATACCAGTGAAGCACCAGCTCCAGCCCGGCAGTTGCCGAATTCAGGCAAAGAGTTGATTGATGCCCTCCATATGCAGTAAGCAGCTTCTCGAACCTCTTTGTCTTGGGGCCCGTAGTGATCCAGCCGGAATACAGGGTATCGACGACTTCATCGACGATGCGCTGGTCCATACGGGGAGGGGAGAATGGGATCATTTAGTGAATTTCGAATATTGAATATTGAATATTGAATTTTGAATAATCGAATAACAAATTTCGCTACCTCGTTTCTCGCTATCTCGCAACCTCTTTTTGCTGCCTCGCTATCTCACTATCTCGCAACCTCTTTTTGCTGCCTCGCTATTTCGCTACCCCGCTATTTAAAAATGCCAGTATATTTTTCTCAATTCGCTGCTCCATCGCGGATGTATCGGAGCGAACGAAGGTTTCACCAGTGATACGTTCATAGAGTTCGATGTAGCGTTCGGTTATCTCGTTCACAAATGCGTCGGGCATATCGGGAACGGTTTCATCTTTATTGCCCATAAAATGGTTGGCCATGAGCCATTCCCTAACGAATTCCTTCGAAAGTTGCCTCTGCTGTTGGCCTTTGGCCTGTCTTTCCTCGTATCCTTCGAGGTAGAAATACCTTGAAGAATCGGGTGTGTGGATCTCATCGCAGAGATAGATCTTTCCATCGGGGCCTTTACCGAACTCATATTTCGTATCTACAAGGATCAGTCCGTGTTTTGCGGCAATCTCAGTCCCGCGTTTGAAAATCGCATAGGTGTATTTCTTGATCAGTTCGTATTCTTCCTTTCTAATAATCCCTTTTGCAAGAAGTTCATCCTCTGTGATATCCTCGTCATGTCCGGCAGCGGCTTTCGTAGTGGGTGTGATGATTGGCTGAGGGAAACGCTGGTGTTCTTTCATCCCGTCAGGGACAGGCACACCGCAAATCTGTCTTGCTCCCTTCTGGTAGGTGCGCCAGGAACTTCCGGTAAGATATCCCCTGATGATCATTTCAACCGGGTATATTTTACAGAACTTCCCAATAGTAACATTCGGATCAGGGCTGGATATCTTCCAGTTCGGGCAGATATCGGCTGTGGCATCCAGGAATTTCGAGGCGATCTGGTTAAGGACCTGTCCCTTGTATGGAATTCCTTTCGGCAGCACCACATCGAAGGCAGAGATCCTGTCGCTGGCAACCATCACCAGGAATTTGTCATTTATATTATATACATCGCGGACCTTCCCTTTGTACAGGGATTTCTGTCCCGGGAAACTAAAACTGGTTTTTGTAAGTACGTTCTGCATAATCTTAAATTTATTTGACAAAAGTAAGAGATTTCGTGAAAAATAGTCCGCAGTACTTCTACCGGATTATTAACTTTTTAATCTTGATGCTTTCACCGGTCTGGATTTTCAGCAGGGAATTGCCTGGTGAAAGCTGGTTGATATCAAGTTCGACGGATTTGCGATTCGCATGAATCCATCAGGACTTTTCCCCGTAGGCATTGATGATCCTGCTGACCAGTTTATGACGGATGATATCGGAGTTGTCAAGGTATATGAAATCAATGCCGGAAACCTCGTTCAGCACTGATTGAACATGGACAAGTCCTGACACCTGGTGTTTCGGAAGGTCGATCTGGGTGATGTCGCCGGTCACGATGAATTTAGCGGAAGCTCCCATTCTCGTGAGGAACATTTTAAGCTGGCTGGGAGTGGTATTCTGGGCTTCGTCAAGGATGGCAAAGGCATTATTCAGGGTGCGGCCGCGCATGAAGGCAAGCGGCGCAATTTCAATCGTACGGTCTTCTATATATTGCAGTAGTTTTTGGGCGGGCAGCATATCCCTTAGTGCATCATATAACGGCTGGAGGTAAGGATCGAGTTTTTCCTTCAGGTCCCCGGGCAGAAACCCGAGGTTTTCACCGGCTTCCACTGCAGGCCGGGTTAAAATAATACGATTTACCTGCCTGTTCTTCAATGCACGCACTGCAAGTGCAACGGCTGTGTATGTCTTTCCTGTACCTGCAGGGCCTATGGCAAAGACCAGGTCGTTACGGTCGCAGCTTTCAACCATACGGCGCTGGTTGGCTGTACGGGCTCTAATAAGCATGCCGTTTTTACCGTGGACAAGAACTTCCGGGCTGGTTTCGGGAGCAAGAGCAGAAGAAAGGTTGTCGGCTGACAGTAACTGGCTGATATCATCCCTGGTAAGCCTCCCGAATTTCTCAAAATGAAGCAGGAGCGAAGAGAATTTCTCTTCAAAATCGAGCAGGTCTGATTCCTCTCCCAGGGCCTTAATAAAATTATCCCGGCTTAAGATCTTAAGTTTTGGAAACGAGTTGCGCACAATCTCGAGATTCTGGTCGTTTGGTCCGAAAATATCAAGTGGATGCGCCGATTCGATATGGATGGTTTTCTCGCTCATGAAAAATACGTACCTTTGAATACGCAAAAGTACGAATAATCCGATGGCAATCATTACCCTGACCACCGACTGGGGCACTAAGGACCACTATATTGGGGCTGTAAAAGGTACTATACTGCGGCAGATGCCCGAAGCCACTATTGTGGATATCACGCATGCAATTCCTGCTTTTGACCTGAACCAGGCTGCCTTTATCATCCGGAATTTTTATAAGAACTTTCCGGCCGGCAGCATTCACATACTGGCAGTAAACACTGAGGCTTCAATCCGTCATCCGCATACATTGGTAAAATATGAAGAGCATTGGTTCATAGGAGCTGATAACGGAATTTTCTCACTGATCTTCGATAATAAGCCCGAACTGATTATCGACCTGGATGTGATTCAGGATTCGGATTATTTTACTTTCCCGACCCGTGATGTATTTGCGAAAGTTGCCTGTCATATTGCTTCTGGCAAGCCGGCCGGGGAGCTTGGCCATGTGAAGAAAGAAGTGCTTCAGAAAATCGCTTTCAGGCCTGTCCTCCAGGGAGACCTGATCAAGGGGCAGGTGATCTATGTCGACAATTACGAGAACGCTTTCACGAATATCACTGAACCCCTTTTCAAATCAGCCACAAAGGGAAGGAAATTTGCCATCACTTTCCGTTCGGCTAAATACCGCATCACCCAGATCAGTAAGTCATACCAGGATGTTCCCGAAGGTGAAATGCTCGCCCTGTTCAGCAGCAGCGGCCATCTCGAGATCGCCATGAATAAGGGAAACGCAGCCAGCCTGCTGGGACTCAACGTGGACCAGGCCGTCAATGTTGAGCTTGACTGATCCCCGGAAGTTTTCAGAACATCCTTACATTCCTTTCCCGAATAATTATCAGAATGTCAAAGCTGCAATAACGATGAGCAATACAAAAAATACCGGCAGCCCGATGATCAGGTATGATAAGCTTATCAGGAATAGCTTTGCCAGCGTCTTTTTCCCTGACTGTGCATAATATCTCCTCAGGGCATACCAGGTATATACCAGGAAAACGATGATGATAATAAAAAGGCTGACATGTATAAAGAATTCCGCGATCATACTCAGGATAAGGAAGAGAAAGAAGAAAGCATGAATATGCAGGGAAAATACCAGGTGTTCAAAGTACAGTCGATTGCGACGGATATAGAACAATTTAAGCAATAAGGCAAAGATAGGGATCAACAGAAAAATAAGTTTTGATGCCGTATGTTCAAGTACTGTGCTGAATGACTGACCTTTCGAAACCATGATCTTAAAGGCCTGCCGCATGATCAGCTTCGCCCATCCGGGTTCGTCAGGGTGATGCTTCTCAACATACTGCCTCACTCCGATAGCTTCAATCTCGTTCCGCATCGAATCCCTGTCGCTTATGTTGATGGGTACCCCATAAAGACTGAGATGAACCTCATTCGGATTTTTGTCTTTTAACAGATTAATAGTTGATTTGGCCTTAACAGGACTGGCCTGTTCGGAACTTTGATCACTGTTGAATGGAAGAAGAAGAAAATAGATCACACTGATTACAAGGAAGAGCCTGAAAGGTTCGACGAAGGATTTTCGTTTGCCCTTCATAAACTCAAGAGTAAGCCAACCGGGTTTGAAAATCAGAGGCAATATGGTCCTGAAAAATTTGGAATCAAAATGGAAGTAATCGAGGAAAGATTCACCGATGAGGTGCCTGAACGACATGTCTTCTCTCTCAAGACGCTTTTGCCCGCAATGAGAGCAGAACAGATCCTGACTGTCAAGATAGGTGCTGCAATTCAGGCAGGGGCCTGACTCACGAAGAGATTTTGGCTTTCCCGGTACGGCTGGTTTTCTTCTGATCAGGCTTTTCATCTGTCAAATATAAGAAAAAAGGGAAAAAATTGTAACTTGCAGCCCTCAAAACGGGAATCATGTTCACCCTGTTCAAGAAAGAAATCAACGGTTTTCTGAATTCGCTCATAGGCTATATTGTCATTGTGGTTTTTCTACTGATGACAGGACTCTTCCTCTGGGTCTTCCCGATGCAATTCAATATTCTCGATTTTGGCTACGCAAATCTCGACGGATTATTTATACTCGGTCCATTTGTTTTTTTGTTCCTCATCCCGGCGATCACAATGCGCTCTTTTGCAGATGAAAAGAAAAGCGGCACGCTGGAATTGCTTATGACCCAACCGCTTACAGATCTTCAGATCATACTTGCGAAATTTTTTGCCGGGTTTGTGCTCGTGATCATCTCTTTAATACCGACCCTAGTTTACTTTTTTTCGGTTTATAAACTGGGAATGCCCCAGGGAAATCTTGATACCGGAGGGATATGGGGCTCATACATAGGCCTGATGTTCCTGGGGATGAGTTTTGTGGCTATCGGGATATTCTCGTCATCTCTTACTGATAACCAGGTGGTTGCCTTCGTTTTATCGCTGATCATCTGTTTTTTTCTTTACCTTGGATTTGATTTCATTTACACCTTCATACTTTCAGGGAAGACCGGTCTGATGGTGAAGGACCTCGGGCTGAATGCACATTATTCTTCGATGAGCCGGGGGGTGATAGATACCCGCGACCTGGTCTATTTTCTCAGTGTCACTGCTTTATTCGTTTTCCTGACGAAACTCTCCCTTGAAAGCAGAAAATGGTAAGCATATGGAGAAAGTGATTGAAAAGAAAAGGAATATCAAAAGGAGCAATATCGTTCAGCTGCTCCTTGTAATAGTCATTATTGTCCTGCTCAATATTATCTCAGGCTTTCTTTTCACCCGTGCTGACCTTACTTCTGAGAAGCGTTATTCGCTGGCCCCGGCAACAAAGAAAGTGTTGAAAAACCTTGACGATGTGATGTTCTTCAAGATTTACCTTGCCGGTGATCTTCCTCCTGCATTCCAGCGTCTGTCAAATGAAACAAAGGAGATGCTTGACGAATTCAGGGTATACAGCGATTTTGTGCAATACCAGTTCGTAGATCTCTCAGCCATTGCCGACGAAAAAGACAGAACGTTCGCATATCGCAGCCTCGCGGAAAAAGGCCTTCAGCCTACAACCTTAAGGGTGAATAAAAAAGGACAGTCGTCCCAACTGGTTATTTTCCCCGGCGGTATTGTAACTTACCGTGGCCATGAAACCCCGGTTCAGCTGCTGTCAGGTTCCAACCTGGGAGAAGATCCTAATAAAGTTCTCAACAATTCGATACAGGCGCTCGAATACAACCTTGCCAGCGCCATCCAGATCCTGACGAAGAGCACAAAACCGAGCATAGCTATTCTTGAAGGGCAGGGTGAGTTGTCGAAAATGGAAACCTTTGACCTTGAACAATCGCTCTCCCAGTTTTATAATGTTGAGAGGGTGACCATCAACCATAAAATCAATGCACTGGCGATAAGGATTAAGATTGATTCATTGCACGAAAGGCTGGCCAATAAGTACAAGGCACTCATCATTGCGAAGCCTTCCAGACCTTTTGATGAAAAGGACAAATTCCTGATCGACCAGTTCATTATGCGCGGTGGGAAAACCCTCTGGCTTATTGATCCTGTTTACACTCCATGGGACAGTCTTGAGAAGTACAATTCCACGATGGGGGTTTCAAACGACATCAACCTCGAGGACATGCTTTATACCTATGGTGCACGGCTGAACACTAACCTGGTGATGGACCTGAATGCCCTGCCGATTCCTCTGAAAACCGGGCAGATAGGAAACCAGCCCCAGTTCACATTTTTCAGGTGGTTTTACTTTCCGTTACTTACCCCGACCATCAGTCATCCCATAGTTAACGGTCTTAACGCAATAAAGACCGAGTTTATCAGTACTATTGACACGGTGGAAGCGCGCGGAATAAAGAAGCAGGTTCTGCTTGCTTCCTCTCCTTATGCCTGCACGGTTAACGTGCCCGTACTGGTTGAGCTTGAAATGCTGAAGCAGCAGCCCGATGAGCGGCTATTTACGAGGGGGCCGTTCCCTGTGGCCTTACTGCTTGAAGGTGAATTCATGTCGTCCTACCTTTTCAGGATACCCCCTGAACTCGCCGAAAACAAAGGACTTGAATTCAAAAAAAAGAGCAAGCCCACGAAAATGATCATCGTTGCCGACGGTGATATTGTGAAGAACCAGTTCAATTTAAAACAGGGTTACCCCTTACCGATGGGTTATGATCAATGGACTCAGGAAACCTTCGGGAACCGTGATTTTATCCTCAACGCAATGAATTTCCTTTGCGATGAATCAGGACTTATCACTGTGCGTTCCCGTGAGTTGAAAATGCGACTGCTTGACATGAAGAAAGTTGAGAGTGATGGTCTGTTCTGGAAGCTTCTGAACCTGTTGCTCCCGGTGCTTCTGATCCTTATTTACGCCCTGATCAGTTTTCGTATCCGCCGGATGAAGTTTGCACGTAAAACCAAGTAACGAAGATAGATTTCTTTGAAATGAAGAAGAATAAATACATCCTTTTATTTGTAATTCTGCTGGGGGTTGTCGCCCTGATACTGATTTTTAGTAATTCAACGACCACCTTCAGGCGTTCGATGAGCGATTTCGCCCTGACGGACACATCGACGGTTACAAAGATTTTCATGAGCGATAAGAACAATAACTCGGTGAAACTTTCAAGAAAAGAAACCGGCATATGGATGCTTGACGACAGCTATGTTGCACTTAAATTCAATGTCGATCTGATGCTGAAGACCATGTCGGATATCCAGGTGAAGGCACCGGTCGCATTAGCTGCACATAACACGATTGTAAAACACCTTGCCGTGAATGGTGTAAAAGTGGAAATTTATCAGATGGTTTACCGGGTAGATTTACTGGGGATCAGATTGTTCAGGCATGAGAAACTTACGAAGGTATATTATATCGGAGGAGCCACTCCCGACAACCAGGCCTGTTACGCCCTGATGGAAAATTCCGAAGAACCTTTCGTGATCTATCTTCCGGGTCTGAGAGGATTTGTAACTCCGCGTTTCAGCACTATTGAGCGCTACTGGAGGGACCTCACGGTATTTAAGACAAATATTGAAGAGATCAGGTCAGTTAAACTTGAAGTGCCCGGGAATCCTGAATATTCTTTTGAGGTGCTGCTCGACAAAGGAAGGTTAAAGAATTTTATCTCGCTTATTGATAACAAACCCCTGAAAGACCTGGATACCCTGAAAGTACTGAACTTCCTCTCTGGTTTCCGGAACGTTAATTTTGAGACTTTCCTGAATGACATGGACAAGCATACAAAGGATTCGGTTCTGAACACCAGCCCCTTCATCATCATTACTCTCACTGACACACTGAATAAAACGAAGGTTGTGAAGACATATCATAAAGGTAATCTGTTTGGCCAGAAAGATTTCCAGGGCCGTGTCCTGCCTTATGATCCTGATCGTCTTTATGCCTTTGTGAACGATGGCAAAGACTTCGTTTTAATCCAGTATTTTGCATTCAATAAGATCCTGAGGCCAAAACCCTATTTTGCAAAAGGTTTTAAAATGCCGCAGGAAAAGCCCGAGGGAGCATATTAGGGAATAGGATTTTATGCTCAGCCTGATACCACAACTGACCCTGAAATGCGAATCCTGATCCTCAGCCTGATACCACAACTGACCCTGAAATGCGAATCCTGATCCTCAGCCAGTACTTCGTTCCTGAAACCGGGGCCCCGCAGAACAGGCTCTTTCAATGGGCTAAACATTTTGATAAAAAAGGTGCGACAGTTGAAGTCCTCACTGCGATGCCCAATTATCCTGAAATGAAAATCCATCAGGGATACAGGGGTAAATTCTATATGCAGGAAGAAAACCAGGAGATAAAAATCCACAGGGCCTGGATCTATGCAGGTTCAAGCAAAGCTATACTGCCCAGGCTGATGAATTATTTCAGTTTTGTATTTACATCTTTCCTTGTTGGAATATTCAGGACAGGCAAGTTTGATTATGTACTTTGTGAGTCACCGCCTTTATTTCTGGGGATTACGGCATATTTGCTGACAGTCGCGAAGGGAGCCAGGCTTATCTTCAACGTTTCGGACCTCTGGCCCGAAAGCGCTGAGAAACTTCAACTGGTGACTAACCGGTTCCTGCTGAATACCGCGGCTTCACTGGAACGCTTCCTTTACCGTAAATCCTTTCTGATCACAGGGCAAACCAGAGGAATCGTTCATAATATTTCATCCCGGTTTCCTCAAAAAAACGTTTACTGGTTTAAAAACGGGGCCGATGTTAAGGAACTTGAAGCCATTGAAAATGATCCATACCTGAGAGAGAAGCTTGGGTTTACGCCTGATGACTTTCTCCTGTTATATGCCGGCATAATTGGTCATGCGCAGGGACTCGGTATTTTGTTACAGGCTGCAGCGAACCTCAGAAATTCACCCTCCATTAAATTTCTCATCATGGGCAGCGGTCCTGAGAAAGAAAAATTATTGAAAATGAAAGAGGCTGAAAGGCTTGATACTGTTTTTTTCCTCGAAAGCCGGCCGAGAAAGGAGGTCATCCCTTATATTTATGCTTCTGATGCAGCCGTTATCCCGCTCAGGCGGCTTGATCTTTTCAAAGGAGCAATCCCGTCGAAGATATTCGAGAATCTGGCCCTAAAGAAGCCTATCCTTCTTGGAGTTGAAGGAGAAGCCAAAGAACTCCTCATTGATACGGGGAAGGCTGGGCTCGCCTTTATCCCGGAAGATCCTGCTGATCTTGCAGTTAAGATCTTATATTTGTATTCCCATGAACAGGAAAAAAAGGAATATGGGATCAACGGGTACAACTACCTGCTTAAGGAGTTCAATCCCGGGATCATTGTAAATGAATTCTGGAACCTGATCAATGCGTAAAAGGATACATCAGCAGATTTTCTGGTATTGCTGTCTGGGCATTGCATTTATGTTGCCTGTATGGGGAAAACTCGTACCGACCATTATTGTGATACTCATTCTCAACTGGATTGTTTCGGGTGAATATATAAAGACCATCCCCACTCTGTTTAGCGATAAGAACCGCAGGAACACCTTACTGTTCGCCTGTTTATATGTTCTTTACCTCATCGGACTTATTTATACCAGTGATTTTGCCTATGCATGGTTTGACCTTGAGGTAAAACTGTCGCTGCTTGTTTTTCCTCTTGTTTTTTCGACTGCGGATGTCTCATTCCTGAATTCGAAGCATATCCGGCTGCTGATGAGGGTTTACATTGGCGGATGTGCAGTTGGTTCGCTATTGCTGCTGGGTCATGCATTCACTCTCTGGAGGGAAGGAGTTGACGGGGCTTTTTATTATATGAAGCTGAGCTGGTATTTCCATTCAGCCTACTTATCGATGTATCTGAATTTCGCGATGGGTTTTATTGCTATTGAATTATTAAGAAGATTCAGAGCATTATCGGTTTTCACCAGGACGATTTACTTTCTTCTTTTAGCCTGGTTTTTCGTTTTTATTTTTCTCCTGAGTTCGAAGATGGGCATGATCTGCATGGTTTTATTCGCTGCACTGAGCTCAGCCGAACTTGTATTCAGGCAAAAAAAAATATTCCTGGGTCTTGGCCTGATCATTGTTTTCCTGATGTTCATGCGTGCAGGGCTCCATGTCTTCTCCGGCGCCTCCGCCAGGGTGGTGCATAGCACGGAAAGCCTTACCGGAAGTGCAGCTCCGGAAACCTCTAAAAGCACAACCGACCGTATAGATATATGGAAAGCTTCGGTTGATATTATTAAATCCAATATCTTTCTTGGAGTTGGAACGGGTGATGTTAAAGATGAACTCATCAGGAGTTACAAAGAAAGAAACATCGAACATGCACTGGAGTTGAAACTTAATGCCCACAACCAGTACCTGCAGACTTTTATGACCCTGGGCATCCCCGGTATCGCAACACTTCTTCTGATGCTGCTCCTTCCGATGATTGCGGCATTCCGCAACAGGTATTTTCTCTATTTTGTTTTCCTGCTTCTGTTTTCACTGAATATCCTTGTTGAATCCATGTTTGAAATGCAAGGCGGGGTAGTATGGTATGCTTTTTTTAATATCATGCTTTTTTCAGTGAAACATGAACAGTGACCAGTAAACCAGGAACAGTGAACTTTGAACAGTGAACCGTGAACAGTCACCCGTCCCTAATCCCTAATCACCTTCACTATTCTTTGATAAACAAACAAAGGCGCCCGAAAGCGCCTTTATCTGAATCAAAATGAACGTCTGGTAGTTTAAACGAGTCCCTGTGCCAGCATGGCTTCAGCAACTTTTACAAAGCCACCGATATTGGCGCCTTTTACATAGTTGATGAATCCGTCGCTTTCGGTTCCATATTTTACACAATTCTTATGAATGTTGATCATGATGTTATGCAGCCTTTCGTCAACTTCTTCGCGAGTCCAGCTGAGGCGCATTGAGTTCTGTGACATTTCGAGTCCTGAAGTGGCAACACCACCTGCATTGGCAGCTTTGCCGGGTCCGTATAGGATCTTCTTGTCGATGTAAATCTCGATAGCTTCCGGTGTTGAAGGCATGTTAGCTCCTTCAGATACGCAATAACAACCGTTAGAGATAAGTGCCTTTGCGTCGTCACCGTTGATTTCGTTCTGGGTTGCGCTGGGCAGTGCGATGTCGCATTTTACTTCCCAGGGGCGTTTGCCGGCTACGAATTTTGCTTCGGGATATTTGTTGCAATATTCCTTGATACGTCCGCGTTTCACGTTCTTCAGATTCATTACGAAAGCAAGTTTCTCAGCATCTATGCCTTTGGGATCGTAGATGTAACCTTCGCTGTCGCTGAGGGTAACAACTTTACCGCCGAGCATGGTAGCTTTTTCAGTTGCATACTGTGCAACGTTTCCTGAACCGGATACACAAACGATCTTGCCTTTGAAATCCAGGCCGCGGGTCTTCAGCATTTCTGCTGCAAAATATACCTGGCCGTAACCTGTAGCTTCAGGACGGATCAGTGAACCACCCCACTCGAGGCCTTTGCCTGTGAGAACGCCAACGAATTCATTGCGGAGACGTTTGTACTGTCCGAACATGAAACCGATTTCACGTCCGCCTACGCCAATGTCGCCTGCGGGAACGTCTGTATCAGCTCCGATATGGCGCTGCAGCTCGGTCATGAAGCTCTGGCAGAAGCGCATCACCTCATTGTCGCTCTTTCCTTTAGGATCGAAATCGCTGCCGCCTTTACCACCGCCCATAGGAAGAGTGGTAAGTGAATTTTTCAAAACCTGTTCGAAAGCCAGGAATTTCAGGATGCCAAGGTTTACAGTCGGGTGGAAACGCAGACCGCCTTTGTAAGGGCCGATAGCGCTGTTCATCTCGATACGATATCCTTTGTTGATCTGGATTTCGCCTTTATCATCTGTCCAGGGAACGCGGAACAAAATCGTACGTTCAGGTTCGCACATCCGTTCAAGGATCTTTGCTGCTTTGTATTTAGGATTTTCTTCGACGAACGGGATCAGCGATTCGACTACTTCCATTACTGCCTGATGGAATTCTTTTTCATTCGGATTCCTGGCGACCAATTTTGCCATGAATTCATCAACGAGTTTCTGATAAGCTTTTGACATAGGTTTCGATTTTTAATTAATGTATGAATGTTAATAATTTCACAATAATTCACAAATGTAAGAGCCACTTCAACCCGAAATCAGCCGTCTTAAAAATATTATTGATAATTTTTACATAAAACAGCAGGTTTACTTAGTTGTGCTAAGTGAATCACGTACCGACACTAAGGATATTCCGTAATGTGCTAAAATTGCGGGTTTCAGTTAAGAAGTGAAGGAAGATTTCTCTAACTTTGAGCGGTAAAATAAGACAATTTATGGCTGCTTCCGGGGAAGAGAATAAAGACATCAGGGCAGAGAACATCGACCTTGACAGATTGGTTTACGACAACCGGGAACGGCTTAAGGAATTGGCTGCACTCAATGCCACCACAGCGATCCTGAAGAAAAACAAATCAATTCAGGATATTCTTTACGAGATCTGTACCATTCTGCCGAATGCCTGGCAGTATCCTGAAAATACAGTGGCCAGGATACGGTATGATGAAATGGACTTCACGACCCGGGAGTTTTCTGAAACCATCTGGTGCCAGAAACAGGACTTTGAAAGCATTGACGGGCTTACCGGCAGCATTGAAGTATTTTACACAAAAGAATTCCCCTCAATCGATGAAGGCCCGTTCCTGAAAGAAGAGAGGAACCTCATCATGAATATAGCAAGCCTCATCGAGGGCTTTCTTAACGGGGTTAAAGGCCGCGAAGGACGGTATATTACAAGAGAAAGGCTGAAGGAGCTTTCGGCAATCAACCAGACCACGAATATTTTGAGGGCCGGCAAACCTGTTGAAGAAGCCCTTCATCAGATCTGCATGATATTACCTTCAGCCTGGCAATTTCCGGAGTTTACAGTATGCCGTATGAAGTATGGCAAAATGGAAATTAAAAGCCAGAATTTCAACGAAACAAAATGGTGCCAGAGGCAGCTGTTTGAGACGATAGACAACCAGGTGGGTTCAATCGAAATCTATTACCTGAAGGCATTTCCCCTTGCTTTTGAAGGGCCTTTTCTCGAAGAGGAACGGTACCTGATCATAAACCTCGCGAACCTGATCACGGGTTACCTTAACAGTGTCAAGGGTAAAGCGATCCTTCGTAAAAGCGGATTTGACGATGCCCGGAGCATGAAACCGGAATCAGAACAGGAGACAAAAGCCAGCCGCAAGTTATTGCAGACCTTCCTCAACAGGATGAATTATAACCGAGACCTGTACCACGACCTTATGCCGTTCAAAGTGAGGGAAATACTGCTGGTTGCAAACCTCTATGATGCTTACAGCATTGAAAAAGAAGGGCGGTTCTCGGAACATGTGCTGGGTGAATTTTACCAGCTCAGCCTCTCGACCATGCCCAGGATCACCGGTGTTTCAAGCACTGAAGAAGTCATGGAACAACTGGGATCCAAACATTATGACCTTGTGATCATCATGATGGGAGTCGATAAGCAGTTCCCCCTTGAACTAAGTAAAAAGATCAAGGATCTCTACCAGTACATCCCGGTTTTTCTCCTTCTCAACAGCAATACCGACATTGCCCTTTTTGATAACCCCACCGAAAGGTTAACCTGGATTGACAGGGTATTTGTCTGGAACGGAGATTCGAAGATCTTTTTCGCGATGATCAATTACCTGGAAGATAAGGTGAACGTTGAAAATGATACAAGTATCGGTATGGTGAGGGTGATCCTCCTCGTCGAAGATTCTCCTACATACTATTCCCTTTACCTCCCGATGTTATATAATATTGTGCTGGAGCAAACGAAGATGATTATTGAAGATGTGACTACGGATGAACTTTACCGTATACTCCGGCTTAAGGCCAGGCCTAAGATACTGCTTGCTTCAACATACGAGGAAGCCATTTACATTTTTAATAAATACAAGGAATATATACTCTGCCTTATTTCTGATATCCGGTTCAAGAAAGACGGCAGGATGAATGAAAATGCAGGTTTCAGCCTCGTAAAGCAAACGAGGAAAGAGTTGAAGGAGCTTCCTATAATACTGCAGTCCTCTGATAATAACAACGCCCAGCAAGCCTACGAGCTGAAAACATCCTTCATCAATAAAAATTCAGAAACCCTTCTGACCGACTTCCGGAGTTTTATCACCCACTATCTCGGCTTCGGTAATTTTATATACCGCGACACAGGTGGCAGCCAGATCGCAGTCGCTAAGTCCCTGAAGGAGTTTGAAGACCTACTGAAGACCATCCCTGAGGATTCCCTGTTGTATCATGCCCGTAAAGATCATTTTTCGTTATGGCTGATGGCCAGGGGCGAGGTGCAGGCCGCGAAGATCCTCAACCCGGCGAAGGTTACCGACTTTAAAAAACCGGAGGACCTCAGGGAGCATCTTCTCACTGTTATACAGCATTTCCGCAATGAACAGAATGTCGGAAAAGTGATCCCTTTCGAGGAAGCCGCAATAACCGATGAACGCAATATTGTCGCTCTCACGGAAGGAGCGCTTGGAGGCAAAGGCCGCGGCCTTGCTTTCGTCAATACCCTGATCTACAATTACGATTTTTCTCAGATCATTCCGAATATAGTTATACGAACCCCAAAGACATCCATCATCGGAACCGAGGAATTTGAATATTTCCTCGACAGGAACAAACTCAGGGAGCAGGCCTTGCTTGAAAACGACTACGGCCTTCTGAAACACCGTTTTGTCTCGGGCAAGCTCACCGAAACCCTGATCAGGAAGCTTAAATCGGTTATTAAGCAGATCAAAAACCCGCTGGCCATACGTTCTTCGGGACTCTTCGAAGATTCGCTGAACCAACCCTTTGCCGGGATATTCGAAACCTACCTGATCCCGAATAACCATCCCGATCCTAATGTGAGGCTCGAACAGCTGATGGATGCCATCAAACTGGTTTATGCGTCGGTCTATTCCCCTGTTGCGAAGAGTTATATCGAAGCCGTGAATTACAGGATTGAATCTGAGAAGATGGCTGTCGTGGTCCAGGAAGTCGTTGGCCACAGGTACGGTGATGTGTTCTATCCTCATATCAGCGGGGTAGGACATTCATATAACTACTATCCTTTTGCCCATATGAAACCCGAAGAAGGTTTTGCCGTGATCGCCCTGGGATTGGGGCGTTATGTTGTGGAAGGGGAGAAGGCATTCCGCTTTTCACCCAAATATCCTACACTTGAGATCAATACGCCAAAGGACCAGTACAAAGGTTCACAGCTGCATTTTTATGCGGTGGACCTGAAAAAGGAAAATATGAACCTCCTCGAAGGCGAGGATGCAGGCCTTAGAATGATGGAGATCGATCAGGCTGAAGATCATGGGACACTGAAACATCTTGCGTCGGTTTATTCACTTGAGAACAACCGCATCACTCCCGGCCTGAACCAGCCCGGCCCCCGGGTCATTAATTTTGCCGACATCCTGAAATATAACTATGTTCCACTGGCGAAGACCGTGGAGGTCGTTATTGACGTCGTCAAGGAAGCCCTTGGAACCCCGGTGGAGATTGAATTTGCCGTTGACCTGAACAAGGACGAAGAAAACAGGGCTTCATTTTACCTGCTTCAGATCAAGCCCCTGATCGGGAACGTCACCGATTACCATGTGGATATGAATAAGATCAACCCGGCCGAGATCCTGCTTTTTGCTGAAAAGGAAATGGGCAACGGCATCATTGAGGATATTCATGACGTGGTGTTTGTTGATCCCGACACTTTCGATAAGTCAAAGACGGTAGAAATGGCCGAGGAGATAAACCATATCAACCATGAGTTCTTCAGGGAAGGAAAGAAATACGTACTAATAGGCCCGGGAAGATGGGGTACCCGTGACCGATGGATTGGCATACCCGTAGCCTGGCCTCAGATAAGCCAGGCCAAGGTCATCGTTGAGTCCAGCCTCGAAGGCTTCCCACTGGATGCTTCTTCAGGATCCCACTTCTTTCATAACGTCACTTCGATGAACGTAGGTTATTTCTGCATTCAGCCTGAAATGTCGGAAAGCTATATCCGCTACGAGGTACTGAAGCAGCAGAAAAACATCAGGAAAACGAACTTTTTCAACATTGTCCATTTCGAACAGCCACTTACGATAAAGATGGACGGGAAGCAGAGGATCTCGGTGATTACCTGGAAACGTGATAAATAATAAAACTTAAAGATACTCTTATGCGAATCACACGATTCAATTCAACGACAACAGAGAATGCCGGTGAAGCTGTCGATCTCAGGCTGATCGATCCGCTGATCGGGAAAAACAAAGCGAAAAAAGGAAATCTCATTCCCCTTTTGCAGGGCGCCCAGGATATATACGGGTATATTCCGAGGGAGGTTTTTGAGAAGATCAGTGCCGAATGCGGCATACCCCTCAGCGATATGTTCGGTGTTGCAACCTTTTATTCACAGTTCCGGCTGAAGCCGGTGGGTAAGCATATTATCAAGGTTTGCCACGGAACAGCCTGCCATGTGCAGAATGCGAAGGAGATATCGGAATCGCTCGAAGAATCTCTTAAGATCAAAGACGGAGAGACCACCGATGACCGTTTTTACACCCTGGAATCTGTGGCCTGCCTGGGCTGCTGTTCCCTTGCCCCGGTGATGATGATAGGCGATCAGGCTTATGGGAAGCTCACGGGAAATGAAGCAGTAAAGATCATTAAGAATATTAAGTTAGCTGAAAACAACTAAGCCATGAGGCATAAGCCATGAGCCATAAGTAGTGACTGATTAATTTTTCACTCATGGCTCATGGCTGGTGGCTTTTGGCTTGTTTTAACAAACAAACTGGAATATGATGACTACAGTCACAGTCGGTCTCGGCAGTTGCGGCATCGCAGCGGGAGCACACAAGACCTTTGAAAAGATAAAAGCGCTGAAAGAACAGGAAAACCTGCCCTTTGAGCTTCAGAAAACCTCCTGTATCGGGATGTGTTATCGTGAACCTCTGGTTGAGATCACCGACGACACCGGCACTTATATTTACGGTGATGTGAACGAGGACCGCGCCGTTGAAGTAATTGAAAAGCACATCAACCAGCATGATCCCATCAGGGATTACATCGTGTATACCGATCTTTTTGAGGCCTCAGAGAATGACTTCATCAGGTCACAGGTTAAGATAGTCCTGCGCAACTGCGGGTATATAGACCCGGAATCCATCACTGAATATGAGCAGAGGAATGGCTACACAGCCATGAAAAAGATCGTTATCAGGAAGGTAAGCCGCGAGGAAGTCATAAAGACCATTCTCGATTCCGGCCTGCGCGGCCGTGGTGGTGGTGGCTTCCCTACCGGGATGAAGTGGAAGTTCGCCAATGCAAATAAGTCGGAACAGAAATATGTAATTTGTAATGCGGATGAGGGAGACCCGGGAGCTTTTATGGACCGGTCTGTCCTGGAGGGCGACCCACACTCCATCCTCGAAGGGATGATCATTGCTGCTTATGCAATAGAAGCTACTGCTGGTGTCATATACTGCAGGGCTGAATATCCTCTCGCCATCAAGAGGCTCAATATCGCCATCGGTCAGGCACATGAAAAAGGATATCTCGGAAAAGACATCTTCGGGATCAGGGGATGGGATTTCGATATTTATATCAAGGAAGGCGCCGGCGCTTTTGTCTGCGGTGAAGAAACGGCTCTTATTGCATCCATTGAGGGCGAACGTGGCATGCCCCGGAAACGCCCTCCGTTCCCCGCTGCTTCCGGGCTCTGGAAAAAACCGACAAACATCAATAATGTCGAAACATTTGCCAATGTGCCATGGATCATCCTGAACGGGGCCGCTGCCTATGCAAAGTACGGCACCGAAAAAAGCAAGGGCACGAAAGTGTTTGCGCTTGCCGGCAAGATCAGGCGTTCGGGACTCGTCGAAGTTCCGATGGGAATGACGATAAAAGACGTGATTTTCAAGCTTGGAGGAGGAATCAAGAACAACAAGCGGTTCAAAGCAGTCCAGCTTGGAGGTCCTTCAGGTGGCTGTATTCCCGATTACTTATCCGACACTATCGTGGATTATGATTCGGTAAATGCCACAGGAGCCATCATGGGATCAGGCGGCATGGTAGTTATGGATGAGACCACCTGTATGGTCGACGTGGCCAAGTTCTTCCTCGATTTCACCCGGAAGGAAAGCTGTGGCAAATGCACCTTCTGCCGCATGGGAACGATGCGCATGCTGGAGATTCTTGAACGGATTACGAACGGGCAGGGAAGGGAAGACGACATTCAAAAGCTTGAAGAGCTGGCGTACCAGATCAAGGATAATTCGCTTTGCGGTCTCGGGCAGACTGCGCCGAATCCGGTTCTTACAACCATCAGGTATTTCAGGGACGAGTATGAAGCGCATATCAGCCATAAGAAATGCCCTGCCAGAGTTTGCAGGCCTTTACTGACTTATACCGTGGATCAGGAGAAGTGCACCGGATGCCTTGTCTGTCTGAAGAACTGCCCGGCTAAAGCGATCACCGGGGAGCGTAAGAAGCCCCATTTCATAAACCAGGATCTTTGCACCAAATGCGGGGTCTGCTTCTCGAAGTGCAAGTTTGACAGCATCATTTTATCATGATAAAAAGCGAGAAGCGAAATAGCGAAAAATTTTCGCCTTTCGCCTTTCGCATTTTGTATCTAATTGTAAAATTAAACTGAAAGCACCCAATTATGTCCGACAATTCATTAAACATTATTTTAAACGGAACTATCGTAAAAGGCTATACCGGCGAGACCATTCTTGACCTGGCCCGGCGGAACGGAATAGAAATACCCACTCTTTGCCATGATGACAGGCTTGAGCCGTTTACTTCATGTTACCTCTGCGTCGTGGAGGTTGAAGGTATGCGTGGCCACCAGCCCTCCTGCTCCACGAAGCTTGCCGAGGGGATGAAGATCGTCACCGACAATGAAGGCATCCGTAAATCGAGGAAAATGGCCCTGGATCTGATGCTCAGCAATCATTATGCGGATTGTCTTGGTCCCTGCAAGCAGACCTGTCCGGCCGGCGTGGATGTGCAGGGATATATCTCACTCATCGACAAAGGCATGTACAGCGAGGCAGTGGCGCTGATCAAAGAGACGAACCCTTTGCCTGCGATCTGTGGCCGTGTATGTGTAAGGCCATGCGAGAATGAATGCCGCAGGAACCTGCTGGAGGAAGGTGCAGCCGTTGGAATTGATTACCTGAAACGCTATGCCTCGGACCGCGACCTTGAATCACCCGATCAATATAAACCCGCAGTAAAGCCATCCACCGGAAAAAAAATAGCTGTAATAGGCGCCGGGCCGGGAGGTCTCTCGGCAGGCCACTTCATGCAGATCGAAGGCCACCAGGTCGATATTTATGAAGCTGCTCCCAAATCAGGAGGCTGGCTCAGGTACGGTATTCCCGAATACCGGCTGCCGAACGACATCCTTGACAGGGAAGTGAAAAATATAACCGACCTCGGGGTCAACATTTTTTACAATAAAAAATTTGGCGATAACCTCAGCTATAAGGAGATCAGGGAAAAGTATGATGCTCTTGTGCTGACGATAGGTTCCCAAAAGGGAACCGGGGTTGGCTGCGAGGGGGACGATGCAGGAAATGTTTACTCAGGCATTGACTTCCTGAAGAACATGGAAGTGACGGGCCAGAGATATAATTTCAAGGGCAAAACGATAGCTGTCGTGGGTGGCGGAAACACGGCTATGGACTGTTGCCGTACATCAAAGCGCTGCAATGCCGATAAGGTTTACGTGATTTACCGCCGCACCGAGAAAGAAATGCCGGCGAATCCTATCGAGATCCATGAATCGAAGCTTGAAGGGGTGGAATATATGTTCCTGACCCTGCCGAAGAAGATCAATAAAAACACAAATGGGGAAGTCGAATCCATAACCTGTATAAAGATGGAATTGGGTGAGCCTGATGCTTCAGGCCGCCGCAGGCCGGTACCGCTGGAAGGTTCCGATTTCGACCTGAAAGTCGATTACGTGCTTGCTGCCATCGGCCAGAAGACCGATGTGAACTTCATCAGCGACATTAATACTTATGCCCATAGCGGTGAGCTTAAGGTCAACAAATGGGGTGACCTTGATGCCGATAAGAATACCCTGCAAACAGGTATTCCTTCGGTTTTTGCAGCGGGCGACGGAGTAACCGGCCCGGCCACCATAATAGAAGCCATTGCCCAGGCCCGTATTGCTTCGACAAGCGTGCACCAGTATCTCATGGGCCTGCCTGTTATACCTGTTAATAAAGCTTTTACCAGCAAACGTGACAACTTCAGGAAGCAGGTTGCTACGGATTATCTGAATAAGTATGAAAAGCAGCTCCGTGAGGAGATGCCTACCCTGCCTGAAAACGAACGCATGAATTTCAGCGAAGTCGAACTTGGTTATACAGATGCCGCTGTGGCCCGCCATGAGGCCCAGCGATGCCTGGAGTGCGGATGCACTGCCTTCTTCAACTGTGATCTGCAGAAATATTCATCAGAGTACAATGCCCGGCAACAGACCTTTGAAGGCGAATTCAAAGAATACACAATTGATTTCAGGCATCCCTACATAGAGATTGACAACAACAAATGTATACTTTGTGCACGCTGTGTCAGGATCTGCAGGGAAGTCGTGGGAGCCAATGCACTTGGCCTTATTAACCGTGGTTTCCTTACCTGCGTTGCTCCGTCGATGGGCGATGCTTTGCAGGATACACTATGCGAATCCTGCGGAATGTGTATCTCGACCTGTCCCACGGGCGCCATCACTGAAAATGTGGCCTTCAAACCCGGGCCTGTGAAAACGAAAGCGGTGGAAAGCATTTGCTCCTATTGTTCCGTGGGCTGTGCCATCAACCTGCAAACCTTAAAAGGATTTACCTTCGGCGTGAGCGGAAGGAAAGGCCTGGTAAATACCGACGGGAACATCTGTCGTTATGCAAAATTCGGGTATGATTTCATGAACGAGGCTTCACGTATTACGAAACCTATGTTAAAGGTAAACGGGAAATTCGAGGAGATATGTTTTGACAAGGCTTTTAGCCTGATCAGGGAAAAGGTCTCCGGAGTAAACCCTGATGAAAATGCATTCTTCGGCGGCGCCAGGCTTACCAATGAGGAAATGTACCTGGTACATAAACTGGCGCGGCTGGCTGTGAAAACCAATAATGTAGGCAGTTTCCATTACCTCGGCAGAGGTGAGAGTTACAGACAGAACTGCGAGTTCAATGTTCCTTTTGGCGAAATCAAAGATGCAAGCCTGATTTGTTTCATTGGAACCGAGATCAACAAGGACCATGCGGTTGCAGGATTTATGGCCCAGAATGCTCATCATCTGAAGAAGATCCCCCAATTGCTTGTGACAGTGAAAGAGCATAACAGCCTTTCGCCTAAAGTAAACCAGGAACTGAAAATAAAGTCCTACTATTTTTTCGTAAAGGCTGTGAACCATTATATCCTTACGAAAGGACTCGAAAATGCACTCTTTCTCCGCGACAGGGTGGAAGGCTTTGAAGAGTATAAGAAGCAGCTGCTTGCACTTAGTTTCAATGAGCTTTTAAATGCAGCGGGTATCAAAGCCGAAGAGCTGGGCGCATTTGCTGAACTTTATAACAGGGAGATGAATGCCGTGATCCTTTTTTCAGAAAAAGAGATTTCCGGCGCCGTTTCAAAAGAGCTGTTCAACCTGGCTATGATCACAGGAAAGCTGGGGAAAACTGCCAGCGGACTTATTTCTTTAAGGGAAAAGAACAATTCACAAGGCCTGTTCGACATGGGTTTGAGCCCGCATTTCGGGATCGGCGGACAAGCCCTTGACGATGCAGAATATTCTGCCCGCTTACAAGACAAATGGAAGACTTCTGTGATTGTTCCGGCCGATTTGAAATGCCTGCATCAAAAACTTCAGGACGGTAAAGTGAAGAACCTCTTTATTTTTGGTGAAGATCCCGTTGGTTGCGCCATTGAAAAGAGTCATGTAAATCCCGTTATCAGCTCCCCTGAATTCCTGGTGGTACAGGATTATTTTATGACAGAAACAGCAGCGGAAGCCAGCCTTATACTTCCGGCATCCATGCCTGCCGAATCGGGTGGATCATTTACCAATTCGCAAAAAGTAATCCAGCAGTTCCAGGCCGGGATGAAACCCAAAGTGGAATTTACCAACACTCAGCAGCTGGCGCATATAATTTCTTCTTTCGGACATAAAGTGAACAGCAATCCGCCAGATATATTTATGGAAGTTATCACCCTTTTCCCGGAAAAGAAACAAGAAAAAAAGCTTGCGCTCTGCTTCACCGGGACTGACAATCATCAGCGGAAGTATAATTATGGCTGTGATGCAGTCACAAAAAAGTTTGAGGAGGAATTTGAAAATAAAATAAAAGCGAAAAGCGAAAAGTGAAAAGCGAAATTTCGCCTTTCGCTTCTCGCCTTTCACTACTTTTTAAAACAACATTTCAGAACAAAGAACCAACATTATGAAAGAATTCAACAACATAAACGAGATCCTCGATTTCGCCATTGGCGAAGAACAGTCAGCCGTGGATTTTTACCTTCTGCTGGCGGCACAATCGAAAAGCTCTGAAACCAGGAAGATATTCCATGAGTTTGCTGCAGAAGAAATGAGCCATAAGGCCAAGCTTACGAAAATCAGGGAAAACGGGACTCTCCGCCTCAGTGATGAGAAGGTGAGAGATCTGAAGATCAGCGAATACCTTGTCGATGTAAAACCATCAGCCGACATGGATTATCAGGATGCGCTTAATCTGGCGATGAAGAAGGAAAAAGCAGCATTCCGGATGTACACTGCACTGGCCACTCAGGCTGAAGATCCGGCTGTAAAAGCCCTGCTGCAGTCACTCGCACTGGAAGAATCGAGGCATAAGCTCAGATTCGAAATTGAATATGATGATGTCGTATTCAAAGAAAACTGATTTTATTATCTTCGTATAAATTTCCTCTGAACTCATGCCGGTAAAGCAAAACGCTTTAAACCCGAAGAAGTATTACTTCATCGACACTTCATTCAACATGATGATGAAGCGGAGGATTTATCAAATCCTGCTGATCTCAAGTACGTATGACTCATTCATGCTGGAAGAGGACGGGAGGATTGATGAAACTATTTTCATGGAGTATGTCTCGCTCAACCTGAGATATCCTCCCCAATTCATTAAAGTCACTTCAGAAAAGGAAGCCTTTGAGGTCCTTGAAGATAAAAGTATCGAGCTGGTGATTTCAATGCTCAATATTGAGCAGACCGATACTTTTGATCTGGCCTTGCAGATCAAAAGCAGGTATCCGAAAATCCCCATCGTGGTTTTAACACCTTTTTCGAGGGAGGTGAACCTGAAACTGACAGAGAAGCACCTGAGTGCTATAGATTACGTATTCTCATGGCTGGGCAATGCCGATATCCTCCTCGCCATCATCAAGCTGATAGAAGACAAGATGAACATGCCCCAGGATGTGAAGCAGGGGGTTCAGGCGATACTGCTTGTTGAGGATTCAATACGGTTTTATTCGAGCTATCTCCCGAATATGTACAAGATCATGCTCAAGCAGTCAAAGACCTTCATGACCGAAGGGCTGAATGAGCATAATAAAATGCTCCGGATGAGGGGGCGGACAAAGATCCTGCTGGCTACAACATTCGAGGAGGCGGTCAACCTCTGGGAGAAATACAAGAACAACCTTCTCGGGATTATCACTGATATCAGTTTTCCCCGGCAGGGAGAGACCGATAAGCAGGCAGGGATCAGGTTTGTTGAAAAAGTGAAGGCCGAAGACGAGTTCATGCCTATCCTTCTTCAGTCAACAGACGTGGAATATGAGTCATTGGCTGAACAACTGAACGTCGGATTCCTTAATAAAAATTCAAAGACCCTGGCCCTTGAACTGAGGAATTATATCAACGAACATTTTTCATTTGGAGATTTTATTTTCATCGATCCCAGGTCGGGTCGCGAGATTACAAGGGTCGTCGACCTGAAAGACATGCAGGATAAAATTTTCGAAATCCCCGACGATTCCCTGAAATATCATATGCAGAGAAACCATTTCTCAAAATGGCTCAATGCACGGGCCTTGTTTCCAATCGCTGAAATGTTCCGGGAAGTATCGTTTTCCGAGTTTGCCGACATGGACGAGGCCAAACGTTACATTTTCGACGGGATCACGGCATTCAGGATCAATAAGGCAAAAGGGGTTATCGCTGATTTCGACAGGGAACGTTATGATGAATATCTGCAGTTTGCAAGGATTGGGGAGGGTTCGATCGGCGGGAAAGCCAGGGGGCTTGCTTTTCTCGATTCCCTTATCAAACGTAACAGGCTTTCATACAAATATCCGGATGTGGTTATCTCGATACCGAGGACCGTTGTGATCGGGACTGATATTTTCGATGAGTTCATGGAGGAGAATAACCTGCATGAGATTGCCTTGAGTGACCGCGCAGATTCTGAGATTCTTGCCCGCTTTATCAAGGCCCGCCTGCCTTACCGTATTCATGAAGACCTGTATGCTTTTGTGTCGTGTATCAATACACCGATTGCGATCCGTTCTTCAAGCTTGCTTGAAGACTCCCATTACCAGCCCTTTGCGGGGATCTATTCCACCTATATGATCCCCAACATTAAATCGAATGAAAGGCTGATGATCGAGACACTGACGGAGGCCATTAAAATGGTTTATGCCTCGGTGTATTTCAGGGACAGCAAGTCATACATGACCGCGACCCTGAATATGATCGATGAGGAAAAAATGGGAGTCGTACTGCAGGAAGTCATAGGAAACCAGTATAACGAACGCTTTTATCCTGCTATATCAGGGGTTGCCCGATCGATAAATTTTTATCCGATAGCCCCGGAGAAACCAGAAGACGGGATTGCGAACATCGCATTCGGCCTGGGAAAATACATTGTCGATGGTGGGAACGGACTTAGGTTTTCACCGAGGTATCCGAAGAAAATATTACAACTTTCAACGCCTGAACTGGCACTGAGCGAGACCCAGAAATTCTTTTTCGCCCTGGACCTCAATCCCGGTAGTTTCTCACCCAATACCGACGACACCATTAACCTTCTGAAGCTTAAAATAAAAGATGCCGAAAACGACCCTGCACTCAAGCTGGTTGCCTCAACATACGACTATGACAGCCACCAGCTGAAGGAAGGCATGATGCATAACGGCAAGCGACTGATTACTTTTTCACGCCAGCTGGCTCATGATACCTTTCCCCTTGCCGAAATATTGCAGGAGGTACTTGAAATAGGGCAAAGGGAGATGAACAAGCCGGTAGAGATCGAATTTGCGGTAAACCTGGATGCCCCGGCCAACGACCCGAAAGTGTTCAGCCTGTTACAGATCAGGCCTATTGCAGGAAGGGATGAGACTATTCATATTGATGAGGAAAAAGTCACACACGACAACACCCTGCTGATTTCCAATACTGCTCTCGGAAATGGAATCATAAAGGATATTCATGACTTCGTTTATGTAAAACCTTCCGCCTGGGATGCTTCCAAGTCCCAGGAAATAGCACTCAGGCTTGAAAAACGTAACGACTGGTTCCAGGCTGAAAAGAAATACTTTGTGTTGGTTGGCCCCGGCCGCTGGGGTTCCAGTGATCCCTGGCTTGGTATCCCGGTACGCTGGCCACAGATATCCAATTCCAGGATCATTGTTGAATCGGGCCTGGATAAGTACCGCATCGATCCCAGCCAGGGAACCCATTTTTTTCAGAACCTCACTTCCTTCCGGGTGGGCTACTTCACTATCAATCCATACATCAACGAGGGCTGGTACAATCTCGACTTCCTCAACAGCCAGCCAGCGCTCTTCGAAGACGAATACATCCGTCACATCCGCTTTGATAAACCCATCCGGATTGAGATTGACGGGAAGAGAAATTATGGGGTGGTATTTAAGCCGGAATGATTAAGCAGTTCTATTTTTTCTTGCCCTGGTTGGCGACTTCTTCCATCAGCTTTTTAATGACTTCCGGATCGCCGAGGAAGTAATCTTTTTCCAGGTTCATGTTATCGTCGAATTCGAACACATAAGGTATACCTGTAGGCAGATTAAGCCCGATGATATCCTCATCGGAGATATTCTTAAGGTATTTCACGATCCCGCGAAGGCTGTTGCCGTGAGCCGCCACCAAAACTTCCTTGTGAACTATAAGATTAGGCTCCATTTCATCTTTCCAGTAGGGGACTATTCTCTCAACAGTATTTTTGAGCGCTTCAGTGGCCGGAATGTCTTTTGGATCGAGGTCACGGTAACGGGGATCATGTTTCGGATGGCGGGGGTCGTCTTCGGGCAGGGGAGGAGGAGGCACATCGTAACTTCTTCTCCACATCAGCACCTGCTGGTCTCCGTATTTTTCGACCATCTCGGCTTTGTTAAGCCCCTGAAGGATGCCGTAATGTTTTTCATTAAGCCTCCAGGTCTTGTAAACCGGGATCCATAACAAATCCATCTGTTCCTGGATCAGCCAGAGGGTGCGCAGGGCACGGGTAAGATAAGAGGTATAAGCGATCTTGAAATTGAATCCTTCTTTCTTCAGAGTTTGCCCGGCTTCGGTCGCTTCCCTGATACCGCGTTCGGAAAGATCTACATCAGTCCACCCGGTGAAACGGTTTTCTTTGTTCCAGATGCTTTCGCCATGACGGATTAATACGAGTTTGTTCATCGTGGGTTTAGTTTGGTTTACACTGCAAAAGTATAAAATAATCCGCATTTTTGATACCTTTGAGCCATTGAAGATTCTCATTATGCAACAATACAAGCGACTTAACAACATCCTTGGGTGGATGGTTTTCGTAATTGCCTCCGCCGTGTACATCCTTACTTCAGAGCCAACAATGAGCTACTGGGATTGCGGTGAATACATATCGACAAGCTATAAACTCGAGGTGGGCCATGCTCCCGGCGCTCCTCTTTTCCAGATGATCGGCAGGTTCTTTTCCCTGTTTGCTTTCGGCGATTTAAGCAAGGTCGCAAGGATGGTCAACACAATGAGCGCTTTATCGAGCGGATTGACGATCCTTTTCCTTTTCTGGAGCATCACGATGCTTGCAAAGAAGATCCTGCTGCGCAATGAAGAAATGAACAAAGCTAAAATGCATCTGATTTTTGCTGCCGGATTAATTGGTTCCCTGGCTTATACGTTCACCGATTCATTCTGGTTCTCGGCTGTGGAAGGCGAGGTCTATGCCATGTCGTCGTTCTTTACTGCCATAGTATTCTGGGCTATGCTGAAATGGGAGGAGCATGCCGGCGAAACCCACAATTACCGCTGGCTTATCCTGATAGCCTACCTGGTAGGCCTGTCAATAGGCGTTCACTTGCTGAACCTGCTCACGATCCCGGCGATGACCATGATATGGTACTTTAAAAAATACAAGGACCCAAACTGGAAAGGAACTTTGCTTGCCCTTGGGGTTTCAATACTCATCCTTGGAATTGTAATGTCGGTGATCATACCCGGGGTTCTCAAACTTGCCGCATGGTTTGAATTCGTTTCTGTAAACACAATCAGGCTGCCGTTCAACATCGGCACCATTATTTTCTTTGTAGTTCTGATCACCGCTATTGTCGTCGGCCTGCGTTATACTTCCGGAAAAATGAAACCGGCATTAAATGCCGTTCTGCTGGCATTTTCTTTTATACTGATAGGCTATTCGTCATTTTTTATGCTCGTTATCCGCAGTAATGCCGATACTCCGATTGATGAGAACAACCCAGAGAATGCGATGTACCTGCTTGCTTACCTTAACCGGGAGCAATATGGCGACTGGCCAATCCTGAGTGGTCCGTATTATAATGCGCCGGTGACCGGCCATGCCAACGGAAACCCGGTTTATACGAAGAATAAGAAAACCGGCCGTTACGAGATCTCTGATAAAAAAGAAAAGGTTGAACCTGTGTATAACCCTGGTTTTACCACCATTTTCCCAAGGATGTGGTCAAACCGGGAAGCCCGGCATGCAAAAGAATACATCAAATGGGGCAATGTACAGGGAGTCCCAGTACAGGTGCAGGTTGGAGATCGTACTGAAACCCTTATGAAACCTAAATTCAGCGATAATCTTGCCTTCATGTGGAACTACCAGTTCATTCATATGTACGTTCGCTATTTTATGTGGAATTTCGCCGGGAAGCAGAACGACATCCAGGGAATGGGCAGCAAAATAGAAGGGAACTGGAAAAGCGGCATTACATTCATCGACCGCTGGAGGCTGGGCAACCAGGATATCCCTGAAAGTCGTAAAAACAAAGCCGATAACAGTTTTTATTTCCTTCCGCTGTTGTTCGGGCTTCTGGGCATGTATTTTACGTTAAAAAAAGATTACAAGGCGTTCATCATTGTCGGGTTGCTCTTCCTGATGACCGGAATTGCCATACTGGTTTATCTCAACCAGTATTCACCCCAGCCCAGGGAAAGGGATTATGCCTATGCAGGATCATTCTATGCCTTCGCAATATGGATAGGTTTTGGCGTAGTTTTTCTGGCAGAGATGCTGGGCAAATGGATGAAAGCCAACATGGCCCTGATCCTTTCGTTTGTTTTGGGCCTGATCACGGTAGGGGTGATGGCTCAGCAGGGATGGGACGATCATGACCGTTCGGGCCGTTATACCGCGCTCGCAATGGCTGAGGATTACCTGAACTCCTGCGCTCCGAATGCAATCCTTTTCACCAATGGCGACAATGATACTTTCCCTGTATGGTATGCCCAGGAAGTTGAGGGCATACGGACCGATGTCAGGGTTGTCAACCTGAGCCTGCTGAATATGGACTGGTATATCGATCAGATGAAGCGTAAGGCTTACGATTCCGACCCGATGCCTTTTTCGATGGCATGGGCGCAATACCACCAGGGGAACCATGATGTAACATACTTGCTTGAAGACCCATCGTTTAAAGATCAGTACATTGACATCCGCCAGTTAATACAGATCATTAATACGGATGAAAGCCGTCTTAAAATGAGCCCTGACGGTGGTCCGGGGAACATTGATTTTTTTCCTTCACGGAAATTCACTCTTCCTTCCGATTCGGCTGAGCTGCTCAGAAGCGGGGCTGTCCCTGCAAAGTATGCGGGCAGGATAGAAAACCTGAAATGGGAGATCAGGCGGGAAGGAATTGAAAAGGCCAGCCTGATGATACTCGACCTGCTCGCAACGAATAACTGGAAACGCCCGGTTTACTTTGTAGCTACCACGGGACAGGAAACCTATATCGGCCTGGAAAAATACCTGCACCAGGAAGGACTGGCCTTTCGCCTCTTACCGGTGAGGGCCATAAAGGCAGATCAGGAAACGGGTGATGTGAATACCCCCGTGATGTACGATAACCTCATGAATAAGTTCAGGTTCGGGGGGATGAACAATCCCAAAGTTTATCTCGATGAAAATAATATGCGCATGGTCATGAATATCCGGTCTGTTTTTGCCCGGCTTGCAGCAGCCCTCATTTCTGAAAACAAAAAAGATTCTGCGCGCAGAGTAATCGAACGTTGTCTTTCTGAAATACCTGATAATACAGTTCCCTACGATTATTTCGTGGTTTCCTTCGCTGACGGATTTTACAAGCTGGGCGAAGTTCAGAAGGCCAACCAGATCGCGGAGAAGCTTATTAACTCTTCCACCGGGAAACTGGCCTACTATTTCTCGTTTCCCGACAAAGACCTGAGAGAGATGGAAGTCCCTATGCAGGAAGCCTTGTTTACTCTTCAGAAAATCGGAGTCAGCACGAAGGAGGCAAACCAGGAAAACCTTGCCAAACTGGCCGGTCAGAACCTCACCAAATACTACGACCTGTACGTTACTAAAGTCTACAGGCCCGAATAAATTATGTACGCCGTAAGACCACCCTGGTTCTACAGGGCGCTAAGCCCTAAATACCTTCTCTGCCGTGTGCCCGGGCTGGAAAAGAAAGCCTTTCTCACATTCGACGACGGGCCTGTGCCCGAAGCCACCCCTGAGGTACTGGAATTACTGAAAAAACACAATGTCAAAGCCACATTCTTTTGTGTAGGCGATAATGTACGAAAGCATAAGGATATTTTTAATCGGATTACTGCGGATGGGCATGCCGTCGGGAACCATTCATTCAACCACCTTAGTGGATGGAAAACGTCGCCTGGAAGCTATTATAACAATGTAATGAAATGCCGGGATTTTTTCGACAGCAAGCTGTTCAGACCACCCCATGGCAGATTCACACCCGGGGAATACTTCATTCTCAAAAATGATTTCCGCTTCGTACTCTGGTCGGTCCTCACAATGGATTACCACCATGCCGTAAGCCCTGAACAATGCCTGAGTAACGCGACGGATAATCTCGAACCCGGCGCTATTATCGTGTTCCATGACTCCATAAAGGCTAGGGAGAAAATGCTGTTTGCACTGCCAAGGCTCATTGAGCAGGCTTTTCAACAAGGCTATGAATTTGCAACACTGAATGAGAAACTATGAAAATGCTTCGCTTTCGATAAATTTCGCTACCTCGCTACCTCGCTACCTACATTTCCCCCTGGTCCGCAAAACTGTAATAGTTGTCCTCACCCACTATGATATGGTCCAGCACATCGATATCCAGAAGCAATCCGGCATCCCTGATCTTACGGGTAAGCTTTTTATCAGCCTCACTGGGCTCGAGGTTCCCCGAGGGATGGTTGTGCCCAATAATGATTGAAGAAGCGTGAAACTCCAGAACGATGTTGAATATCTTCTTCGGATCGACCACAGTGCCCGAGATGCCTCCTTCGCTGATCTGGATCTTTCGCAAAAGTTTGTTGCCCCGGTTCAGCAACAGCATCCAGAACTGTTCGTAAAGGTGGTCTCCCATCAGGCTGCTGAAGATCTCATATGCCTGCCTGCTTTGGGTGATCTTGTCGAGGCTCACGGCCCCGGCTTCGTTCCTGCGTCGCCCCAGTTCGAGCGCAGCCATAATGGTCAGGGCTTTCGCCTTGCCTATACCTTTCTCTTTCAGCAGGTCACTCAGGCACATCTTTGATAATTCGATGAGATTATTCCCGGCTTTCTGCAGGATGTTCTTCGAAAGATCAACGGCCGATCCATGCCTTGTACCTGTGCTGATTAGAATAGCCAGCAGTTCAGTATCGCTCAGTGCATGCCGCCCTTTCATTTCAAGTTTTTCCCTTGGCCTGTCGTCTTCGGCCCATTTGCTGATAGGGATGTGGTTTACATAATTATCCATATTGACTTTACCCTTAATCCGTCAATCAGCCGGAAGTGATATCTTTAGATCAATAATCTTTATGTTTGCAGACGAAATCCAGGTGTAATGAAGTTTGATTTCATATATCTTGACCGTGTCGATTCCACCAATGCATATGCCCAAAAGCTTGTAAAGGAATCACTTGCCGGGGAAAGCACAGTAATCCGGGCCGGGGAAGGAACTGTAGTCCGGGCAGCTGATCAGACTGCGGGGAGGGGACTGGGGGAAAATAACTGGCATTCACAAGCCGGGATGAACCTGACCTTCAGCCTTATCCTTGAGCCATTATTTCTCCCTCCGGAAAAACTGTTCAGCCTGAATAAAGCGGTTGCCCTTGCTGTATTGAATACCGTCAGGAATGCCCTGCCCGGCGACCTGCCGGCTTCGATCAAATGGCCCAATGATATTTATGCCGCTGACCATAAAATCGCAGGGATTTTAATAGAACACACTTTGATCGGTTCATCCGTAAAAAATTCCATAATTGGTATCGGCATCAATATTAACCAGCTGGAATTTCCGGCCAGCCTTCCCAACCCGGTATCACTGAAGCAACTTACTGGAAATGATTATGACATCAGGGAAATGCTTGACAAGGTTTGCAGGAACCTCGAAAACGAATATTCCCGGCTTAGGAACCATGAATTCCAGTCAATCGATGCTGATTATAATTCAAAGCTTTACGGCAGCGGGCGTGACCTTGAATTCACTACAGGCGGATCCTCATTTACCGGCCGCATCCAGGGGGTTGATGATATTGGAAGGTTATGTGTTCTGACTGCGGATGGAGGTTTGAAAATGTTCAATCATGGTGAAATATGGATAAATGAAAAGTTGCTTAAAAAATCACTTTAAGGCTGACATCAGCAAAACTCAATCCACTTCCACACAGGCCTGATCAAATAACCCGCAGGTCCTCTTTTCTAATCAGAACAGCATTGTTTGATACAAATGGACAAACTTGTTTGTTAGCATCAAACAAGTTCGTTGGAAATTATTTCAGACCTCTTATCAATGGATAATGAGCATTGTCCATTTTTTACATAAACCCCTTGTCCTTAATTTCATCCGCCATAATTTCCGTATGAAAGTCTAAGGTTTTTTTGCCACTAGGTACATGTATTCCCAGGGATAAACAAGGAAACCAATGGTTGAAATTATCCAGCTTATTTTACGATTTATGACAAGATTGACAGGATGTGAAATAGCCCACCTGCGAAAATAAGGCCTTACATGCGAAGTAATGTTTTTAGCCTCAATAATTTCAAAACCGGCTTCTATGATCTTCCCAATGTATTCAGCCATACCATATATGTTAGCAGAAGGGATAAACAAGCCATCCTGCAACCGTGGTAAGATGATTTTTTCCAATGCATTTCGGGGCTGATTATACACCATATCGGCCAGTGATAAAATACCGCCTCGTTTCAGTGTCCGGTATGCTTCCCTGAAGAAATCAGCTCTTGAATCAAAATGAAAAGCGGCTTCAGTGCAAATCATTTTATCAACAGAGTTATCAGCAAATTGAAGATCTGTTGCCGACATGTTTTTTATTGTGACCCGGTGTTGCAGGTTGTGAAGTGCAACTTTTTCTATTGATCGGTCAATCTGATACTGCGAAATATTTATGCCGATAACGTTGGGACAATTGAAATTTTTTGCGCAGAGAACTGCAACATCTCCGAATCCGCAGCCAATATCTGCCACGAATTCATCTATCTCCGACAACCAGGCGTTTTTACAGACCAAATAAAAAAGAGCATGATTCGAACGGGACAAATGCCCTTTGGCAAATGAGCTAAGCCCGATCCAATAACCCAAATTAACGAGAGAGACATTATCACGGGCGTCATATTCAAGGGGTGCTCGGCCCATATAATCGTACAGGGCGCCTGCGTCCTGAAATGTGGCGCTGATCCTACTTTTTATCATCAGATTCCGGAATGAAGTTCATTAATTGCATTAATTTCAAGGAGGTATTTCATTTCTCTATAGTGGTCATCATATGACAAATATAAGAAAAACTAATCGGGGAAGATGAAAACGTGATATGTTTTTGTTAATTTATTTTTACTTTTATAAGAACAGGTATATTAGCCGGAAAATATTTAACGCCATTACTTCCCTTTAATGTTTGAACAAACTTTTAAGAACATCGATGACATCCTGCACAAAGACGCCGGCTGCAGCAGTGAACTGGACTTCGTTGATCAGAAGCTGTTCACCTACCTGAAGAAATTCAAGGCCGAGAAAGCCGATGCCACTGAATACAAGATCGGATTACGGTTACCGGTTGTACCTCTTCCCGAACATCACGCTCAAATAGACCGTGAGGAAAAAATTCTGCTTCGGATTGAGGGCCATAATTGCGATGCCTATAGGACTGAAGTCAAGGGTTGCACCGACTTCAAGGGATGAGATCATTTTATTCTGGCTTCCGAATTCGAAATCCAGGCCGGTTTTTGTATAAAGCCCGGGGAAGAAATTAAGCTCAAGTATGCCCGCCAGAAATGAACCGCGTCCATATATGTAATCGGGGTTGATATCGGCAGTATAACGCTCCTCACGCAATTCGTAGTTCGTTCCAGTGGTTTGATAGGCTACAAAAACATAGGCAGGTTTCGTTATTCCGATACTTAATCCGCCGTAAAATAGTCCGCTTACCTGAACACCTCCCCAATATGGTTTACGGTTAAAGATGTAATTCACGCCCACGCCTCCTCTCAGGAAAGAAACATAATTGAGTTTGCCGAAAAAATACGGTCTGGAATCGGAATAATAGGGGTTGACCACCCTGATTTCCTTCGCTGATTTGTAAGTTGACCACTCGAGTTCCCACATGAACTGCTTGAGAGCGGTAAGGTTGTAGCCTTTCCTGAATTTCAGACCCCAGCCGTTCGAATGAAGAAGTGCACCAAGGCTCCACTGCCGCTCAAACAATACGTTATCAGGAACAGAATCGCTGTAATTGTGAAACGATTCCTGGGCCTGGTTCAAACAGGGAATAGCGGTCAGCAGAAAGATCAGGCAGGCTATCTTTTTCATCTCCGGCAGAAAATTAGAACAAAAATATGAAAAATAAAAAGGCTGCCCTTAAAAGAAAAGAGCAGCCATAAAATTCATCAAAAAAGCTGATCAGCGACGTTCGATTTGGTATCTTTGCTTTTCACCGTATGCGGCACAACTCTTGTTTGATGTGCATGAAGAAACGATACCAAATAATATCACTGAAAATAATACGATAGCTATTTTTTTCATGTTAATTAAACCGGATTGTGAATTTATGCAAAATTAGGCAATGAATAAGTATTAAACTCCGATTTAGGTACAATATTGTTTAAAGTTATTAACGAGCTTAAGTTTATAACCGGAATACTGTAATGGAACAGTTGAACCCTGCTATTGAAAGTAGTTGGAAAACCGTACTCGAAAAAGAATTCGGGAAACCATATATGGCTGAACTTAAGGCATTTCTGCTGGAGGAGAAGAAGATGAACCGGGTTTTCCCTCCGGGTTCATTGATATTTAACGCTTTCAATCAAACATCTTTCAGTGATGTTAAAGTTGTGATACTTGGACAGGATCCTTATCACGGCTACGGCGAAGCACATGGATTATGTTTTTCGGTTCCGGAAGGAGTCAGAAAACCCCCATCTCTGATCAATATTTTCAAAGAAATTGAGAGTGACCTTAGGATTAAGCCACCCGGGCATGGTAACCTGACAGCCTGGGCCAGGCAGGGGGTGTTGCTGCTCAATGCGACCCTGACCGTACGCGAAAACCAGGCTGGGTCTCATCAGAATAAAGGCTGGGAGACCTTTACCGATGAAGTGATAAAGCAACTCTCTGCCCAACGGGAGGGTCTTATATTTGTCTTATGGGGGAAGTTTGCCGAAGCGAAATCAGCCCTGATCGATAAATCGAAACATTTTATCCTTACGGCGCCTCATCCTTCACCATTATCGGCTGCCAGGGGTTTTTTCGGCTGCAGGCATTTTTCCCGAATCAATGAATTGCTCAGGCAAATGGGTAAACAGGAAATCGACTGGAGGTTGGAATGATGACATCCGCAGACTTTAAAAGGATAAGAAAAACTCAAAGTATTTCTGTATTTGCTATACTTTTGATAATCAGTCTGTTCGTTAATTTATCCTGTCAGAAATCAGGAGTGACCGAGGAAGGTCCTTCTACGCCTACAACGATAGTTATACGTTTTGAGAATAAGGTCGACAGCCTGCCGCTTGTTTTAGATACAATGATTTATAAGAACTCGTCAAATGATCTTTACAAGGTGACCGACCTTCAGTATTTCATTTCAGATATCACCCTCCACCGTGACGATGGTGTGGATTATACCGTATTCAATGATGATGGAATTCACTATGTGGATGCAAGGATCCCGTCAAGTTCTTACCTGCTCGTAAATGCTTCGGTACCTTACGGTAAATTTGATTCGGTTTCCCTGACCTTCGGCATTGATGAAGAAGAGAATATCTCGAACCGTTTTCTCAATCCACCCGAAAGGGATATGTACTGGCCTGATATTTTGGGAGGGGGATACCATTATATGAAGATGAATCTGCTGTGGAAAAAACAGGGTTTTGACCGTACCTACCCGTTTAATTTTCATCTCGGCATAGGCCAGGTTTATAAAGGGAATGTCATAAACCCTGATTCTATTATATCGTATGTGCAGAACTTTTTCTATGTGAACCTGCCTGCTTCCGGTTTTTCAATTGAGAAAGGGCTTACGAAATCGATGGTGATCACGATGAATGTGAACCAATGGTTTACGGGAGACAATGATTTCGATTTCCAGAAATACCCGAATATGATGATGCAGAACCAGGCAGCCTTGCACAATGCATGCCTCAACGGGAGGAAGGCAATTTCTGTAAGGTTTACGAGCGGGAAGTGATTGAAGGATTGAAGGATTGAATGGTTGATTTAACATATAATAATTTAAAATCCGGTGTTCGCTATTCGATCAGTTGGGTATTCGGATTTCAGTATGCCAGGCGAACGCTGATTTTCAGTGCTTTCCTGCCGGTTCTGTTGCTGCTTGCAGGCCTGGGTGGCTGTACAAAGGATTCACAGGACACGACGGCAAAGCCTGTTCCTTACATCATCAGCATACCAAAATATTTTCCCACTCAGCTGAACATACCTTCCGACAACCCTATGACCGTTGAGGGCGTTGAACTGGGACGTTACTTGTTTTATGACGGAAGGCTGTGTGGCCGCACAGATCCCGATTCCCTGATGAGCTGTTCTACCTGCCATGTGCAGTCTCATTCATTTGTCTGCGGAATAGATAATCCCCGCTTCCCGGGCGGACATCCTCACGGGCTTACAGGAATTCTCACGCCTCACTTCATGCTCCCGATGATCAACCTGGTATGGGTGAATAACGGTTACCTCTGGAACGGTTCGCTTGCTGCAGGAAACCCTTTGCAGTCGAAACGTCAGCTTGAAGATATGGCCTGGATAGTGATCGCTGATCCCCATGAGATGGCCGGAGATACCAGTCGTACAAAGTCGCTGATTCAGAGCATCCAGGGATACCCCGAGCTCTTCGAAAAAGCTTTCGGCAGCAAAACCGTGACAGTGAAGAACATAGGCAGGGCCATTGCCCAGTTTGTCAGAACCCTCATTTCAGCCGGTTCAAAGTTCGACAGCTTCCTCTCAGGAGAATCAAAACTGGATGAAAAGGAACGCAGGGGATATGTGCTTTTTATGACAGAAACCGGGGGAGATTGTTTTCATTGCCACGGGGGCGAAGGCAATCCCCTGTTCACCACGAACTTATTTTATAATAACGGAAAAGACAGCGTGTTCACAGATCCGGGTGATCGTTACAGCGTTACCGGGAATTTGATGGATGAGGGTGCTTATGTGGCGCCCACCCTGAGGAATGTCGCATTCACGGCTCCTTATATGCACGACGGGCGGTTTAAAACGCTGGATGAGGTGATCAATTTTTACAGTTCCGGGCTCGTTTGGTCGGCAAGCATAAGTCCGCTTATGCACCATGTCGTCACACACGGGGTTCAGTTGACTCCATCCCAGAAATCGGACCTTAAAGCTTTCATCCTGACTTTGACCGACAGCAATTTTATAAAAAAACCAGTTTTTGCCAGGCCTTTGAAGTTCCCTGACGAACAGTAAGAAAAAACTATGATAGTAAAACCGAATTGCAAGGTAAACCTTGGTTTGAACATTGTCAGGAAACGTATAGATGGCTATCATGACCTCGAAACGGTATTCTACCCGGCCGGCTTGTGCGATATAGTTGAAATTAATCCATCTGCGGATGGCAGGTTCCGTTTTTCAGCATCGGGATTAAAAATCCCCGGCGATCAGGCTACAAACCTTTGCGTTCAGGCTTATGAGCTGATGAGGGAACATTTCAATATCCCGCCTGTCGACATCCATCTTCAGAAGATAATACCTGTTGGTTCAGGCCTGGGGGGAGGTTCCACCGACGGTGCATATACCCTGAAAGCCCTGAATGAAATGTTTAATCTCGGCATGTGCAACGACCATCTGAAGGCCTTTGCTTCCCGCCTCGGAAGCGACTGCACGTTTTTCATTGAAAACATTCCGTCCTTTGCAAAGGGCAGGGGAGAGATTCTTGAGAAGGTTGATGTCGGGTTAAGCGGATTGTATCTGTTGATTGTTATCCCTCAGGTTCATGTGAGTACCGCAGAGGCTTATTCAATAATTCAGCCGGGGAGGCCCGCAGCTTCCCTGAAAGAGATCATCAAACTTCCGCTCAGCCAATGGAAAGCAAATATGATCAATGATTTCGAAGATCCTGTTTGCCGGAAATTCCCGATTATCGGGCAGATAAAGGAAATGATGTACAGCAAAGGAGCCGTATATTCTTCAATGAGCGGCAGCGGCTCGGCGGTTTACGGTTTATTTAATGAAGTCCCTGTTACAGAAGGCCTGTTCCCCGGTTGTTTTGTATGGATATCCTCACAGTTGCAATGAGAGATTACATAGCGAAGCATTTTGTATAAGCTGCATCAGGTGAAGCGAAGGGAGCAATTCACACAAGCCGCATCAGGTGGAACGAAGTGACACCGTAGCGGCGGTGTGAAGATGCGAGCGAAAGCGACACCATAGCAGCGTTGCAAAGATGCGAGCGAAGACTTATTTCGGCTTTACCAAACTCTATTTCGCTATTTCGCTTTTCGCTACTTATTTTGGCGCCAGCCGCAGAAGCACAAATGCAATGATCCCGAAAATAACATTCGGAATCCATACGGCCACGAGGGGATGAAGGTTGCCGAAAGTGGCAAATACCGTGGATACCTGCATAAACAGGATATAGAGAAAGGTAAGGGAAAGGCCAAACCCCAGGTGATAACCAATCCCGCCTCTTACCTTACGTGAAGAAACCGCGACCCCGATCAGTGTGAGAATAAGGGTTGCAAAGGGATCCGAGATCCGGGTATAACCCTTGACCTTATATTTCATGACATCCGGATCGCCCCTGAGCTCCTTTTTCTTTATATGATCCCTGAGCACGAAGTAATTCATGATCTTGACTTCCTCTATATCCTCGGTTAAATCGGCAGGGGATAATGGTAGCAATGTATCAAGTTTCGCTCCTTTCCGGATACTTTCACTGAGACCCTTAAAGCTTCTTTCATAATAATTTGTAATGATCCATCGCTGGCGAATACTGTCCCAGTCAATGCGTTCGGCTTTCATCTTATATACCATGGCCCTGTTTTCAAACTTCTCAATAGTGAATTTCCAGCCGCTGTTCGTCCTGAGATTAAAGTTCTCGAGGTATATAAAGGTTCCCGGGCTGATCTGCCGGTGAATATTCATGTCGTTGAATTCTTTTGGGTCCTTGATGTATTTCTTTTCAAAGGCGAACATTCCCTGGTTAGTATACGGGATTATGAAATTGGCCAGGAGAAATGATAGGAATGCAAGAATCAAGGCCGATAAGATATAGGGGAACAAAAAGCGCCGGAAGCTTATCCCGCTGGCTAAGATGGCAACGATCTCCGAATTCGAAGCCATATTCGATGTGAAGAAAATGACGGCGATGAATGTCAGAAGGTAACTGAAAAGATTGATAAAATAAGGGATGAAATTGAAGTAATAATCAAAAACTATTGCGATCAAAGGAGGTCTGGTCCGAAGGAAGTCATCTATCCTCTCCGAAATATCAAATATCACTACGATGAAAATCAGGAGGACCAGGGTAAAAAAGAAGGTCCCCAGAAACTTACGGATTATATACAGATCAAGGGTTCGCATCAGTAAATTTCCATCATTTGATAATTCATGTTTCTTGCCGGAGGCACCCAGCCGGTAGAAACAGAAACCCAAAAATAATAATTCCCCGGCTGTGAAGGCGTAAGGAAACGAATACTTGTATCCTTGCTTGCCCCGGTAATGACCATATTTGTTATATCGGTCGAAGGTATCATCTGGGCAATAAATTGATCTTTATAGTGAATATGGTAAACCAGCCATGAGGGCATCCATTTATTTTCATTGAACCTGATTGTGTCTCTGTAAGGATTGGTGATAGTTATAGGCAGCGTGATATTTGCATTGGCAGGAAAACGGAGCTCCTTAATTTTAAACTTAAGGCCGAGTTTGTAATGAGACCTGAAATTGTCCCAATAGCCGTAATAGGTGATGATGTTATTGCTGGTCACAAAGTCCTTTTTCTCAGGAAGCCAGCGCCAGGATGCAAAATCAACCACCATGATATCCTTTCCCTGCAATAGCTTTTCAATTTCACTCCAGTAATAAAACTGTGTCCTGTGCCCCGAATAATCCTCCATGGTATATGCAGGTTTCCCGGTATAAAAAATATATTTGGCGGTCCTCTGATAAGAGTTCAGGAAAAGTACCGGCCTGCCACCCGATCTTTTCTCAAGTTCCTTTGCCCATTCCTTCCATCCGTATAACTCAGAAAGATTCAGGGTATGGCGGGAGAGTTTTAAATAATCATGAACAAGGTATATTCTGAACCCGGCCATTAAAACAAGACTTGTTACAGCCATAGCCATGATCCATTTCCTCAGTCTTAGTTTTTCTGCGGATGTCCTGTAAGCCATGATCAGCATAGGTGCGAAAGCCGGAACAGTCCAGTTTGGCTCAACTCTTCCACGGAAAGTATAGGCCATGAAAAACAGCATGATCCCGATAGCGGTGAACTTGAGGCTTTTGTCAAAGGTATCTGTTGGTTTGAACACTATCATGGCCCAGAAAAATATAAATGCCATAATTGGACCATAAATGCCGATCTGACCGATAAAAAACTCGCTGAAATATTTCAGGATGTTGAATTGTTCGAAGCTTCTTTCAAAAAGATGATAATATGCTGTCGGATGATCATTCGTAAATGACCATAGGATATGCGGTATCATGCATGCGATGCCGCTGAGAGCGGCAATGTAAAATGAGCGGCTTTTAAGAAGCCGGAAATTCGAGAAGATAGTGAACAGGATCACAAGTATGCCATTGTATTTGCTGTAGATCATGGCTGCCATGATCATCCCCCAAAGCACTGCCATAGGGATATCGTCCTTTTCGAGCAGCTTTTTATAAACCAGGAAAAACAGGATGATGAAGAAAAGCAATGCAACATCCGGGGCAGCTATAAACCCTCCGACCTGGGCAATCATCGTTGTGAACCCCAGGGCTGCGAATAGTATTGGGTCTTTAACCCCGGCGAGCTTGGCCAGCAGGTAAAACGAGAGGGCGTTAATGATCACAAAGAAAAACCTTACCCCGAATTCGTTGTGAAACAACATATAGCCCGCCCTGATAAGAATACCAACCATAGGTGGATGTTCATAATATCCCCAGGCAGGCCTTTCACCATACAACCAGAATAAACCTTCGTCGTCAAACAAGCCCGTCAATGCCGCCTGTATGAAATTGATAAGCATCCAGCCGAGGAGAATGTATAATAGCAGGCGTTGGCTCTTATTTTTTATCATTTTTCTAAAAATGTTCGATTTACGAATGCGCAATACCCAATTTCGCTAGTTATTCGCACCTATTTCTTATTTCTTTTGAGTGCTCATTTTGGCTTCGCCAAACGCTACCTCGCTATTTTTTAAAGTCTGCTCATCAGTTTGATTACCATCTCTTTCTTCCAGTCAGTAAAATCCCCTTCAAGTATGCGTTTCCGCGCTTCCTTCATCAGCCAGATATAAAACCCGAGATTATGCATCGTTGCAATCATGGCTGCAAGCATTTCACCCGAAATAAAAAGATGTCTCAGAAACGCTTTTGTATACTGAGTATCGGAAAACACATCACCCCCGGCTTCAACAGGGGAGAAGTCGTCCTTCCATTTTTCATTCTTGATATTGATGATGCCGTTTCTCGTAAAAAGCATACCGTTCCTGCCATTCCGTGTAGGGATCACGCAGTCGAACATATCGATGCCGAGCGCTATGCTTTCGAGGATGTTTGCAGGTGTTCCCACGCCCATCAGATACCTGGGCTTTTCCTGAGGCAGTATATTACATACCAGGCCTGTTATGGTATACATGACCTTTGCAGGCTCACCTACCGAAAGGCCTCCTATGGCATAGCCGGCTGCGTCGGTTGATGCAATATATTCGGCTGACTGCACCCTCAGATCTTCAAACGTGCTTCCCTGGACGATAGGGAACAAGGCCTGGGTATACCCGTGAGGACATTCTGTTATATGAAAGTGCTGGATACAACGGTCCAGCCATTTATGGGTTCGCTTCAGGGATTTCCTTGCATACTCATATTCGCACGGCCAGGGAGTGCATTCGTCGAATGCCATGATGATATCGGCTCCGAGCGAACGCTGGATGTCTATTGCCGATTCCGGAGTGAAATGATGCCTTGATCCGTCGATATGTGATTGGAAAACAACACCCTCATCGGTGATCTTCCTGATATCAGTAAGTGAATAGATCTGGAACCCTCCGCTGTCGGTGAGGATGGGCCGGTCCCAGCCATTGAATTTATGCAGCCCGCCTGCATCAGAGATAATCCTGGCTCCTGGCCTCAGGTACAGGTGATATGTATTGCTGAGCATGATCTCAGACCTGATCTCATCCCGAAGGTCCCTGATGTGCAATGCCTTTACAGCCCCTGCAGTACCAACCGGCATGAAAAAGGGAGTGTGAACCAAACCATGATCAGTGATCAGTGACCCGGCCCTGGCTGAGCTTCCGTGATCGCGGTGTTCAATTCTGAAATTCATCAGTTAAAAACAGAATTCTGGGATTTAAAAAATTAACGAAGCTGCCTATTTATCGACAAAGGTAGGTTTTTATAGCGGATTCTGAATATCTTTGCCTTTACCTACAGTTAAATCTTGTTAAATGCTTGACAGGCTTATAAATCTGAACATCATCCCATTTGGGTTACTGATCGTTTTCTGCTTCTTTTTCCTGATCCAGCTTGCATATTACCTCTTGATTTTTCTGCGTCTTGCGCGATATAAACAGGCAAGTCCGGCCCCGCCAAAAGAAGGTGTTTCGGTAGTCATTTGTGCACATAATGAGTATTATAATCTGAAGGCAAACCTGCCTTTTATACTCGATCAGGACTATCCTGAGTTTGAAGTGCTGGTTGTAAACCATGCCTCGACGGATGAAACCTCATACCTGCTTTCAGACCTGCAAAGGGAATTTCCCGTATTGAAAAGCATCGAAATTCAAAGGGACCTGAATTTCTTCACAGGAAAAAAATTTCCACTTGCCATTGGGATCAAATCGGCAAAATATGATCAGGTACTGCTTACAGATGCCGACTGCACACCCTCATCCCGTAACTGGATTAGGGCTATGCAATCAGCCTACAGCAACAAGATCCAGGTCGTGCTTGGTTACAGTCCATATACCCGGGTTAAAGGTATCCTCAACAAAATAATCCGCTTCGATACAGCTCATATCGCAACCCAGTATTTATCCTATGCCCTGGCCGGCATGCCTTATATGGGGGTCGGAAGGAACCTGTCATACCTGAAATCGGTTTTTTACGGTAATAAGGGGTTCATCCCGGATTATAGCATACGATCCGGGGATGATGATCTTTTTATCAACCGGGTCGCAAAAAGGTCCAATACAGCCATTGTCGTAGATGCCGGCAGTTATACCATTTCGGAGCCGAAAAAAACATTTGGCCAATGGGTAACCCAGAAAAGACGACACCTTACGACTTCGGCATATTACCGGTTCGGGCACAAATTCCTGCTTGGATTATACTCTTTAAGCCTTCTGCTTTTCTATCTTGTTTTTGTACTGATGCTTTCATTGAATTTTTCGGTCTTTCCGGTACTGGGCTTGTTTGTACTGAGATTGACACTACAGTATCTGATCCTGAGAGGATGCTTCAGGCGGTTGAATGAAAAGGATCTTATTTTGTTTATTCCATTATTGGAAATTGTACTTTTGTTGCTGAATACAGGTATCGGCATCACAAATCTTTTCCGCAAACCGAATAAATGGAAATAACCAACCATCTTACCGATAAGGGGCAGAGGGATTACCGCCTTGTAATACTGGCTCTGGAAAAAGGGGATCAGAAGGCTTATGCGGAATTGCTCAATAATTACCGTGATTCCCTGTATTTCATGATGCTGAAAATGACAGGTAATGCAGCTGATGCAGAAGACCTTACTATTGAGGCGTTTGGAAAGGCATTCCGGAACCTGGCTCAATATACTCCCGACTATGCTTTCAGCACCTGGCTGTTTAAGATAGCCGCCAATAATTGCATTGATTTCCTCAGGAAGAGCAGGAGGTTGCAGTTTACCGATTTAGAATGGGGAGATGAAGAAGGTACTTCGGATTACCACTCAAAAATTACTGCCGATAGTCCTGACCCGGAGGAACATGTCATTGCAAAGCAGAAGGTAAAACTGATGCATGAGGTGGTTGAAAAGCTTAAACCGCATTACCGCCAGCTCATTGAAATGAGATATTTTAAGGAATGGTCCTACGAAGAAATAGCGTCCTCTCTGGATCTTCCGATTGGCACTGTAAAGGCCCAGCTTTTCAGGGCCCGTGAATTCCTTTACCAGATACTGAAGGATTCGCAGGATAAGATCTAGGAAGAAAGGAATGTCGAATATCGAATATTGAATTTCGAATTGACCGCTAAAACGCAATAACGCAGAACGCTAAAACGCAATAACGCAGAACGCTAAAACGCAATAACGCAGAACATGGGTTTCAGACAGCAAATCCTTCAGGGTTTACCGGGAGTATTACCGGAGCCCCGGTCATATGACAGCAGTGTGAGTCATGCCCCGGTAAGAAAAGATATCCTGACTGCTTCTGAAAAAGAACTGGCTGTCCGCAATGCCCTTCGTTATTTCCACTCCGGTTTTCACAGTGTTCTGGCAAAAGAATTTGCAGAAGAACTTAGGCATTTCGGCCGGATATATATGTATCGTTTCCGTCCGGATTATCCTATGCATGCACGGCACATCAATGAGTATCCCTGCAAATCCAAACAAGCTGCAGCAGTGATGCTGATGATCCAGAACAACCTTGATCCGGCTGTTGCACAACATCCTCATGAACTCATCACCTACGGCGGAAATGGAGCTGTTTTCCAGAACTGGGCCCAGTACCTGGTCACGATGAAATACCTTGCTGGCATGACCGACGAACAAACCCTGGTTATGTATTCAGGGCACCCCATGGGCCTTTTCCCATCCCATAAGGATGCTCCCAGGGTAGTGGTCACCAATGGCATGATGATCCCAAACTACAGCAAACCCGATGACTGGGAACGGTTTAATGCTCTCGGGGTGACTCAGTACAGCCAGATGACGGCAGGTTCTTATATGTACATAGGACCGCAAGGCATTGTTCACGGTACTACGATAACCGTTCTGAATGCTGCCAGGCGCCAGGCCTCGGGAGATATCAGTGGAAAGATCTTCGTGACTTCCGGATTGGGAGGTATGTCGGGAGCCCAGGCAAAAGCCTCGGTTATTGCAGGTGCGATAGGGGTGGTGGCGGAGATCAACCCCTGGGCCGTAAAGAAACGATATTCCCAGGGCTGGGTCGATGAAGTGTATACCGACCTGGACCGCCTGATCGAAAGAATGCTTACAGCCAGGTCAGATAAAAAAGCTGTTTCCCTTGCTTACCAGGGAAATATCGTTGATTTATGGGAAAAGCTCGTCGAAAAAAATATCGATATAGAACTGGGTTCCGACCAGACTTCATTGCATAATCCCTGGGCAGGCGGGTATTACCCGGCCGGCCTTACTATGGAGGAATCGAACGTTCTCATGATCAGGGATCCGGCCCGGTTCAGGGAAGAGGTTCAGAAGTCGCTCCGCCGCCAGGTTGCTGCAATCAACAGCATGTCGGCAAAGGGCATGTACTTCTGGGATTATGGCAATGCATTTCTTCTTGAAGCAGGCCGTGCAGGAGCCGATGTGATGAAAGCGGATGGCACATTCATTTATCCGTCGTACGTGCAGGACATCATGGGCCCCCTGTTTTTTGATTACGGATTCGGACCTTTCCGCTGGGTCTGTACTTCCTGTGATCCGGAAGACCTTCGAATTACCGACCTTATTGCCGGAGATATCATGGAAGAGATTGCATCCGGATCGCCCGGGGAGATACAACTGCAGATGAGGGATAACATTCATTGGATACGGGAGGCTGGAAAAAACAAGATGGTTGTGGGCTCCCAGGCCAGGATACTATATGCCGACTGCGAGGGCCGTACTAAAATTGCCGCTGCTTTCAACGATGCTGTCCGGGAGGGAAAAATTTCAGCACCTGTAGTCATCGGCAGGGACCATCACGATGTTTCCGGCACTGATTCTCCCTTTCGGGAAACTTCAAATATTTATGACGGATCTGCTTTTACTGCGGATATGGCAGTACAAAATGCGATAGGCGATAGTTTCAGGGGCGCCACCTGGGTCTCGCTTCACAACGGTGGAGGAGTGGGATGGGGAGAGGTCATCAACGGTGGTTTCGGCATGGTCCTGGATGGTTCTGCCGATACTGACCGCCGCCTGCGTTCCATGTTATACTGGGATGTGAATAACGGGATTTCCCGGCGGGCCTGGGCACGCAATGATGAAGCCGTCTTTGCAATCAAACGGGCTATGGAACACAACCCCGCACTTGAGGTTACCCTGCCTAATTTAGTGGAAGATTCGCTGCTGAAGGACCTCTTCTGATTTCCCTGCCGCCCGGTTCGGAATCAGAAAACCGACTTATGACGGCATCAGCTTTCCTCGTTTATTCCTTCAGCTTCTGTGTGCTCGACATCTTTTGCGACATAGGGATCGTCATTTGTGCCTGCCCGGTCAGAGTCACGGTCATTTCAAGAGAGGTATTGCTCTGATTCTCAACTGTTATACCAGATGTGGGGTCAAACCATAATGTCCCTGAAACTTCCCCGCTTCCTTCCATGACCATGTCCATTCCCATTTGTTTCATTTTCCCGGTTATTTCGAGGGTGCCTTTATAATTTATCTTCAGGCAGTCATGGTTCCCGTTATTGTCTTTTCCAACAAGAGAGCATTCCATGTTTCTTTTATAGATCATCTGGCTCTCTTCTGAGGTATTGGTATCGCTTGAGATCATCGGCCATTTGTCACCAATCCCAACTGCCTGCTCTGGTAACATGGCCAGGTTTGTGTTTCCAGTAAGATTCAACGACATTAGCCTTTTTGAAGTTTTTGCAGTATCGGTGGAAGTCTCCCTGATGATTTTTCCGTATTTGGTGATCTCAGCCCTGGTTTTTTTAGTCAGCATGTTTTTCATGTCCATCGTCGTATCCCGGCCCATTCCCTTGTTCTGCAACTTATACTCGTCATAATTATATACAAGAGTCATCATGCCTTCGCTGGAAACATCTTCAACTTCATACTTCAGCACGAAATGCATGTTGGTATTGAACTTCATCTCCTGACCACTGATTTCCTGTATACTTTCAATTATATTATCCTGGGTAAACCTGTATGTTTTCCCTTTTTCAAATTTATAGCCCAGATTGAATTTCTCCTGGGCCTGGCTTTCGATATTAATCATCCAAAAAGCACTTGCGATGACCAAAATAATCAGTCTGATTTTCATATATCAATAATTTGTTTATTCACTGAGTGGAGCATCGCTTTCGAGAGGGTTGATGCTGTAACGTATTGTTTCATTTGCTATTTTCCCTGCAGTATAAAAGACGAGTCTTGAAACTCTGGCCGCCTTGTTGCAGTCAGATTTGTCGGGATTGTCGCTAACCTTATGGTAATCATTATGGAGGCCTGTAAAGAAAAAAATGAAGGGGATATTATGTTTATAAAAGTAGTAATGGTCGCTGCCTCCTAAAAAATCACTATCCTGGACAACAAGCGTGAATTTTGTTTTTTTATTCTCTTTTCTGATAATATTCGTGATGTCGGGACTTTGTTTGGCCCCTTCAAGATAAAGTGAATCAGGATAATTTCTGCTGATCATATCCAGGTTCAGCATGGCCACGGTCGAAGCCAGGGGATGCAGTGGATGAGTCGTATAATATTTGGATCCAAACAGGCCTTTTTCTTCACCTGCAAACAGAAGGAACATCATGCTGCGTTTGGGTTTCTTGTTGAGCCTGCTGAAAGCATAGGCGACCGACATCACACCTGAAGTGCCGGATGCGTTGTCATCGGCTCCATTGAAAATATAATCTTCATCAGCCTTATGTTCCTTTTTATATCCCACATGATCGTAATGTGCCCCAATGATCACAACCTGCTTACTCAAAACCGGATCGCTTCCCTGAATATATCCGACAACATTGTTGGGCGTATAAACAGTGGTAAGGATGTTGGCATGCATACAGACAATGATTTCAGGTAATTCAAAAGAAGTGCATGATAGGTCCTTCTCAATCTTTTCTTCAAGATTTTTTAGTGAATCCACACTTACGAAAAGCAGTTTTACAACTTCCTCGCCTATATGCATTGCAGGAATCTGATCTTCTTTGTCGATGCATAAATGCATGGGGACAGCATCTTTTGGGATTACTTTTGATAACGAGGGCCAGGGGAATCCTCTGGCTTTGACAGAGCTGTATTGCAAGGGGCCGTTCACGACCAGCATGCCGACTGCGCCATGGAAGATTGCATTCTTCATTTTCTCTTTCAGAGAAACGTATCTGGTGTCTTCTTTTCCCATGAAAACTGAAGTGGAATCATCTTTTTGGGGCTCGTTCCTGAAAATGACAACGATCTTGCCTTTGGCGTCAATCCCTTTGAAATCATCATAGTTATACTCAGGTGCCGTTATGCCGTATCCTGCAAAAACAACCGGAGCCTTGACAGAGGCGGGAGACGAGAAATCATAAGGTACATAATCCGATTTAATGGTCAGCTGAAAACCGGCACCCCTACGAATCACAGTTAATTCATTGGTGTCACCAAGCTGATCCATACAAACCGGAACCTGCTGAAAATAACTTCCGTTCCAGGGCTGTATCCCCCAATCCCTGAAACTCCTGGCAATATGCACGGCTGCAGAGTCCAGCTGAGGACTGGGCGTGTTCCTGCCCTTCATCGAATCCGATGCAAGGAAGTTGATCTGTTTACTTAAAAAATCAGGCGTAATGAGTTTTTTCCCGTTTCCTGAACTGAACTGGGTGCCTGAACACCCCGCAATAGCAATGAAAAGAATAATAAACCATAAACATGTACTGAATTCAGGTAGCTTTTTCATCAGGAAATCATTTTTGGAAGCAGGTTAGAAAAGGATATACAGGGTTTGATCCTGCAAACGTACTGCAATAAAGTAAATTGGGCAAACTTCTAATCTCTGGCATGGTTCTTCAATTTTTTTTTTTTCGATGCAACGGATTGAAATCTTATCCTGTCATTACCATTACAACAGGCGACCTGGCCTAGACCTGCTATTTTTTTTCAACAATCGTATCACTTTTTTACTTTTCCCGGATAAAGGGGTAGCTCATCTGTTATGATTCTGTTGTATACAAATGAATGGCTCGTAAAAGGCCTGGCTGAAGGAAAGGAATCCTGCATAAAATATATTTACAGGGAATACTTTCCAATGGTAAGATCAATTGTCGGCGCACAAAATGGAAACCTGGAAGATGCCGAGGATGTATTTCATGATGGCTTAATTGTTATTTATAACCGCCTTAAAAATAAGGAATTTGCTCTGAACAGCAGTTTAAAGACATATCTTTTCTCTGTCTGCAGAAATCTTTGGAGAAGAAGGTGTGAAAGGAAATACAGGTTACTGTATGGGGCTGATTCATATGTCAATGATTCGGAAGGATGCTATTCCCTTGATGAAACAGAGGAAGAAAATGCGGAGAAATTCAGGTTATACAAGAAACACTTTGTTGAGATGCCTGATTTCTGCAAAGAACTCCTGACTTACTATATCCGGAAAACGCCGTTGCCGGAAATTGCACGGATCATGAACTATAAGGATACCGAGTATGTTAAAGCAAGAAAATATTACTGTAAAAACCTGCTCCGTAAGAAAATACTAAGCGACCCGGAGTGTAAACAATTTATGAACTATGAATGACTTTCTTACACAAAGCCATTGGATTGGAAAGTTCACCGATAATGAGTTGACCCCTGAAGAGGAGATCAGGCTTTTAGATCAGGCTTCCCACAATCCCTTACTAAGAAATGAATTAAGGCTTGACAGGGATATCAGTGAACTTGTGGCCGACTATGACCGGATTCAGTTGTCGGAAGCCATCAGGAAAACTATGAAGCATGATGAAAGCAAAGTAATCCTCCCAATATACCTGAAAATTGCTGCTTCGGTAATGATACTTGTTACATTAGCCGGAATGGCAGGCCTTTTAATACATAATACGAATCAAAATATCAGGCATGCTTTGCACACTTCCCAACGTTTTATTATACCCAGGGTTCAGGGTTTTCCGGACTTTCTTACGAGTATCAGGCCGGTGAACACTACTCTTACTCCTGCAAAGAGAAGGGAATTTGTTCAAAACAATATTGACAATGATATATATACTCCAAGGCCCGAATATGAATTTCTTGTCGGGACTGTCACAAGGGATATCTCAGTTTTTGTTATTTCACCTGTGCCAAGGGTTAAATGCAAGTCCGACAGCCTGATCCTGTTTAGCTGGAGATGGATGAGCTGTTTTGTACCGGTAAGCCTTGAGATCACCGACAACCATGGCCATCTTGTATTGAACAACATGCAAATGACAGATGAAAGTTTTATTCTCAGCACAAAATGCCTGGCCAGGGGGCTTTACTATTATAAAATTTCAGCCGGGGAGGAACTTGTGACAATGGGTAGTATCTCAATTTACTAAGTGATATGGAACTTAAAGTATTGGTATGTGTTGTGCTTTTAACGTTGCTTATTCCACGTTCTTTGACCTCTGCCCCGGCCCGGGTTCAGGATATTAAGGGAGTTCCATCCGATATAAAACCGGTTCAGGGAAAGCATGAACCTTGCCTGGCGCTGCGTTCCGGTTCAGGCTCAGAGCCTGTAAGCAGCTTATTATCCCGGGATCGGGATATCCCCGACACAGTAATTCAGCTTCCGATCATATCGTCTGGAGAAATACCGGTTTATAACTCATCCCTTCTGATGATGGTCCAGGGACTACTTTCAAAGCAGGAAATACTCCTGGAATATTTTCCTGCCGATACCATGCTGTATGTAACAGCTGTCACCAGAGAGTCGGTTGGATTTTACTCAGTAAGGACAGGACAGGAATTCTGGCAGGAAATCAAATTGTTCCTGAAAAGGATCAGGCTTGCCGATTTCGGAGACTGCAGGAAGCAGGCAGAAGTTCTGAGCAGGGTATTACTTGGAAAGGTTGCCATGAAATTTCAACAAAAGTCTAAGGCTGTAATTATTGCTCATAATACACTGTCGGGTTTCCCATTTGAGGTACTTGTATTGCCTGTTCTAACCCCTGGCCCTCCAATACTTAAAGCAAGGCATCTCGTTGAGGGCAAGGAGATCGTCTATAATAATTCGGTCACCCAGTGGCTAAGTTCCAGGATCCGGAAAAAGATCCGAGAAGTAAAGGCGCCTGTTGAGAATAGCCTTGCATTTGTTGGGTTTTCCCCGGGCTTTTCATATCATGAATGCATTCATGAGCTACAGGACGCGGATACCGAGATCAGCACAATTGGAAAAATGTTCAGGGATAATGGAAAAGCGCCCGTCCTTCTATTGAATGAGAATTCAAACGAAAACAATTTTAAATCAATTGCACGATTCAGCCATATTGTCCATATCGCCACGCATACAATAAACAGTGAAGAATTTCCTGAAATGAACGGACTTCTTTTCCATGAGTTCGGATCGGACCAGGATGATAGCGACAAAGATGACGGACTGCTATCCATTCATGAAATCTGTGAATTGAAGATACCGGCCGATCTTATCGTGCTTAATTCATGTTCTTCTGCAAATATCAGAAGCCGTATTGGTATGAACTGGTTCTCCTGTGCCGATTGTTTCATGAAGGCAGGGGCAAGGAACGTTCTCTGCACTCTGTGGAATGTTAGTGACCGCTTTGCAGAAAAATTCATGGTGGAATTCTACAGGTACTATCTTGCAGGCATGTCGTTCAGTAAAGCCCTGCAACAGGTCAAGGTGAAAATGATTAATGAACCGTCAACTTCATTACCAGTGAACTGGGCGGCTTACATTTTGATAGGAGAGTGAACCGGGCTTACCTGCAGGCTATTGTTTCTATCTCAACAAGTGAACCCAGGGGTAATCCGGCAACTGCATACGCAGCGCGTGCAGGAGGCTGATCGGGGAAATAGGTTCCGTAAACGGAATTTACCGCTCCGAAGTTAGCAATGTCGCTTAAAAGGCAGCTTGTTTTAACTATATTGTTGTATGTCAATCCTGCCGCATCAAGTATAGCCCCGATGTTCTTCATCACCTGCCTGGTTTGTTCTTCGATCCCTCCCTCAACAAGTTTCCCGGTAGCAGGGTCTATGCCGATCTGACCTGAAATAAATAACATGCCGTTTGCTTCAACAGCCTGGCTGTATGCCCCAATGGCTTTAGGTGCATGAGGAGTAGAAATGATTTTTTTCATGTGTCAATATTATTTTTTGCAAATTATTCAAATGGAATACCCATAATTAACATTCACGATTGGTATGAGCGTAGTCCTTATGAGTATTTCATGTCAGAAATCGTTGTTAATTCATGCTTTACTTTTAATTAGTAAAATCGCGGAAATCTTTCTTTTTATTCAGCTTAAGATCCTGTAGCATAGAGGCTTTTATATTGATCGAGAAGCTCCAGCTCTGCTGTCCGCCCTTCGGTATCCAGCCAAATCGCATCTCCCAGCAATGCAGATCGCGGTATACGTCAATTGAAGTGTAAGAAATTTGCCCGTGTGTGAAGTCCCATCCTGTTGTGAGGGATATCTTCCATTTTGGTGTAATATTGAGCTGACCGCTAACACCCAGGGTCTGAACGACCTGATCAACATTATGCATATATGCAGAGCTGTATGAATTGGTGTAGTGGAAGTTGTAATTGATGTTAAAACTCCACGGTATATCAAAATCGACATAGTAGTCATAATCGGGCACAGCATCAATTTTTTCCTGGGTTGTAGCCGGGGCCGGAGCTTGGGTTGAGTTGGCGGCAACGGTTGGAGCAGGCTTCTTCTTTTTTAACTTATCAGAAGAAAGGCTGTAGTTAAATCCTATGTCAACGCTTGAATTGTCAAATTTCAGCAGCTTGTTAAATGCTTTCAGAGTTGTAATATTCATTCTCCGTCCAAGGGAATCATGTGCATACATGTCCCACTGCGCAGCGTACTGAATACTCAGCCCCTTCATCAGCGTGCTTCGGGCCGACAGCTGCAAGGGTGACCAATTCAGCGAATCCTTTGTAAGGTCATAGGAAATACGCAAACTGAGATCATCGATCAGGGGGATCTTTTTGGTTCCGGTTACCGTATCCTTTCTGTTGCGCACCTTCATTTCAAGGTTGTTGCTCAATCCAAAACTCACAACACCAGCCCTGTATTGAGGAGGCGAACCATAAATGCCCTGTTGGAAAATAGAGTATTTCTGGGGATTTATCGTGTTGGTGTCATTTTCAATATACCGGTAGTAACCCAGTGTTGCGCCGGCGAAATCGGGTGAGTATGAAAATGAAAGTGAAGGTGTGACCATATGGCGTATAGCAACAAGCGGCCCCTTTTTGAACTGGTACATGCCATAAATCCTCGTGTTGATTGATGATGAAAAGCTGGCATCAATGGCATTTGCAAAACCGCTGACCTGTCGCGTCTTGTATCCCGGGAGTAAGGTGTCCCCTGCATTGATTATCGTGTCTTTCTGATAATATTTCCGGATGGTTTTAAAATACATCCTGTCGGTAAAGTTAACCGAATTGGTCCATGTGAAAAATTTCAGCACACGTATTGAAGCGCTTATCGGGATGGAATGCCTTATTCCGTTTTGCAGGCTGTCGATCCAGTTCCCCCTGAAAAGCAGGGAGTCATAGGTATAATACCTGTTTTCCAGATCCAGATTATATTTCATACTGATGTTTTCGTACCATTTCAGGTTCCCTACGGGGTTTTTTCGACGGAATGGATAAAACTGGTTTACCGACAATGCCACCTGGGGAAGGGTAAGGTTTATCGATTTTGACAGAGTGTTCTGGTTATGATTGAAGTTCAGGTTCAGGTACACCTTGCCGCCAAAATTAGTCGAATAGTTTACACTTGAAGTGAATGTATTTGACAGGTAATTCTGGGTGGAGGAACTAAGATTATACTGGTTGTATGTGTTGCTGACTATATTCACGTTCGCAGAGAAAGTTGACCTGGGTCTTGCCTTGGAGTCCTGTGCATGGCTCCAGTGAAATTCGAAATCTTTTTTAATTTGAAAGTCGGGTGCATCCTGAGAACCTATCCTGTTTAAAGCATAGCCAAACCTGATCCCCCCGGTGTATTTATATCGTTTCGTATAACGTAATGAAGGCCTGACTGCCCAGCTTCCATGAGTGTAAATGTCACCTTGTACGGTAAGGTCCATATACTGGTTTATTGCCCAGTAATAACCCATGTTCTGAAAATAGAAACCCCGGTTGTCTGTTTCGCCGTACGTAGGCATCAGTATGCCGGAATGTCTTCCCGAACGGCTTGGGAAGTATCCGAAAGGAACAATGATCGGCGTGGAAACCCCTGCTATTTCCATAAAGGCCGGACCTGTGATAACCCTTTTACCGGGAATCACTTTTGCTCTCCCGAAGCGGAATGCAAAATGAGGGTCATCAGGACGGTCGCAGGTCGTATATGCCCCGTTCTTGACATAAGTCACGTCATTTTCCATTTTCTTGACCACCGTCCCATGAAGGTACCCCTCGTCCTGCTTCGTAAATACAGTTTTTATGAAACCCCGTTTGGTGTCGTAATTATATCGCATCTCTTTCGACTTGAAGGACAGTGCTCCCTGCGCAAAATCAGGAATACCCTGATCCTTCCCCGTTGAATCAGGAACCCCGGTGGCATAAACCTCACTTTTTGGAAAATCAATCTCCAGGTAGGCCGATTTCATGCTGATATCTTCATACTTTACATCAGCATCTTTAAACATGTATACTTTTTGTTTGTCGACCTCAAATCTCAGAGAATCAGTTGCTTTGAAATCTACTTTCGATTTTAATTTTACGCCGGACTGCTTTTTCTTCTGAATGCTGTCGCTCTTAGCGGAATCAGCTTTGCTCATTACCTTTAAGCTGTCTGGAAGCTTACTCTTTAAAGTATCCTGAATGGATGGCTGGAATGCATGAAGCGTAAACCCCATAAATACAAAAAGGAGCAAGAAGGTAGTCCTTGTTAATAATTTGGTTAACAACTTCTCTTCCGTATTCTGAGGTTTATAATATATCTTTGTTTTGAAAACAGACTGGATTAAAGACTGAAAACCCTTGTTTTTCGAGGTTCAAAACTAATCAAAATACTTAGATTTATTGATTTTTTTATGAATCTTTAACAATAAAACAAAGGCTTTCAGGTATTTACTTAATCTGCGCTGAGTTCTGTCCCCACATGCAAAAAACAACAACCTATTTTCCTGTTTGGTTTTTTCTTACCTGTCTTTTTATATTGACATCAAGCGGTGACGGCTGGGCCCAGAAGAAAGTTGCCATAAAAAGAGTGGTAATCGATGCAGGTCATGGCGGACAGGACCCGGGAACAATCGGCAAGCGTGCCAAAGAAAAAAATGTGGCTCTTGCCATTGCCCTGAAACTGGGCAATATGATACAGAAAAATTGCAAGGATGTCAAAGTTATTTTTACCCGTGACCGGGATGTATTTGTTGAACTGAACCGGAGGGCCCAGTTTGCAAATGACATGAAAGCAGACTTGTTTATCTCCATCCATTGCAATGCCAACAATAATCATTCACTGAAAGGGGCTGAGACATATGTAATGGGGCTGCACAGGACCCAGGCAAATCTTGAAATTGCAAAGACTGAAAATGCATCCATTCTGATGGAAGCTGATTATGCCAACCATTACGACGGGTTTAACCCAAACTCGGATGAATCCTATATTACATTCTCCATGTTCCAGGATGCTTACCTTGAGCAAAGCATGGAGTTTGCAGCCGATGTTCAGAAAGAGTTTGAGCAGGGGGCAGGTATGAATGACCGTGGTGTAAGGCAGGCCGGTTTCCTTGTACTTTACAAGACTACCATGCCAAGTGTTCTCGTGGAAACCGGGTATCTGAGCAATCCTTCAGAAGAAACCTTCATGGTCACCGACAAGGGCCAGGAATATATCGCCTCCTCGGTCTTTCGGGCATTTAAAACATTTAAACAAAATGTTGAACATCCGGAAATGGCAATCAACCAGCAATTTCCAAAATCTTACATGCCAAAACCAGAAACCACACAGTTCAAAAAGCCTGCCTCTGATTCTTCCCCGGCAAAACAATATTCCCGGCAAGTGAAAAAAGACGATACCCATACGGATTCCCAGGCCGCTATGATAAAACCGGCTTCAACCGGCCAGATCTCCATCCGGGTCCAGGTCGCATCGATGTCAACTGAAGTTGAAACTTCTTCCCATGTCTTCAGTGGCCTTTCCGGGGTGAGAATGTACAAGCATAACGGGATGTACAAATATACCGTTGGTGATGAAACAAGTATGGCTGCCGCTGAACGGCTGCTTGCAGAGGTGAAGGCTAAAGGGTTTAAAGATGCATTCGTGGTTTATTTTAAAAATGATTCGAGGATAACAAAAGAAGAAGCGTTGTCAACACCCGGTATAAAATAAAAACATCAGATTTAAGTTTAAATTTGTAAAAAAAAGTATGACGATCAAATATAAACGGGAAATCAGGATTGGTATAGTCTTCATTATAGCTACGCTGGTAATGATATGGGGGCTTATGTATTTGAAAGGTCTAGAACTGTTTACATCCAGCAGGCTTTTTTATGCCGTGTATGATAATGTGGATGGACTTGTGGTTTCAAATCCTGTAACCTTAAACGGTTTATCTGTCGGCCAGGTTAATGTTCTGAAATTCGACCCTCATCATAATGGAAAGATAATCTGTGAATTATATATAAAAAACGAATATCCTTTCCCAAAAAATTCGATTGCCCGGATAAGGAGTTCAAGTCTGCTTGGTTCGAAGGAAGTGGCCATAATACTTGGGAATTCAAAAACAGCTGCTAATAACGGAGATACGCTTCTGAATGATGTTGAGGCTTCCCTTGGTTCTGAAGTCAACAAACAACTGCTCCCGCTCAAACGGAAAGCCGAGAACCTGATCAGTTCAATCGATTCGGTTGTCATAATCGTTCAGCAGGTGCTTAATAAAAATACCCGCGAAAGCCTTGTTCAGGCAATCGATCATGTAAAAGAGGCTCTCTCCAATATCTCACATGCAACATATGACCTGGATACCCTGGTCTCATCCCAGCGGAAGAATATAGCAGGCATTATCGTGAATGTAGAGTCTATCAGTAAAAACCTTAAACAAAACAACGAAAAGATCAGCCATATTATCAATAATCTTTCGAATGTAAGTGATTCCCTGGCCAAGGCACGTATCCCTGCAACCATAATGCAGGTCAACCTGGTCATGAAAAGTCTTAATACCGCACTTGAAAAAATAAATAAAGGGGAAGGTTCGCTGGGATTACTGGTAAATGATCAGAAATTGTATACCGACCTGGAAAATGCAGCCCGCAACCTCAATCTGCTTATCGAGGATCTCAAAGCCAATCCGAAGAAATATCTGAAGATCTCGGTATTTTAAAAGCGAAAAGCGAAAAGCGAAAGGCGAAAGGCGAAAGGCGAAAGGCGAAAAGCAAAATATTGTTCGACGAAGCCTAAATGAGCACGCAAATTAAAGAAGTAACTGATTCGAATAAAGCTGAATAGAAAAATCTCGCTTTTCGCCTTTGATTTTCACCAGACAAATATATCGCTCATCTTCTTTGGCCGCCGGTCTTCAAGCCACTTGAAATTCTTTAATCTGAGGTCGTACGGACTGATGTCTTTCTCGGGATAAATAGTTCCGGTGGTACTTCCAAGATAAGTAATGCTTTTTAGCTGGTTGTTGGTGATAAAGATCAGCATGTCACTCGAAACAGCCTTCTGGATGCCGATGAGTGTTTTATCCTCCTCCCTGCCCCAGTAAACGGACTCAGCGTTTCCGATGACTTTGATCTTGTACAGCTCATTCTTTTTAAAATACCCGGCCATGTCGCGGCCCTTGATCTGGTTGTATTTTCCGGTATCATCCAGGGAAATAAGGAAAGCAGAATTGTACAGTGCCATCGTATCTATCGTTCCATTTTTCATAACCAGCCTTATAGAATCGGCAGTAAGCTGGTTCTTGACCGACCAGATCACCGGTTCATGGTACATTACCATGGCCGAATCCTTACTATGCCATGCCAGGGAATCGCACATTCCCTGAAGATCGGGTCTGAAAAATTTCACTTTATAATAAGCATATATACTGCGGATGTTCTCGTTTGTGTCGAAATAAGCTTTCACCGAATCGGCATGAATATGCAGTGAAGTCTTTTTTTCTATCATGATTGCAACTGCGCTGTCGGTCATAAAGGCAAAACCAAGGTGGCGATGCATTTCCCCGTAATTCCCGGTAAGCATCATATTCTGAATCGAATCGAAAATAACTGCATGCCGGAAAACCTGGCCATTCCCCGGCTTCCTTTCATAGTAAATGCTGTCGCCGGTGAGATACTGTGCCTCGTGATAAATCTTCGCCCTTTCTTTAAAACTGGCGATATCCAGTCTAGTATTGTACCATCCGTTCTCGGTGTAAATCGAATCCTTGCGGTCTTTGCTTACAATATGCGAAGGCCCGTAAAAATAAGCCACCGAAGTCACAGTATTGTACATCAGGGTGTCGGATTTCATCGTATAATCCGGATTCAGCAACAAAACCTTTTTCCTGAAAAAGAATTCCTTTTTGTCGGTGTAGTAGTAACCGTGTTTGCTGATGAGAATGTTTTTTTCATTCACGATCTTGCCCCAGTAATTGTATGTTGCGATCTGTGTTTTACGGTCATAGATCAGGGTGTCGGTTGTAAGGGTAGTCTGGTTGTCGATAAGTTTCACATTGCTCCAGATCCTTGCTTCCTTTGTATTGCCGTTATAAGTAAGTGAATCTCCGAACAGGTTCAGCGTATCGCTGAGGTGAATATGCACATTATGGTAAGCATACACTGTATTGGCAGCTTCATTCAGATAAGCGCTGTCGCAATACATCAGGGCGCTGTCGTGGCGCAGTATCACATTCCCTATGATGCGCTGGGCATCGGGCCTGATAGCTTTATTGAAATCCCAGCGGTCGCCTTTTTCAAGCAGGATCTTCGTCGTGTCCTGGGCGTGCAAAGCTGACTGACCCCATAAAATGAGACAGAGCATAAAGTACCAGGAAAATTTTATCGGCATGTGCATTCACCGGAATTTCTGCAAAGATATTTCATTTCGGCTGAAGATACTCACTGAGGGCCTCCACATATTTCTCAAAAGCTGAAATTCCTGCCGGGCTGATGCGGCAGGTTGTCCTTGGCATTTTCCCTTTGAATGATTTTTCCACGCTGATATAACCGGCTTCATGCAGTTTCTCGATCTGTACACTCAGGTTGCCGGCAGTGGAAGCGGTCTTCTCCCGGATAAAGACAAAATCGGCTTCTTCAGTGCTGATCAGGAGCGACATCACAGCAAGCCGCAGCTGTGAATGAAGCAGGGGATCAAGATCCTTGAACATCGTTCTTCTCCTTCCTGTTAAGCAGGTGACCCGGGATCACGAAACCGACAACGGCAGAAATGAACAGTGTGAACTGCTGGATGCCGTATACACCCGTCTTGTGCAGGCTGAAAAGCAGGACAAAGCATGCTGCAAAGCAGAAGATCCCGCCATAGGTCAGAGGTTTGAATTCATATGCCTTTCCTGAAACAAACAAGGCAAAACCGTACAGGCAAAGCATGAAAGGCACTAACAGCAGCCAATGGAACCAGCGGATGAATTCATGGCCTGGCTTTACTGCTTCTGCAAATGTATTGACGATCAAGGAGTCGATGAGCATTCCGAACACGACCATAAGGATGGAAATGGTAAAACCAATCCATACCCTGTTCATCAGGCCCTCAATATAGGTCCGAACCAGTTTTTCACGTTCGATTTTTTTCACCAGCATGAAATGGAACGGGTAACCGGCGACCATCAGGAACCACAGATAAAATGCATGGTAGCGCGTTTCAAAGGGAAGGGTCTCCAGCAGTACCCAGGTCGCAAGACTGATTCCGGCTACAAGGTACCCCCAGAGGAGGATTATCTTTGCTGTTCCCTTCTGCAGATTGTTCTTCGCCGTGTTGATCATTTGAGAGATCAGGTCAAGGCTTTCTTTTTCGTTTAATGAGTTTTCCATAAAGATTGTTTTTTTACGTTCCCGCATTTATTTTACTGTTTATCATGAAACCGGAAAGCGGGGTGTTCAGGGTCTCAATATTTATTCACGTTGCAAATATAAACTAGTTTATAACATAAACCAAATTTTTATTGACTTATTTTTCATTTTTTTTTCAAAAACCTGTTTTTTATGTTGATCCCCGAGATCGCATTCACCACTGTAAGCAGCGAGGTTCTTCAATACCAGGCAAATTTCATTCCGGCAGTTTCGCGGAATGTGGATCAAATGGTATGAGCCCCGGGCCCTGGTTCACTCCCAGAGGAACAGGAAATTAACCTGAGGAGATTAAACTGAAGTTTTGCACAATAATTAACAGCAGCTCATCCGGTCCCGCAGAAATGCCTAATTTTACCTCTTCTTTCAAAACAATCCTGACCTTATCTATGAAACAACTATTTGACCCTAAGCGCAACTATGAAGAGACCCGGAAGTTGGTCGGGTACGTCGGGCGCAAGCAAGCCACCCAGGCCGATTATGAACGTATAGGATTCATGTCGGGGCTGGAAGTTCACCAGCAGCTGAATACGAAGCTTAAGCTATTCTGCCGCTGCCCGGCCGGAGTGTTTCAGAAACCCGAAGAGTTCGATGCGGAGCTTATCCGCCATATGAGGCCTACACTCAGCGAACTGGGAGAATATGACGGAACAGCCCTGATGGAGTTTAAAACGCGTAAGGAGATCGTCTACAGGATATCTAATAATTCAGCTTGTACCTATGATGTGGATGACACCCCTCCTTTCCCGCTGAACCGGGAAGCCCTGAATATTGCCATCGCGATATCCGTGCTCTCAAAACTTAAAATCGTAGGTGAGGTGCATATCACCCGCAAACAATATCTCGACGGAAGCATTCCTACAGGATTTCAGCGCACTGCAATCATAGGTGTTGAAGGTGAGATCCAGCTGAAGAACAAAAAAGTAAGGCTGATCCAGCTGAGCCTTGAAGAGGATTCCTGCCGTGAAGTTTCCGATATAGGTCACGTAAGGATCTACCGCACCGACCGGCTTGGCATGCCGCTGATTGAAACGGTTACCTATCCCGATTTTGCAAACCCTGACGAGGTGAAGGAAGGGGCCGATTATATACGCTTCCTGAACAGAAGTACCGGCAAGGTACGACAGGGGATTGGTTCAACCAGGGCCGATGTGAATGTAAGCTGCCGTGGAGGGACCAGGGTTGAGATCAAAGGCGTGGCCCATACTTCCTGGATGCCCGAGCTTACACACAATGAAGCATTCAGGCAATGGGCGCTTCTTCTGATAAAAGAACGGCTTCTGAAGCCGGTCAAAGATACGGCCGCCTGGAAGATTGCTTCAAAGGAAGTCAGCCTGAAAGAAATAAAAATCGATCTGCCAGAAGTCCACAAAGCGAATAAATCAACAAAAATATATATCGTCAATCTGCCGCTGTTCCGTGGAATTCTTTCCCACTTTACGCAGCCGGGCAAAATGTTCGCCGATGAGATCACCGACCGTTTGAAAGTGATTGCATGCATCGAAAAACCGAATATGATCCATTCGGAGATGCTGGAAGACATGGCCCGTGACAAGGTATGGGCAAAAGTCAGGACCATACTGGGCAGCAGGGAAGAAGACGCGCAGATCATTTTCTGGGGGCCTGAGGCCGATATAAAAACCGCGCTTGAGACTATAGAAGAGCGTTGTAAAATGGCTATGAACGGCGTTCCCAACGAAACCCGTAAGTCGTTTGAGAACGGGACTACGATTTTTGAACGTGTGCTTCCGGGCGCCGACCGAATGTATCCCGATACAGATTCCGCTCCTATTCCCCTTGAAGATGAAGTGATTGAAAACCTCAGGAAAGACCTTGCCCCTGATATCTGTGACCGTTACAGCCAGCTGAAGGCATGGGGAGTCCCACCAGACACGTTTACTTTTTTACTGAAATATAACCTGCTGCCCTTGATTGAGAAATGCTCCTGGGAACTGGAAATCGCACCTAAGTTCGTTGCCACTCTTTTAGGTCATAGATTGAAACATCTTCAGGGAAAATATGATGCTTTCCGGTTATTCCGCAACGACATGGTATTTGCTCTGCTGAAATTCATCAGGCAGCGGGGGCTCGACTTAGCCATTGCCCCAAAAATGCTGAGAGTGCTGTTCGATCATCCGAAGATGGATTTTGACTCTATCCTGGTCACCCTGGGTTATAAAGAGGTTGCTAAGGAAGAGATCCTGGGTAAACTTCCCTTCCTGGTAAAAAAATACAGGGAAACCAGGACCTCAGGCGAAGATGCAGCCGGCCATCGCTGGATCATGGGAAGCCTGCATAAACTCGCCCTCGGCAACATTTCATTACGGGAGCTCAACGAACATATCAAATTTTAATTTTGTTACCTCGCTATTTCGCTACTTATATTGAACATATAATTCTTTAATTTCGCTACTTCACTATTTCACTATTTCGCTATTTATTTTATGACTGAAGATATTTTCCAGGGCTATAAAGGACATGCACTCGAAGTGATGCAGAAATTCAATGCCCGGGTTTGGGCCAAAGTTAAGGTTGATACAACCCGCGGCATATTTGAGGGCACTATTCTTCCAAGAGCCGAGAACACCGACGATAAGCACCTTGTCATGAAGTTCTTTACGGGTTATAATATAGGTATCGATGTTGGTACTATAACAGATATTGTTGAACTTGGCTATAAAAAGGCTGTATACAAAATCCCCGAAAAAGAGTTTCCGTATTCGAAGGGGTTGCCCAGCGTTAAATTACTTGGAACCGGAGGAACCATCGCATCCAGGCTGGATTATCGCACCGGGGCTGTGATCCCGGCGTTTTCGCCGGGTGAATTATATGGCGCAGTGCCGGAACTTGCCGATATCTGCAACCTGACCACCGAAAAGATCTTTGCTGTTTTCAGCGAAAACATGGGCCCTTTACAGTACAAAAAACTGGCTGTTGCAATAGGGGAAGAGATTGAGAAAGGTACACAGGGGATCATCATCGGCCATGGTACCGACACGATGCATTATACTTCAGCCGCCCTGACTTTCATGGTTCAGAACTCTCCGATTCCCATTGTACTTGTCGGCTCCCAGCGTTCTTCCGACCGCCCCAGTTCGGATGCTGCCCTGAACCTAATGCATGCTGCAACTGCTGCAGGTCACGGAGATATTGCAGAGGTCATGGTGTGTATGTTTGGGCCTACTTCTGACGAGTACGGATTTTTACACCGTGGAACAAGGGTTCGCAAGATGCATTCATCTTATCGTTCCACTTTCAGGACGATAGGGGATACCCCGATTGCCACCGTCAGCCGTAAAGGTGTTGTTCCGATAAAGACGGATTACAATCACCGCCGCAGCGATCGTAATGTGAAGATCACTCCTGTGTTTGAGGAAAAGGTGGCCATGATCTACTATTATACGAATATGCAGCCCGACATGATCGATTCACTGATCGATAGCGGCTATAAGGGGATCATCATCATCGGCACCGGCCTGGGCCATGTGAACAAACCTCTCTATCCTGCGATCGAAAGGGCACGTGAAAAGGGAGTCGCAGTATATATGACTGTTCAAACCCTCTGGGGATACGTTGGGATGTTTGTTTACGATACCGGCCGCGACCTGATGGCAAAAGGTGTTATACCTCTCGAAAACATGCTGCCTGAAGTAGCTTATATCAAACTTGGCTGGGCGCTCGGACAAACTTCCGACCTCGAAGAAGTAAAAAAGATCATGCTTACCCCGATCAACAGTGATATTACGCCCCGCGAACCGTATAACGGCTACCTGATTTACCAGGGTGGTGTACCTGAGGTGGAGGACTTTATCAGGAAGTTCCACAAGTAGGTAGCGAGGTGGCGAGGTGGCGAAAATCAAACAGCGAGGTAGCATTTGACGAAGCCAAACGTAAATCGTAAATTTTTTATCATTCTTCCGAGAATTTTTTCAGCAGTTTCCGGTATTCCGAAAAGACTGTCGCACGGCTCATGAATCCGATATATTTCCCGTCTTTCAGAACCGGGATATTAAACCGGTCGTTTTTATGGAACATATTCACGATCTTTTCCATGTCGTCGTCGGGCGTGATATAAAATTCGGGGGTGTACATCAGATCCCGCACTAATTTTTTATCGTACATTTCCCTCTCGAACATAATGCTCCGAATATGGTCAAGGGTCACGATCCCATAAAACGTGCCTGTATCATCCACTACGGGGAAACTGTTCCGGCTGGAGGCAGAAACCACCTTGACAAGATCGCCCAGGCTCGAGTCGGGACTGACCGTCAGGAAATTCGTTTCGATAAGGTTGGCAGGGTCCATCATCGTCAGGATGGCGTTGTCTTTGTGATGAGTGATAAGCTCTTTACGCGTTGCAAGCTGCCTTGCATAAATGGAATGGGGCTCGAAATAATAAACAGTAAGATATGAAATCGTTGAACTGATGATGAGGGGTGTGAGCAGCTCATATCCCCCGGTGATTTCTGCGATAAGGAAGATCGCTGTAAGAGGTGCGTGCATGACCCCGGTCATGATGCCGGCCATTCCCACGAGGGCAAAATTGCTCTCGGGGAGATGAGAATTGAGGCCAAGGTTAATACCTCTGGAAAGAAAAAGCCCGCTGATCGCGCCGACGAACAGGGCAGGAGCGAAAGTCCCGCCGATTCCACCGCTGCCCTGGGTCACCGACATGGCGACGACCTTTGAGATGATCAGGCCAAAGATGATCAGAAGGAATAAATAAGGGCTGGTTTTCATCCATCCGAAAAAATCAGGATTGCCGATAGTCTCAGCATTTCCATGGAGTACCGATTTCAGAATGGTATATCCTTCACCGAAGAGGGAAGGATAAATAAAGATCAATGAAGCCAGCACTGCTCCGGCAAGGGGAAGACGGGCGGCTGCAGGGATTTTACCCAGCATACGCTCGATCCAGGCACTTCCCCGCATAAAATAAACCGAAACAAGCCCTGTAAAAATTCCCAGGAGGATATAAAACCCGGTTTCATGAAAATGAAAAGGGGACAGGAGTACAAATGAAAACGCTACATCTTTACCCATCAGAAGAGTTGAAACAAGGGAACCGGTTACAGCCGAAATCAGAAGTGGAATAATATTTGTCATTGTCATGTCCATCAGCAGTACTTCAATCACAAACACCACACCTGCAATTGGAGCGGTAAAAAGGCTTGCCAGGGCTCCTGCCGCCCCGCAACCCAGTAACAAGGTTGTATTTTTATAATCCTGCCTGAATAATCTTGCCAGGTTGGATCCGATTGCCGAACCGGTCAGAACTCCCGGGGCTTCCGGGCCGACCGATCCGCCGAAACCCAGGGTAAGTGTGCATGCAACCAGCGAACTCCAGGTGTTGTGGGGTTTGATCAGGCTTTGGTTTTTCGAGATCCCGTAAAGGACTTTGCTGATACCATGACTGATATTGTCTTTTACGATATATTTCACGAAGAAATAAGTTAGTATCAGCCCGCACAAAGGATAGAGCAGGTAAAGAAAGTTTACAGCTTTGAATGTAAACCCGTTCGTCAGGAAAAAGTTGGTGAAATACAGGGTGTTCTTCAACACAACACCGGCAAGCCCGCTGAGGATACCGACAACAAAACTCAGGACCAGCACGAACTGCCTTGGCTTTAAGGTCTTATACTGGTATAGATATATCCTGTCGAAAAGAGTATGTCGTGACATGATACTGCAAATGTAACAGTATATTCTTACTTTTGAAGTAAACATTCATGTATGAAAAGGATCATATCATATAATCTCAACGGGATCAGGTCCGCCGTGGGAAAAGGCCTGGCCGACTGGCTTAGGGCTGCCGATCCCGATATTGTTTGCTTCCAGGAAACAAAAGCACAGCCTGACCAGATACCGGTAGAACTCTTTGAAGCGTCAGGATACCACCATTACTGGTTTTCTGCTGTAAAGAAAGGATACAGCGGGGTTGGAATCCTTTCAAAAACAAAGCCCGATCATGTTGATTTTGGTATGAATATCCAGAAGTATGATGACGAGGGAAGGACTATCATGGCACATTACGGGGATGTGACGATTATAAGCGTTTATCATCCTTCAGGCACGACGGGAGAGGTACGCCAGGGTTTTAAAATGATATGGCTTGAGGATTTCCTCAGGTATGCCAATGAATTGAGGAAGACCCGGCCCAACCTCATCATCTGCGGGGACTTCAACATCTGCCATAAGCCAATTGATATTCATGACCCGATACGAAATGCAAACAGCAGCGGCTTTCTTCCTGAGGAAAGGGAATGGCTTACACGGTTCTTCGACAGTGGGTTTATTGATACATTCCGTGTTTTCAACCAGGAACCTCATAATTATACATGGTGGAGCTTCCGTGCCGGTGCCCGGTCCAGGAACCTGGGATGGCGTATTGACTACCAGGTTGTGACGCCACCGCTGGAGAAAAAACTCTTAAGGGCTGCGATCCTGCCTCAGGCGAAGCATTCCGATCATTGTCCCACGCTGCTGGAAGTGGATTTCTGAGCGGGGCAAAGCCCTGGCGAAAGGACTTTCTCATCCGCAGAAATTAAAAGCTTACCGAGTAAATAAATTGGCAGCCCCAAGTATTGTTCGCCGGGAAATACATGGGCCTTACACCTAATTCGAAAGGATAAACAAACCTCATGATGTGCAGTTCGGCTGTCAGCTCTGAACCTATTGTCTGGTAAAGATACGGAAGGTTCCAGTCGATCTTTTTTGCATCGTCTCCCATTGCCTGGTCATAGAAAAGGTTCAGCTTGAACCGTTTGAAATAAAACGCGCTTCCCACACTCCAGTCGGGGCAAAACAACGGGAATTTATAGTTTGCCGAGAAGCTGATCAGGTGGTTGTCGTAAGCGTTCGAATATCCCCTGGGATAAGGTATGACCTCAGAATAGCTGTAACCGTAAACCGTGTTTTCATTTCTCTGCTGATAGCCGCCATAAAGCCAGATACCATGATGCTTCAGCAGGCCCGGAAAATAAAGATTTGCCTGAACTGCCCAGATGGAACCCGGGTTATTACTCTCAAACGGGCAATTGGTAAGACTTACGATGAGGTTCTGTCCCCAGCGGGGGTACATATCCTGGTAATTCGAATTAAGGTACTGATAGCAGGTAAAACTATAGGTCAACGTGTTAATCCAGCCATTTGTAAACAGATCGGGGGTCGACTTGTCATGGATCACATCGATCAGGGCAGCGCCGATAGCCGGCGTAAGGCCCCTCGACCAGGAAGCCCGGGTAAAGTTTAAAGGTACCGATACATTAAGGTTAAATTTAAGCTCATTCCATGTAAACCTGGTTGCTGCTGAAGTCTCGCTGGTAATATAATAACCCGCTCTCTTCCCGTAAGAGGCATTCAGGTCAAACACAGGAAAGAGGCCCTGGTAACTGAAATTCAGATAAAACTGCCCGGTCCGCTCATTGTAATCCCAGTCATAACCTGCACCTGCGAATGTGGAACTGAGTACATTCTGAGATAAAGCCATCACACCCGGGTGAAGAGTCAGGTTCGTGGCACTTAATGAAACCGGGGCCCAGGAATGGATATTGAAAAGATGAGCTGCCTTTGAATACTTTTTTGAGGGATAAGGCGGATGAGAGAGCCCGGCTGAATCTTTCGCCCCCGGTGAGTCAAGAAGCATCCTGAATAACCCTTCTTTCACCAGGGTGTCCTGAATGTTGGCGCTTTCCTGTTTCGCGAGTATATCATAGAGTTTAAAGGAATGATCCTGTACTTTGTTTAACGGAATCCAGGTTGAAGTATCGATGGACGTTTCCGAGACCATCAGGCCGTCACTGCAATAATCAGAATAAATCAGCTTTGATTTATCACTGTTAAAGTCGGGGTCATAAGCTCCAAAACGGGCAGAGGTGATCTGGAATATTTTATTTGTTATAGTATGCACGGCATACAGGTTCTCAATGCCGGAGAAGTCTGAGGAAAAAATAATGTAATTAGCCAGAAGTTGGGACGGCCCGTCAATACCGGTAAAGGTGAATGGGATATGGTAGCTTGTTTTATTAGTTACCATATTGCAACTGGCAATGGTCTTTCCTTTTTCGTTCATTAAAAGATAGATCAGTTCCTTATCATCATCGGAAAAGTCGGGAGACTGAAACGTTGAGCTGCCCTCTGCTTTTTTTGAAAAAAGGACGCTCCCGTCGGCAGTACTGAGAACTTCCAGGAAAGATTCACCATTCGTTGTTACTCTCACTGCAGTGATCATTTTCCCGTCATGGGACAAGTTCGGTGAGAAATACCGGGACCTCTTTGTAAGGTGCCGCATTTTCCCTGTTTTAAGGTCATATATTTTGATCACAGAATAATTCCTGTTATCCCATCTGATGTCGGGCTCATATTCAGCCCAGGCGATCAGATTTTCTGAGGTCGAATTACTCCCGTCCAGGTAAGCCCCGATCCTGAAAAGCTTTTTTTCCCTGCCGAGACGGCCTATTGTTACAAAGCGGTTCACATCTTCATTACTTGAACGCTCGGCGAGGATCGTGCTGTCGTTAAGATACATGGGGTGAGTAAAGGTTGCATAATCTTTACAATTCCGCTTACTGATCATCCTGGCTGAGGACTTTGGAGTTTTAATGTCCTGCACCTTCCAGATACTGTCAAGTTCGGTTAATGACTTCCTGTACCATTTTACTTTTGAAAGCCCCGTTGTACGCCGGATGCCATCAGCGAAAGGCACGATCATGAAAGGATATTTGGCGACATGGTCGAGGCTGTAATTCCAGATTTCCGGCCCGTAATCCTTTCTCCCCATCCCGACAAGGTAATAACCCAGCTCATAATCACCGGGTATGAATGTTTTATAAGAACCAAGGGTTGCTTTGTTGAAGTTATATATCCCTTGTTCAAGCAGTTGGGCTCTCAGGACTCCTTCAAACGCACTCATTCGGCCCCGCCCGGTCTTTGTCAGGGCCGTTTCCGTCACCGTTGCATCACCTTCAAGAAACCAGGTCGGGATAAAGGCTCCCAGAATGCCACCTGTTGCCTGTTCTCCGAGAACATAATACAAGGCCCTCGTAAAACCCCGGTTCATCTTGTTGATCTGCAAGGAATGCCGGTACTCATGGATGGCAAGCTGCTCGAGCCATTCCTCGGCATATGCATCCGGATCGGGTGTTGGAAAGAACTCAATACGTTTTGGCGCCCATACGGTAACCCCGTTCGAAAGGCTTGATTCGGTATGAATTATAATTGGAATACGGGGTGGTTTTGCAGTCAGGGTTTTTGTCTCATACCGCCACACCTTATCCATGATACAGGCTGTATATTGGGCATGGGTCTCGAACTTCGAGGGGTATATAACTTTGAAATGATCAGTCTTTATCTGTCGCCAGCGGATTGATGCCGGATCCTGACCGGTAGAGAAATACTGTCCTTGTATACTTGCCGGAAAGCTGCAAATTATAACATAAAAAAATATAAATTTTGTGAATAACCTGAGGCCCGGATATTTCATCTTAGTAATATCTTGATGACTGCATGTATGCCTGAACGTATTCAGTGATGCCGTCTTCAAGGCTGAAGAAAGGCTTCGAATAACCGGCCTGCATTAATTTATCCATTTTTGCTTCGGTAAAATACTGGTATTTATCCCGTATGTCTGCAGGTGTGTCAATAAATTCAATTGCCGGTTCCAGTCCCCGGGCGTAAAAAACTGCATTTGCCAGGTCGAGAAAAGAACGGGCCTTCCCGGTACCCAGGTTATATATGCCCGGCTTGCCACGGTATTCATAAAAGAAGTACAGCACATCAACCACATCCTTAACATAAATGAAATCACGAAGCTGTTTCCCGTCCTCGTAATCCGGACGGTGGGAACGGAACAGCTTCACTTTGCCATTTGTTGTAATCTGGTTAAAGGCATGAAAGACCACGGATGCCATCCGCCCTTTATGATATTCATTAGGGCCGAAAACATTGAAAAATTTAAAGCCGAACCAGGCCGGGGGAGAAGAAGCCTGCTGCAATACCCACTTATCAAATTCGTTTTTAGAGATCCCATATGGGTTCAGGGGATGAAGCCGGGCCACGAGTTCATGGCTGTCGTTATATCCAAGCGAACCGTCGCCGTATGTGGCAGCCGAAGATGCATAAACCAATGGAATTCCGTGTTCAGCGCAGAACGTCCAGATCTTTTTACTGTAGCCTGTATTCAGTTCGTCAAATACCTGCATGTTGAATTCGGCAGTATCGGTACGGGCCCCGATATGATAAATGAATTCAATCTCTTTTGCGCGGGCAGGCATCCATGAGAAGAGATCCTTGCGCCCGACCTTCTCACGGTATGCTTTATGAGTATAATTGTTACTCTTTTCGGGATGGGAAAAATCATCGACGATAATAATGTCTGTGATTCCCCTGTTGTTCAGTTTGCCAACGAGGCAACTCCCGATAAACCCCGCAGCTCCCGTAACTATAATCATATCGTATTAACTGTTACTTCTTCGAAATCGTAAATCGTTATGGCGTTCAGCGTTATGGCGTTCAGCGTTAAATCGTAAATGGTACATCATATTACGTCCAAAACCTGATAAGGTCCTCAATCTCCTCCCTTTCCTTAAGCGGCACGAACTTCTCCCCATCGAAATAATAGCCGAGGATCCTCGGAATGAACCTGCTGTTAAACCTTGACCACATTGAGAAAGTATATCCCCCTGTATCATGGATAACGACATAGTCTCCTTCATGTACTTCAGGTAAAGATAAACCTTTTGCCATGATGTCGCCTGAGAAACACAGCGGACCTGCAAGGTTCCAGGGGTTAGCTGCGAACCCCGTTTTAATTTGGCCATTTCTGTCAAGCACGGTGTATTCATGTGACCAGTCTTTCTGGTTTAAACATTCGCGAAGGAAAAGATCGGCGCCTACATGGATCATCGCGGTATTTATTCCCGGATCCTGTTTTACATATTCCACGCGGCTCACCGTCCAGCCCGAATTAGTATAGGCCCATCGTCCAAATTCGGTCATCAGCCTGATTCCTCCATGATCTTTTGATGAAGCATCAAAGAAAAGACCGGGCGCTCTCTGCTTCAGCGCTGTAACATACGTCTGCATCCCGACCGGTTGTTTATCCCGGAAATAAGAAACAGGCAGGCCTCCGCCTATATCGAAGATACTGACCTGACTGAACCCTTTTTGTTTCATTGTACGCCTGTTGATCTCGAGCATCAGGTCATACAGCTTTCCAGTACCTTCAACGAGCATTTCGAGCGAGCAACCCTGGGATCCTACATGCAGGTGCATCCCGGTAAGAAAATCATTCTCGATGAATGCATTTATCAGCTCTTCCTGTTTAAATTTAAGAGGAATTCCGAATTTGGAATATTCCCCGGCAACACTTGATTCCAGAATGGTCCCCAGACCCACCTGCGGGTTTATTCTTATACCAATGTTACTTTTCACCGGCCGCTCCCCGCTCTTCGCCAACAGCCCTTTTACCCTTTCCAGCTCCGAAAAATTATCCAGGTTCAGATGAACACCTTCATTCAGGGCAAACTCCAGCTCTTCATGAGTTTTTACCGGAGAATCATAAATTATCATTTCCGGCTTGAACCCGTTATGAAGGGCTAATTTGACTTCACCCATTGAAGCTGCCTCAACCCCGCATCCCAGGTCTTTTGTAAGCTTCATGATACCTGCAAGGGGACAAGCCTTAATTGCAAGCCCGTGAAGTGTTCCCTGGGGGAAGCATGATTTAAGGTCGGTGATCCGCTTTTGCAGGAAGGAAATGTCGTAGAAGATAACGGCGCTGTCGACCTCCCGGATCAGTCCTGCCTGTAGCGCTTTTCTGAAAGCAGTTGAAATTTTATCTGGTGAAAGGTTCTCCATAAAGCATCGTAAATTATAAGATCAGATTCTTTTGCCTGGCTAATTCCATAAGTTTTGACACAGCAGCTGTGCCCTGCTCCCCCAAATGAAGGGTAAATTCGTTAACATAGAGGCCTATATGTTTCATCATGACTTCTTCCTGCATTTCCTGAGCGTTCGCCCTCACAAAAGGCATCACATCAGGGCCGTTGAGCATGGCATACTCTACGCTCCGGTGCATGATCCGGTTAAGTTTATTGATAATCTCATAGCCCAGGCTTTTTTTTACCACGATGCCTCCCAGCGGGATCGGGGCTTTCGTGAGGTTTTCCCAGAATTCGCCGAGGTCAAGTATTTTAATAAGTCCTTTGTCCTGGTATGTAAACCTGTTCTCGTGAATGATTACACCGGCATCAACCTTATCGCTCAGTATTGCTTCCTCTATCCCGCTGAAAACCATAAAACGCTTAAGAGCCGCCTCAGGATAAGCCAGTCGGAAAAGAAGGTGGGCGGTGGTATATTCACCAGGTATTGCAACTGTGAGAAAAGGCATCTCTTCCGGGGGAATATCTTTTTTTGCAATCAGCTGGGGGCCGTTACCGTTTCCCAGGGCGCTGCCACTTTGCAGCAAAACATAGGATCGCTGCAGGTACAAATACGTATGATAGCTGACTTTGGTCATCTCAGCCTGGCCTTTTAAGGCCAGGTGGTTCAGCGTTTCAACATCCAGCATCCGGAATTCGAACTTTAACCCCTCCAGGTCGATCTTCCCATGGACCAGGGCATCGAAGATAAAGGTATCGTTGGGGCAGGGGGAAAATGAAAGCTGTATCATCACAAGCTGATTTTTACCTGGGCAAGTTCTCTGAGCAGGTGATCCAGAGCCTTATCCAGGTTTTGAATGGCTGCAGGAATGTTCCACTGGGATTTATCACGCTCTGCCACATAGTTTGATACTGAACGGATTTCGATAAACGGAATACCTTCTGCCAGGCAGGCATAGAAAAAAGCCGCCCCTTCCATACTTTCCAGATCGGCATGATACATCTGCTTCAACGTTTCAATTGTGTCCCTGTGGGTATAGATAAGGCTTACCGTAACTCCTCTGGCAACCGGAAGTTTCTTTAGTGTTACCGTAACCGGTGGTTTCCGGTTGATCAGCCATCCGCCTTCATATGGAAAGGAATCAGGATCCTGAAGCCCCAGGTCGAAGAGTGAAAGATAGTTTTCTTCATCTTCGACTCCGAGTAAGCCAAAGACCTCGGCATTTACCTGGTAAACAGTTCCTATCTTTGCACTGCTTGAGTAAGCCCCGGCAATCCCGACATTCATCGCAAGGTCATAATTCTGTCTGCTGAATTGCTTACCGAGGTGGAATGCGGTATGAGTCATCCCGACCCCGGTCACCAGCAGGTCAATCAAATGTTTCTGAAACTCATAATGCTGGAGGAATTCTCCATCAGAGCCTGTGAATGTAAGTCTCTGTAAAAGGGGTCGTACTTCGGCGACTGTTGCGACGACGATAAGTATTCTCATGAATGGCGTAAGTTCTGAGGTTCCTTATGATTCAGGAATAACGTTTAATTTGGTCTTTTATTGAAGTTCGTTCCGTACTCGAGCCCGAATTTGTTCGGCCCTGACTCGTTTCTTCTCAAAAGGAATGCAAACAGAAGACCGAAAAATCCAAGAACACTGAAGATCCACATGCCCATATGATAACCCTGGGGGTGTTCAGCGCTGGCTTTCGAAACATCATTTGCCCAGCCGATAACGATATTGAAGCCGAACAAGCCTATATTCTGTATCATCGTCATAAGCCCATAGGCAGTGCCCAGTTTCGAGGCCGGTGTGACGAGTGAGACCGAAGGCCACATTACTGCCGGTACCAGTGAGAATGCAATCCCCATGATGCTCATAGGGATCAGAAGGTTGATACTGGTATAGCCCATCATCAGGTATACGGGGATGATCAGCAGTGAGCCGAACATCATCAGCACGGACCGTTTCCCGATGAAGTCGGAAAGCAGCCCGAAAAGAGGGGTGAAGATCATAGCCGAGAGTGTAAGTATGCTGGAGAGGAATCCCGCGTATTCGGGGGTTACCCCATGTGCTTCCTGGAAAAATTTAATCGCAAAAGTCTGGAAAGGGAACATAGCCGAATAAAATGTGATACAGAGCATCACAATGAACCAGTATGATTTGCTGAAGGCCCTGAAATTCAGGAAGGAAAAAACAACGATCAGGACGTACATGACGATCTGGAGCATCAGTTCAATTTCGGCATGCAGGATGTAATTGATCATTATGAATACTGTAGCCAGGAGGACGGCGCAGGTTATTATACGGTTTTTTAAAAATGAAAAGACATCTGAAAGGATCACTTTATCCTGCTCGCCGGCATGGGCCAGGTTGTAATTCTTATGAGAATAACTATCGATGAAATAAAAGATCCCGAGTGTGAGTACACTTATTACTCCGGCGCCTACAGAGACCCAGAGAGGATTTTGCCAATGCGAATAAAGGTTCCTGCCCCAGGTCTGGGAATTCAGGGCGAGGAATGACCCAAGCCGGGCGACTGTGAGGTTGAGGCCGAATGCAAAGGAAAGCTGCTTCCCTTTAAACCATTGGGCAACAACCGTCGTAATAGCTACGATCATGCTTTCGGCGCCAAGTCCGAAGATAAGCCTGCCGGCGGCCATCAGGTAAATATCCCCGCGCAGGACCGTAATAAAGGCTCCGAGAAAAACGAGAAGGGAAAAGATGAGAGCTGCTTTCTTCGTGCCTATGCGGTCGATGATCAGGCCGCCGATAAGGACCATGATGATATTCGGAAAACTATAGATACCCTGAAGCAAACCAAGATCGCTGTCGGTGAACTTAAGCTGGGTTTTAAGTGCAACTGCAAGTGGACTTATGCTGTCGTATATATAATAGTTCCCGAACATGGCCAGGCTGATAAAAACAAGCACAATCCAGCGCAGTGCTGCGGGTGGTTCCTTCTTGATCAATAATGTTTGAGACATGATGAATGGTTTACGTTTTTCTTTTTCGAATGCACGACCGTTTAGCCCCGGTTCTTCAGGAAATGATCCTGGCTTCCAAAAATAATACAATTCAGGATATGATCGGAAGGCCCATGCTTTTATCCGGATAATCTTTACCTTTGCCCGGGTTAAATAAACCACGACGAAAACCAGCTTCATGAAGATATTTTTTTTCGGTCTGAGGATTGTGTTCGCAATCATTATCATTATTTTACTTTGTATAGAACCGGTTTCAGCTCAGCATCAGACAGGAGGAGTTCCCTTAAGTTTTGGGAGAGCTATGAGTTCGGTGAATGTCGTTACTTCTGATATCCCACCCCCTTCGGCAGCTGTTGTTGCTGAGAATGAAAAAGAGTCATCACTTCCATACCGCTTCACGATCAATCTCCCTGTAAACATGTCGATGACTAATTCGGGGAATACTGAACTCCTTCAGGACGGGCAAAGGGTTTGGAGACTGGCTATACGTTCGGCCGGAGCCAAAGCTCTCATGCTGTATTTTGACCGTTTCAGCATACCGGAAGGTGGTAAACTTTTTGTGTACAATCCTTCACGGACGATGATGTTTGGGGCATACACATCAGCAAACACAAATTCATTCGGCACTTTTGCATGCCCGTTGATCGCAGGTGAAACCCTGGTTCTTGAATATGACGCCCCGACTGACCTGGCAATTCCCGAAATACATATTTCGGAAGTGGCCTATGCTTTCAGGGGTTTCACTTCATATGAAGAAAACAACCCTGTCGCTTCGGCAGGAAATTGTGAAGTCAATGTAAATTGTTCTGAGGCGAATAACTGGCAAAAGCAAAAAAGGGGAGTCGTGAAAATCATCATCAAGGATAGCCTGGGAGGTTCAAGGATCTGTTCGGGCTCGATGATAAATAACACCGATAATGACGGGACTCCCTACCTCCTTACCGCAAATCATTGCGGCAGGTACTCACGCCCCGTTGATCTGAGCCAGTGGCTGATCTATTTCAATTATGAGATGCCCGGATGTCCCAACACCATACCCCTGGCAGGGAAGTCATTACTTGGTGCAGTCATGAAAGCTCATGGGGGTACCGAGTATACTGGTTCTGATTTTTACCTTGTCCGTCTCACTGAGAGCATTCCCGATTCACTTCATGTTTATTTTAACGGTTGGAGCCGTGAAGAGGTTTCAAGTCCCAACGGAACAGGAATACATCATCCTGCCGGTGATGTAAAAAAGATTTCAACCTATATATTACCATTGTTGTCCTCAAATTACCCGGGAAACCCAAGCCCATGCTTTTGGGAGGTGTTTTGGACCTTTACGGTTCACGGACATGGAGTGACCGAAGGCGGATCTTCAGGTTCCCCTATCTTTAATCCCCAGGGCCAGATCGTGGGAACACTTACCGGTGGTGATTCCGCATGCGACACCGGTTCGATTAACCTGTCGGATTATTACGGTAAATTTTCATGGCATTGGGATAAAAACGGTACTGATTCGGCCAGTGTTCTGAAATACTGGCTTGATCCTCATAATACCGGGGTGACAACAATGGGAGGTTGGGCGCTCGGAACACAAGACTATTCAATGGAAGCGATCAGCCTTTATCCCAATCCTGCACATGACAAAACAACTATAAATTTTGAGAATGAAAGTTTGCCTGAAGGCGGAGTGAATATCTCCCTGCTTGATGTACTCGGGAATCCATGCACGGCATTAAATATCACCGAAACGGCTAAAGGCAGGTATGTCGTCGGCTTGCAATCCCTTTCACCCGGTTTGTACTTTCTTGTCATCTCCGGCAGGAATTATTATAAAAGCATGAAACTCCTCAAAATGTGATCCAATTGCCCGGAACAAACGATACAATTAACACCCTTCAAAAATCACTGATACCCGAACTTGGGGCGATTGCAGATAAGGTTGTCTCCGGTGGGTCCCTGAGCCCTGCCGAAGGCCTTCTGTTATTTGAGAAAGCTGAACCCGGGCTCCTTGGTGTTCTTGCCGATGTTGTAAGGACAAGGAACAACGGCAACAACGCATGGTTTATCAGAAATTTCCATTTGGAACCTACCAACATTTGCGTGAACCATTGCAGATTCTGTTCCTTCTCACACCATTTCAGCGCTTCAAAATGGGAGCTTTCTCTGGATGAAATACTCGCAAAAGTCGGCCAGCAGGATGAAACTGTCAGGGAGATCCATATTACAGGGGCTGTTCATCCGCAGAGAGATATAGTTTACTACGGTGAACTTCTTAGAAAGATCAAATCACTACGTCCCGGCTTGCATGTGAAAGCTTATTCCGCTGTGGAACTGGATTATATGATCAGGAAAGCCGGCCTCAGTTTTACAACAGGGCTGCAATACCTTAAGGACTGCGGACTCGATTCAGTCCCCGGGGGAGGCGCGGAGATTTTCGATGAAACAATCCGTAAGCAGATCTGCGGGATGAAGACCAGTTCCGCCGACTGGCTGGAGATTCACCGTACCGCTCACAAACTGGGACTTCCTTCGAATGCCACTATGCTTTACGGGCATGTCGAAACTTATGCACACCGGATTGACCATCTTGAAAGGCTGAGACAGCTTCAGAAGCTGACCAATGGGTTTAATGCTTTTATCCCTCTCAAATTCCACAGGTCAAATAATGAAATGAAGGATATACCCGAAGTTTCAGTGGTTGAGGATATGAAGATGGTTGCCGTATCGCGCATTTACCTCGACAACTTCCCTCATATTAAGGCGTACTGGCCTGCGTTGGGCCGGAAAATGGCACAGGTTTCACTTTCCTTTGGCGTTGATGATATGGACGGGACCATCAACGATTCAACGAGGATATATTCCCTTGCAGGCGCAGAAGAGCAAAACCCTGTAATGACGGTTTCGGGAATGAAAAAGCTCATTGAAGAAGCGGGCAGGTTACCGGTTGAACGAGATTCATATTACAGGCCGGTCGTCTGATTCTTTCATCATTATGTTGTGCACCATCAGGGTGACTTCTTTCACATCCATACCTTTTATTGATTCATAAGGGATAGGTGGAAGTACTTTAGCCTGTATGTCGTGGTTCCTGTTAATAAGAAATCCACCTTTCCTGATTGCCATGGAAGTGCCTTTAATGACAATAGGCACAATGCTTTTGCCTGTTTCAAGCGCCAGATGAAATGCCCCGGTTTTAAATGCCTGCAGCCTGCCGTCCTTAGACCTGGTACCTTCAGGGAATATCATCAGTGAAATTCCTGATCTGAGCATGGTTGCAGCATCGCTCATCATTTTGCGCATACTGCTTGGCTTGCCCCTTTCGACCGGAATGTAACGGTTGAGCCACATGTTCCAACCGATGAAAGGAAAGTAGTACAGTGATTTTTTGGCAACCCATTTGTAGTTTTTCCAGAGCAGGAAAAGCACAATAATATCCGCTCCTGACTGATGATTGGAAACCATAACATAGGTTTCTTTACTGCTGATGTTCTTTCTTCCGATCACTTTTATCCTCCACATAAAATTAAGTTTGAGGACGATAAAAGACCAAATGCAGGTATACTTGTGGAGTATAACCAGTTTTTTATCAAAGAGAAAAGTGATCAGGAAAATCACAAAAGCGAAAGGAACGAGGATAGCCGAAATTAACATGAACTCAAACCAAAAATAACAGGAAACCAGTAAGCGAACTGTTTTATTCATGCTTGTAAAGTTTATTCATCAGGACTTTTATGCCGGCTGTATTCTCTCCATTTTTCGATTACCGAGGCCAGGTCTGACGGGTACTCTGAATCGAAATACATGGTTTTGCCGTTTGCTGGGTGGATGAATCCCAATGATTTTGCGTGCAGAGCCTGTCGGGGTATGAGTTTAAAACAATTCTGAACAAACTGTTTGTATTTCGTAAAGGTGGTGCCTTTCAGGATCTCGCTGCCTCCGTAACTTTCATCGTTGAAGAGCGGGTGGCCGATGTGCCTGAAATGTACACGTATCTGGTGGGTCCTGCCCGTTTCAAGCCGGCACTCAACCAGGCTTACATAACCGAAACGTTCCAGAACACGGTAATGAGAAATGGCTTCACGGCCTTTATCCTCATCCTCATAAACCTTCATAATCAAACGGTTTCTGACATCCCTGCCTATGTTGCCGCTGATGGTTCCTTCCTCGTCTTTCAGATTCCCCCAAACCAGGGCTACGTATGTGCGGTTGACTGTATGATAAAAAAACTGCCTTGCAAGTTTGCTTTGTGCAAGTTCATTTTTGGCAACAAGCAGAATACCTGAAGTGTCTTTGTCTATACGGTGAACCAGGAAAGGCCTGGTCCCGCCCGAAGGATCTGCTTTCATCAGATGGAAAAGCAGCGCATTCTGAAGTGTTCCGGTAAAGTTCCCATGGCCCGGATGAACAACCATTCCGGCTTTCTTATTCACAACAATGATGTCGTTGTCTTCAAACACCAGATTAATGGGGATATTTTCAGGATAGATCTCGACATCCCTCGGAGGATGAGCCAGTACAATTGTAATTACATCCAGCGGCTTTACCTTATAATTAGGCTTAACGGATGATCCGTTGACAAGAATATTACCGGCATTTGCTGAATTCTGAACCCGGTTGCGGGAAATATTCTCCATTTTTGCAAAAAGGTACTTGTCAATCCTTATCTGTCCCTGGCCCTTGTCCACAACAAACCTGAAATGTTCGTATAATTCGTTAGGATCTTCCTGAATGTCGTTTGGTTCATTCATAACAGGGGAGCTTTCCGGGATCATGGAGCAATGATGATCTTTCTCACAGCAGTTTTGTAGCCGTTAGAATCGGTGAGGTAAAGGATGTAGATCCCTTGTCCGAGGCTGGTCAGGTCGAGACGACCTGAATATTTTGACGAAAGCAGGGTCTGCCCCAGAAGGTTTGTAACCGTTATGCTGCAGCCTTCGGCGGATGAAGTGCTGCCGCCTCTCGTCCTGAGATAAAGAATGCCGTCGTGACAGGGATTGGGATAAACCCGGAGCTCAGAAACTGAAGCGGCCTTTTCTTCCGTACCCAGGGGGATAGCTTTGCCTACAACAGGCCTGATCATCAGCGAACCTGAATATGCACTGGGGTACCATTTTCCCGAAGTATTGTAAAATATCTGGTCGGAATGATCATTATACGCGTCAAATCCAAGGTTCAGGTTGTCGGCCGTGGTTTGGATCCAGCCTATATAAATAGTACCGCTTACAAAAAGCGGAGGAATATGGTAGGTGACAAATTTATTCAGCTGATCTGCATACTTTGGTAATGTAAGCATTCCGAAAATTGTATCGCCGGGAACCCCTACGTCATCATTCCATATACAAAGATAAAAATATTCGGGGGTCGAATGATTCATGACCTGGTTGAAATACATTTCAACAGCCCTGAGTGTATCTGGTTTATCGAGGTTGAAACGGTAAGCGAGCATAGACCAGGCAGGGGTCAGGCCATAGGAGGCTTCCGGTGTGCCATCGTCGTATGCAAAATAATTAAACAGATTCTGGTTCCGGATGATAGTATCTCCAAAAATAGAACCGGATGCGTTATCTTTTATTATGTGCTGCATCTGAAAAACGGCGCTGTCGGCCACTGTGACCGGATAGAACCAGGATATTGTAGGATGAAGGGTGACCGGCCCGGCTGTATAGACCGGCTGCATATTAAAATTCGGGCTGGTGTAATTCTTTGTAAATGAGCCTGACCCATTTGTGACTTTATAAGAATAGCGGCAGTTGTGAACAGCAAGGTCCCGGTTGCTGAGGATCACCGAAACTGAATCGGCGATCTCCTGATCAGGAGCGGCGTTATATTGCGGGTAAGGCATGGATTCATAATTCCTGAGCATGCTTGGAGCCCGGTCAACGAAGCGGATTTCAGGATGCACGGTGTCGGACATGCTGCGCCCCGTGTTCAGGTATATATTGTCAATATTCCATTGGTCACAGTTGCTCTGCCAGGAAATCTCCGGCGGGGCACCGAAATTAACCCAATTATAAAACTGGAAACGGAAGGTCTTTTTGAAAAAAAGCATGGTGTCGGTGATAGGAATCATCACCTGAACAAAGTACTGGTCATTGTTATAGAAACGGAATGTGTCAAGCGACATACCTATGCTCGACCAGACTCTATTCCATTTATCAGGAACACGCACAGAGCCGGTTGGCGTGATACTGTCGTGGGCGGGAAAAACGAGGAACTGCAGTATCAGGGAATCCTGCTTTAGTGGAAAATTCCTTGACCTGCCCTGTGGCTGGTAAAAGAAACTCAGGTAAACAGAATCCGCTGCTCTTAGTTTTCGAGGCACAGGTGTGAACACAGAATCAAGCCGGATATAACGGGACGTCAGGTGATCGGCAATAAACGGTGACGGCCCGGGTTGCGCAGTGTCATACATCATCCCGTTTTCATCAATAGCGTCAAGGGTGACGGCTCCAATGTTGGGGGGATATATCGGGATATCGGTATTGACAAAAGCATAATGATCAATCCAGAGAAGGCTTGTGGGATAAACACTGTCGTAAGAGAAATCATCGAAAAAAGGCAGGCCTGTTGGAATCGTGTCACTGCCTGAATGAATCCGGCCCTGCATCTGCCTTTCCAGGTATTTCTGCCGTACTATTGGATTGGTTTGCATGCCGGTAAGTATTTCCTGTGGCCATCCGCAGAAAGAAGATAAAAGAAAAAGTACTACAAGTAATTTCTTCATTTATTCAAATTTTCGCTATTATTCGCACCAAGCTACCTCGCTTTTCGCTTTTCGCTTTTCGCCTTTCGCTACCTCGCTACCTATCTTAAGAGGCTATCCACCTCCATCGTATCTTTCTTCAACTCGCTGGCTTTGGCTCCCATTCCCACCTGCAGGTCGATAACCGAACCTTTGTCGATTATTGTTCCTGGCGGGATCACATTATTGCGGAAAAGTTGATTCTGCACGGCATCCTCATCAAACGATTTAATAAAAATCAGTTTTCCCGGCTTAAGACCGGAAGATTCCAGCATCGACTGGGCCTGACGAAGTGTGAGATCCTTAAGGTCGGGCATCGATGTCTTTTCGGGAATAATGGATACAATCGTAAGATACACCATACGATTATGTTTTACCCTTGAACCGGGAAAGGGATCCTGGGAAAGAATAGCTCCTTTCGGCTTGTCCGGATCGAAAATACTGTCGTTGATGGCAAACTTGAAATCAGTGAATTTATCTCCCAGCATGACATTTGCAATGAGCTGGCCACGGAAATCGGGAACGACAATATAGTCGCTGTGTTTGGTGTACCAGGAAAGAGAATAGAAGGTGATCCAGAGAAGAACCGCTGTGATCCCCAGGGAAATGAGAAAATGTTTCAGAAATTTTTTAGAAAATACAAAACGGACAAATTCCATTCCTGCGTTTACCTTATTAACCTGAATCAGATCATTTTATTGTGCCTGCAAAGGCTTTACAAACTTACGAAAAAATGCCTTTGTCACAAAACGGTATGATTTTGTGCTATTTTTGTCTTTTAAAAGAGTTGTATGTATAATATTGCTATAGTTGCCGGAGGTAATTCGGGTGAGTATGAAATTTCGATGAAGAGTGGGAAGCAGGTCGAGCTGAACATGGATATGGCCAGATTTCGTCCGTTTCTTATTGAAATAAGGGGAAAGAAATGGAACTATAAACTTGAAACAAAAACCTTCCCTGTTGATAAAAATGATTTCTCACTCACCATTGGAAAACGGAAGATCAGGTTTGACGCGGTGTTTAATGCAATTCATGGTACGCCCGGAGAAGATGGTAAACTTCAGGGCTACTTCGATATGCTTGACATTCCCTATACTTCCTGTGGAGTTACTACTTCGGCCTTATCATTCAATAAGACCTTCTGTAAGGATGTGGTTTCATGTTATGGAGCAGATATTGCAGGCCATGTTCATCTTAACAGGGACGATAAACGAGCCGTATCTTTAATTAAGAAAAATCTCAAGATGCCTGTTTTTGTAAAACCGAACAATGGAGGCTCCAGTGTGGGAATGTCGAAGGTGAAGCATAAAAAAGATCTGAAAGCCGCTCTGGACAAAGCATTTCACGAGGATGACGAGATCCTTGTTGAGGAGTTTATTAAAGGCAGGGAACTAACCTGCGGTGTTATCAGGTCAAAGGGTAAAATAATTGCCTTTCCGGTCACTGAGATAATTTCCAAAAAGGAATTTTTCGATTATGAGGCAAAATACCAGCCTGGGCTGTCTGAGGAGGTTGTTCCGGCTAAGGTGCCAGGAAAAGTAGCGGAAACCTGCCGGAAAATTTCAATGAATCTTTTCAGGAACCTTAATTGTAAAGGGATTGTGCGGTTTGATTTTATTTTTTCCGGGAAGAAGTTCTTTTTCCTTGAGGTAAATACGGTCCCGGGAATAACATCGGCAAGCATAGTTCCGAAGATGGCGAAAGCCTATGGCTGGAGCTATACCGATCTGATTACCAATTTACTTGATGAAATAATATGATTTTGAATATTTACTGATGAGCACACTGGTATTTGCCACCAATAATAAGCATAAGCTCCGGGAGGTTCGCGAGATAACCGGGAATTCAGTCATTATAAGGAGTCTCAGTGATATCGAACTTGATGCCGAAATTCCTGAAGACCAGGAAACCATCGAAGGAAATGCCCGTCAAAAAGCTATGTTCATCTTCAGCAAAACAGGAATGGATTGTTTTGCTGATGACACAGGGCTTGAAATTGCAGCTCTTCACGGCAGGCCGGGTGTTTATTCGGCCCGCTATGCCGGGGAAGGATGCGATTTTGCCGATAATATCAAAAAAGTTTTGGAGGAAATGAATGGAATTGAAGATCGCCGGGCCTGTTTCCGCTGTGCGATTTGCTTGATCTTCAGGGGAAATGAGTATATATTCGAAGGCCGGGTTAATGGTGAGATCACACAAAGCCCTTCAGGCGCTGATGGTTTCGGATATGATCCTGTATTCCGGCCGGATAATCATTCCCGGACTTTTGCTGAAATGCCCGCTTACCTGAAAAATGGCCTGAGTCATCGTGGAAGAGCCATGCAGAAAATGCTCAGATACCTCAGCGAACTCGAATAAAAAAAACATCCCGGTTACTGGCCGGGATGTTTTTTTTAAAGTTGGGATTTCCGTTACGGGAAAACCACCCCTTTATATTTAGTTATATCTACATAAGGTATTTTACTCCCAAATCTTTGATTGATTGCGTCAATAAAGAAATTCGCAGAAAGTGCATTTCCCCTTGGAGTAAGATGAATGCCGTCAAGGGAGAAAGCGCCACCGGTCACGAATGTTGTATTCATGTGAACACCGTCCCATACAATGCCTGACTGGGAATTCAGCTCCTTCAGCCTGGAGTTCATATTAACCAGTCCAATATGACGGTTAGCTGCCATGGTATCAATGATAGCATTGAAGATCGAGGTTGCACCTTTAATCTGGGTCACTTCTGCAGTTGTAAGCACATACTCGCCAGGAATAGGATAAGGCAAATGGGTATTTACATCGATAATCCCCATACCCTTGCACTTCAGTGAATCCTGAGGCACGGTCATGAGCACCAACTCACCAGGCTGCATCTGCCTCACATAAAACGGGGGAGATGCTGACATGTCCCTGATTAAAAAAGGATTCGGCCCGGCGATGTAATGAAAGGGCAGGTGGTAAAAATGTTCCATTGCCATGTTAACCGAATCGGCAAGACTCTGCCTGGGTATCACCAGCCCGTTATAGGGAATGGTAGTAAAGAAAGGAATGCTTGTAACATCAGGGATGTTAGCCATCACGCCCGAAGCTCCGGTTGCCAGTAAAGTGCCGAGAACGGTTTTCATGGCATAATAAAATATTGGGATTGGAGTAATGGAATCATAAGAGCCTCCTGCCAGTGCATATGCCAGAACGTCATTATCACCAAGCTGCATGGTAAAGAATGTAGGGTGAAGGTTTGCAAATTCTCCCACGACGGCCCCGGTCATGCTGCTGGCAAACCTGGTATAATAGGGGTTCATTGTGGCGTAGCCCGGAACAATAAGATGGAAAGACTTGGCGCCCGGGATACCCAGGTTATTTACTGCATAGCCTACAGGAGCAAATGGATCCATATCACCCTGTGCAAGGACCGGTGAAAGACCTACAATGCCTTGACAGTCAGCCTTGTAACCAAGTACAAATTTAGGCCGGACTCCAGGGTAAACTGCAACGCCGATATTACTGTTGACCATCGGCTGGACAAATGCGCCGCCCCCGGCAAGCTGAAGCTGCCCTGAGATAAGATTGGGACAGGAGTATAATTGTCCGTCATGGTATAATGCTCCATCGGCATATCCGGCAACAAGCGAATTTCCGACAGATATATAGGTAGTGAAGTTGGCTGACCCTTTATCAGCAGCATATTCGTTTATTTTACGTTCACATGAGGTGAAAAGGGCAAGTGACAATATAATGAATAATAGTTTTTTCATTTCGCTCAGTTTTTAAATTTAGAAACTATATGATAAACCGATGGCCGGGATATAAAAGACCGAACTGTATGTACCGGCAAAATTTTCCGGGCTGTACGTCCCATCACGTTTCGTTCCCATCAGGTAAAGAAATGCAGCGTCAATACTGAATCCCTTGAATGGATATACTGATAACCCTGCAGTCAGACCGATCTCATTTGAACTGGGTGTCTGAGGATTAAGGTAATCGGTTTGAACGGGGGAAGGATCATAGTAACCGCCGATTCTTACAGTAACAATCTGGTTGACTTTATACTGCAACCCAATTCTCGGAATAAGCCTGTTCTGATACAAAGCCGGCATGGCTGTCCTGCCGAGAGAAGGGGTTTTGGTTTTAAAGTTGAAAACCAGCGAATCATATTGTTTCCAGAAAACATAGCAAAGATTGATTCCGATAAGAAATTTTTCATTGATCTCGTAAGAAACCCCGAAATCAAGATTTGCAGGCAGAGGTAAAGCAACCTCGACCTTGCTGTCGGGGAACTGGCTGCGAACAGCTGCAGGTACAGTGAATGTTGCATTTGCATTCTGTACGTCCATATTAATCTTCGAACGGTAATCGATACCGATATTGAGGCCTTTTACCGGGTGGATCATCAAACCGGCATTGAACCCGAATCCGATAGTACTGCCCTGGATGTTCAGCTGGCCTTCACCCCCTGTATAGTCTATTGGGAGTGCTTTGTTTAACTTGACATTTCCGTAAGCCCATACAAGACCAAAACCAAGGCCAACTATATTTTTAAACTTGTAGGAAACTGTTGGCTGGACAGTAATGGCCTGGAAACTCAGGTTCTGGATCAGAAAACGCCCCTGCCAGTTGTCGCCCCACGAAAGGCTATTGCCGTATGGAGTGTTAACTGCGATCCCGAGACTCAGATTGTTTGTCGCTTTGTATGAAGCATAGAGATAGAACGGAGTGTTCAACTCATGTACAAGGTGAGCCTGGTAATTCACGTCTTTTCCCTGGAAGGTTACCCTTGCCATGATCAGATTGATGCCACCTGATAAGCTCCATTTATCTTTAATAAAAGACACGCCACCAGGATTATAAAATATACTGCTTGCATCATACGTAAGCGAAGTACCGATCAAACCCATACCGGTATTCTTCGTACTGTGCAAACCTACCTGGTAACCACCTCCGATGGAGGTCATTGCTGCAAAACAAAATAGCAGCAAAAGGAAAGTAATTCTCCTCATGATACAGTTTTTTTGGTTAATACTGGGCGCAAGGTACAAAAAAAAAGAATTATGAATAAAAAGATATGTGATTCTTGTGGAGCTCTGTTAGGTTTAATTCATTATCTTTGCAGCAGCAAACCTACACTCATAAAGACATGAAAAAACTTTACATTTTATTGATTATCCTAACAATCGCTTCCTTTGATCTTTTTGCCCAATCCTTGCAACTGTTAACTCCTTCAGGTCAAATTATTGCCAATGGCGGGACCATTTGCCTCAAGTGGACCTTATATGACACTACCTGGGATGTTAATACAGAATTGCAAATTAAGAACATTTCATCGGAATCGGCAGATGTCAAAGTCATAAAAACTCTGAAAACATTACCCGGAACACAGTCGGCCTATTTTTGTTTTGCCGGCTTTTGTTTTGGTGATACGGTTACAGTTTCTCCGAATAAGTTAACGCTGGATGCTGGTAAGACAGATGCGAATTTCAGCGCACATATAAATCCATTCAATTTTTCCGGCTCAGCTGTTGTCTGCTATAAATTCTACACCACCAAAAACCCCAAAGACACTGTCAGCGTTTTTGTACAGTCTGAAGTATGGCATCTTGGGATCAATGACCTGTCGAATTTTAAGGTCGAGCTCGGCACAGCATACCCCAGTCCGGCGAATGATAAATTCACCGTGGATTATACTCTCTCAGGCCAGCAGCCTGCCAGACTGGTTTTAAAGAATGTTCTGGGCACATCAGTACGTGAGGAACCCGTTTCTGAAGGCAATGGAAAGATCCAGGTGAATGTCGGCGGACTTGCCGAAGGGATCTACCTTTATTCACTTTATGTAGGCGATAAGATCGTTTCCACGAAGAAGCTGGTTATCAGGCACTGAAAGGACCAATCGCTTATTTTATTCCCGGGCCCAGTATTTATAAGGTTTTGAGGCCAATGCTGAATTATAATACCTTGCATCATCTGTAACTTCCCTGCCTGCCCATGAAGGTAACTCAAAGCTTTCATCAGCATTGATCAGCTCGATCTCTGCAAGGATCAGCCCTTCATTCTCACCTCCGAAAACGTCAACTTCCCATATTTTCTGGTTAAAAAGTATCCTGTATCTCACCTTTTCCACCTGGACCGGGGTAAACAACGACAGCATTTCCTTTGCGTCTGCAATGGGGATCTCGTATTCGAATTCGCTCCTGCTTGCTTTCACGGTAAGGCCTTTGATGGTAATGTAAGCCTTATCGCCGGCCAGCCTTACCCTTATGGTCTTTCCCGGTGTATCATTCAGGTATCCCTGACGGTACATGACCCCTGACGGTTTGGGAAGCTCTTCCCACCGGGCATGGTCAACAAGGAATTTACGTTCTATTTCGATGGGCATAAAAAACCGGATTTACAATTATGAATATACGAAGGTAAGGAAAGAGGATAAAAAAAATGCTGCCTGTGAGAGTGGCAGCATTTTTATTTTTTGGCCGGGAACTACTTAAGACCAAACTCCTTTTTAATTTTATCCACATAATCGAGTTTCTCCCATGCGAAGAATTCGACTTTTTTCAGATAGACTTCTTTTCCATTGCCGCTGACACGGTTCGGTTTGGCTCCCTTAACAGGATAATAAACCTCAACCTCTTTAATATAATGGTCACGTCCGAAATGGCCGTAAGATGCCGTGGGGACAAATACCGGGTTTTTTAGGCCAAAGCGTTCAACTATGGCATAAGGCCTCATGTCGAACAGTTTGCTGATCTTTTCAGCGATTGCTCCGTCATGAAGTATCTTGCCTTTCTTGTCCTTCACCTGGGCAGTTCCATAGGTGTTGACATAAAGCCCCACAGGCTGGGCAACCCCGATGGCATATGCAACCTGGATCAGAACCTGGTTTGCAACACCGGCAGCCACCATGTTCTTTGCAATATGCCTTGCAGCATATGCTGCCGAACGGTCAACTTTAGAAGGATCTTTGCCTGAAAAAGCCCCTCCGCCATGTGCACCGTGACCGCCATAAGTGTCAACGATAATTTTCCGGCCCGTTAGTCCGGTATCACCATGAGGACCTCCGATCACAAATTTGCCGGTCGGGTTCACGAAAAATTTGATATCGTTTCCAAATAGCTTCTTTATTCTTGAAGGCAGGTTTTTTTTAACACGTGGAATCAGAATATTCAGGATGTCTTCACGGATCTTATCCTGCATGGCTTTCTCGGAAGCTTTTTCGGATTTTGCTGACTTGTCCCTGGCTTTCACAAAATCATCATGCTGGGTACTCACAACTATCGCATCGATACGTAATGGATGTCCGGCATCGTCATATTCTATCGTAACCTGAGATTTACTGTCGGGACGCAGATATTTCATTTGTTTCCCTTCGTGGCGTATCAGAGCAAGCTCCTGTAACAGTATATGAGCCAGTTCGCTCGATAAGGGCATGAAATTGTCCATTTCACGACAGGCATATCCAAACATCATCCCCTGGTCACCTGCTCCCTGGTCTTCCTTTTTCTCGCGCACAACCCCCTGGTTGATGTCGGCTGACTGTTCATGAATTGTCGAAACGACACCGCAGGAGTCGCAATCAAAGCGGTATTCGGCCTTCGTATATCCTATGTTACGGATTATTTTTCTTGCGGTTTCCTGAACATCCACCCAACCGTTCGTTTTTACTTCTCCTCCGCAGACTACAAGGCCCGTTGTTACAAAAGTTTCACAGGCCACCTTCGATTCAGGGTCCCAACGCATGAATTCATCAAGCAATGCATCCGATATCTGATCGGCAACTTTATCGGGATGTCCTTCTGAAACGGACTCCGATGTAAATAAGTATCCCATATTAAAAAATTTACGATTTACGATTTATGATTTACGATTTAAAAGAAAGGGATGGAGTTGTGATTGACAGGAGGAAATGTTGTTTTAGCATTTTTTCCAGTGGTTGCAATCAATCAAATCTTTCCACTCCCGAAGGCAAAATTATAAATTTTTTTTTACCTGATGTTAATTTTTAGTGAGTTCCTGGAAAACTTCTTCAAGTTTTTGTTCTTCCTTCTGCATTGAAAGTACCGTCAATCCTTTATCTACCGCGAATTTGAACACACCGGCACGGATATCCAGGCCTGTTTCGGATTCAAGCAGCCATATAGCAGAAGCAATGCTTTTACTGTTCTTGACAGCGGCCTCCCTCCCGGGTACCAGCATTTCAATTACACCCGGAATGGACTGTATAATATGTTTTTCCACTTCGGATGAAAACTCTACCCTAATCAGTGCTCTTGAAACAGTTATCTTATGCAGGTTTTTCGTTGTGTCATCTGCAACGATCTTTCCTTTATGTATAATGATCGCCCGGTCACATATAGCTTCCACCTCCTGCATAATATGTGTCGACAGCATTATAGTTTTGGCTTTTCCTATCTCCCTTATGAGATGCCTTATCTCGGCAATCTGATTAGGATCCAGCCCCGAGGTCGGTTCATCAAGGATCAGTACTTCCGGGTCATGGATCAATGCCTGGGCCAGTCCGACTCTCTGCCGGTATCCCTTTGACAGGGATCCAATCTTTTTGTGTTGTTCTGGCTGAAGCCCGGTTAGCACTATCATCTCATCCACTTTTTCCCTGACAGAACCTTTCAGATGATGAGTGCCTGCAACAAAAGCCAGAAATTCCCTTACATAAAGGTCAAGGTAAAGCGGATTATTTTCCGGCAGGTAACCTACTTTATTTCGGACCTCTATCGATTGTTCAAGTATATCATAACCACAAACTGAAGCTTCGCCTGAAGTGGGAGGGATGAAACAGCTGAGGATCTTCATGAGAGTGCTTTTTCCTGCCCCATTCGGGCCGAGAAGGCCTACAATTTCGCCCGGATGAATATTGATTGAAACTGAATCCAGAGCTTTTTGGGTACCGTAAACTTTAGTGATATTATTAACCGATATAGACATTATTTCGAATTTCGAATTTCAAATTACAAATGACGAATGTTTACGCTTTAACGCAATAACGCAGAACGCAGAACGCAGAACGCAGAACGCAGAACGCAGAACGCAGAACGCAGAACGCAGAACGCAGAACGCAGAACGCAGAACGCAGAACGCAGAACGCTAA
>Ga0208495_1000014_pt1:0-162500 | contig 164344 bp, 160 predicted proteins | sample CryBogmetaGMA14M_FD_184551 | JGI IMG/M metagenome (GOLD analysis project Ga0208495, IMG submission 184551) | Freshwater microbial communities from Crystal Bog, Wisconsin, USA - MA14M (SPAdes) | ecosystem: Environmental > Aquatic > Freshwater > Lake | place: Crystal Bog, Wisconsin, USA...
ATATTATCTTACTGGGGCGCAAGATGAGTATCAACATCAGGATCTTTTCCGATTATATCTGACCCTTCTGCTATATCGGCAAGGGCATTGTCGACCAGCTCAAGAAGACGTATGACATTCAAGATACTTGGATCAGCTATGAGCTCCATCCAGAAACGCCTCTCAACGGCATTCTGTTATCCGAGAGATTCAAAGGTCATGATGTATCCAAGATGTATGACCCGCTACGTCAGCGCGGTAAAGAATTAGGCATTGTTTTCGGCAATCACACGCTCCTATCCAATTCACGTCTTGCCCTGGAAGCCGCTGAATATGCCCGTGACATGGGTAAGTATGAAAGTTTTCATGAAACCATATTCAGGTACTATTTCACAGAAGCCTATGACATTGGAAGCATTGACGTCATCAAGTCTGTCGCTGTAGAAATCGGACTGGATACCGATGATATGATGAAAGCAATTTCAGAAAAGCGTTACAGGTCCGTCTTAGATGAGGCACGGAAGGAAGGGGAAAAGATCAATCTGACTGGCGTGCCGACATTCATCATCAATGGGAAATACAAGATAGTCGGCGCTCAACCGGTGGAGGTATTTAAAGAAGTCTTCAATAAGTTGGGATGACAGAGCCTGTGGGTAATTGGCACTACCCTATTTGCCCAGTTATCGCACAAAAGATGAATGCGAGAACAATTGCCGGTAAAAATCAGATTGTCTGAACAATCGGTGATAATTATTTTCTGTGGATGATAAAAACGCAGGGGACTGCGCTTTTTACTATTAAAGGTGATAGCTATGGGGAAAGTACTTATTATAGAAAATAATGATGGTTTATATGATTTTTTCCATGAAACATTACTTCACTTGGGCCATGAAACACAAAGGATGATTGATTTATCTGATCAAACTCCTTTTGTATCAAAATATTTTGATTTGATCGTACTTGATCCCATATTAGATCCTAAAGATTTTAACATGTTACCATCCGGTGTTGGTATCCAAGAATTGTCGAAAAAATCAGAAGTCCTCCGTATTATAAAAGGACTTTCTTATGAAGAAAATACACCAAAAGTCATTATCGCCACAAAAATTGGTTTCAATGCCGAGGCAAAAAAGGCCATTGATTGTGGTGTTGTCGACTACATCTATATTCCTAAAAAATACGTACAGCGGTCAAGTGATGGGGTCTTATATGATCCATATCTTATCAAAAGTAGATTTGAAAGTGCCGTAAAATGGGCTTTCAGAGAAGCACCTTTAATGCAAAATTTTAAATGCGATAACATTATAGGGGATAGCCTTGAATTAAATGCATGTCTTCAAAAATCTTTTAATGCTGCAAAAAGTGACATCAATATTTTAATAACCGGTGAAAGTGGTACCGGTAAAGAACTTTTAGCAAACTTTATTGTTACAAATAGTAGTCGATCAGATAAAAAATTTATGACTCTAAATTGTGCGGCAATAACTGACAGTTTGGCTGATAGTGAGCTTTTTGGTATTGAAGCAAATATAGCAACAACAGTTAAAGCCCGGAAAGGAAAAATTGAATTGGCACATGAAGGAACCCTTTTTCTCGACGAAATCGGAGATATTCCTTTGTCAATGCAAGCTAAACTTCTCCGCGTGTTACAGGAAAAAAAATATTATTCTGTTGGTGGTGTTAAAGAAATTAAATCAAATTTTCGTCTCATATGTGCAACAAATCAAAATCTTGAAAGCATGATTGCAGAAAAAAAATTCCGGGCTGATTTGCTCTATCGAATAAATGCAGTAACTATCAATTTGCCCCCCTTAAGATCTCGCACAAAAGATATTGAAGATTTGGTTACCCATTTTTTAAGACGTGAAGGTTATAAGGAAAAGCTTAATCCCATTTTTTTGGAGGCGTTAAAAGCTTATGATTGGCCTGGAAATATAAGAGAACTTGAAAATGTCATTCGTAGTGTTTTATCAATAAATCAGAATGATAAGGAGTTGAATATTTATCATCTTCCAGGACCAATTCGCATAGCTTATGCGACTGATGATATTGGGGGATTATGGTGGCTAGATATAAAAGCACTTATAAATAAAAAGAGAGAAATGTCTGCTAAAAATGAAATCAATAAGAGTACTATAGTAAATAATGACCCCACCAACAACCAAGAAAAAGGCCAAGAACAATTGCGACCCGTGTCACATAAAGAAGACTCCGTTTTGAGGAACATGCTTCAGCATGATATGCCATCATGGAAAGACTATTCTTCAAAATCTGAAAAGATCTATTTGGAAACGCTTATGGTAAGAGTGGGCTACAATATCGAGAAGGCATCAGCTATTTATGGCGTATCACCTTCTCAGCTTTATAAAATATTAAAAAAAGCTAACCTATCAACAAAGCCCCTATCCTTAGAATAAGACATTCTGCACTACCCACGATTTACTAATTAATAATATTTTACCGTAAACAAATAAATATTTATCCTAATCCGCTAAAGCATCCCTGCCCTTTAAGCAGTCGATCATCCTCTGAAGTTGCCATATCAGGATAACCAGATGTATTTATTGGATATAATGATATGGCACGCAATCTGCAAACTTTTTATAGATAAAGGAAGGAGGAACAGGGCTTCAACCTGTAACCGAGAATCATATGAGCGGCAGAGTGCATCCCAGGGTTAATATGAGTTCACAGACAGTTCATTCGGAAGTGGAACTTCCGATATGACCACGCGCTCTTTGACAATTTATCCATCACCACAAGATTCCAAGACCCACATTTTTTCAGGGTGGGAGAGAGTATTCTAGGGAACCGCTTGGTGAATGATGATGGCGGTGGGTAACAGCCAGCCGTTAATGGTTGTAAATGCCAGAGAATATAAACCCAACATTTTGGGGATGGAACATGGTTCCCGTATGACAAACGGGTAGGAAGGAAAACCGGAAACCAAAATTGCTAAACAGAACATCAGTGTTAGCTGGTACAAATTAAACAGCGATTTAAACAACCCCTGATTAAAAAGGAGGGAAAAATATGAAGAGGAATCACAATTGGATCAAGGATTATGAAAGCCGAACAGGCTGACATTTTATTAACAGTCTCAGATTTGTCAGAATATCTGAGTATAAAACCGACTACATTGTACGGAAAAGTCGAAGCGGGCGAAATTCCGAGTTATAAAATTGGGCGCCTTGTTAGGTTCAGGCAGAAAGAGATTGATAATTGGCTTGAGCTACAGAGGCGTGGCAGTGTGGTTGGAAAAAGAAATATCCGCAAGTTCGTTGCAAAAGGAAAGAGTAGACCAGAACATATTGATAAACTAATTGAACGAGCAATTGACGATGTTGTCCATGAGGGGTATAATCAATCTCACGGGAAACCAGACCATGTCAAAGGCCTCGGAAAGGAGGTTGCACATGGGCCTTTATAAGAGAGGCGCGGTCTGGTGGATGAGATTCATGTTTGATGGTCAGCAGATTAGACGTTCGACGGAGACAGACGATCAGAAGCTGGCCAAGAGGATCTTTGACAAGTTGAAGGGTGAGATTGCGGAAGGGAAATGGTTCAAGAGGCTGCCTGGTGAGGATTTCACTTTCAAGGATTTGATCGAGAAATATCTGAAAGAATACTCCGCGACAAACAAAGCCGCCTCATCCCATAAGAGGGACCAAAGCCTGACGGATCATCTACTTGAGGTATTCAGGGATTATTACTTGCCAGACATAACGACGGCCATGATTGCCGACTACAAGGTCAAGAGGAGGGATGAGAAGGCATCTCCCCGCACGATCAATTATGAACTGACCCTGATGAGCCATGCTTTCAACATTGCCATTCGGGAATGGGAATGGATAAAGGATAATCCGGTCAGGAATGTCAGGAAGGAGAGGATCAACAATCATATTGAGCGTTGGTTGACCCAGGATGAGGAAGAACGACTTTTAAAGGTGTCGCCGAGGTGGCTGCAAAAAATTATCGTTTTTGCGATCAACACTGGCCTGCGTCAAAGCGAGATTCTTGACCTGAAATGGTCGCAGGTTGACATGGCCAGGAGGACCATCACCATTCTTGAACAGAAAAACAGGTGCATCGATACCCTGCCGGTCGATGAGACGGCGATGGATGTGCTGAGGGAAAGACAGCGTGACGGTTTACCAGAATGCAATCTTGTCTTTCCAGGTCAAAATGGAACTCGAATTCTGAACAGGAACCTGTTCAGGGCATTCAATGTTGCGACAGGCAGGGCTGAGATCGACCGTTTCCGCTTTCATGATCTTCGCCACACCTTTGCGACACGGCTCGTGCAAAATGGGGTCGGGATTTACGAGGTTCAAAAGCTGGGGCGTTGGAAGAATTCTTCGATGGTGATGCGTTATGCCCACCACAATTCTGACAGCCTCAGGCCCGCAATCGAGATGATGGACGGACGGCTTTTGCCGGTTAGCACAAATTTAGCACATTCACAAAAAAACAGGGGTCAAAAGCCTCTTTTACGACTCGTAACCCCTTGATTTAACTGGTGGGCCAGGGCAGAATTGAACTGCCGACACTCGGATTTTCAGTCCGATGCTCTACCGACTGAGCTACCGGCCCGCCGCATATTCATTTTGTCCAGACGATATCGAAAATGGGAGCTTGTCTCTATAAAATATCCTATGGGTTGTCAAGGCATTTTTTAACCAATTGCATATTGCACTTTGCCGTTGCGTCGATCCTCGCGGATGACAACGGTGCCTGCAATTTTGTCGTGCCAAGCCTGTTTTTTTCGGTCAAAGATAATCCATATAAAACCCAGACAGATCCCGGCTGCAGAAATGATATAGCCGACCCACCGGAGGAAGGCCACTCCGAAAGTCATCGGATCACCCGTCGTCTGAACAACGTGAAGACCCAGCAGGATCTTTCCGGGAGTCTGGCCGGTTGCACCATGAAACCAGGTAAAGTAAATCATGTTGACGAAGACGGTCACAGCATAATAGAAAACAAGGAAACGGCCATCCAGAATGCTAGCGAAAAGGCCCCTGCCGCGCCCATGAGGATAGGCAGGAAAACTCAGGCCAATGGCCAGCATTCCGGATAAAAGCAAGATGATGCAGATGACATGCAGGATGATCTTGTCAATCCCGTACGCCACGGCCCGCCGCCAGAATCCGCCCAACCGGTTTTCAATCATCAATCAGTTCCCGATCCTCCGGATCGCCAAGGTTTCCCTTTTCATACTGAATAATGGAAAGGATCGTCAGGGCTGCCGTCTCAACCCTCAGGATATGCCTGCCCAGACTGACAGATTGAAACCCGGCTTCACCGGCCTGGCAGATCTCCTCTTTCGAAAAACCGCCTTCCGGTCCTACAACAATGAACAAATCCTTGGCAGCGTTCCCCGGTTTTTCCCGTAAGGTTTTCCGGATTCCAACTTTCATCTCTTCTTCCCAGAAAATGATCTTGAAAGCATTCGGATGCGGAGATTGAAGCATCTCTTTAAAATCAAGACATCCGCTGATTTCCGGCACATCAGCCCTTCCGCACTGCCTGGCCGCTTCCATCGCAATTTTCTGCCACCTCAATACCTTCTGAATTCGCTTATCTGCGGAAAGCCGGGGAACCGATCTGACCGATTGGAAAGGAATGATCCTGTCTGCACCAAGCTCCGTAGCCTTCTGAACGATGAAATCCATTTTGCCTGATTTCGGCAGGGCCTGGGAGATGGTGATCCGGACGGTTTTTCTTTGAATAAAATCTTTTTTTAGAATCTCAAGGGTCAACCGGTCGCCCACGACCTCGCGGATCAGAGCCTGGTATTCACAGCCGCTGCCATCGAAAACCACCAGGTGATCATTTTTCTTGAGACGCAAGACGGATTTCACGTACCGGCGATCTTCATCCCGAAGGTTGCAGATGGCACCGACCTCCAGCGGATGAGGGAGGTAAATTCTCGGGATGGTCAATGCTCACTTCCCCCCTTTTTTCAGCACATAGCAGACCCATTCCTTTTCCGTGATGACATGATGAAAGGTCAGCGGGGCAACCATAAAATGGGATTCAATATCTTCCCGGTTTTGTTCAATGATGCCCGAAATGACGAGATATCCCTCATGACCGATCAGGGATATCAGGTGGGATTTGAGCTTGATGAGTATTTTCGCCGTCAGGTTCGCAACGATCAGATCGAAAGGTTCATGAACGGTCAAAACATCACGATTGATCACTTCCACCCGGTCTTCCACATCATTAATCGCTACATTCTCACGTGCAATCTCAGCCGCTTTCTTGTCACTGTCCACACAGACAACCTTATGTGCCCCAAGTTTTGCACAGGAAATACCGAGAATACCTGTCCCCGTCCCGACATCCAGAACCCGCCATTTGCGAATGGCTCTTTCTGTCAGAAGAACATCTTCAATCGCCTGCAGACACATCCTGGTCGAAGCGTGCTGCCCGGTTCCGAAAGCCATACCCGGGTCAATATCGATGACAATATCACGACCAACGGGAGTATAACGTTCCCAGGTCGGTTTAATCACGATGTTTCGGCTGACCCGCAGCGGTTTAAAATATTTTTTCCAGGCCTCTCCCCAATCCGGGTTGTCGATGGTTTCAGTGGTAAAGGATGGCTTTTCAAGATCGGGGAATATCTGGGAAAGGCTTTCGATATAGGCACTCAGGGCATTCATGCGGTGATCCAGACGGATATCCCGGGGAAAATAAACATTCAGAATCTCAGTCGCAGTGGGTTCCTGAATGCCGTTAAGAGATTGCGGTTCCAGAAACTCCTGAAACACACCCTGCGCTCCCAGTTCTGTCACAAAATTGGACAAGGCATCGATCAATTCAGAAGGAGCCGTCAATTCGACTTTTAACCATTTATCCTTCTTATCCGGATCCGTTCCCTTCCCATCACTTTTCGGCATGGTCCGCCTCCTTAACGTTCCGAGATCCATTGTTTTCGTTTTTCATCCTGATGGGTCTTTATATCCTCTTTTTGATGATAATTCAAGCAGCTTGAATTTTAAAAGGCTTCATGATACCGTCGTTTCCGGGGTCATCAACAGGGTCCAGGCATCCAAAAAATGATCTGTAAAATCCGCAAAGTGAACGTGAATAGTCGATGAAATATTACCCGGTCAATCTGGATATGACAAACAAACGATGCGTCGTAGTCGGCGGAGGTGACGTTGCCGAAAGGAAGGTAGAGCGTCTGCTCGATTGCGGCGCTCAGGTCACCGTTGTCAGCAAATCACTCACACCGGTATTGAAGGCGAGAAAAAAAACAGGGCAAATGGATCATATCGACAGAGATTATGAGGATCAGGCGCTCGACGGTGCATTCATGGTCATCGGGGCTACAGACCGAAAGGATGTGAATGAACGGATTTCAAAAGATGCAGTGGCCCGGGGTCTTTTGGTCAATATTGTGGATGATCCCGACCGATGCAATTTCATCCTTCCGTCGCTGGTTCAACAGGGCGATCTGTCGATCGCCATTTCCACCGGGGGGAAAAGTCCGGCCCTGGCCAAAAAATTAAGAAAAGAACTGGAGAAACAGTATGGCCCTGAATACCAAACCCTGCTTGTGATCATGGGAATCCTCAGAAAAAGGATCCTTACCGGAGATCAGCGGGCAGCGGATAACAAAGCGGTCTTTGAAGATCTTGTCCATTCGGATATTCTCCAGGCCATCCGGGAAAAGGACAGGGGTCGGGTCAACACCATTATCCATGATCTGACCGGGATCAGCATGGATGTGAGGATTTGATGGGGCTCCTGTTTTTTAAATTGGCACTGGCCGCCTATCTGATCAGTACGCTGGGATACGTCGTATCCCTCCTCATCAGACGGGTCCTGGTCGCCAAAGTGTCCACGGGAATCCTTCTTGTCGCTTTTCTCCTGCATACGATTTCCTTGATCTCGCGATTCATTGCATCCGGTTCTCTTCCCATCATGGGAATTCATGACACCCTTTCCCTGTTCGCATGGATATTATGCGGCATTTATCTGATTCTGCAGTTAAAGACAAAAACCAGGGTCCTGGGCGCCTTCATCTCTCCCGTTGCTTTTTTGCTCATGATTGTGGCCTCGGTCGGCTTGGAAGGATCGGTTTCCTTACCGGATATCCTGAAAGGGGGACTGGTCACGGCGCATATTACCCTCTCGGTTGCCGGTGAGGCTCTCTTTGCACTGGCTTCCTGTGCCGGAGCCATGTATCTGATCCAGGACCGGCTGATTAAATACAAAACCATCGGCAGCTTCAGCAGGCTCCTCCCCTCTCTGAAAGATCTGGATAAAATTAATCACATCTGTCTTCTCTGGGGATTTCCTCTCCTCACCCTGGGTGTTCTGGCGGGCTCCATCTGGGCACGGACGGTTTGGGGAAGTCACTGGCAGTGGGATCCCAAACAGATATGGACGCTGACCGCCTGGCTTTTATATGCCCTTCTGCTTCATCAGCGGCTTGCCATCGGCTGGAAGGGGCACCGGGTCGCTCTATTTTCCCTCCTGGCTTTTATCCTTCTCCTGATCGGTTTCATTGTGGAGAAGCTGTTCTTTACGACGGTCCATAACTTTTTGTAAACCCATGAATCTGATCCTTCTCGGCATGAACCATAAAACGGCCCCCCTGGATATCCGGGAAAGACTTTCCATATCCTGCGAAGAGGGCATCCGTTCTCTAAGGGAACTCATGCACATTCCGGGCATAGAAGGCATGATCTATCTTTCGACCTGCAACCGGGTTGAAGTTCTTGCTCAAACCACAGATACGCAGGAAGCGGCAGAGCAATTGAAAAGCTTTATCTTTGGGCATGGAAATCTATCCCGGGAAGAAATGAACCGGTGCCTTTATATGTACCGGGATGACGAGGCGGTCCGCCATCTCTTCCGGGTCACGTCAAGCCTGGATTCACTGGTCATGGGCGAACCCCAGATTCTGGGCCAGGTCAAGGATGCCTATCGTCAAGCGGTTGAAAACCAGACCACGGGCATCATCTTAAATAAAATTCTTCATCATGCTTTCCGCGTCGCCAAACGGGTCAGAACGGAAACCGGGATAGCTGCCAATGCCGTATCGGTCAGTTTTGCGGCTGTCGAACTGGCTAAAAAAATCTTCGGGGGACTGAAGGGAAAGACCGTTCTTCTCATCGGCGCCGGTGAGATGTCGGAGTTGGCCGCCCGTCATCTGATCAGTCAAGGGATTGACCAGATCCTGATCGCCAACCGAACTTATGCGCGGGCCATGCAGATGGCAGAGGAATTTCACGGGACAGCTGTGGCATTTGATCATCTTGAAGAAACTCTCCGGAACGTCGACATCGTCATCAGTTCAACAGGCGCCCCCGGATATGTGATCACCGCCGGGATGGTATCCACGGCCCTGCACAGACGGAAAAACCGCTTTCTTTTCCTGATCGACATCGCCGTCCCCCGGGATATCGATCCCGCCGCCGGAGATATTGACAATGTCTTTCTCTATAATATTGACAACCTTCAGGACATCGTGGATGGAAATATCAAAAACCGCGGGCAGGAAGCCGAAAAGGCGGAGGCCATCATTGAAGAAGAAGTCATGAAATATACCCGCTGGCACAATACGCTGGAGGTGGTTCCCACCATTGTTTCACTCAAGGGAAAAGCCGAAGGCATTGTCCGGGGAGAGCTTGAAAAATCTTTTTCCTGGATGCAGAACATGACCTCAGAGGAGCGAAAAAATATCGAAATTCTTGTCGGATCCATTATGAACAAGATCCTCCATGATCCCATCATCAGCCTCAAGGAAGAAAGCCAGGATTATGGCGTGATGGCTTATGTAGCTGCGTTGAGGAGACTGTTCAAGCTCGAAGAGTAAGGGAGGATGACCTATCAAAGCACCTTTAAAAATCGGCACGCGGGGAAGCGCTCTGGCGCTTACGCAAACCCGCTGGGTGGCGGACAGACTGAAGAAACAGCATCCGGAAATGAAGGTGGAAATCGTTGTCATTAAAACCAAGGGCGACATCATGCAGGATGTTTCCCTCGTCAAAATTGGAGGCAAGGGTGTTTTTGTCAAGGAGATCGAAGAGGCGCTGCTGCGCGGTGAGATTGATATCGCCATTCACAGCATGAAAGACGTTCCTGCCGACCTCCCGGAAAAACTTAAAATCGGGATCATTCCCGAACGGGAAGACCCAAGGGATGTGCTCATTGCCAGAGATCGGATGAAAATAGAAACCCTGCCGCGGGGGGCACGCATCGGCACCGGTTCCTTGCGGCGTGGTATTCAAATCCGGAATCTATTGCCGGACGTTGAAATCTTCCCTCTCCGGGGCAACCTGGATACCCGGATCAGAAAGATCGAATCGGAAGACCTTGATGGTGTCATTGTTGCCGCGGCCGGTATCCGGCGGATGGGCTGGGTTCACCGGGTGTCTCAGTTTATCCCGGTAGAGATCATGCTGCCTGCAGTGAGTCAGGGGGCTCTGGGCATCGAAATGCGAAGGGGAGAGGATCCGATAGAGGAGGCCCTTTCCTTTTTGAACCATCCGAACACATGGATCGAGGTGGGGGCTGAACGGGCTTTTTTAAAACGCCTCGGTGGCGGTTGTCAGCTGCCCATTGCCGCGTATGGAAAGATTCGGGGTACCGATCTGATCCTCCGTGGCCTGGTGGGAAGTCTGAACGGCCGCGTGATCATCACCGAAGAAGTCAAAGGAAAACCTTCGGATTTTTCAGCTCTGGGAATGATCCTTGCCGATCGGATTCTGGAACAAGGCGGACAATCCATCCTGGATGACGTCTGCAAATAAACGGGGGAAAAAGTGAATACCATCGGAAAAGTTTACATTATCGGCGCCGGTCCTGGCGATCCCGGGCTGATTACTCTCAAAGGAGTGAGGTGCCTGCAGGAGGCGGATGTACTGATCTACGATCATCTGGTGGGCGAAGATATCCTCAGCCATGCCAGGGAAACCGTCCGCCTGATCTATGCCGGGAAACAGGGGGGGGATCATACCCTGTCACAAGACGAGATTAACGAGAGGCTTGTTGAGGAGGCAAGACAGGGTAAAGTCGTGGCGAGACTCAAAGGCGGCGATCCCTTCATCTTTGGACGCGGCGGCGAAGAAGCGGAGGTGCTGGCTAAAGCAGGGATTCCCTTTGAGGTGATTCCCGGTGTCACGTCAGCCATCGCCGTTCCTACTTATGCCGGTATTCCCCTGACACACCGCGGGTTCACGTCAACAGTGACCTTTGTCACCGGCCACGAAGATCCGACCAAGGAAAAGAGTGATATAAACTGGGCAGCACTGGCCGGTATCGGAACGCTTGTTTTCCTCATGGGCGTCAAAAACCTGCCGAAAATCGTGTCCAGCCTGATCCATCATGGTAAAGAACCTGAGACACCAGCGGCGCTGATCCGCTGGGGAACGACGGCCGACCAGGAAACCTTAACCGGTACTTTAGAAAATATTATCCGGCTTTCTGAAGAAAAAGGGTTTGCACCACCTTCTATTTTTGTTGTCGGTCAGGTGGTGGGTCTGCGGAATCTGTTAAACTGGTTCGAAAAAAAACCCCTTTTCGGCAGGGGCATTGTCATCACACGCCCGGAGGCACAGGCTGGCGAAATGATCGATCTCCTCCGGCAGCAGGGGGCACGGGTCATTTCCTTCCCCACCATCAAAGTGGTTCCGCCGGAAAGCTGGCAGGCGCTGGATAAAACCCTGGAACACCTTGAGACTTATCGCTGGATTATCTTTACCAGTGCCAATGGTGTCCACTTTTTCTTTAAGCGTCTGAAAGAATCGGGCCGGGATATCCGGGATCTGAAGGGCATCCGTATCTGCACCATCGGACCGGCAACGGCATCCACGATCGCAAATCTGGGAATCCGGGTGGACCTGGTCCCCGATTCGTTTATTTCCGAGGGGATCGTCAGGGCCTTTGAAAAACAGGAGGTCAAAGGCCTGAAAATCCTGCTGCCGCGTGCAGAAACTGCCAGGGATATCCTTCCCGAAGGACTTTCTGCATTAGGGGCGACCGTCGATGTTGTCACCGTCTACCGCACGGTTTCGTCCGGTCGAAGCAGAACAGAACTGGAACCGCTGATGGCGGCAGGAAAAATCGATGTGATTACCTTTACAAGCCCTTCCACCGTGACTAACTTCATCGAGATCATGGGAAAAACTTTCTCGCTTCCTTCGCAGGTTAAAATTGCCTGCATCGGCCCCGTCACGGCTGCAGCGGTAAGAAAGGCGGGATGGCCGATTGATATCCTACAGGAACAATTTACCATCCCCGGTCTGGTGGAAGCCATGATGGAATACTTCAAAGGAAATTCACGGTGATCGGTATCTCAAAACTATACTGCGGGGCTGTGGAGCCCGGCGACGTTCTCCGTTACAACCGGGAATCCGGTCGTTTGCCTTCCCATCTCCTCCAGTTCTCAAGGGATAAAAAACCGGTCGTCGTCTGGAATATGACCCGGCGGTGCAACCTGAGATGTGTTCACTGCTATTCCAGCTCTCAGAATATCCGCTACGGCAACGAACTGACCCCTGCCGAGGCCAAGGCCATGATCCGGGATCTGGCCACCTTCGGTTCGCCGGTGATCCTCTTTTCAGGTGGGGAGCCGCTGATGCACAGGGGCCTCCCCGAACTGGCCCGATACGCCGTGAATCAGGGCATGCGGGCCGTCATCTCAACCAACGGAACCCTCATCACCAGGCAAAAGGCGGCCGTCTTCAAAGAAATCGGCCTGTCCTACGTGGGGGTCAGCCTTGACGGCATGAAGGTCACCCACGACTATTTCCGTGGCGTGGAGGGAGCCTTTGACACCGCGATGAAAGGCATCCGAACCTGCCGGGACTTGGGAATCAAGGTGGGGGTGCGCTTTACCATCAACCGGCACAATGTTGCAGACGTGCCGGCCATCTTTGATCTGCTGGAAAAAGAAAACATCCCCCGGTGCTGCTTTTACCATCTTGTTTATTCAGGACGGGGATCAAAGTTGATCGGGGAAGACCTTTCCCATGACCAAACGCGGGCGCTTCTGGATCTCATCATGGACCGGACAAAGGATCTTTTTTCGCGGGGTCTGGAAAAGGAAATCCTAACCGTGGATAACCATGCCGACGGGCCCTACCTCTACTTGCGACTGCAAAAAGAGAATCCCGGGCGGGCGGCAGATGTCCTGGAACTACTGAAAATGAACGAGGGCAACAGCTCCGGTAACGGGATCGCCTGTATCAGCTGGGATGGAGAGATCCACGCGGACCAGTTCTGGCGGGGGATCTCCTTCGGTAACGTCCGGACGCGTCCTTTCAGTGAAATCTGGACGGACACGGGCCATGAATTGATGGCGAAACTGAAAGATAAAAAACCTTATGTCACCGGCCGCTGTGCCAAATGCCGCTGGCTGGATATCTGTGCCGGAAATTTCCGCGCCCGGTCCGAGGCCGTTACCGGCGATATCTGGGCACCCGATCCGGCATGCTACCTGACAGAGGAGGAGATTAAAACGCTTTAAGCATTTTCTTTCAAAACGATGAATGGGAAATGGTTCGCGAGCAGCGAATCAAATGTTTTTCGCCACCCAGTGCTTACATTAAAGATGTATTTTTAATCTTTTTGATTCCTGTACATTCTGGATGCAAAAAAGATTTTTGAGCCGCGGCGAACCCATTTCCCGCGAATGATTCACAACGCATCATATCATGTAGACGGCTTCGTAAAAAGCGCCAGAGGCGAGGCGTGCGAGTCCTGAGGAGCGAGGTGTATTTTTGCATACGCCGCAGAGACGAAGGACGAAGCGCAACACTGCATATGGCCTTTTGACGAAGTCGTCAAAAAGGAGGAAGCCATGTACTACCCCGATTATCGGCCCCGGCGGCTGAGAAAGAACGAGAACTTCCGGAGGATGATCCGCGAGACCAAACTATCCGTTGACGATCTGGTTTATCCCCTCTTTGTTGTCCCTGGCAAGGACAAAAAAAAACCAATCCATTCCATGCCCGGCAATTTCCAGATGTCCATAGATCACATCCTCAAGGAAGTCCAGAAAACGAAGGACCTGGGAATTCCGGCCATCCTTCTTTTCGGGATTCCCGACAAAAAAGACGAACTGGCCTCCGGCGCCTTTACCCAGGACGGCATCATTCAGCAGGCCGTCCGCCGCATCAAGGACAAGGTTCCCGACATCCTGGTCATCACCGATGTCTGTCTCTGTGAATACACCAGCCACGGCCATTGCGGGATGATCGAAAAGGGCGACGTCGATAACGACACCACGCTGGAAGTCTTAGCGGAAACGGCCCTATCCCATGCCAAAGCCGGGGTGGACATGGTCGCCCCTTCCGCCATGATGGACGGTCAGATCGGAGCCATCCGTGAAGGCCTCGATGAGGCCGGCTACGACAACCTGCCGATCATGGCCTATGCAGCCAAATATGCCTCCTGTTTCTATGGTCCCTTCCGCGAGGCCGCGGAAAGTGTTCCGCAGTTCGGCGATCGGAAGGCCTATCAGATGGACCCGGCCAACAGCGATGAGTCGATCCGGGAAATCAACCTCGATGTGGAAGAAGGCGCCGATATCATTATGGTCAAACCGGCCCTGCCCTACCTCGATATCATCCGGCGCGCCCGGGAGGAATTCGATCTTCCCATCGCCGCCTATAATGTGAGCGGCGAATTCGCCATGATCAAGGCGGCGGCCCAGCTCGGCTGGCTGGACGGAGAGCGCGCTATGATGGAAGCCTTGACGTCCATCAAGCGTGCCGGAGCGGATATCATCATCACCTATTTCGCCCAGGATACGGCGAAACTTCTGAACCCATAAGCCCTATGAGTAGGATGAACCCATGAATTTACCCGGCAAATCCATTCTGCCTGATACCCTGCGCATGGTGGCCTGGGAGGTCACGCGCAGCTGCAATCTGGCCTGCGTTCACTGCCGGGCCTCCTCCCAGTGTGGCCCTTATACAGGCGAATTGACAACAGAACAGGGGAAAAAGCTACTGGATGACATCGCCGCCTTAAGCAATCCCGTCATCATTCTGACCGGCGGAGAACCGCTCCTGCGTCCCGATATTTACGATCTTGCCACCTATGGCGACCGCAGAGGTCTACGCATGGTCCTGGCAACAAACGCGACCTTGGTCACCGAAGCGATCGCCCGGAAAATGCTTGATGCCGGCATCCGGCGGGTCAGTGTCAGCATCGATGGTTCAGACGCCGGAAGTCACGACCGGTTCCGGGGCGTTCCAGGTGCTTTTAACCTCTCCATGGCTGGGATCGAAGCGATGAAAAAGGCCGGGATGGAATTTCAGATTAACACCACAGTCACAAAAGCCAACCTCAGACAGATTGAAGGCATCCTCAACCTGGCTCTCCAGCTGGGCGCGGCTGCCCATCATATCTTCCTGCTGGTCCCCACGGGTCGCGGAAAAGATCTTGCCGACCAGGAGATCACGCCTGCAGACTATGAAAAAACGCTGAACTGGTTTCATGAAAAAAGTCTGAACTGTCCTATCCAACTCAAGGCGACCTGCGCCCCGCACTATTACCGGATTCTACATCAGAGAAGAAAAGAAATCCCTTCACCTGCCAAAAGCCACGAACATCCTTTCCATACCATGACCAGGGGCTGCATGGGGGGCGGTTCTTTCTGCTTTATCTCTCATACGGGACAGGTTCAGCCCTGCGGTTACCTGGAGCTCGACTGTGGGCAGATCAAAGAGAAAAGCTTAGCGGACATCTGGAAAAATTCCGGTATTTTCAAAAATCTAAGGGATTTACAGCAACTCAAAGGGAAATGCGGCGATTGCGAATTCATCCGGGTCTGCGGCGGTTGCCGGGCCCGCGCCTATGAGATCACCGGAGATTATCTTGCGGAAGAACCCTTTTGCGTGTATGAGCCGAAACATGGATGACGACTTTATAAAAAATCCACCTGCTGCGTTGCGCTGCATCCTTCGTCATTGCGGCGTACAACACGGTACGCCTCACTCCTCAGAATTTGCGCGCCTTGCCTCTGGAACTTTTTTACAAAGCCGTCCCAGATTCAAGTTTTTCCAATTTATTCCGAGATTATCATGGATGACATCGATCATAAAATCCTGAACAGTATCCAGACGGCTTTCCCCCTTGATCCGGAGCCTTTCAAGGCCCTTGCCATACAATTGGGCATGACGGAAGAAGAAGCCTTCCAGCGTGTCCAAAAACTGCGGGAAGATGGGATCATCCGCCGGATCGGGGCGGTCTTCGACCCGAGAAAAATGGGATTCACCAGCACCCTTTGCGCTGCCAGGGTCCCGGAAGAAAAATTGAAAGCCTTTGTCGAAGTGATCAATGCCTATCCTGGCGTTACCCACAATTACCGGCGTAGTCAAAACTACAACATCTGGTTCACTTTTATTGCTCCCACAGAAAACCAATTGAACCGATCCCTTGATGAAATCAGAGAAAAGACCGGGATTACCGACATTCTCAGTCTGCGCGCCACCCGGACATTTAAAATCAATGCCCGTTTTGATTTTTGAAATGAGGATAAGCCATTGAGTGAAGAAACAAAAAAATCGTCGCTGTTTCTTATCGACGGCAGTAACTATCTCTACCGAGCCTTCTATGCAATCCGGGATCTGTCGAATTCCAAAGGCTTCCCGACCAACGCCATCTATGGCTTCACCACGATGCTGATGAAACTGTTACGAGAACAGAAGCCCGACTATATCGCCATTGCTTTCGATGTCAAGGGTCCCACGTTCCGCCATGAAGCATTCGCTCAGTACAAGGCCACACGAAAGGCCACTCCCGATACCCTCATTCCCCAGATTCCCTACATCAAGGATATCGTCCGGGGATTTTCCATCCCGGTACTTGAATGTCAGGGTATCGAGGCCGACGATATCATCGGGACCCTGGCCAGACGCTGTGCCGGAAGGAACATGAAAGTCGTGATCGTTTCCGGTGACAAGGACCTGATGCAGCTCGTTTCCGAGGATGTCATCATGATCGACACCATGAAGGATAAAATCTACGATGTCGAGGCCGTCAAGGAGCGTTTCGGCGTCGGGCCGGACAAAGTCGTGGAAATTCTCGGTCTGATGGGAGATACGTCAGACAACATCCCGGGCGTGCCGGGCATCGGGCCGAAAAGCGCCCATCGTCTGATTGAGGAATACGGCACCATCGAGGAAATTATTAAAAATGTCGAAAGGCTGAAGAATGCCAAAGCCAAACAGAGTATCCGTGAATTTGCTGATCAGGCCCGGATGAGCCGGGAACTGGCTGTTATCCGGACCGATGCGGACTTCGATTTCGATCTGGAAAGATGCCATTATACCGGTCCGGACCCTGAAGCCCTGAAAGTTCTGTTTCAGGAGTTCGAATTCTCTTCCCTGATCCAGGAATTGAAAATTAAAGAGGAGACGGTCAATGGGCAATATTCCCTGATCCTGAGAATAGACGAATGGGCGGCCTGGGTTGAAAAAATCAACACGATCGGTGAATTCGCATTGGAGATCATTACCCTAACCGACGATTCCTTCCGACCCAGTCTGGTCGGACTGGCTGTCTCTGCGGGTCGTGGCGAGGCGGCCTACATTCCGCTCGGACACGATTATGACGGCGTACCCCAGCAACTCCAAGAGGGGGTCCTTTTAAGAAGCCTGTCCCCGCTCCTGTCTGATGATAAGATCAAGAAACACGCTTATGACCTGAAAAAGGCATTCCTCACCTTAGCCAAAAGGGATATCGTGCTGAGGGGACTGGGCTGCGATACCATGATTGCGACTTATCTCCTCAATCCGTCACGGCATGGTTCCGATCTGCCAGATGTTGTCCGGGAATATCTTCAGCGTCAGATTATCACTGCAAAAGAGCTGGTCGGCAGCGGGGCAAAGTCCCTGCCCTTTAGCAAGGTCAAAATCGAAAGAATGATGGATTATGCCTGCCAGAGGGCCGATGCAGTGTTCAGCCTGACCTCCGATCTTTCCAAAAAGCTCCGCCAGGAAGGATTCAGCGACCTGTTTCATCAGGTCGAAATGCCCCTCGCGGAGGTTCTGGCCGTCATGGAAAAAAAAGGGGTTCTTCTGGATCTGAAACTTTTAAAGGACATGTCCCGGGAAATCCAGCAGTGGATGTCTCTCTCCGAGGCCAAGATTTATCATCTCGCCGGTGAAAAATTCAACGTCAACTCACCGAAACAGCTTCAGGCCATCCTCTTTGACAAGATGCAACTCCCCAAGGGTAAAAAGACCAAGGACGGTTATTCCACGGACGTTGAGGTTCTCTCCTATCTGGCCATGACCCATGAACTACCGGCAGAAATCTTAGCCTACCGTGGCATGGCCAAGCTCAAATCCACCTATATTGATGCTCTGCCCCTGATGGTCAATCCTGAAACAGGACGGGTCCACACCTCCTATAACCAGACGGTAACGGCCACAGGAAGGTTGTCCAGCAGTAATCCGAACCTGCAAAACATTCCCATCCGGACCCTGGAAGGAAAGCGTATTCGGCAAGCCTTTATTGCGCCGGAGGGCTGGGATATTGTTTCGGCCGACTACTCGCAGATTGAGCTCCGAGTGCTGGCCCATCTCTCTCAGGACCGGTCCCTCATCGAGGCTTTTGCCTCTGGTGAGGACATTCACAGCCGGACGGCTTCGGATATCTTTGGCGTCTTTCCAGCCATGGTCAATGCCGAGATGCGGCGACAGGCCAAGGTCATTAACTTCGGCGTCCTCTATGGGATGAGCGCCTTCGGTTTGGCTAAAGAGCTGAACGTCAACCAGAAGCTGGCCCAGGCCTACATCGACGGATACTTCGAGAAGTACAGGGATGTGAGACGCTACCTCGATGGTATCCTGGAAAATGCCCGTAGAGACGGGTATGTCACGACGCTTCTTCATCGCCGGCGCTATCTGCCGGAAATCAATCACAGGGTGGCGGCCGTCCGGCAGTTTGCCGAGCGGACAGCCATTAACGCTCCGATCCAGGGGACAGCCGCCGATCTCATCAAGGTGGCCATGGTCAATATTTCACGGCTCTTCACAAAACGTCACCTGCAGGCCGGCATGATCATGCAGGTCCATGACGAACTGGTCTTTGAAGTGCCGTCATCGGAAAGGGAAGAGGTCATGACCCTCGTCAAAAAAGAAATGGAAGAGGTCATCAAAATAAGTGTTCCCCTCAAGGTGGATATCAATGCGGGAAAAAACTGGGATGAGGCCCACGGATGAAAAAATCACAGCACTCTAAACGCCAGATCCTCCCGACACAACCGGCGAAAGACATGGCCCGGAGGACCAGTGATGATCGTCTCATCAGGAACATCCCCTTTCTGTCCTGCCTCAATGATGAGGAAATCGTCACATTCAGGAACATGATCATTGAAAGGCAATTTGCAAAGGATCAGGTTATCCTGCACGAAGAGGACACACCGAATTATCTCTATTTTATATACACCGGGAAGGTAAAGATTATTCAATTGAGCGTCGATGGAAAAGAAAGAATGATCGCTATCCATAAGCGGGGGGACTTTTTTGGCGAAATGGCCATCCTGGATGGGATGACCGAACCCGCAACCGTCGTGGCCCTCGAAAATACGAAAATCGGGCTCATTTCCAACGAGATGTTTCATCATTACCTGTTGAACAATAACAAAGTTCTCAAGGAAATCATCGCTATGCTCTGTACCCGCCTGAGAGATGCCTGGTCCATGGTTAAAGTCATGAGTTTTGCCGACGCAGAACACCGGGTGAAGGCCGTGTTAAAATATATGGGAGAGCGGTTTGGTGTTCCAGATTCCCGGGGAACGATTATCCAGGTCAAACTCACCCATAGCGATATCGCTAATTTTGCTTCCCTTTCAAGAGAAACAGCCACTCGCATGATCAATCGCCTCGTAAAGGCAGATGAAATCGAAGCACTCGATCATAAATATATTCTTCTCAAGCCCGCCTTTCGAAAGAATTTTGATCTTTTGTGATCTGCATCACAGCAAACTTCTTAATTCCACTTTAACATCCTCATCAAGCCTGTTTTAAAAAGTTGGCCATTTAGTTTCTTGCTCATAACGTTTTAGACCCCTGAGTGATTGGAAAGGAGGTTGGATTATGGAAGCCATATTATCCACACAAATAACGGTTTCTCTTCCTCAGATCATCCTCGCACTGAGTTTAAGTACCATCGTTCTGATTTTCGGTCATGCGAGACTTGCTCTGTTTATCAGTTACTATTTCGTCCTGTACTGGAGTCAGTTCTGGAAAATTTCCCTCTTCTCGGAATCCGCTGTCTGGAAACTCAGCAGTCCCGGATTTTTATTAACGGGCTTTTTCATCCTGATTGTTTTGCTCTCGATGTTCGGCCTCATCTTCCACAAAGAGTAAGCCTGACAGATGAGCCAAGCACCAGAAACAACAGAAGCGGATCCATGGACGTATCCGCCTCTGTTGCCGTTTTTTATCACTTTTTTTGCCTTCGCCTCATAACTGTTTTCAACAACAGAACTGGGCGCAAGAACGATCACCCGGATAACGACCTTCCCTTTCATTTCACCCCCTCTCTTTCAGATCATGGATAAATTCATTTCACATCAATATCTGTTCTGTGGATCCCCTCCTTTTTGGAAACGTTCTGGCGCGGCTATGGAATAACCAAACCGTCTGGGGTACCTTTGCGCTGTAGATACAAAATACTTTACAAACAATCAGAAGGCAGGTAGCCTGATTTTCATAAGTCGGCAGTGAAGAGATCCGTTCTGGAATAGAGCAAGGATGGCAAATCCTGCATCGAACAGCAATCAAGGGGAGGGCCATGAAAAAACTAATGAAATGTAAAGCCTGCGGATTTATCATGGAAGAAGAAAAAGTCGGCGATGTGTGCCCTGCTTGCGGTGTGCCGGGCAAGATGTTTGAACCCTATACAGATAAGATTTCAGAGCAGCGAAAAAAGATTCTCGACCGACATTTCCACCCCATCATGGTTCATGCACCTCAGGCTTTTGCTTTCTTCCTGCTCTTCTTTTCCATTGCCGTCTTATTCATCAACCAGCCCATAAGAACCGATTTACTGGTTGCGATCAGGATCATGGCCTTTTGTCTGCCCTTTACACTGGTCGGCGCTTTCTTTTCCGGCTTACTGGATGGAAAAACACGATTTCACAGAACTACGACCCCCATTCTGAAACGGAAAATCATCTTCTGCCTGGTATTCTTTGCTTTGTCTATCTTGTTGATGATCGTCAGCCAGGCTGGTCCAATCACGAGTATAAAAGCAGACATTTCGATCATGCTCCTGAGTAGCGGTTGTTTCGTTTGCAGTATATTCCTCGGCTTGCTCGGATCAAGTCTCCTGGAAGCAAAATTCCCAGGTTGATCAAGCATCCTTTGCCACCGTTTCAGCAATGGATTACAGATGAAATTCAATGTTTAGGCAGGGGTACATAGGGCATCTTTAGATATTGTTTGGCTTCTACCTGGGCGGCACCTTCGCCACCTTTCACCTGAAGAGCTCTGGAATAGTAATCCTCAGCCTGCTTCCTTTCTTTCCGGACGTCGTAAATCATGCCCAGACCCGTAAAGGCCGAAGCTCGAGTTCTCGCGTTATAAGCAGCGGTATCCTTGAGAGCTCTTTGGAAGTAATCTGCGGCTTTGGCATATTCCTTCTGATCGAAATAGATATGTCCCATCAACTGATCAAAACGGGGCCGGAGCTGATGAACAAATGGGGATTTACCAACCTGAAACCCTTTCTCAATCTCCCGGGTTGTGGCAAAAGCCTCATCGAATCGATCAAGATCGGAAAGAGTACCGGCCAGAGTGAACAAAAATCTATAATTGAGGGGAAATTTCTCCTTTAATCCCCGGATAATGGGCAAAGCCTGCTCAGGCTTTTTTTCAAAATACTCATAAACCGATGAGAGTTCAGCCTGTGCAAATTCTTTGAGAAGATCTCCTCTATGTGCCGCCAATTCCAATTCCTGAAGTCCCTTTTGGTGGTTTCCTGACGTAATCAGCAGGGAAGAAAAAAAACGGGATAGGGCGGGAAGGTGTGCTATATGGTAGTGGAGTAAGCCTGTGAGAAAATAAATGTCATAATGATTTGGATTTTCTTTCTTCACTTTTTCGCAATAATCCAAGATGTCCGAAGTCTCCTGCACAATAATAAAGTAATTTTTTTGCTCAATCGCCCAGCGAACTTTGACGATTTTCGCCAAGGCCATGGCAAAGTAAGCCTGGCCATCTTTAGAACTTTTCTCAATCCTTTTCTCTCCCCTGATAAGGGTTTCGCTTACGTAGCGCAGCATATCCGCTTGATGTTTCTCCCGGTCTTTCTGTTCAAAGCTCATCTCATAAGAGAATAATTCAACGAAAGCAAAGAAGGCATATCCGGTTGGGTTTTCCCTGTCCAGTTCTACCGCTTTTTGCATGGATTCTCTCGCAATCGGGATTTCCAAGTTAAGAGTCTTCTCAATTCCCACTCTGAGATAGGACTGGAATGGATCCGGTAGGGGTTGAGCGGCTTCAATCTCAGTTGAAAGGCAGGAGATCAGAAAAGGCAAACCAAGGGCAAGAAAAAGGGCTGTAAACCTGAATGGCTTCATAAATAAAATCATTTCTGACGAGACCCGAAGAACCTTTATCACAGGATGATGCAGCGTTCCACGAATTTCAGTATAGAGCTGACTCGGCAAAAGGAACGCTCTTATTCATTCATGTCTGATTGATGTTGTCATGACCTGCTACCCGTCCAGGTGCCGATTGCATTAGTAAATGATGATGTGCAGTGCTCAGCGGAGAACATTTCCGGAGATCACCATCCGCTGGGCTTCTGAAGTGCCTTCGTATATTTCGGCGATCTTGGCGTCACGCATCAACCTTTCTACCTTTACGCCTTTGATATAGCCATAACCACCGTGAATCTGGACCGCTTGGGTGGTGTGTTTCATGGCTGCTTCCGTTGCGAAAAGTTTGGCCATGGAGGCCTCCTTGCCAAAGGGCTGCTTCTGGTCCTTCAGCCAGGCGGCATGGTAAGCAAGAAAACGGGCGGCGGAAAGATCGGTTGCCATATCGGCGATCATCCAGGCAATGGCCTGTTGACGGGCGATGGGGTTTCCAAACTGGACTCTTTCCTTGGCGTACCGGATCGATTCATCCAGCGCCGCCTGGAGAATACCGATGGCCTGGGCGGCAATCCCAATCCGGCCATGATCGAATCCGGTCATGGCCATGACAAGGCCGGCTCCCTCCTGTCCAAGCATATTTTCCCTGGGTATGGGACATTCCTTAAAAACCACTTCCGATGTCTGGGAGGACCGGAGCCCCATTTTCTTGAAATGCACTCCCGGTTTCAACCCGGTGGTGTCTCTGGGGATGATGAAGGCACTCATGCCCTTTTTACCTGCAGATTTATCCGTCCAGCAAAAGACAATGTAAGTGTCTGCCAGCGGACCATTGGAGACGAAGGTTTTTGTCCCGTTCATGACATAACCGTTCCCATCGCGAACGGCCGTGGTAGAAACTGCCATGACATCGGTGCCAGCTCCTGGCTCGGTCAGTGCGAAGGCTCCCATGTGTTGTCCCCTGGCCAGGGGAACCAGGTATTTCTTCTTCTGCTCCTCGTTTCCGAAGAGGTTTAGCGACATGCCGATTATGCCGGCATGAAATGACAGGGTGAATCCCGTGGATGAGCAGGACCGGGAAATTTCTTCCACGGCAATGACGTGTGTCAAAAAATCCGAACCGGCACCTCCGTATTGCTGGGGGATGGGTATACCCATCCAGCCTCCCTCAGCAAGTTTCCGAAACAGCTCCGCAGGGTGGCGACTATTTTCATCAATCTCAGCAGCTATGGGGTCTACATACCTCACAGCAAATTCCCGCATGTTTTTACGGACGAGCTCCTGTTCCTCGGTCAATTTAAAATCCATACTATCTCCCCCATTTTAATGATTCAGGATTAACGATCTATTTCTATGGGATCCGTGAAACTGGGTTTGTTCACGAAATTTGCTCCCAGATCACGTAGCTTTGTTTCCAATCAGAATGGCATTTCCGCATCCATTTTCACCGTCCGTTCCTCTTCTTCGGCAGAGGTATTGTAAAATTAACTTATTCAATTTTCATCTTTTTGAAATAATTTTCCTTAGTCTCACGGCATCTCCATGGGGGTAACAGTAGGGATAATAGTTTGGAAGAAGTTGTGGTTTACCATACCCGTGTTTAATAAAAAATGATTCTGCCCCATCTTCGTTGTTAAGGGTTTCTGAAACAATAAATGCTACTCCGGATTTCATTAGAAATTCTTCCATGGCACCCAATAATAAACTTCCCGCACCTTTGGATCTGTGTTCCCAAATCACACCGATTAAATAAATACGTCCTTTATCGAGACCATTTCGCAATTTGTTCTTTAAGGCAATACCATACCCTACGGGATATTCATGATCCCAGAGAAGAAAAAAAGTGGCATTTGGCGAAGATAAAAGAGATCGTAATCGCGCGCGGGAGAAAATTTCAGGGCCCCTTGAAAATATGCGGTCCTCAAGCTCACATATTTGAGAAAGGTGTGACCTCGTGGCTTGAATTACGGAAAAGCTCTGATTTTTAGATCCCATATAACCAAAAGTACTTTCTGAAAGCGCAAATTTTAATTTTATCTCCGGTGTAAAGTAACCCGTTAACGGATTTTTCCTCTTGCGAGAGAGGCGAAGATGCCGCCAAAACAGAGAAGACTCAGGATGATTAAGGCGCTGTGCATGCTTCCCATGAACGAGGGATACTGATCCGGTGTGATGGGAACATCTCCGATGTGAAATGCAAAGATCAGCATGACGATTCCCATGCTTAGCATTTGCCCTGTAAGCCTCATGGTTGCCAGCGTTCCGGATGCAACACCGTAAAACCGGTTTTCTACGGAACTCATGATGGCATTCGTGTTCGGTGAGGAGAAGAGAGCGAAGCCGAACCCCAAGATAAAAAGAACGGCGACAATGAAGGGAATGGATGCCCGATTGTTCAGGAGGAGCAAGAGTCCCAGGCCGATGGCGGTGAGACTCATCCCGATAGATGCGACAATCCGCGGCTCAATGCGGTCGGAAAGTCTCCCGGCAAAGGGTGAGAATAAGGCCTGTACGACCGGCTGTGCAACGAGGATCACACCGGAATGAAGCGGGCTGAACCCTTTGATATATTGCAGGTAGAGGCTAAGCAGAAAGGACACGGCGAAAGTGGCGCTATAATTGATCAGAGCCGCCAGATTGGAGAAGATGAAAACCGGATTATGGCGAAACCAGGTGATATCAAGAAGAGGATTCTGGACCTTCCTTTCTCGGAGAATGAAGGTTATCATCAGTGCAAGGCCAATCAGGATAAGCCAGACCCCAAGTGTTTGCGTCAAGGAAGAAAACCCATACATGATTGCCGCAATTGCAGCCATGTAAAGGAAGGCACCGCTATAATCGAAATGTTCATCTCTCGCTTCCCTCGCGTCAGCCCACTCCCACCTGATTTTCCACAGAACGAGGATAAAGATCGTTGTACCCAGGGGAACGTTGATCAGGAATATACTCCGCCAGCCAAAATGCTCGGTCAGGAATCCACCTAAAAAGGGTCCGGCGGAAAGGCCCAAATAAACCGAGGCGACATTGATTCCGAGGGCACGGCCCCTCTCCCCGACCTGAAACACAGAAGTCAGGATGGCGATGGACGTTCCGAAAATCATGGCACCGCCCACGCCCTGTAGCAACCTGAAAGCAATGAGAGAATAAGAGGAGACGGCCACAGCGCAGAGAAAGGAAGACAGGGTGTAGATGACTAATCCGAAAGAGAATATCCGCTTTCTTCCCCAGATGTCGGCGATCCTGCCCATGGGGACAAGGACCGTGGCGGCCGCAAGTAGAAAGGAGTACGCGACCCAGCCCAAAAGAATTGCGCTCATGGAAAATTCATAGCCAATGGAAGGGAGGGCGATGTTGACCGAAGATCCCATGAAGGGTGTTAGAAAAGAGGCTGCCGTCGTTACAAGCAGGGTGATCTTCTTATTCGCATCGTGGACCTTTCCCATCATGGGGCCATCATTCATCCATCGTACCCGCGGCAAAATTCGTCATTTCGCTCCTTAATGATCTTTGCCAATCTTTTCAGAAAGCCAATTTATAGCGGGGCATTACGCAATACCCCCGAACCTTAAGTCTAAGCAGCAGATTGTATATTATGCATAATTAACCATGGAACCATTGTCCATTACCAGTTGAAATATTGAATGGATATAAAAAATTGGAAAATCAAGATGACAGGAAGGAGCAAATGCTGTCTCTACTTACTAGTCAGCAACTTTGGGATCAGAATTACGGGGAGGATCGCCATTTAAAATCAGCCCCCTCACAGTTGAAAACCTTTTTCCCGAAATAATCTCAGGCAGGTATCTGCGACAGCATTGTCGTAAAGGGTTCCTTTATTCTTCTCGATTTCCTCAAGGGCCTTGTCAATGCCCAAGGCCGGACGATAGGGACGATGGGAGGCCATGGATTCCACCACATCAGCCACAGCCATAATGCGGGCCTCCATGAGAATGTCATCCCCTTTCAGATTTCTTGGATATCCTGAACCATCCATCCTCTCATGGTGCTGGTAAACAATCTCCGCCAGGGGCCAGGGCGATTCAACATCTTTCAGCATCTCATATCCGCTTTGAGAATGTTCTTTAATCAGGGAAAATTCAATGTTCGTCAGTTTTGTAGGCTTGGACAATATCTCCGCGGGTATGGATAGTTTCCCGATGTCATGGATAGAACCTGCCATCCGGATGCCATCAATTCTTTCCTTGGTGAATCCCATCTCGGTGGCGATGGCACGGGCAAGGCCTGCGGACCGGATCTGGTGACCGGACGTATAGGGATCTCTTATCTCCACGGCAGACACCAGGACCTGAATGGTGGCGCCAAACGCTTTCCTGAGACTGACAAGGGCATCCCGCAGTTCCTCCCCCGCCTGCTTGCGGTCGGTGATGTCCAGAGCCGTGAAGGTTACCCCTTTTGCAAGATTATCAGGATCAAGCCGTGTCGAACTCAGGATAATATCAATGACCGTACCGTCTTTTCTCTTCCAGCGCGTTTCCACGGTCCCCGTACCTTTTTCACTAATTTGACGATACTTTTCCTGTCCTACATAATCATAGTCTTCCTGAGTGGGATAGAGCATCCGGGCACTCTTGCCCAGGAGTTCCTTGCGGTTATACCCCGTCATATGACACAGCATCTCGTTGGCTTCCTGGAATACCCTGTTGATGACCATACCGATCCCGACCGGGGCGGCACGGAAGATACTCGATAGTTTGATTTCCTGCTCTCGCAGCGACTCCTCCGCCTGCTTGCGGTCGGTGATGTCTCGGGCTACGGCCTGGAAGCCCACAACATGATCACCCTCAAAGATCAACTGCGTATTTTGCCCAAACCAGAGCTTATGGCCCTCTTTCGTGAGCAGGGGATATTCCAAATATGTATTTTGAATCCCTTTTACGAACTGACGACCGAAGAATTTCATGGCCTCGTCACGCATGTCCGGATGGATCAATGTCGGATAATGCTTCCCCATCATCTCCTCTTTTTCGTATCCCGTAATACGGATTCCCGCCGGATTTACAAAGGTGAAGTTTCCGCTGTTGTCCGTCCTGAAGACGATATCACTCGCATTTTCCACCAATGTCCGATACCGTTCCTTGTCCTCTCGCAGCACCTCCTTCGCCCGCTTGCGCTCGGTGATGTCTTGCATGAGTGCCAGGACGTGCACCAAGCCATCATTGGATTCAACAACCGAGGTCGAGATATTCAAACCACGCTTGCCCCCATCGGCGCGGGTAATCTCCCATTCCTCGGCACGAATATCCTCACCTTGCCGCATTCTCTTCATGTGCTCAATTGCCTTGGCTTGCAACTTAGGGTCGGGGTATACAGTTTGATGCCAACCCAGGCGGTTGATTTCCTCCACGGTGTAACCCGTGATTTCGCTCATGCGGTTATTCCAGATGGAAAACTTGATGAATGGGTACTCCGTGGTTTCATGACAGACGCAGAGACCTTCGGCAATGTTATCTATGATGGCATTACTAAACGAGTATTCTTGACGCAGCGCTTCCACTGTCCGCTTGCGCTCGGTGATGTCTCTGAAAATGCCCTGGAGAACTTTTGTTCTACCCCGTTTAATAAGGCTCCCCGTAATATCGACAGGGATGATCTTTCCATCTTTTCTTAATACGGATACATCATTGACAGAGCCTGACCCTTTGGTGATGATTTCGTTGAAAACGTCCTTAATCTTTCCAAAGACCTCTGCCGGATGTATCCGGGAAATATGGATGCCCGATACCTCTTCCCTTGAGTAACCGAGAAGCTCCTCCGCTTTCTTGTTGGCCTCCTGCAGGTTTCCTTCCACATCCGCAATAAATATGGCGTCACTGGCATTATCCAATAAGCTGCGATATTTCTCTTCGCTCTTAATCAGTTCTTCTTCCGCCCGCTTGCGTTCTGATTCCGTTCTTTCCAGATTTGCGATTTTCTGTTTTAAAGAAGCCAGTTCCTGTATCAAAACCTGCCTTGTCTTGGATTGATCTTTCATAGGGTTGCACCCTAGTGTGTTGAGATGATCTGTGGGGTTGAAAAGTTAACCAGTGCCTGCCATGGCCGCTTAATGGTTCTTAATCATAGTCATATGAATTTATCTGTTTGATAATATACACTTACGTTTTTATTATGTCAAGTGGAATAGCCGCGATTATGAATATTACCATCTCAAATATTGAACTCTGAGGCACGAAGGGAAATTATTGAGTTCAGGAAGCAACTGATATCATTATTCTGATCCAAAATTACGTCAAAAAACTAACTTAACATAAGGACGGTTTTGGGGAAGCCAGGTCATCATGATAGAGTGAATCAAAGTTCTTCGACACAAACATTGGCAGCAGGCGGCGTCCTCAAGTATTGAATCCCGATCCAGACCAGCACCACCGCGAAAATTGCCCGCAGAATCCCCTCGGGCAGCACATTGGCCAATGATCCGCCCACCCAGGTACCTGCAAGAATCCCGGGGATGAGGCCCTTGAGCAGATAGCCCTCTGTATTCCCCAGTCGCCAGTGCGTATAGGCCCCAACCATCCCGCCGGGAATAATGGCCAACAGGGCACTTCCCTGAGCCATGTGCTGATTGTATCCTCCGATAAGCACCATGACGACGATCATGAGCGCCCCTCCACCCACCCCCATCAGTCCTGCCAGGAAACCCGTCAGAAACCCCGTCAGTATGAGCAAGGCTACTTTTGCCCAGCCGCTGAGGGGCACAACCGGGTAAGGCAGGTATAACTTAAGCACCATCAGCACAGAGACGAACATGAGAAAGGTACCGAAGGCGCGTCGCAGCTTCCACTCCGGGAGGGCATGGCAATAGCGAGCTCCCATTCGGGCAGTGATCATAGCAGGGATCGCAAGGAGTACAGCGGCCATGATGTCTACGTTGTGGTTCATCCCATAGATCAAGGCCCCCAGGGCACCCGTGAAAACGAGGGCCACAAGGCTTGTACCATGGGCTTTGTGCTGACCGATCCTAAGAAAGCCCACCATCAGGGGGATCATCACCGCACCCCCAGCCAAGCCGACGAGTCCCCCGAATATCCCTGCTGCCAGACCAATAAAAAGACTCATGGGTTTGCGTGAATCCTCTCGTGAAGATTACTGATTGAAAAAAAGAGCCGTCCCGCCGGAAAATGAGACGGCTCAGTGAACCTGTCTATGGATGGTAAGTCGTCGGTCTATTTTACTACGTCTTTCAGGCCCTTCCCCGCTTTAAATACCGGAACCTTCTTTGCGGCGATCTTGATGGCTGCACCCGTCTGGGGGTTTCTGCCCTTGCGGGCTTTTCTCTTGCGCACCCCAAAGGTACCAAATCCCACAAGCGTTACCGCATCCCCTTTCTTGAGTGCTTTCTGGATTGCTGCAAATGTTGCGCCTACGGCCAGCCCCGCTTCCTTCTTGCTGCATGTAACCTTTGCCACTTCGTCGATCAATTGCGCTTTGTTCATCCGATCCCCTCCTTTTTTTATTTTAACCACATGGATGATTCACTGTACATTCTTGTTTGCCAGAAATCAATCCGAATCACACATAAAGAAATTCGGGGATCTTGAACTCAGACCACTTTATAAGGAAGGAATCAATCAATGGAGGTTATATTGTCTGTTCCTTCTGGCGCAATCTGAGGATTATTTCTCGAATGTATATTTCTGAGGGGGGTTCGATTAAATTCCATAATATGCCCGAGAAGTTTTTATAAAAACTATCCGCATAGGAAAACTCAACCTGGCTGAGATCCAGGTTTCTCTTACAAAGATCAAACTCCTTTTCCTCTTTTAAAACTTCCCAAAAAGTTCTTCCTCCCGTATGTAAGGAAGAAACCGTTAGACCTGTAAAAAAAGAGATATGCGGCAAGGCAGAAATGATCACTCCGCCGCTTAATTTTGCAATATCTTTGATGTTTTGATCAGCTTTTTTAGCTGCTGTTTTTTCTAGAGCCTCTTCCAGAGTAAATTCAATCTCAATTTCCTGGTTGTCATCTTTAATGTATTTACGGTAATCCGTTGTAATTTCTTGCAGAATCGGTAGAGCCTTTTGGATTGCTTCTACTAGAGCAGCAACATAATAATGACGTGGCAAGGCAAATTCGCCTCGGTCACGCTGTACTTTAGCAGTCCGGAAGAAGTTAGGCTGGTCTCCTTCCAAACGAAGCTTGATATGATAAAATACCCAACTGTGCAAGACGACGGTGTCATCCTCATACATCTCGAAATCGGCCAGTAGCTCAATACCTTTGCAGTACTTGAAGTTCGTTTCCAGATTACAAAGAGGTACTCCGGGTTGGACGGGAAGGTAAAGCTGCGGATAGGCGTTTTGAAAAAGTTTTACCAACCCCAAAACGTCAAAGTCCTTCAACTCTGGATTCTGAGCTTTCTCAAATAATAAATATTCAACCAGCGTACCTTGGCCATTGAGAAGAAATTTTAGATGGTAACTTCCCGGTTTCACCAAACTGGTCTCTTTATAAACGTTAGCAACCTGAGTCCGAGTTATCGCTGAACAAGCCATCATCAGGCATAGTAGCAAGATCAAATTCAGGAGTTGCCATATTCTTGTTCTCGTACTTAAACTTCCCCCCTCCGGATTTTTCAGTAAACCACAGTCTCTGATCTTAAGTCCTTTATACCCTGAAAGGTGTAAGCGATGAAGCCTTTAAATAAATCTTTTGCAGCGACAGCCGTTCTTTTTCTGGCCGTTTGCGACTATGCAGCCCCGGTCAGCACATGGGGTTCCCTGGATTCAGATTCAAAGAGTCGGCCGAAAAAGACGATCCAGTGATGCCCAACCGGGATCGTTACAAAATAGTCATCGACCTATGCAAATGAAAAAGGTTGCAACCGTTGCAACCGCTGATGCTGCAACGCCTCAATGGGTATGGTTTCGGAGAATGGATGACCCGGAAAGTCCGGAAAAAGAAAGGGTTTACAGCTACACACACCGCAAACCCTTGATTTATGTGGTGCCGGAGGTCGGAATTGAACCGACATGACCGCAAGGGTCGGGGGATTTTGAGTCCCCTGCGTCTACCAATTTCACCACTCCGGCACGGGCGGCAGATTATATAGGGGGGGTCTCAAATGTCAAGAAAAATGTATTGACAGGGCGCAAAACGCTATGTTAATGAGCTTGCATCTTAACCGCGCAAAATGGGGTTGTAGCTCAGTTGGGAGAGCGCTTGAATGGCATTCAAGAGGTCGTCGGTTCGATCCCGACCAGCTCCACCACATAAATAAAGGGTTTGGCCGACCAGGGTTGAACCCTTTTTTACTTTTGTGACAGGACCGCTTTCAGTGGTTTCTGAGGGGTCTGCTTTCTTGTTCTTGCCCGAAGTCAAACCGTTCAATATCTGCATTTCTCCCCGTGCAAGCTCTTTTGAGAGACAGCACGTGCCTGAAGCATGCCGATCATGGAGTCATCATTTTTTGCTGGTTGACATTTTTTTGTCATCGACAGGCTTCGGTTCGGGAATTTTCCCGCCAAGGTCGCGACGCGAACAGGAGGCGCTCTGCTACACCTCTTAACTTGTCCACCTGATCCTCATGCAGATAGAGGGTCGTGGAAATATTTTGAAAGTATTCACGCTCTTTTTGATCAGGCAACGCATTAAAAGCCACATGAATAATATAGAAACTGATCGGTTTCTTTCCGGCAGCCGCGTTATCGTCTGTCCAGTCCTGAACATAACGCCTGAAAAGATCGATGGTTTCGAAATTGTATTTGTTGATCATGATGGAGGAGGATACGCCCAGGATCGCCTCTAAAGCTGGAATCTCGTCCAGTAAACGCCATCGGGGTACCTCCCCTGTGTTGCCGCGTCAACGATAATAAAGGCAACCCGCCTTGTTTTACCGAATCCTACTTCACTCAGATAATCTCTCATGCCGCCACTTGCGGCAATAAAGTCCATAGAGGCCCTGAGACCAAGGTTATCGGAGACCCCTCCGTCCACCAAATGGATATAGGGTTTGGTGTTTGGGTCCAGATATGTGTTCGTCCTCAGGGCATGGTAATAGGTCCGGCTTGTTAAATCCGGCTTCTCAAGGACATCGGTGATCCAGGAAGGTACCTTTGTATCGCATTGTCCGGCATAGTTTCGCAAGATGATCGGCGAGAAAAGTCCCGGAAATGCCCCTGAAGCCGCCACAGCCCGGGAAAGGGAAAATTGTTCGAAATTGGAGCAGATCAGGGCGAACTGATCCGGTGTGAATGTAAAGGTCAGGCCGTCATTTGCATCTGTTGCCAGCGGGATGACCAAAGGCCCTTTTCCCTTGACAAGATCGCCCAAGGTGGCGCCGTTGAAGATCACACTGTCATAATATTCCTGAGCCACGTCGCTTCGGCCAGCAGCGTATGTTTTCTACCGTCGCTATGGTTCTGTTTCGCCGCGTCGGGCAGCTCAACTTTCGCCAGGGCTTCAAGGACGCCATAGGAAAGCGCCGCGGCCCGTGTTCCTCCTCCGGAAAAAGCCAGAACGAGAAAGAGGCGGTCAGAACGTTCCAGAGACGCCATTTTATGCCTGACCAGATAAGGACTTTGCGCGATTTCTATCTTGGTGTTCAGGGGATATTGGGCTGTACAGGCCGAGAAGATCAGGATACCTGTGAACATCAACCCGCAGCGGACAAGGGGTTTAAAACCAGGGGGCATAAGTCTTCCTCAATTTTTTTGTCATCGAGCTTATTCGCTTCTTTTATTCTCTACCGAAGGTCGTTCCCGATGTCAAGACAGAACCATCCTAAAGGTAGCCGGGAATATGAAACAATATCGATGGATTTCTTCCATCCATTTATGCAAGAATCAGACAATGCCAAAATGGAGCCGAAGGAGAAACGCCATGCCGCTAAAAAACGCTAAAGTCTTTTGCATCAACCATCCCGACGAAGAAATGGTCATTTTAAATGAGAATGACGCAAATACCTTTCATGCGATCCGGCTGGCCTTTCTGAAACACGGAGTCAACTACGGCCTGCATGACAAATCGACCGGTTTCGATATCTTCAGTTGCCGGAAATGCGGATACGCCGAATTTTATCTTACGTCCGGCGAACTGCAACTGTTGAACAAACCAAAATCATAATCACTTTTAACGGACCGCATCATCATGGCCAGGATTCTGATCGTTTATCATTCGCAGACGGGGAACACCGAAGAGATGGCCATGGCCGTAGCGGCGGGTGCCCGCGGCATCGAAAAGGCGGAGGTGATTCTGAAAAAGGCCGGCGACGCTTCCCTGGAGGACCTGCTGCAGGCCGACGGTCTGGCCATCGGCACACCGGAGAATTTCGGTTATATGTCCGGCATGATCAAGGATTTTTTTGACCGGACCTACGTAATCGCCCAGGATAAGGTCTTCCGCAAACCTTATGTTGTCTTTATCAGCGCCGGCAATGACGGCACAGGCGCCCTGAACGCCATCGAACGGATCGCCCTGGGCTACAAATTAAAAAAAGTTTATGAACCGGTGATCTCGAAAGGCACAGTGACCGAGCCTACACTGGAAAGATGCCGCGAACTGGGGGCTACGCTTGCCGGCGGCTGCCAGATGGGGATCTACTGATTTTTCATGTCTTTCTTTTCTTTTCCTGCAGAATCTCAATAAATGCGTCAATCCGCGTCTCAATCTGGCTTTCCGAAAACTTCCGCTCATCGGTCATATCGGCTTCCAGCATCAGGGAAGGAATGCCTTTCTGTTTTTCGACGATGCGCTGAATGTCATACTGGCCCAATGAATAGGGTTTACAGCTCCGGTTGGAGTGCATGACGATGCCGTCCACATCATACTTGTACACCATGGCCATGACGGTTTGGGCCATCTCATCCACACCGATATTCAGATAGATCCGGGTGTAACATTCGGCCATGGTTTCCAGAAAATTGTTTTCATCCACATACTTCAGGGAACCGCACCAGGCCGATGTATAAGTATCGGCCACGAGGCAGGCGTCCTGCGCAGCGAATTTTTCGGACAGCCACTTCGTCCGGTACCACACCGGCAGATTGTCCCAGAGCAGGCGGTATCTTTCGTTGGGGATGGCGCCGATGCCGTCGGCGATCCGCTTCTTCATCTCCGCAAGCAGCATTTCATAATAGTCCACGGCCTGCTGTGTGCCGCGCAGCGTCACGATCAAAGCCAGATGGAAGAAGGCATCGAAGGCGCTCATGGGAGCCGGCTTGTGCATGGTTGTGTCCAGCACCGCCTGCCACAGTTTCTGTCCGGTGACGGAGAGCTTCCCCACCTCCTTCATCCGGTCATAGTCATATTTCTTCCCACAATGTTCTTCCAGAAAGCGGAGATATTCATCGATCTGCCGGCTGACATATTTTCTCATCTCCCGGGTATATTCCGTATGGCAGAAAGGGGTGTCGAGGATAAACAGCGGCACGTTGAAATACCGGGCCTGAATCTCATACCATTTGAGAACGGTGCCGCAGATATTGTTGCAGCAGATGAGCATGTCCGGTCTGGGAAGGCCACCGATCGGTCCACCGTTTATCGGAGCACAGGCAATATCCGAACAGGCGTAAGAACAGAGATCACTGGCATAGCCCATGGCTTCGGCCTTCTCATAGAGGGCGGCGCCCATGCGGCTGGCGCCGATCATGGCCCCGTGATTCTCCGGATAGACGGGGATGACATCCATCACGATGAGCGGCTCCACGGGACCGCCACTCGTGATCCATGCAACCTTCTTTCCGGTCTCCCCGGCCGTCTTGGCTTCAATATAGTAGGCCGTCATGATTTCTTTCATCTTTTTGACGGACTGGATCTTTCGTTTTTCTTTCTCAGGGTCTAACACTTTCATTTCTTCAGCCATCTTCCACTCCTTTACAACATCTCCAAAAAGGCCTCAAAGCGCGTCTGCAACTGCCCTTCGGACGGCAGTTGATCCTCCACCTCCAGCAGGAGACTGGGAACGCCCTCCCGATCCAGGGCATTCTTCAGATAGGGATAATCAAAAGCATGGGGATCACAGAATTTCAGCAACAGGATGATGACCCCCTGCGCGGCCTTTTCCCGGACCATCCGGACGAGATGGTCGGCACGGTTGGTCAGACCGCTGTGCTTGGCGGGACACACCACGCGGTCCAGATAGCGCCCGGCAATGGCCTCTATGGGGTCCGCCGTCTTATCAAAATCACCTTCGAAGGATCTCATTCCGGTGCAGAGGTCATCCCAGACGACGGAGCCGCCCGCTTCCTCGATGAGTGGATAGATGTCCGGAAAATCGCAGACGCCGCCGGAGATCACTACCCGCTTTCGATCCAGTTTCACCCCATCCGGTTTTTTCTGTTTCAGCTCTTGGACAACACCGGACAATAACGTCAGCAAATGTTCCCGGTCCATGATCACCGCGGCCTTGACAATATGATAAACATCAGAACCGCTGATGATGTCCGGGCACTTTGCTCTTATCTCATAGAGCTCCCTCAGGCTGCTGCGGAGTTGATCATATAACGTCATCGATGCCTTCAAGGCATCATCGGTGATGGTGACGTCGAGCTTCTTTTCCAGATCGGCCATGAATACCCGCAGAACGGAAACCATGTATTCCCGGGCGCTGTCCGTATTCAGTTTTACGGGCAGTACCACATCGGTATGAAAACCGAAGGACACGTTCAGTCGCCAGATATCGGATAGACGCTGGATGGAATCACAGGTATGTGGAAAGATGGTGCCATCCAGAAAATTCAATTCTCCGGACAGAGCTTCCTCCAGAACGCTGCGCACCAGCGAACAGCAGTAGGATTGCAGATGCTGATCAGCCAGATGAATGTTTCCCTTCCGGCCGAAAATCCGGAACGGCAGAGCACCGGCGGCCCAGATGATCTCTTCCGGCGCATAGGAACAGAAATAGCCGACGATTTTCTTATGGGTTTTTGCCTTGTACTTTTTCGCATAGCCGTAAGGGTCACGGACAACTTCTCTGATTTCATCCAAATTTTTCATTATTTACATTCTCCTGCATACAATCCGGCCGCTCGCAGGCGAGCCTTTTCTTCTTCTTCCAGACAATTGAAGGCCACCTTCCCCACCAGCGTCATCGGCAGAGACTTTCTGAATTCAATCTCTCTCGGACAGGACCACTTGATCAGGTGCTCCCGGCTATGCCGGATCAATTCCTGCTCCATCTCCGACCCTTCCCGGCTCGGGTCCTTCAAAACCACAAAGGCCTTGACCCGCTCCACCTGGACTTCATCGGGTACGCCGATCACACAGCATTCCCGTACCGCTTCGTGCTGATAAAGGACATCCTCGACCTGAGCGGGATAGACATTCATACCCGACGATTTGATCATCCGCTTCAGCCTCAGTTTGAAATAAACAAATCCATCTTCGTCCATCGTGGCCAGATCACCGGTGTGCAGCCAGACCTTCCCGTCCGGATGGGTCTTCAGGGTCTCGGCCGTCTCCTCGGGCATCTCCAGATAGCCCAGCATGACCGCCGGGCCCTGGAGGCAGATTTCGCCGATTTCGCCGGCCGGCGCTTCTTCCATCGTTCCCTGCTTCACGATCTTGACCAGCATGTCAGGAAAGACGATCCCTACACTTCCCTCCCGGTATTCTGTCATCGGCATCGCCATGATCCCCGTAACAGCCTCTGTCAGGCCATATCCCTCGCGGAGCTGCACGGTGCCGCCCTGCCGTCGGACGATCTGTTCAAACTTCTCTTTGACGGTGCGGGGCAGCTGATCGGCGCCGCTGAAAGCCCCTTTCAGGCAACTGAGATCGGCCTTTTGAAACAGGGGATTGCGGTTGAGGGCGTCAAACAGCGTGGGCACTCCCACCACAAAAGTTGGTTTTTTGGTCTTGATCAGTTTGGCCACTGTTTCCGGCGTGAACTGCGGCACCAGGATACTCTTGCCGCCACCCATAAAGACGGCATTGATGCACACCCCCAGTCCGAAGCCGTGAAAAATGGGTAGAATCGCCAGCATGGAACCTCCGGAACCCAGATCCCCCCAGGCGGCGACCTGCATCCCCTCACTGATGAAATTCCGGTTGGAGAGCATAATCCCCTTGGGTGTGCCCGTCGTGCCGCCGCTATAGAGAATAACGGCCATCTCATCCGTATCCATCGGCGCCTTGGAAGCTTCGGGGTAGGCTCCTTTCATGAGATCCTGCCACCAGTACACCATGGGATCCCGGGGCACGGGGGGAATTTTCCTGCCTTTCGTCAGATTGAATCCGATCTTCTTGATCAGGTCCAGATAATCGGGGATTCTGGTCAGAATAAGGGTTTGCAGATTGGTGCAGGCCTGAACTTCCTTGAACCTGCCGTAGAAGGCGTCCAGCGTCAGGACAAAGCGGCTTTTGCTCTTATTGAGATAAAATTCGATCTCCTTGACGGTCGAAAGGGGATGAATCATGCTGGCGACGGCGCCGAGTTTGTTGGCCGCATAAAAACAGATGATGCCCTGCGGGCTGGTCGGCATGGAAATGGTGATCCGGTCGCCGCCTTTCAGACCCAGAGCAGCAAGGGCATTGGCACATTGTTTGATTTCCTCGCCAAACTGCCGGTACGTGCGGGTGGTTCCGAAAAAATCCCAGGCGATCGTGTCAGGACACCTTTCCACGGTTTGCATGAGCGCCTCATACATGGTGACCCGCGGATAATCGAGCGACGCAGGTACGGGACCATAAAACTTCAACCAGGGCTTTGTCTCATACATGGGACAACCTCCTTTCAGCGTTTCATCTCATCATTCCCAATCCCAACAGGATTTTTAAATTCAGAGTTTTAAAAAAAGGATTCGGAGCGGCCTGTTTTATAGCACACCCTGTCCTGAAATTTAAATGATTTGTTGACGAAAACGCGAAACGACGGTATTAAAAAGGAAAGCCCCTGTAAAAATAGAAAGATCATTTCGGAATGCAATTCAAATATGGTCTGAATGACCGTCCCCCTCTTTTTGCCACGATCCTTCTTGGTTTGCAGTGGTGTGCCGTTTCCGTTCCCTTTATCATCATCATCGGCAAGATCGCCGGCGGGTTTCATTTCAGTGATCCCGGTGCGCAGACCGTCTATCTGCAGAAAATGTTTTTTATCATGGGCATCTCTCTGCTCGGCCAGATCTGGTGGGGGCATCGCCTGCCGCTGGTCACCGGCCCGTCTTCCATCCTGCTCATCGGCGTCACCGCCAGCCGCGGATTTGATCTGCATACCCTTTATACGGCCGCCATGTTGGGCGGATTATTGCTGACCCTGTCCGGGATGACGGGCTTTTTCGGAACCCTGAAAAAATTGTTCACCCCCAGAATCGTTGCCGTCGTTCTGCTGCTGTTGGCCTTCGTGCTTTCTCCGCTCAGTCTGAAGCTGATCACGGCCCCTCACCCGGGAACGACAACGCTGGTGAACCTGTGCTATGCCCTGATCATGACCCTCTGCCTCTTTCTGGCCTACCGGTACCTGACCGGCATCTGGAAATCCACTCTGATCATCTGGGCTATGATCCTCGGCAGCATGGTCTATTTCATGCTGTTCCCGGGAAGTATGAATATTCCGATGGCCGGTCGGGGCGTCTTTCTGTCAGGATTTTTCAGTCAGCTCACGACGACGTTGTCCTTTGACGCCGGGGTGATAGCCGCTTTTCTGATCTGTTTTCTGGCCCTGTCTGTCAATGAACTCGGTTCCATTCAATCCATGAATGAACTGCTGAAACCGCCCGACATGTCTCGACGAATCACCCGGGGGATCACGATCACCGGCCTGGGAAATCTGGCGTCGGGATTCCTGGGGGTTATCGGTCCTGTCAGTTACTCTTTAAGTTTCGGCGTCGTTTCCTCCACCGGATGTACGGCCAAGATCACCCTGATCCCCGCCGCCCTGATCATGCTGTTTTTATCATTTTCTCCGGCGGTCAGCGGCTTTATCGGAAATGTCCCTCCCGTCGTGATCGGCAGCATCCTGCTCTACATCCTCTGTTCCCAGATTGCCGGCGGTCTGATGGTCGTCTTTGAATCCGCAGATAAATTCCAATACATCAGCGGCTTGATTGTCGGATTACCCCTCCTGCTGGGAACGGTCATCGCCTATCTGCCTCCGGAGATCATCAACAGTTTCCCCGGCATCCTGCGTCCGATTCTTGGCAATGGCTTCGTGGTCGGCATCCTGGCAGCCCTGCTCCTGGAGCACATCATCTTCAAGGATGTCCCGGCAAATCGCTGATGCGTGCCGCCATGATGTGTCTTGAAACGCATCCCCGGGGGAAATTTCGATGGTCAACCGGTGATCTCAGGTAAGGAAAAACAGCGATATCGCGGCGCAGGGGAATAGATATTAAATAGGGTTCATGCGTGCTTTTGAGTTGATAATCTGTTGAATTAAGCCTTGTAAGACTTATACCTACGAGTCAAGCATACAAGATTTAATGAAATGTTGAGAATTACTATTTGAAAGCAAGTAACGTTCACATTGAGGGGCTGCGCGCTTTTGCGCAGTCCCACTCGAATGTGGGGTTAGGTGGATTTCTTCTTAAATTTTGCATATCCACGGTCAGTATGGTCTGTTAGTTTTTCATTACATAAACGAACAATTTCACCTGTTTCTGGGTCTTGCACAAATTCATAGCGAACATTTGAATCTTTGTCGATGAGACTCTCTTTTATCATGAGCTTCCCATCTTTATTTTCTTGCATTCCCACGAAATGCTCTCTTCTTAATTTATCGTTGCTTTTTGCATATGGGTCTTTTTGCTTAATTTTGACAGTGTTATGCGGAAGAAACTGCATAGTGGAGTGAGCGGTCATTGTGAAGTATTTATTGCCACATTTTGGACATACAGGTGGTTCACTTGATCTTAATTCCTCAGTGAGCATTATATGGCCGCACTGTTTACAAACGGAATGGTTCATATGATTACACCTAACATTGTTTATATGGATCGTTGTTAATATTGCAAACGCCGACACCGTTGTCGGCATAACACCCCTCATCAAAAACTGCATTTTCAAGTATTAAAACTGAATATTAAACAATAATCAATCTATTTCCGGCTTTCTTACTTGGGATGTTATGCCGATCCATATAACATCCCGACTCATTTACTAGAGATTCTCAATTCCACTCATTTTAAGGATTACTATTTGAAACCTTCGACTTGCTATGGAAACTTGATTTTGACACTTACAGGAAGGAGTAAAGGAAAAATTCAATTACTGATTTTTCAAGATCTACGGGGAATCGCTACGGGTTCATGAAAATAATTTCCCGGCAACCCAGAAGAGGGCCATCCCGATGATCACTGTTCCGGCCAACGAACGGGTCTTCCAGGCAAAGATCAACGTGGGGATGGAAACCAGTAGGGCCGGTTGAAAGACGGTCAGATGCCGGGATTCTCCGGTGGTCGTCACTAGAGCGGGCAGAATCAGCGCGCTCAGGACAGCGGCGGGAATGAAATCTAGCCACTGTCGCAGCCACTCCGGCAGGTGGCGGCGTGATAGAAAAATCAGGGGAACCCAGCGCGGCAGATAGGTTACGATCCCCATGCCCAGCACCAGCAACCAATAGTCCGTCTTCACGATTCCTCCGAGCTCTCTCTTCCCTTGCCACACCCCTTGCGCAGGAAGACGCCGAGCATCGCGGCTGTCATCGACGCCATTACAATGTAGACGTTGCCCGAAAAGAGCAACGAGAAGGCAACGGCCAGCAATCCCGAGAGGACGGCGACCAGGACATAAAGGCCGCCACGGATCTGAAAAACCAGCAGGCAGATGAACATAGCGGGCAGCGCGTAATCGATCCCGAAGGCCCCGGCGGGAATGAATTGTCCGCCATATCCCCCGATGATTGTGCTGACGACCCAGGCCAGATTAGCGGTCTGATTTAATGCCAGCGCCCTCCGCCAATCCCAGTTCCCGTCCCGGAAGCGGGTCATGTTGAGGGCGAAACTTTCATCGGTTACCCCGTAAGCGTACAGGGAAAGTCGGCCAAAGCCCAGACGTTGGAGATAAACGGCCAGGGATGAGCTCATCAGCAGGTGGCGGAGATTGACGATAAAGGTCGTCAGGATGATAGGAATGACGGCAGAGCCGCTGCCGATCATGGATACCGCGATAAACTGGGCGCTTCCGGCATAGACGAAAAGCGACATTAGGCCGATCTCCCACGGCGCAAGACCGGCATTGTGGGCCAAGACGCCGAAAGCCAACCCGATGGGCACGTACCCCAGGCAGATGGGCCATGCCGCCACCATGCCTTCCTTTAGATATAAAGAATATGAATGATTCCACATGCTGGTACCTTACAGAGTCGGCCGTAAATATCATAATTTTCGGGGAAATAAAATTAATGATTACGCGTTGAAGTCTTGTATTTTCTTCGAGGACAACGGCTTGTGTAGTACAGGAAGAAGCAAATGCTGTCGTCACATACGAGTCCGCAACATTCAGTCCGGAATTGAGGTGAGGATTGCATCAACATATCACGAAAGTTGATAGCCCCTCTCACGGAATAAACTCAGACATGCATCTGCAACAGTATTGTCGTAAAGGGTTCCTCTATTCTTCTCAATCTCCTCAAGGGCTGCCTCAATGCCCGGGGAGAAACGATAGGGACGGTGGGAAGCCATGGATAGATCGGCATTTTTCTGCAGGATGATAACCTCGGCGCTGTGATCGATTCTTCTCGCTTTTGCCGCCGCCCTGGGACCGGCTGCGGAATCTCCGACGACAACGATTCTTCTCTTTTGCATCATAAACTCCTTTCCAGCGTTTTGAGTTGAGATGGACTGGAACAAACAGATCTATCAATTATATTCAAGGCGAATGGTTTCATCCGTGAGGACATTCCCCGTGACTTCCTGCCAGAAAGGGCTGTTCCAGGTGCGAAGCGACTGGTGCATCTGGTAGTACTTTTCTGGAATCGGATGGGTGCCCGGAACAACGTCTATGCCATATCTCAATTGGATGAATTCCCTGAAATAACCGATTCTCGGACAGGGAGGATAACCGACGATCAGACATGTGGCCAGGTGGATCACGTCGACGCCGTTACGCATCATTTCCTCTGGCGCATACTCTATGTTGCCCCCCGGGCATCCGTCACAAGTCGTGTATCCCACCAAGGTCAGCTCTTTATCAGGGTAACGGCTGAATGCCCCTTCCTTCTTTTGCAGCGCTCTAAAACATTTGCCCCCGGCGCAACGATGATAGCGATGGCAGATAATAATGCCGACCTTCACTTGCTCCTGTTCGTTCATGATGATCCCCTTGTTCATTTAATAGATCTCCTTCATCGACATTTCCTTGTTTTCCATTCGTATGCGATTTTTGATAATGATTATCGTTTACATCACACGGTGAGAGATGAAATGTCACGGATAAAAATTATCGGGGTAAAATAATAGGGATGTAAGATGATCATTACCACTTGGTATCCTTAATCTTTTCAACTGCACTGGTGTGTGGACTTCAGTCAATAAGGATTATTAGAAAGGATGGCTGTCCGTAAAAAATCGCCGGATGCTTGACTCCGAGAAGCAATCACTGAGCTCGGCCGCCGGCTTCAAATAATGCTGTGGACAGAGATCGATCCTGAGAAGATCCTTTGTCAGGGATTCTTCTTTTGAATCAGTTCCTTATAAAGGGCCGCGTAAAATTCCGCGGCATTGCTGATCACCTTTTCGTCTATATCAAAAGTCGACGTGTGGTGTCCGCCATAAATGGGGGTCCCGAAGACGACAAAGAGGGCCTTCCCTCCTTTCTTCTGCACTCTCTCCATCATGAGCGTAACGTCTTCCGATGCGTTGAAGGCACAACTCGGGACAACTTCACTGACAGACGGAAGTAGGCGCGCAATGCGGTCGGCCACAACAATCATTTCCGAGGAATTCTCAGCCGTCACACCGAAAGCAGCAGGTTTCATTTCCACAGCAAGCCCATACATCTTGGCCGCTCCCTCAATCACCTCACGAGATTTCTCCACCATATACTCATTGAGTTCATTGGTGACACCGCGGGTCTCCATGCGGAAGTACGCCTTCTCCGAAATCACATTCCACGTACTTCCCGCCTGATGATATCCAACATTGACCCGCGTGGCGCCGAGGCCGTGACGAGCAATGGCATAGAGGTTGGCAATGGCAGCACAGGAACCAAGAAGGGCGTTTTTGCCCAGGTCGGGGCGGACTGCGGCATGGGACGGGCGGCCGGTAAAGGTGACTTCGAAGCGGGACATGGCCATGAAACTGTGGATGTTGAATGATATCTGCCCCAGCTCTTTGAGAGCCAGTCCGATATGCCCGCCGATGATGTAATCGAGATCATCAACAGCCCCTTTTTCAATCATGGCAGCGGCTCCTGACAGGTTCTCCTCATTGGGCTGGAATATTAGCTTGATGCTGCCTTTTAATTTTTTCGTGTTCTCGGCAAAATGTCTGGCTAGGAGAAGGCCTGTCGCAGTGTGGGCGTCATGACCGCACATATGCGCATAACCCGGAATCTGTGAAACAAAGCCCCCCTTCGCTGGAAAATGAGACACGTCTGAGGATTCCGTCACTTCATTAGAGTCAATGTCGAAACGAAACCCTACGCTGGGCCCCGGCAGATCGCTCTTTAGGACTGCCACTACCCCTGTGAACCCTCCCCGGGCCTGATCCAGATACTTCTTATTTGCTCCAGCTTTTAGCGCTCGCCTGTATTCTTCCTCCAACTTTTCCGTATCCGGCAGGAGCAGGAGTTTATCCTCTGCAATTACTTCCCGACCCATATGCACTTCGTAGCCCCACTCCGTGAGCTTCTCCGCCACGAAGGCCGTAGCATACAACTCCAGCCAGGAAGGCTGAGGGCAGCGGTGCAAGGCGCGGCGCCACTCAACTGCTTCCGGATAATGAAAGGCAATCGTCTCTTCCGGTTTATGATTTCTGCATTCGTTCATAAGCGACTCACTTTTTGGCGGCCACAGCGGGCTCCTCGTCAAAGCGGTTAGGTTCCGACTGTGTAGAGAGACTCACAATAACAGTGACGGCAAAGTTGACACAAAGGGCAATGAAACCCGCGTTGATGCCAAAGAAAGGATCCTGCTTGGTAAGCACTAAGTAGGCGACCACAGCGATTCCGGCGACGAGACCGGTGAACACGCCCTTCTTTGTTACACGACTCCAATAAAGGCCAAACAGTACGCCCGGCAGGAACTGGGTTACGCCGGCATACCCGAGCAGGAGCAGGTTAACGAGGGTGGTCGAACTGTATATAGCAAAGTAAAGCGCGATCAGAGTTATTACGATGACCATCACGCGCGCCAGCTTCTCGACCTGCGCATCAGTCATGTTGGGAGCAAACATCTCCCGGTAAAAATTCTTAGCAAACAATGTCGCCGCCGCGAGAATCAGGATGGCTGCGGGTACCATGGCGGTCAAGGCTCCGGCCGCACCAATAATGCCCATAAACCATGCCGGATAGCTTTTTCGCACAATCGTAAGCAGCGCCAAGTCACCATTGCTGAGACCCGGCACAACCATAATGGCCGTAAACCCAACGAGGAATATGAGGGGCATAGTGATCGTGTAGAGAGGCATGATTATCGCATTTCTCCGAATAATATTGTTGTTCTTCGCCGTAAAAGTTGCACTGAACAGGTGCGGCCACATATAGAATCCTAGGGAAGTCAAGAGAACTGTGGAAACATACCAGGACTGCCCCATTGTCTTTGTCGAGCCGGGCAAGATGAGGTGAGCGGGCTTTGCGTTGATCAGAGCGGTGAACATCTCGCCGATGCCGCCGAAATACATGTAAGGAAGACCGATGCCTATGAAGAAGACGGCAAAAAGCATGAGAAAGTCCTTGATTACGCTGATCCACGCAACAGCACGGATACCGCTAACAAACACGAATGCCGCAACAAGCGCGAAGGCGATGAGTATGGCTGTTGCCCTGCTTATGCCGCCAAAACCCGACACCTCCACAATAATCCCAAGACCCGTAAGCTGGAGTTGCAGATAGGGAATAATGAAAACGACGCCAACCAGAGCTGCGAAGGCCGCCAGGTTCTTGCTTCCATAACGCTGACGGAAGAAGTCGGATTGAGTCTGCATGCTAAACTTCTTGCCGATTTCCCAGATTTGAGGAAGAAAATAGAAAGAGAACACATAGGCTAGCGTCAGGTAGGCCATAATATACATCGTGGGAGCGCCGCGAGAATAAGCCCAGCCACTCGCTCCGAGAAAGGCGAAGGTTGTATAAACCTCTCCGGCCATCAATAGCCAGACAAAGATAAGTCCAAACCCACGTCCGGCAACTGTCCACTGCTCCAGATCCATTTTGTATCTCGATCCCGCGTACATGCCGACGATTGAGCTTATCAAGACTATGACGAAGATAACACTTAAGGCTACAGTCGAGCTATCCATGTTGGACACCTCCTTTCTCGGTGCCTTCCGCTGCATCAATTTTCTTTCTCTCAATTCTGTATGCGAAGAACATACAGAGCGGCGTCAGGAGTATCCAGAGGACAATCCAGAAAAGATTGAAGGGAACACCAAGAACAAGAGGATAAATCCGATCCCATAGGGGAACGGAGAAACACACAGCGAGAAAGGGAATTAAACCGACGAGTATTGCTCCTATGGTTGGCTTATGCATGGCAAACCCTCCTTCATCTACGTGTAGGTTGTTGTCGATTATTCACTCTCAGGGTACAACGAAAAACCAGAGCGCTTTGGAAACTGTTTTTCGAATGAACTCTTCATGTCCCTTCGAGCAAGTTCAAATGGTTCAAACGCGATCCACGATAGTTATGGTCTTTTTTAACTATCACGATTTATATTAGAAATCTACTATGAAAAGAGGAATCACACAAGCATGACTTTCAGGGAGGAGCAAATGCGTTATGATGTCAGAAATAAATAGAACCCTCCCCCACGTAGCATCTATTTCACTTATTGATATTGCTGCTGATAAATATTGAGCAGGTTCACCTTTTTAAGAACGCTTGCCGGCGTCAACATGGTTACTTGTACAACCCCCGGCAACCTCCCGATTTGAATATCTCCCGTAATAGTGGCGCGATTCTTGACTTCCGCAATGGAATACCCTGTCAGCGCGGCCATTCTTGTTAGTCCATTGGCTGTAGCTGTATTCAGATCCGAACCGGAACCCACCACCTGCACCGGATACACATTTGTTTCAATCGGGAAGCCGTAATTCCGGGAAAACCGAGCCGCCTCATTCTTTTCCTCGTCCGTATAAGGGCGGGCCAGCAAGGGCAGATCCTCGCAGCACGGCAAAACGATGGGCCCGTCAATGGCAAGGCCTTTAATAACGCTAACCTCGATAATGACTTCTGCGGACACATCTGTTGTGTGGCCAGCTACTTCACCGTCACCCATCATGGCATGAACATCTCCCACATATATTCCCGCCTGAGCGATCTTCACCGGGACAATAACCATTGCGCCTTCACCGACCTCGTTAATATCCATATGACCATCGGTGCGCTGCAAAAGCTGTTCTGGGGTAAGGGCGTATTTATGAGGGGCATTGATCAGGAAAGAGCCAAAATCACCGGCATTGTGCGATGATGGCAGCGCCACCGACGGGCAGGACCCAATATTACCCACCATGGGGTGAACACGGGTCAGGACACCCCACAAATCGCCTTTAGCCAGAAGGTTGGCGGAATACTGGCATGATCCGGTGGGAATGGCGCTGAATTGCTGAGACTGGCGGGCAATCTCCTCTGACATCTGTGGCGGGACGGTGACCCCGATGGTTCTTTCGGCATTAAATAACATGGTATAGCCATTGTCCAGGTGAAAGGGCTTAACAGAAGTTTTACAAGCCGCACATTTGATGGCGTCTTCGCCAATACCTTCAAGATAAGTCTTCGGGTTGATCAGGCCGCAACCGGGACACTGCTTGGCAACGAAAGGGTCGCCAACGAAATTTCCCTCAATAAAGCTATCGGTTCCTGAGGTCGTCGCAAGGGACAGAACATTGATCTTTTTAATCTTGAGACAAACGCTGTCACCGATTTCGGCCCCTTCGACGGCAATGGGGTGGGTAACTTCATGACCGCTCGCATAGTCGGGGGTAATCATCGCTCCCCAGCACCCGGGCGAGACGCGGGCCACAATAATGCCGCCGTCGGCGACCAGGCCGGCCATCGGTTCTTTCGGGTCCAATACCCAAGCCATTTTGGATGTGTGTACAATACGATTCGCCATCTTCAGTCCTCCTTTCTTTGTTTAAAAACGTATTTAAGTCCGTCATGTTCTTATCCCCTTTTCCATATCCCAATAATCATCTGCCTTACCCCCGTACCTTGGTCAAAATATTTTGAAATCAATAGCCTGATCCATTTCAGAAAGTGTTTTCTTCTACTCCTTTATGATTTTGATGTCTCTTTCATTAAATTGAGTCGAGGTCGGGTAGAAATACAGTGCGCGCATGTTTAGGGCAACGCCTTCCATTGTTTCCGCCGTTTCCAGCTTCGTGGCAAAAGGACGTTAGACCATGCATTACACTTCCGCAAGCACCCCTCTCTCCTCCATCCATCAACATTTACTTCATCCATATCACAATTATGGATGAAAAGAACATCATTGATTGCCATCTGAAGTCATGCATTTTAATCAAGGTTGACGATTTGTGGATAACAGGAAGTTAGCGAGAGAGGTCGTCTGTTTAGTTCTACAAATAAGTGAAATCAATGAAGTTAAAGTTTATCGATTACCGATAGAAAGGGAGGTACATCAACTATCCTTTGCACCTTTTCTTGTGATGGCTTCATTGTTAGTCGCAACAGCCTCACGCAATAGCTGCAGTGCGGCTTCGAAATCATAACCTTCCATGGCCTCCAAAAATGCCTCCAGCCTGTTCTGCAGCACTGGCTCCACCAGCTTCCGGGACTCACCCCACAGGGGGTTTGCGCCTGCAGATCGCCGTCGGCGAGGAGGCTATCCAGATAGGCAACATCTGTGCCCACCTGCTTCCAATCGACCGGCCCTGTGTCCTCGTGCTTGCAGGTTGAAGTGTTGTCGCCCTGGTCGAATAGCTGAAACAATCCGATCTCAAGCTCAGGTGCTACTTTTTCTCTTTTTTCTGTAGGTTGTCCGCCTCGGTTACCCAACCACCACCCATGGCCTTGTAGACAGAAACCACCGACCCCAGCAAGTCGTATTTGGTCTTGGTTAAGGAGAGCCTGCTGTTGAAAAGCGATCGGTCGGCGTCCAGCACCTGTAGATAGTCGGCTGTGCCGGCCTCGAACTGGAGCCTTGACAGACGGGCATACTCCTCCAGTGAATGCACCTGCCGGTTTTGCGACTCCAGCTGTTCTCGCCCCTTGGTGGTCTTAATCAGGGCGTCCTCCACCTCGCGGAACCCGGTCAGAATTGCCTTTTGGTACTTAAACAGGGCTTGTTCCTTCTGGGCCTCCGCCTTCCTGACTTTTCCGGCGGTGGCGCCGAAATTGAAGATCGGAGCTGCCAGCTCCGTACCAGCAGTCCAGAGCTCCGCGCCTGGAACGAATAGCTTGCTGATATCGTTGCTGGCTACCCCCAGAGTACCTGTCAGGGATATTTTAGGAAAGTATTCTGCCTTTGCCGCTCCTATATCCGCATTGGCGGCTATTAGATCCTGCTCAGCTTGGATGATATCCGGCCGCCGCTCTAGGAGCTGCGAAGGAAGTCCGGCCGGGATGCCGGGCGGTGTCAGCGCATCAAGCTCTCTGCCGCGCGGGATTGGCCCCGGCGCACGTCCCAGCAGCAGGGAGAGTAGGTTTTCCTGCTGCCGGATCTGGAATTCGTAGTTGGGGACCTCTTGCCGGGCGGTTTCATACAGGTTCTCCTGCTGGGACAGTTCCAGCTTGGAGATGGTGCCGTACTTGAAGCGCAGCTGAAACAGCTTGAGGTTCTCTGCGGTTGCCTTTTCCGTATCCCTGGCAATCTTCAGTAGACGATCAAGCCCGCGCAGGGTCAGATATCCGCCGGCCACGCTGGAGACCACCGTCATGATCACAGTGCGGCGGCCAGCCTCACTAGCTAAGATCTGGGCCTGGGCCGACTCGCTGGAACGCCGGATGCGGCCCCACAGGTCAATCTCCCATGTAGCGCTGAGCGCGGCCTGATAATTTTCGGTCGTCTTGCCTCCCGTATTCTGTGCATCTGAGGTAATAGATCCACTGATCTGGGGGAAGTACTGGGAGCGTGTGATGTCCAGTGCTCCAAGGTACTGATCGACCTTGGCAGTGGCTTCCTTAAGATCAAGGTTGCTCCTCACCGCGGTCTCCACTAGGCTGTCCAGCACTGGATCACCAAACTGTTGCCACCAGCGGATATTGGCCAACTCGGCGGCGGCCTGATACTCTACATTCCAGTGTTCCGGCGCCGAAGTTGCCGGCCGCACGTAATCAGGGCCGATACTGCAGCCGGTTAGCACGACAAATAACAGGAAGAATACCACATTACGCATGTTCCGTACCCCTCTGTTCCAATGCGGTGCCCCGCTTTTTCCTGTTGAAGAGACCGATCCTCTCTTCCAGTAGCACGAAGAAGAGCGGCACAAAGGATGACGCCACCAGGGTGGAGGCCAGCATGCCGCCGATAACGCCGGTGCCAATGGCCCGTAGGCTGTTTGCGCCCGCACCGCTCGCAATGGCCATAGGGACGCATCCCAGAATGAAAGCCAGCGATGTCATGACGATGGGCCTGAGCCTCAGCCGGGCCGCCTCTATTGCTGCCTCAGCCGGGGTCATCCCCTTGTGCAGGTTGTCTGCAGCGAATTCTATGATTAGAATGGCATTCTTGGCCGAAAGCCCCACCAGGGTCACCAGTCCCACCTGAAAATAGACATCGTTTTCAAGACCGCATCCCCAGGTCAAGAGCAGCGCGCCGCAGATAGCGAACGGAACCGACATGACCACGCCGATTGGCAGGGACCAGTTCTCGTATTGGGCTGCCAAAATCAGGAAGACCATAATCAGGCCGAAGGCAAAGGCGATGGTCGAGGTGCTGCCGGCCTTTTTCTCTTCAAATGCCTGACCTGACCACGAAAAGCCATACCCATCCGGCAGTATCTTACTCGCCACCTCCTCCATGGCTGCGATGGACTGGCCCGAACTGTACCCCGGCGCTTGACTGCCGTTCAGTTTCGAGGCGGGAAAGCCGTTGAAGCGGGGCAGAATGCCGGGGCCGGCCACGTATTTGATGGTGGCTACCGCCGAAAGCGGGATCATGGCGCCGCTGGTGGATCGGATATAGACTTGCGTCAGGTCGTCCGGCTTATCGCGATATTCGGCCTGCGACTGCATGACTACCTGCCAGATCCGACCATACTGCAAGAATTGCCCTACATAGGCCGAACCGAAATAGGACTGAAGGGTATCGAAGACCGTGGAGACCGGTATTCCGAGCAACTCGGCCCGTGAACGGTCGACATCAAGATAGAGCTGCTGCTGGCTGGCTGAGAATGTGGTTGAGAGGCCGGTCAGTTCCTTGCGCTTCCTGGCCTCGGCGATGAATGCCTTGGTAATCTTCTCAAGTTCCTGTGGGGTGGCAATCCCCTTGTTCTGAATGTAGAATTCAAAACCGCCGGTACTGCCCAGGCCGGGAATTGAAGGGGGATTTATCGGGAATACCAGCCCCTCCTTGATCGCCGAAAGTTTGCGTCCCTGATCGCGCACCACGCTGAAAGCGCTTGCCTGTGGCTCCTTGCGCTGGTCGTAAGGCTTCAGCGCAATAAACATCAGGGCGGAATTGTTCTTGACGGCGCCGTCCATCAGGCTGTAGCCGTCTATCTGTGTAATGTCTTCAATGGCTGGATTAGAACGGAGAATCGGCAGTATCTGATTGCTCACCTGACTTGTGCGCTCCAGACTGGCGGCGTCCGGCAGAAAGCTGCCCACAAACAGGTAGCCCTGGTCCTCTTCAGGCACAAAACTACCGGGCACCACCTTGAAGAGAACCACCACGGCCACCAGCAGACCTACAAACAGGGCGACCCCGATGATTCTGTGGTTGATCAGCCAGCGCACCCCGGCCACATAGAGTTCAGTCAGACGGCTGAAATTGTTCTCGAACCATTTGAAGAATCCCCTCTTCTCGCCATGGGTTGGCTTTAGGATGCGCGCCGCCATGGCCGGCGAGAGGGTCAGAGCCACCACACCGGACAGTACCATCGAGATGGCAATTGTCACCGCGAACTGCTTGTAGAGGGTGCCGGTCATCCCCCCCAGAAAAGCCACCGGGAGGAAGACCGAGCCCAGCACCAGCACGATGGCGATCAGTGCCCCGGTCAGATCCTTCATCGCTTTTTTGGCCGCCTCCATGGGGTTCATGCCGAAGGTGGCCATATTGTGCTCCACGTTCTCAACCACAATGATGGCGTCGTCAACCACCAGACCGATGGCCAGGATCATGCCGAACAGGGTCAGCATGTTGGTGGAGAAGCCCAGAATCTTGATGCCGACATAGGTGCCTATTATGGCGATCGGCACCGCAAGAATCGGGATCAGGGTGGCACGGAAGCTCTGCAGGAACAGGAACACCACCAGCACCACCAGTACTACCGCCTCGAAGAATGTATTCACCACCTTCTCGATGGATGCCTCGGTAAAAGTACTGGTGTCCAGCACCACCTTGTACTCCATGCCAGCCGGGAAATTCGGTTTCAGGCTTTTGAGAAGGGCGCACACCTGTTTGGATGTCTCGATGGCGTTGGCGCCGGGTTGCTGGTACACGACGATGACCGCGGATTTTTTCCCGTTGACTCTGGTGGTGATGGAGTAATCCTTTGCGGCAAGCTCTGCACTGGCAACGTCTTTCAACCGCACGATGGCCGAACCCTGGCTGGCGGCGCGGATGATGATGTTTTCAAACTCGGCTGGGTCGGACAACATACCTTTGGTGGAAACCACAAAAGACTGCTGGGTCCCCGCTGGAGCCGGATTCTGGCCGATGGAACCGATGCCGTAGGCTTTGTTCTGCTGCTGAATGGCTGTGGAGATGTCCTGCGTGGTGACCCCAAGCTGGGCCATCTGGTCCGGTTGCAGCCAGATCCGCATCGCAATGTCGGGCGTAGGGAACATGCTGGCAAAGTTGGCACCTGGCAGACGTTTGATCGGGTCAAGTATATAGAGGTTGGTGTAATTGCCCAGGTAGACAGGGTCGTAGCGTTCGTCGCCGGAGTAGATGCTGATGGCGATCAGGAACGACCCGGAGTTTTTCGTCACCGTGACCCCCTGTCGACTGACCACGTCCGGCAGGAGGGATAGGGCCTGGTTGACCCGGTTCTGGACATTTACCTGGGCCAGGTCGGGGGCGGTGCCGGCCTCGAAAGTAACGGTAAGCGACATGCCGCCGGACGATGAACTGCTAGACGTCATATAGAGCATCCCCTCGACGCCGTTTATTTGCTGTTCCAGCGGTGCGGCTACCGTGTTGGCTATTACCTCGGCGGTAGCGCCGGGATAGAAGGCGGATACTTGCACGGTTGGGGGTGCGATATCTGGGTACTGGGCGATGGGGGTGAACTTCATCGCCATGAATCCGGCCATGGTGATGATTATGGAGATGACCGCGGCGAATACCGGGCGGTCTATAAAGAAGCTTCCCATGGTTTTCCCCTAGTTAGCTACTGCCGGCTGTTGAGGTTGGGCTGCCTTAATCTGGCCTGGTGGCACCACCTTGATGGGCATGCCGGGGGCAAGCTTCATGAAGCCTTCCACAATGATGCGATCTCCAGGCTTGAGACCGCTGATGATGATCCAGTCGTCACCTAACCACTCACCGACTGTTACCGGCCTTACTTCCGCCTGGTTCTTGTCATCCGCCACAAATACCACATGACCGTTGGGGCTTTGTTGGACTGCCCTCTGGGGCACCACCAGGGCGTTGGGGCGTTGCGCGCCCTTCAGGTATGCCTTTACGTACATGCCGGGACGCAGCTCGGGCTTGGGGTTGGGGATCACGGCCCGTACCAAGTAGGTACCGGTCTCCCTGCTGAAGGAGGGGTCGGCAAAATTCACCACCCCGGTCTGGGGATAGCGGACGCCGTTGGCAAGTTCCAGTTCCACCGTGTAACGGTTTCCCTTCGGCGGAAGCAGCCGGCCGCTCACGATCTCTTGATGCACGCGGTCCTGTTCGTTCTGGGAAATACTGAATTCAACCCAGGCCGGGTCCAGCTTGGCCACATAGGTCAGCTTGGCCGAGGAGCTGCCGGCGGCAATGTACCCGCCCTCGCGCATCAGGGACTGACCGGCCACCCCACTCACTGGTGAGCTTATAGTGGTGTAGCTCACGTCCAGCATTGCCTTGTTGTACTTGGCTTTGGCCTGTTGAAGTGAAGCTTCGGCGCTCTTGTGTTTGCCGATGGCGTCGTCCAGGTCTTTCTTGCTGGCGGCGTTCTGCTCGGCCAGCGGAATGACCCGGTCGAGATTGGCCTTGGCCGTAAAGAGTTGTGACCGGTATAACTCCACCTCGGCCTTGGCGGCATCGGCGTCAGCCATATACGGTTTTTTGTCCAGTTGGAACAGCACCTGTCCCCGACGAACCGGCTCTCCCTCCTGGTAACTGATTTTTTCCAGAAAACCGCTTACCCGCGCCATGACATCTACCTGATGGGAACTCTGGATCTGCGCCACGAACGGGAAATTTACCGGGACGGTCCTGGGTTGGACGGTGATGGCGACCACTTCCACTACCTGGGGAGCAGCGTTGGGGGGGTCATGCCTGCTGCAGCCAGCAAGGGCCACCGCAAGATATGCCGCAGTAATCAAGAAAACGGTTGACTGTATCAAACGCCTGCCTGTTCTGGATTGTACCATGCGCTGCCCCTGTCGTTGTATGGTTATCCGGCATGTCCGGTATCGGCGAATATACGCACCCTTGCAGATGCGTTGCAAATTTGTCTATATTGCAGAATTCTTCAAGAAATTTAAAGCTGTTTATCCATGGGTGCGTCTAGCTTATTATAATTGATAAGAATTTCATTTTACAGGGTGGGAGTATATGAAGAAGGGTTTTGTGTGTCAACAGGATTTTGACAACAAAATTAGGAGGTATCGGTGATTCCTACCAGAAGAAACGTGAAATGTTTGTTGAGACCTCTTATTTGTTGCTTTCAGTCAACATTGAATACCCTTTGAAACAAAGCATACCCATCAAAATCGCCGGATGCTTTGTTACGGGAAGTTATGTGCCGCAGGGGGCTCTGTCACAACTGGATATCCGACTCGGATGATATAAAATAGTAAGAGCCAATTTGACGAGGAAAATTTCGGAATCCTGACATAAAATACCGGGCCTGTTTTCGGGGGACGAGTCCCTGCGATGAAAGGATTGCAGGCCGGGTCAGAACCTGATATAAAAAACAAAAGGGAGGTGTCCTGATGGATTCGATCTGGATTCTGATCATTGTTATCGCGGTGTGGATTTTTCTGCAGGCTTACCTGCTGCCGAAGTTCGGTATCTCCACCTGACTGAAGCCCGGCTGCCAGGCGGCAGATAAGGATAAACCGACACAAATTCAAAACAAATAATCATTATTCTTTTCAGGAGGCTTACTATGGATTGGGGAATGAAAAACCGGATGTCCCGGATGATTCAGCCTGATGGACATTGCTTTTTTCTGCCGATAGATCATGGCTATTTTCAGGGTCCGACATCCTGTCTGGAGAAGCCGGGGGATACGATCGCACCGCTTCTCCCCTATTGCGATGCCCTTTTTGTGACTCGGGGTGTCTTGCGCGCTGCCGTGCCACCCGAAATCAGCAAACCGATCATTCTCCGGGTGTCCGGTGGGGCCAGTGTCATCGGCAAGGACCTTGCCAACGAGAGCCTGACCACATCCATTGAAGAGATTCTCCGCCTCAATGCGACCGCCGTCGGTATGTCGATCTTTGTGGGGAGCGATTACGAGAAGGAATCCCTGACCAATCTGGCCGAACTGGTCAACCAGTGCGAAGATTTCGGGATTCCCGTCATGGCGGTTACCGCGGTGGGCAAGGAACTGGAAAAGCGGGATGCGAGATACCTGTCCCTGTGCTGCCGGATCGCAGCAGAACTGGGCGCCCGCGTCGTCAAGACTTACTGGTGTAAGGACTTTGACAAAGTTGTCTGCGGCTGTCCGGTACCGGTCGTCATGGCCGGGGGACCCAAGTGCGAGACGGAACTGGAGGTCATGGAATTCGTTTACGACGGCATGCAGAACGGCGCGATCGGGCTCAATCTCGGCAGGAATGTCTGGCAGAACCCCCATCCCGTGGCCATCATGCGGGCGCTGCGTGCGATCATCCATGAAAATCATACCGCCAAAGAGGCTTGGGAACTGTTCAATACCATCAAGCAGGGAAAATAGAAAAGTTTACGATGAAGAAAAAAACAAAAATAATCCTGTCGGTATTAGGCATTACGATTGTACTCTTTGTCGTTGCCGGTATTTCCCTTGTCGCCAAGCTTCGTGCTGAAACCGGCAAAATGCTTGCTTTGGAAACCGGAGAAATCACGGATGGCATCTATGCCGTCAGGGATAAACATGTAAATCTTTTCCTGGTAAAAGGCAGAGATGGCTACATCACCATTGATGCGGGGGATAATGCCGAACAGATCACCCGGGAACTCCGAAGACTGAAAATAGATGAGCAACAGGTGAAGGGTGTCTTTCTGACGCATACCGACAGGGATCATGTTGCCGCAGTGGGCCTGTTTGGCAAGGCAAAGGTCTATATTTCGAGAGATGAGGAGCAGATGATCAACGGGAAAACGCCCAGATTCTTTTCGTTGTTCAAAAATTCCCTGCCCTTTAAATATGAGCTGCTGGATGACGGTCAGGTCATTGACATAGCCGGCGTGAAGATAAGAGGGATTATGACGCCCGGTCATACGCCCGGGTCCATGTGCTACCTCGTTAATGACAGGTTTCTATTTACAGGTGACTCCATGAGTTTGAGAGATGGCAGGGTGGGGCTGTTCAACGAGTTTTTCAATATGGATTTGGAGACACAAAAAAAATCACTGCACAAGCTGAAAAACATCCCGGAGCTTAAATATATCTTCACCGCCCACTACGGCTTGACTGATAATCACAAACAAGCCTTTGAAAACTGGTGAAGACAGCAACCTTTTGGTTCAAAGAATGAAAACAATGCGCGTTGCCGTATATTATAACAACAGCGATATCCGGCTGGAGGAGCGGTCGGTACCGCCGATCGGATCCGGAGAGATCCTGGTCAGGGTCATCGCCAGCGGAATCTGCGGGAGCGATGTCATGGAGTGGTACCGGGTAAAGAAAGCGCCGCTGGTCCTGGGCCATGAGATTGCCGGCGAAATCGCCGCGGTCGGTGAGGATGTCACCCGTTACAAGGTCGGTGACCGGGTCTTCGTTTCCCACCATATCCCATGCAATACCTGCCATTACTGCCTGAGAGGCTACCATACCGCTTGTGAAACGCTGCACACGACCAATTATGATCCGGGCGGCTTTGCCGAATATATCCGCATCCCCCGCCTCAATGTGGATCGCGGGGTGTTTGTTCTGCCTGATGAGGTCTCCTTCGATGCGGGCGTGTTCGTCGAACCGCTGGCCTGTGTGATCCGCGGACAGCGGATCGCCAATCTGCAACCGGGACAGGCGGTTCTTATCCTGGGCAGCGGCATCTCCGGGCTGCTTCATCTTCTGCTGGCCCACACCCTCGGCGCAGGCCGGATCGTCACCACGGACATCAGTGCCTATCGTCTGGAGATGGCCCGGCAGTTGGGTGCAGACGGGGTTTTCGATGCCCGGGAGGATATTCCGGCGCGCCTGCGCGAAATCAACGACGGCAGGCTGGCCGACTTCGTAATCGTCTGCACCGGCGCCCTGTCTGCCTTCAAGCAGGCTCTGCAGTTGGTGGATCGCGGCGGCACCATTCTCTGCTTTGCGACGACCGAGCCGGGCGTGGACCTGCCCGTGCCCATCAATGAATTCTGGCGCAATGAAATCAAGCTGATGCCTTCTTACGGGAACAGCCCCCTCGATGCCACATTGGCCATTGAGCTGATCCGCAGCGGACGTGTTCCCGTGGAAAAGATGATTACCCACCGGTTGCCGCTGACAGAAACGGGACAGGGATTCCGGCTGGTCGCCGGCGGCGGGAAATCCATGAAGGTGATCATTGAGCCGCAGAAATGAATGGAACCGGTAATTCATAAATATGCCGACAAACTGGTCCGGGCCGGTCTCGCCGAATGGGGGGGCGTCCTGATCGGTATTCGTGATGCCGAAGTCGCCTGGAACCGCGAAGACGCTGCCGGCGTTGTCCTGGAAAAGGTCATGGCCGACATCGACAAGCGTGCGATCCTGTTTGCACAGCCTGCGGAGCCTTACAAAACCATCATCGACTACCTCGCCGAAACATCCGGCGGTGTTATTTACCCCCAGGATTTCGAGACCCGGATTTTTTTGCAGGATCTGCCGGTCCTGCCGGAATTCAACGCTGCCGCCATCACGGCAGCCCTGCGGAAGAGAAGAAGCGTCATTATTCCCGGGCACGGCATTGTGACCTTCGGAAAGGTCAGCCCCGAACGCGCCTTTGTCATCTATAGCTCCGTCTGTTTTGCCTGCTTTGTCAAATTCTTTTCCGATACCCTTTACCATGCCCGTCACAACAGCCTGGACAGCCGTCGCAGGGAGGTTTTCCGGCATGTCGTGGACAAACTCGATCCCACGCCTGCAGCGACGATGATGCTGATGAAAGGTCCCTTTAAAACGGAAGATCAGATTCACGCCGCCATGGAAGAGGCGGGACGGTTGATGGTTGATTGCCGCCTGGTCGATTCCAATTTCGGCAATATCTCTTATTTTTCCGATCCCGTTCTTTATATCAGCCGGAAGGGCGGCGCCCTGGATGAGCTGCATGGCGGGATTATTCCCGTCCCACTTGGCAGTTTATCCACGCCCCCGGAAACAGCCTCCACAGAGTTTCCAGCCCACCGGGAGATTGTTCTCAGCACGGGCAACCGCGCCGTCTTGCACGGGCATCCGAAATTCTCCGTGATTCTATCCATGGACTGTGAAAAAGAAGATTGCGAAGGCCGGGATTCATGTCATTCCCGGTGCCCGGAGAAGCGTTTGATCGGAGATATCCCGATCGTGGCGGGCGAAGCGGGGGACGGAGCTTTTGGTTTATGCCACACGGTGCCGCCGGCCCTGCAGGATCATCCCGGGGTTATCGTCTACGGTCACGGCCTTTTCACCACCGGCCGGGATGATTTCAATGAGGCGTTTCAGCGGCTGGTGCAGATTGAAAACGCCTGCCGAAAAGAATACTTTCAGCGGATATAGCGGAAGGTGAGTGTGTCGAAAAGGGCTTTACAGGTCTTTGGGCTGGGGCAGTGCTCCCTGGACTGTCTCGGGGAAATCGAGGTTTTTCCTCCCCCGGATGTCAAGTGCGAATTTTCAGATCGGGTCATTCAGGGGGGCGGACCGGTGGCAACAGCCCTCGTGGCCCTGTCCCGCTGGGGGCTATCCTGTTCCTTTGCCGGAATGATCGGCGATGATCTGTTTGGCCGCATGATCCGGGCGTCACTCGCGGAAGAGGGCATCTGCACGGACGGTCTTGTCGTCCGGGAGGGATTCCTGTCTCAGTTTGCCTTTATTGCGGCTGAGCCGGCGCAGAGCAGGCGGACCATCTTTTGGCAGAGACCGACGGGGCTGGAGATCAGACCGGATGAAATCGATATCGACGCCATCCGGCAGGTCCGGGTCCTGCATACCGACGGACTTTTCATGGAGGCTACACTCTTTGCATGCCGGACGGCCAGGCAGGCCGGTATTCCGGTCGTTGTGGACGCCGGCACGCTCCGGGACGGAATGCTGGATCTGGCCCGGCTCAGCGACTGTTTTATTGCATCCGAGTCCTTTGCCCGGGCTTTGACAGGCGGAGATCATCCCCTGGATGCCTGCCGGGTGCTGTCGGCATTGGGACCGCGGGTGGCGGGGGTCACGCTGGGAGGGAAGGGCTATGTCGTCCTGCATGGCCGCGACGTTATTCAAAAACCCGCCTATCCCGTCCGGGCGATGGACACAACCGGTTGCGGAGATGCCTTCCATGCAGGTTTTATTTATGGTCTTATCCAGGGGTGGGATGTAAAGAAAAACCTTGATCTGGGTGCCTGGGCAGCCGCCAGGGTCAGCCTCCGGATGGGAGGACGGTCCGGGATTCCTTCCTTGTCCGATTTAAAGGAAAACGGCTATTAGGAAGGTATCCATTTAAGGTTCATCCGGTTGATGCTAATTTCCTGTAGTCAATAAGAATGATATCTTTTTTTATTTACAAGCTTTCGAACGGTAATCATTGGGTATTTAACATGAAATAACGATGTTAGCTGAAAATGACAACACCTACGCCCCTTCGACAGACTTCGAATGACAAGGTCAATTTATTACTAACTCACTATTATCAATCACGGACATATCGTTTTTGTTGACCAGTATCGAAATTCAAAGTAAAAGTTTCGTGGATATTTCATGCATGGCTATCCAGGTCGGTCCAGAGACGGAAAGGTTGCATCCGAAGTGAACGATATTTACTTCAAAACTGTTATGCTAAAGTGTCTGTTGAAGGAGGAGTTCTTATGAAAACAAAAAAGGCTTTGGTCTGGTTGTTGTTCGTTATCACGTTATGTTCTTTCTTGAGCTTGAATGCTCTTGCACAGGACGACAAGTCGGCACAGGCAACGCATGAGCCGATTACGCAGCAATTGATAACGATGGTGGAGCATAATGCAGAAATAAAAAGAATGTTGATTGATTCAATTGAAAAAGCAAAACAAATTAATCCGGACAAGGTGACAAATCCAGCCCAAACATTGGAAGAATATTATGTCTTTATCGATTGGGCGGCAAAGGCACTGCCTTGGTCAATTTTGCCAAATCTTCCGTATTCAAAATTGTACGATCAAATCGATCAGAGTATGGATTACTTCTATTTCATCAACGATCAGCCCCTTCCTGAATTAAATAATAAAGGGTATTATAACAATTCACTCCAATACCATGAACCCTATCGTACCTGGTTAATCAATTTTACAAAAGAATGGGGTATGTATCTGAGCAAAGAGGGGTCGTGGACAGACTCGTACTACAAAAAGGCACTGGAAGATGAAAGATTCGGATTGCAGAAAAGTTGGTATGAAGATCCGTCAAAATGGAAGACATTCAATGATTTTTTCGCAAGGTATTTGAAATCTCCTGATCAACGCCCGATTGCATCTCCCAATGACCCGTCCATCGTATCGTCCCCTGCCGATTCAAAGCCGCAAGGCGTGTGGAAAATAGACAAATACTCTAGAATCGGGCATAAGACGGGAATCAAGATCAAATCTAACGTTTTTAAGTCCGTCGCTGTGCTTATCGGAGACGGGAGCGCGTACAAGGACGCATTTACCAATGGCACACTGACGCATACCTTTCTCGATGTAAACGATTATCACCGCTATCATTTCCCTCTTGACGGGACAATAAAAGAGGTCCGCATTATCCAAAGCGATGATGCCGTTGGTGGTATTACCACCTGGGACGCCAAGACCAAGAAATATGTTCTTGATGCAAACACTCCCGGTTGGCAGAATATTGAGACCCGTGGTTGCGTAATTATTGAAACAAAAAAGTATGGCTTGGTCGCGTTGTTACCGATTGGCATGTCGCAGGTATCTTCGGTTAATTTTGAAGATACGATCAAGATAGGTAAAACCTTCAAGAAAGGAGATATGCTTGGATATTTCTTGTTTGGCGGTTCAGATTTCGTATTGCTATTTCAAAGTAAGGTTGATTTTAAATTAACTGTTCCAAAAGAAGGTGACGGCGCCTATAAACACGTTTATATGGGTGAAGAATACGGTAAACTGACCGTAAAAAAATAAAATACGATCACTCCGTTTCGATGTGATGGTTACTGCTCTTTTTTATGGAACGGAATTTACATAAGAACGGTTATGCGAAAGAGCAGTAATAACTAGGCATTTAAATGATGGCGGCGATAACCCGCCATCATTTTTTATTATACAAAGACGAAAACCGATTTTCGTTATTTTGCGCCGGGTTTTTTCCGACATCGTTTTTAATGAATAACAACGATAGGTTGCATATCAATAAAAATGACCGGTTTCATTGCTGGTAGAAAACCGATGCATCCGGCATAGGACTTCCGGGAAATCCACGGCTGAAACACCACACTATACCGCCCCGAATCGTCTGTTTTGCTGAAAGCGTTCCCTCCGGAAAGTCCTTAATCATTGTTTTCGACGCCTCACTGTGAACAGCAGCAAAAGAAATGAGTACGATTGGTAATCCTCAGTTCTGATGAATGCTCACCACTGAACAGTTGTAGATACCATCAATGAGTACCGATGTTGACTATTGCTTAATTTCTGCTCCCTAAATTTCGTTTGCGGTAACTGTTACCGCATAACAAAAGGGGAGAGGCTTATCTGTCAGCGCCACCGGACGTCCCGGATTACCGGTGCCTCTGCCGCGCAACGGCACAGACGTCCCTATGCATCCAATGGTTATGTGTTCTTTTTGTTCTTTTGTAACACCAGTCTAATGGCGAGATAAGGAAACAAGAAAAACAGAATGGCGCAAGTTTTTATGAATGCCATTCCGTAATAGTACAGCAAATCATAGTCATGCCTGCTCAATGCGAACCATTTTGAATGGATACGATAGACCCATTCTCCTCCCAGCAAATAGAAAATGAACGATATTAACAACAGCGCAAAAGACAGAAAGAAACAGCGAATCAGGATGCCAGACACGCTGTCCAGCAGGTTATTCTGTTCATCCTTACTCATAACGAATCTCCTCTCCGTGGTATTTCGGGGTTATTGCCACCCGCTATCGCAGTTACCGCATAGCTGATCACACATCGATTTCTTGTCCTCAAATTCACTACCCGAGACGGTCATGTCTGCTCCGCAGATCCACCGATATCCGAGCATACCTGTCCATGTGTATCCCGGAAGTGGCGAATTGATCACGCTACACGATTTCTCAAAGGGAGGGGAGCCTTCCGCAGGATTGCAGGAGAAGAAGATTGTATTATCTCCTTTAGCTCGATCGTCTACTGTGCAGGTGGCCGATTTGTTTGGCGTCTTGTCACAGGTGTATGTCTCCGCATGAGAAACCTGCCATGTTCCTGCAATGCAGCCGGTTATCAACATTGAAATTAAGAGCGTCCGTGGCATCGTTCCCTACCTCCTCATGATCTGCCGAAAGGGGCTATACCTGATCTTTATCTGTCAGTTTTTACAACACTTATACCACATTGTAAGTTAGAGTTCTGCGGTTTTTTTGAATATTACTGATGGAAGTGTTTTATGACCGGCAAATTTAGAAAAAACAACATTCCGGGAAGAAACTATTCTAAATATGGACCATTGCAGACATAGGGGAGCACATATTTCTATGATCTGCGCTTTTCCCACATCTCTCGTATACCCAGTAATCTTTTCCCCGCTTCTTCAAGCGTTTCAGTTTTCTTTGCAAAATGAAATCGAATGAGATGATGGGTGGGTTCGTGGAAAAAACTTGATCCCGGCACGGCCGCAACTCCCAAATACTGCGCGAGCCATTCGCAAAAAGCGATGTCATCGTTTGCCTTGAATTCCGAAATGTCAACAAGCACATAATAGGCGCCTTGTGGAATCACATAGGCCAGTCCTGCCTCGTCGAGCGATTTCAGGAAGACGCCACGTTTTTCCGTATAAGTGGCGAGTAACGAACGGTAATAAGCATCAGGAAGATGGAGGGCCGTCACAGCGGCCTCCTGCAACGGTGCCGCAGCACCAACGGTCAGGAAGTCGTGTACTTTTTTAACGGCATCGGCCACTTCAGGTGGTGCAATGACATAGCCCAGACGCCATCCCGTAATGGAGTATGTTTTCGACAGGGAACTGCAGGATATCGTCCGTTCAAACATACCGGGTAACGAAGCGAAATAGATGTGATGGTAAGGTTCATAGACGATGTGTTCATATACTTCATCGGTAATCACAAACGCATCGAATTCATGAGCGAGTGAGGCAATATACTCGAGTTCATCCCGTGTGAATACTCTCCCCGTGGGGTTGGAAGGATTGCAGAGAATAATGGCTTTGGGCCTTTGTTTAAAAGCTTTTCTCAGTTCATCCGGATCGAAGGTAAACTGTGGAGACCTCAGTTCAACATAGATCGGTTGTGCACTACTCAGAATGGCATCCGCCCCGTAATTTTCATAAAAGGGCGAAAAAACGATGACCTTGTCCATAGGATTGCAGACCGCCAGCATGGCGGCCATCATGGCTTCGGTACTGCCGCAGGTTACGACGATATTCTCATCTTCGTTGATCGGAAGTCCCATGAAGCGGGAAACTTTTTTGGCCAGGGCCTGTCTAAAATTCGCTGCACCCCATGTTACCGCATACTGATGTGGACCAAATTCCGCTGTTTTTCGAAGCGCCTCAAGCAGTTCGGGTGGAGGATCAAAATCAGGAAACCCCTGCGATAGATTAATGGCCCCGTACATACTGGCAACACGTGTCATCCGCCGAATGACGGATTCGGTAAATCGTGTGGTACGTTCACTGACTTGAGGCATTGTTTACTCCTTGTATGGACGTTATTTAGTATGCCTTGTTGTTAAAAAAATCACTTAATCCCATAATATAAGATTTGATTATTATTATCTTGTACCATATTTCAGCAAAGAGTTTTGCGGTTTTTTTGATCATTCAAGCCACTTGTCATAGGCTTGGACAAAGGTTTCAAAGTGATTTCCAACGTTGTAAATTATGGTGACACCGTTCTTGATATTTCCGGGTAAATGCCTAAACAATAAAAATACCTTGCATTTCCAGAAAGAATCATTTATCTTCATGCTAGTTAGGGTGCAGTTCATGTTTGTCGTTACGGAATTATAAAAAAAATCAACCGCACAAGCCTCAGTAAGGGTCATGCGGTTTTTTTTGTTTGCACAAACAGACTGCCGGCCGAATCGTTCGGCGATATTATAAATGGTTCCCTGGAGGAACCCAAGACAAAGGAGGAGTAAAGATGTCAGAAGGAAAAGTTAAATGGTTTAATGATTCAAAGGGTTTTGGCTTTATCGAGCAGGACGGCGGCAAGGACGTTTTCGTGCATCATTCCGCTATTCAGGCAGAGGGTTTCAAATCACTGGCCGAGGGCGATCGGGTAAGCTTCGATGTTGTCGCCGGCCCCAAAGGTCCGTCTGCGGAGAATGTTCGCAAGCTGTAAGATCTGATCTTCATTTTGCATTTAAAAGCTCCCTGTGATGGGGGGCTTTTTTTTGTTTCAGCAACTGAACTCGGAAACGACCTCTTGGTGTTCTGCCATCACGAGTTTGATCCTATCAAATCATCAGCAGATGGCTGTTCTCTCTCAGCCAGACCTTCTGCTCTTTATAACCTGGCAGGATGCTTTCAATGAAGCGCCAGTAATCGCGGGAATGGTTCCTGATCTTCATGTGGCTCAGTTCATGGACAACGATAAAATCGATCACTTCCGGCGGGGCCATGATCATCCGCCAGGTGAAGGTCAGGCAGTTATCCGCTGAGCAGGACCCCCAGCGGGATCGGGCCTGATTGATGGCAACAGCGCGTGGAGACAGTCTGAGAACACGGCTGAAATGAGCGACCCGTGCCGCGATATATTCCCGTGCTTTCTTCTGATACCAAAGGAGAAAAAGGACCCGCGCCCCTGGAAGGGCATCGCTGCTCAGAATAAATTCACGGCCCGTGTAAGTCAGGGTTTCCGGCTGGCTTTGCCGGTCCTCAATGCGCAGGGGATAGGTTTTGCCGAGATACAGAAATGGTTCGCCCGATCGGAAGGTCTTGTGTTGTTTTTCAGCCTGCCTTTCCTGCTGCTGGGCGATTTTTTTCTGCAGCCACTGTTTTTTCTCCGCAAAAAAACGATCAATGTCTCGCTGCGGTGTGCGGTACGGCACCTGGATCAACACGGTCCCATCCCTCTTAATCTGGATGGAAAGTGTTTTTTTTCTTCTCCGGCTCCGGGCTAAGGTATAGGTCATTCCACTTTTCTGGGCTCACCGGTAGGTGGCGGGTTCTGTTCCGGCCGTTCCGGTTTCACGGTCACACCATCGCCGACTGAAGACGGCGGCAGATCCGGTTTAGGTGGTTCCTGGGGTTTTGATGGATCGGTGGGGGTTGCCTCCGGCGGCGCATTCATAACCTCATCAAATTCCGGGATCACCATTCCCCTTCTCACCATGATCTGATAGATCAGCTCGGAGCGGTATTCCACATACCGGCCTGTCCCTGCGGGGTCATAACGCCGCGGATTCGGCAGCACAGTAGCCAGTTTTGCCGCCTCCAGGGCGGACAGGACGGAAGCCGACTTGCCGAAATGATGCTGTGCGGCGGCTTCGATGCCAAATAACCCGTCACCCCATTCGGCGACGTTCAGATAAAGTTCAATAATCCTTTTCTTGGAAAGGTTGTCTTCGAGCCGCCAGGTCAGGATGGCCTCCTTGAGCTTCCGGACGGGATTTCTCGAAGGCGACAGAAAAAGATTTTTAGCGAGCTGCTGGCTGATGGTACTGCCGCCAGATTTGAACTTCCCTTTCTTGAAGTCTTTTTCGAGGGCTTTTTGCATCGCCTCAAAGTCAAACCCCTCATGGGACCAAAATTTGTCATCCTCCGCAATAATAACCGCCTTGATGACATAAGGAGAGATCTGGGACAACGGCACCCATCTCTGAATTATTTTTTTCTTTTTACCCTGTTTTGCCCATTCCTTTTCCCGATATTCCATGAAGGCCGTTTTCTTTGGGTTTAACTTCCGCAGTTTCGCGACATCTGGATAAACAAAATAAAATCCAATACTTAAAATAAATGCAGCGAGAACAACCAAAATGACAATGACAGACCATTTTTTAACCATGGACAGGGGCATCTCCTGTTTTATGTATTTGATATTACTAATTATATTATTATAATTGACCGTTGCGGGTGTTTTTTACTTGACACTGGTCCTATATCATGAGATTTTCTCGGTCACGAATTGCTCTTACAATATTTTTTACACATATTGTAAAAAATTTTCAAAGGGGGTTTGACTTACAAGAATCTATTTTGCGTAGTCAGACTTCGCTCTTTAGTGTGCAGCTTGTCATCCATTGTCCATTGTCAAAATCTGTGCACCGCCCCAGAAGTGGGTAACCCCCGACTCAAAACTAAGGAGGTACTTCATCATGAGACGGCAGATTTTCCTATGGATGGGACTTATCGTCCTGTTCTTATCTTTCAGCCTCAGCCACGAATGCTTTGCAAGCGAATACAAAGTCAGGCGCGGCGATACCCTGGTTAAGATCTCCAAAAAGTTCGGTGTCAGCACGCAGGCCTTGAGAGAAGCAAACGACATTCAGGGCAGCGCCATCAAACCCAAACAGATCCTGATCATCCCTGAATCCGCAAAAACCAGGAAAAGCCAATCCGTGAAACTGTCCTCCTATGTGGTCAAGAAGGGTGACAGCATTCACAGTATCTCCAAAAAGACCGGCGTCTCGGTCAGCCAGATCAGGAAGATCAATCACCTCCGCTCCAGCAGACTGAAAATCGGTCAGCATCTCGCCCTATTAAAACCTGCCGCAAGGAAGGAAGTCGCTAAAACAGAAGAGGAAAAGCTTGAGACCGTCGATATGAGCTTACTGGCGGAAGGCGAAGACCTTGAGGAAGATGAGGCCGGAACTCCCGGGGATGACGACCAGGCATCCGTTGAAAGAGATAAAGAACAGACGGCCGCACTGCTCGGCAGATGGAACAGCCCTGATGAAAGAAGACTGTTCGTCCGGGTGGCCATGGGATTCCTCGGTGCCCCATACCGCTTCGGCGGTTCGTCGGTGAGAGGTCTGGACTGTTCGGCCTTCGTCAAGAAAATCTATGAGTTATTCAATGTCAGCCTTCCCCGAACTGCCCGCGAGCAGTCCCGCGTTGGAAAGCGCGTCGCCAGAAACGAACTGGAAGAAGGGGATCTTGTGTTTTTCAACACCCGCCGCAGGGCTCTCGGACATGTGGGTATTTACATCGGCAACAATGAATTCGTCCATGCGGCCTCTGGACGCTCCAAGGCCGTGAAAATTGATACGCTGGACAAGCCCTACTACGATACGCACTTCATCAAAGCAGTCCGTCTTAAAAGCCTGGATGACGGCGCTTAGTATTTTTCACCCTTCATCATGACAAGAGACTGATCATGGGACGGTTCTATCGTCCCATTTTTTTTGAAGCCGGAAAGACAGGCCGAACAAGAGAGTTCCTTTCACTTTTTTATTGATTTATTCTCACAGCCTTTATATCCTGGCCTCTCTAATCATTGCATGATCCGCATGATATAAGTCATGGAAAAACATATTCAAAGGAGGCTCCCATGCTGAAAAGAACGTTTATACTGTTGGTTGTTTTCCTGTTATCCGTTATGATAGGTGGTTGTGTATCCAGCGGCAAATTTGAGAAAAAAGTGGCGGAAGCCGACGGTTTGAAGCAGGCATTACAGGCACTTCAGCAGAAGTACGATAAACTGACGGCGGAAAATAATGACTTGAAGGAACAGTTTAAGAAATTAAACGGTGACTTCGCCCAGTTGTCCATCCAGAAGGATAAGGTTACGGCAGACCGCGATGAACTGGATAAGGTTTTGAAATCCAAATCCGACAGCCTGTCAAAAACGATTAATGAACTGAGAGGAAAGACTGCGGCGCTGGAGATGGAAAACGCCTCCCTGAAGGAAGGAGTTGCCAACCTAAAAAAGACCAAAGAGGAAGAGGTCAAATCGGTCAGTAAAACCTATGAAAACCTGATGCAGGAGATGAAAGGTGAAATTGCCCAGGGCCAGGTGGCCATTACCGAACTCAAGGGGAAACTGACGGTAGACGTGCTCGATAAGATCCTCTTTGCATCCGGTGAATCAGAGGTCAAGCCGGAGGGACTAGCCGTATTGCAGCGGGTGATCGATATCCTTAAGAATGTCAAGGACAAGGCGATCCGCATCGAGGGTCACACGGACAATGTGAAGATCGGCGGGGCGCTTGCGAAAAAATATGCGACCAACTGGGAGCTTTCTGCAGCCAGGGCCATCAATGTGACCCGATACCTCCAGAAGCAGGGGATCGACCCTGCCCTTCTGGCCTCCGTGGCTTACGGTGAATACAAGCCCGTTGCCGACAACAGCACTTCCGAAGGACGCGCTAAAAACCGGAGAATCGCCATCATCCTGCAGCCAAAGGACTAAAAGAAGTTTCGCGACGAAGTCTTCTGATTTGAGGGGGCACAGACCACTGTGTCCCCTCGTTTTACCTTGAGAGAGGGATAGATTCCTGTTTTCGCAGGAATGACATTTTCAGAGAAGCAAGAATAATGGGCAAAACGATTACGGAAAAAATCATCGCAGCGCACCGGGTTACCGGCCGGTGCGTACCCGGTGCCGAGCTCGGCATCCGGATTGATCAGACATTGACGCAGAACGCTACCGGGGAAAGACTGCAGAAGAGGCGGTATGCCTGAGCAAAAGCTGCCCAATCTGAGAGACCTGTCCCTGGAGGAAATCGAAGATTTTATTGCCAGCCACGGCAAAGAAAAGTATCGGGCCAGGCAGATCATGAAATGGCTTTATCAGCGCCGGGCCGTTTCTTTCGAGGAGATGACCAACCTGGCAACGGATTTCAGAATGAAGCTGGCCCGCCTGGCCAGAATCGGTCAGCCGGAGATTGAGGCCGTTCAGACCTCCGGGGATACAACCAAAAAGATTCTCTTCAGGCTGGAGGATGGCCTCTTCATCGAAAGCGTCCTGATTCCCGGCAAAAGTCACTGGACTGTTTGCATCTCCACCCAGGCGGGTTGCGGCATGGGATGCCAATTCTGCCTGACCGGCCGGGACGGCTTGAAGAGAAATCTCCCGCCTTCTGAAATTACCGGCCAAATCACCATGCTCCAGCAATATCTTCCGGAAGGAGCGGATATCAAGAACATCGTCCTGATGGGCATGGGCGAACCACTGGCTAATTATCAGAATGTTCTGAAGGCCATCGAAATCATGACGTCCGATTACGGGCTGGGTTTTTCCAATCGCAAAATCACCCTCTCCACCTGCGGTCTCGCGCCGATGATCCGGCAACTCGGTAACGACATCTGCATCAACCTGGCCATTTCTCTGAATGCCCCCGACAATGAAAAAAGAAGCGAACTGATGCCCGTCAACAGAAAATATCCGCTTGAATCCATTCTGGCGGCCTGCCGCGATTATCCCATGCCGGGACGACGAATGCTCACCTTTGAGTACATTCTGATGGCCGGTGTAAACGATTCCCCGGCGGATGCCGAAAAAGTGGCCCGTCTGCTGAAAGGCGTCCGTTGCAAGCTGAATTTGATCGCATTCAACGAATACCCTGGGTCACCCTTCAAAACCCCATCCCCGGAAACGATTAAAACCTTTCAACAAATGCTGATCAAGCACCACTACACCGCCATGATCCGCACCAGTAAGGGCAGCGATATCCTGGCCGCCTGCGGCCAGCTCAGCGGCCGCAAAACTGCGACGGAAGGAGAAATAACGCCATGACCCATCCGAAACTGGTTGAAACCATGTCCAGACCGGAATTTTATCCCCATCGACCGGAGACGGTGGAACTCATCCAGACACACATCTCCTTTATCTTCATTGCCGGCGAAGATGTCTATAAAGTGAAGAAGGACGTTGATTTCGGGTTTCTCGATTTTACCAGCCTCGAGAAGAGAAAGCATCACTGTCTTGAAGAACTGCGCTTGAACCGGCGGCTGGCTCCGGAAACCTACCGCGATATCGTGGCCATCTCTGAGAATGCTGAAGGGCGCCTTTCCCTGGCGACAGGCGGTCACATCATCGAATATGCTGTCAAAATGAAGAAACTTCCGCAGGAACGGATGCTGAAAAGGCTGCTGGCGACGGGAGCGGCAGAACCGTCGATGATGGACCGGATCGCCGCCAGGCTGGTGGACTTTCACCGGAATGCCGATACGGGCGGAAAGATCGACCAGATTGGCGGTGTGGAAACCATCCGGCACAACCACGACGAAAATTTTGAACAGACGACCGCTTTTGTCGGCGTAACCCTTCCCGAATATCAATACCGTTTCATCAAGTCTTACATCTACCGATTTTTTGAACAAAAGAAGGAGCTCCTGGAAAAACGGGTGTCCGATCACAAAATCAGGGACTGCCATGGGGATCTTCACCTTGAGCACATCGTTGTGACCGATGACATCACCATCTTTGACTGTATTGAATTCAACGAACGATTCAGATTTGAGGACGTCGCCGCCGAAGTCGCCTTTCTGGCGATGGACCTGGATTACAACGGTTACCCCGATTATGCCGAACGTTTCGTGGCAGCCTATATCCGGCAGGCCGGAGATCCGGAGATCCGAACACTGCTCAATTTTTACAAATGCTACTATGCCTATGTCAGGGGTAAGGTGGTCAGCTTTCGGATTGACGACAAAGCCATCCGGCAGGAAGACCGTAATGAAGCCGTCAAGATTGCCGCGAAATATTTCGATCTCGCCTATACCTGTGCGGCCCGGTTGGAGAAACCCGCACTCATCCTGGTGGCAGGGTTGATGGGAACCGGCAAGAGTGTTCTGGCAAAGCAGATGGCCCCCCGCCTTGGAGCCGAAATCATCCGGATGGACGTGCTTCGCAAGGAATTGCTGAATCTTTCTCCCCAGGAGCGTCGTTTCGAGGATTTCGGCAGGGGAATCTATGCCGATGAGATGTCGGGAAAAACGTATGAAAAAGCCATGGAGCAGGCCAAGGCGAAGTTGAGAGAGGGAAAATCGGTTATCCTGGATGCATCATTCAAGAAGCGTAAAGACCGGAAAATGGCCCGGACCGTCGCTGAACAATGTCTCGCGGATTTCTTTGTTGTGGAGTGTGTCTGTCCCGAGGCAACCATTCAGAAACGCCTTGAGGCAAGGCTGGCAGACGGGGAAGAAGCATCGGATGGCCGCTGGGAGATCTTTCAGGCTCAGAAAAATGACTTCGAGGAAATCATCGAGATGCCCGTGCAGTCGCATCTGGTTATGGATACGGCAGCACTCACCCCGGAAGCCTGCATGCGGGCCATGATCGTGCAGATGAAAGGATTGAAACTGTAGTTATGGCTTCGTTTGTTCTCCTTTTTGTTTTTTCGCCTCGACGGCTACACTGGCCTTTTTTGCTTCCTCAATGACCAGTCGTTTTTTTGTCTCCCCGATAAAGTAGCCGACTTTATAATCCAGTCCAATGTTGGCATAATTCTTTGCAATCTCTTCAAATCGACCCAGGGCTGCCTTGTACTTGCCCGTATTAAAATAAAAATAACCGACATAGAATTCTTTTTCGGCAAGCCTTTTCCGGCACTCCAGAATATTTTTCTCCGCCAGGAACGAAAACTTACTGTTCGGAAAGCGGACCATCAGCCTTTCAAACTCTTTTTTTGCCTTGACGGTCTCTGTCTGATCCCGGTCGATCGTACCCATCTGGTTAAAATGGCACATCCCCAGTTGATACATGGCGTAGGGGAGATTTTCGTTGGTGGGATGCAGATTAACAAAGTCACCGTAGGCGATCTCTGCTTCGGCAAATTCCTCATCACTGAAATAAGAATCGGCAATACCCAACTCGGCAACAAGGGCCAGTTGGTGTAACGGATATCGCTCCTTCAGGCGCTGAAAGGATTCAATGGCTTTTTTGTAGCGGGCATCCTGATACTCTTGAGCACCCTTCTGGTACAGGGCTTCGGGTGTCGCTCTGGCCAAATTGGTGGGATGCCACCATTCGTTAATATCCTTCCACCAGCCACAGCCGGATAAGAGCAACACCATAATGAGAAGAACGGGAAGGGCTGCTTTACGGGTCATCATTTATTCTTTCCGGACTACAAACTCTTTTTAATAAATTCTTCGAGACGCTCTTTGGAAACCAAGCCGATAAGCGTATCGAAAACCTTGCCACCCTTGAAAAGCAGGAGGGTGGGTATGCCTCTGACACCGTAAGTTGCGGATGTCCTGGGATTATCATCCACATTCATTTTTGCCATCTTGACCCGGCCCTTATAGGACTCGGCCAATTCTTCCACAACCGGTCCGATCGCCTTGCAGGGACCACACCAGGGAGCCCAGAAATCAACCAGAGCGGGCTGATCCGATTTCAGAACTTCTTTTTCAAAATCAACATCATTGACGTGAATGAGAGAACTTTCTTTCTCCATATTTCAAGCCCTCCTTTTATAGTTCGGGAGTGAACTATGCCACATCAGATTGGCGCATGTCAAATCAAAATGATCCTCCTTTTGACAGATCCGCGTCAATCTGATATAAGCACACGCAAATCATTCAACTTTCCGGAGATTGTATGGGACTTCTGGGTATCATCTCGGGTACATTGACCTTGCAGGGAAAAGGTTTTTTTGCCGAGTTAAAAGAAAAAACGGTAAAAAATGAGTTCGGAGAAGCCCGGGTCCTGCTGTCCCGGAAAATTGCTTTCATTCCCAGACATGGCCGGGATCCGAAGCATCATATCCTGCCCCACCGGATCAATCATCCGGCCAATCTGAGGGCATTGAAAGACCTGGGCGTTGACGAAGTCATCGGCATCAATTCCACCGGCTCTCTGAAAAAAAAACTGAAACCTGGAACCATCGTCGTGCCCGACGACTTCATCATGCTCTACGGGGGACCGACGGTCTTCGACAGGAAACCCGTGCATATCACTCCCATGCTTCATGAAGGCGTCCGGCAGAAATGTATCGCGGCGGCCCGCCATGGCGGGATTGAAATCATCGACGGGGGTATTTACTGGCAGACCCAGGGACCGAGACTCGAAACACGGGCTGAAATCATGGTCATGTCACAAATGGCGGATGTCGTAGGGATGACCATGGCCAGTGAAGCGGTCATCGCTCAGGAACTGGATCTACCCTACGCTTCGATCTGTTCCGTGGACAATTATGCCCACGGCATCGGTGAGAAGCAGTTGACGATGGAGATCATTCTACGGCATGCCCGCAGAAATGCCGATGCGATTATCCGCATCATCCTTAAATACGTGGAAGGGAGAAAATCATGAAATTTTCCAAAAAAGGGGATCATGGAGAAACCAGTTTGCTCGGCGGTCAGCGGGTTCCGAAATTTGACCCGAGACCGGATACCTATGGCACGCTGGATGAAGCAAGTTCTGCGCTGGGCGTTGCCCGGGCAATGACGAATAATAAGAAAATCAAAGATATTTTACTCAGTGTCCAAAAAGACCTGTTGACCCTGGGTGCAGAGCTTTCCACGCTGCCGGAAGACCTGCCCAAACTGAACCTCAGGATGGGTGAGAAGGAGGTAACGCGTATCGAATGCCTGATCGATGAACTGCAGAAAGAGGTCACCCTGAAAAACGAGTTCATTTATCCGGGTGAAACCGTGATTTCAGCTCAGATCGATGTTGCCAGAACCATCATCCGGCGGGCGGAGCGAAAGGCAGCCAAGCTGAAGATGGAGAAGCTGATTGAGAACGATCGCGTCCATGAATACCTGAACCGTCTGGCCGACATGCTGTTTACTCTAGCCAGATATGAAGAACAGAAAGGGTGATCCTTAAATAAAAAAATGGCAAAGTGAAACGGCCAGAGGCAAGGCGTGCGAGTACTGGGAAGTGCGAAGCAGATGGGGAAATATACCGCAACGGCGAAAGATGAAGCGCAGCGCCGCATAGGGACGTTTTACAAAGCCGTACCGTTAGAAAGCGCCCAACTGGCAAGGCTTAATTTTAATCTTTAATTTTTCGCAGGCCGAAGAAATGGCCATTCGGGTCATCCCCGTTTCTTCGGCGATTTCCCAGGCAGACAGGCAGGACAGACGCTCTTTCACGAGGGCTTTACGGATGGCTGCTTCCAGTCCAGGGGTCACATTTTCGGCGGCTTTGACGATTATTTTCTTTGGGCTGTAGCCGAAAAGACCCAGTTGGCACTTGTTGAGGTGAATCTCTAAAAGGTCAATCGTCACTCCAACATCCGCCATGCTCACCTGAAGCTGGCCGGCAATGCGGCTGGCTTCTGCACAACTGATTTTGCCGTCCATGTTTTTTTCCCGAACGGCTCCAGCGATTTTTTCATTTAACTTCCGATCAGCCGGATGCTTTGCCCCATAATGGCCGGCATCTTCGTGCGCCATGGTTAATCCTCCTGTGGACCCTTTACAAAGCCGTCAACCTTTCATGTCGTGAAAAGGTTCTAAGGCCGCCAGTTCTCCTTCATCCAGCGTCTTGAAACCATTCTTTTCGATGATTTTCAACGCCTTTTCAATCTGATCCACGTCGACTACAAATACCGCCTTCTCCCGGCTTTCCAGAACAAAGCCATAGGCGTTGTTGACATTGATATTCTCCTTGAAAAGCAACTGCGTCAATCCATCCAGTCCGCCGGGCTTGTCATCAATTAAAATCGCCAGAACATCCCGCAGGCGGACCATCATGCCGGCTTTTGTTAACGCGGCCTGCGCGCGCCGGGGATCATCGACAATCAGATTGATCACCCCGAAAGTATCCGATGTGGAGATGGTTGTGGCCCGGATACTGATCTTCTCCCCGGCCAGAACAGAGGTGACGGCAGCCAGTTTGCCGGGTTTGTTTTCCGCAAAAATAGATAATTGATGTGCAATCATATGGACCCCCCCTTCCCTTCTTTAATCATGCCGGTTGTCAATAACCCGCTGGGCCTTCCCCTCACTTTTGGGCAGGCTATCCGGTTCAACAAGATCAACCTTGGGCGTAATCAGAATATCACTCCGCAGCTCTTCCGCGATTTTTCGTCGCAACGCTTCAAGCTGTTTGAGGTCCCCGGCAAAAAACTCCTTCTGGACTTCCACTTTGATGACCATGAGATCGCTAAACCCTTCTCTCTCCAGGATAATCAGGAAATTGTTCCCTACACCGGGAATCTCCATCAGCTTCTTCTCGATCTGAATCGGAAAGATATTAACCCCTTTAAGAATCATCATATCGTCCGTCCGGCCCTTGATCCGCTCAATGCGCCGATGTGTTCTGCCGCATTCACAGGATCCGGGAATGATCCGAGTCAGGTCTTTTGTCCGGTATCTCAGGATCGGCATCCCATCTCTCAACAACGTCGTCAGAACCAGCTCCCCCTCTTCACCGTCAGGGAGCTTCTTGAGGGTTACCGGATCAATGATTTCCACAAAAAAATTATCCTCCCAGATGTGCAGACCGTTCTGTGCAGGACATTCAAAAGCCACACCGGGCCCGTTCATCTCCGAAAGGCCATAGGAATTAAAGGCTTTGAATCCGTAAAATTTCTCGATTTTATTCCGCATTTTCTCTGAATGCGGCTCGGCACCGACAAAGGCGATCTTCAATTTCGTGTCCTTCCGGGGATTGACATCGAGCTCCTCAAAAACAGTCGTCAGATGAAGGGCATAACTGGGAATGATATGGATCACCGTGGTTTCGAAATCCCGCATGAGTTGAATCTGACGTTTGCTATTTCCGGCGCCGACAGGGATGGTCAGCGCCCCGATTTTTTCGGCACCGTAATGGAATCCCAGGCCGCCGGTAAAAAGACCGTAGGTCATCATATTCTGAAAAACATCCTGTTTTCGCATCCCCGTCATGTACATGGAACGGGCAACGATATTGGTCCATTCCTTAATGTCATGGGCGGTATGAAAAATGACGGTCGCCCGGCCGGTCGTTCCGGATGACGAATGCATCCGGATCAGCTTATCTCTGGATACGGCCAGAAATCCATAGGGCCAATGGTTTCTCAGATCGTCTTTGGTCGTCAGCGGAATTTTCTCAATATCCTGGAGCGTTTGGATGGTGTCGGCATTTATACACTGCTGTCTGAACACCTTTCCATAATACAGGGAGGCTTTTGCCCTCTTGAGCGTTTGTTTGAGCCGCTTCAGTTGCAGAACCTCCAACCCGGTCTGACCGATTGTTTCAATCTCCCTTTCCCAATACATGGTTATGCCTCCAGCATCTCAAGCAACGGTTCTGTCTACAACTCAATCGAAATTATTTCAAGACAAAAAGACATGCCCTGAAGCGTCCGACATCATGACCCTTTTGGTGGCATATCTTTACCCGGCATGCTATGATGGTATCGTACCTATTATACTCGGAAAGGCAACCTCAGGGACACAACGAAACGATGAAGAAATACTATCTTCTGATCATTACACTGATGCTGTGCAACGCCGCAGCCCTGGACGCCAGCACGAAAACGGTCGGTAAAGTCTTCGAGTATATTGACACCTATTACGTGGAACCAGTCAATTATTCAACGCTTTACAGAGACACCCTCCGGCATCTGACCCGAGACTTTCCCGGAAAGATCAAGATGGAAGAGCGGGGATCAGAAACATTTCACGTTGCCTGTTCCATGAAAGAAACGGATTTCCGCATCCTGAAGCAGGACCAGGCATCCAATGTCAAGCAACTGGGGAAAATCATACAAACCTGTGTTCCTGAAAGGTTACTAAAAAAGCTTCAAAAAAATAACCAAACCGTCGAACAGATCACTTTGGTCGCTTTACTGGGTTCTCTCGATCCGCATTCCGGTTTTATGACCGCCGAAATGTACAAAGAACTCAATACGGACCTGCATGGAAGTTTCGGCGGGATCGGTGCCGAAATAACGGTGCAGAATGGGGTGATCACGGTGGTCTCACCCATTGATGACACACCCGCCTTTACTGCCGGCATCAAAACAGGAGATCAGATTATCCGCATCAACGGTGAGCCCACCAAAGGAATGACGGTCGTGGAGGCGGTGAGAAAAATCCGCGGGCCAAAAAACACGAAAGTGAATCTGACCATTAAGCGCGTGGACATGGCGAAGCTGAAGAATTTGATGATCACACGCAACATGATTAATATCAAAACGGTCAAGTATAAGCTTTATGAAGATCACATCGGTTATATCCGCCTGTCATCCTTCCAGGAGAATACCACAGACGAACTGCAGACCGCCCTTCGCGAAATAAACAAAAAAGAAGGGCCGCTCAAGGGACTTCTTCTCGATATGCGAAACAATCCCGGCGGTCTTTTGGACCAGGCCATAAAGGTCTCCGATCAGTTTATGAAATCCGGCATCATTGTATCGACAAAAGGACGCAAAAAAAATACAGAAACTACGGCGAGGGCCCGCAATCATGGCGATGAACCCGCCTATCCGATTGTCATCCTGGTCAATGAGGGCACAGCGAGTGCTGCTGAAATCGTATCCGGAGCCCTTCAGGAAAACCGGAAGGCCCTGATTGTGGGTACCCAGACCTTCGGAAAAGGTTCGGTACAGACCGTTTTTCCTCTGGAGGATGGTTCCGCGCTGAAGCTGACCACGGCCAGATATTACACCCCGAAAGGACGATCAGTGCAGGAAAAGGGTATTACACCTGACCTCGTGGTCGGAAAAATTCAGGGCTTCCGGGAAAAAGATCTGAGAGATTACGGCGCAGGGAACCGACCCAAAGGAAAAAACAGAATAGACGCTAAAAATGCCAAGAACATCGAAGCGGATCGGGAAATCCAGCTTCAATCCGCTCTCCAGCTCCTCCGAAAAATTATTGTCACAGGTGACTTACAAAAAGGGCTTCAGGCTTTCCATACAGCCAAGTTGCATTAGAGGCGATCCTCAGCATCAGGTCATGAAACCTTGTTCTTTGAGCGTGCAGACTTTGTTCTAATCTTGTTTGATGACCGTTTTTAAACGCCGATATTGCGTAACCCCAAGGAAAGAGATGAGGGCCAGTGCTGCAACGATCAAAACCATGCCTAACCCTTCCCACAGAGAAGGCCGCTCGCCGAGCTGGATAGAAGCCAAAATCACCCCAATGACAGGGGTCGCCAGGGTGCCCAAACTGGCGATGCCGGCCGGCAATTTATGTAAAATATAATACCACAACAGGACGGCGAGTGAATTGCTCACCACAGAGCTGTAAATCAGCGCTCCGACAAAATAATTCGTCCATTGGATCGGTGGGGATGGCGCCATTAAAGAAAAAGCAATCAGGGGAATGGCGCCGAAGATCATCTGCCAGGTCGTCAGCGAGACGAGATCGAACTCCGTTCTGCGGCGCATGATTTTCGCCACGATGGCGCTGGCTGCCCAGGATAATCCGGCAAGAATTGCCATAATTTTACTGAACAGGCTGCTGTGTAAATTCCACGGCTCCAGAATAATCAGCAGCCCGGAAAAAGCCAGCAGGACGGGGATCCACTGCATCCCCCGAATCCGTTCGGCAAGAACGGGCCACGCCATGAGGATTACCCAGAAGGGCATGGTATAGACCAGTACCGCTGTTTTTCCCACACCGCCGGTTTCCAGTGCCCAGATCACAAGACCAATCGATCCCGTTGTGGATAAAAGACCGAGCACCAGGGTCATGGGAATTTCTTTTGGACGAAGTGATTTTCGCTGGACAAGAAGCACAGCAAAAAGAACGGCAGCTCCTATAGACGTCCGCAGGGTGGCAAAGTCAACGGGACTGCAATATCGCAGCGATTCCTTCATCACGACCCAGTTATAGCCCCAGATGAGAGACAGGGCAATCAATGCCAGAATCGCCGGCTTAAGGGAAGGGTTCTGATTGTTCAATTTTATTCATCCTCAGCAGTCGGGCAAAAAACACCCCAGAACCGCATGATCGGCCATGACCGGACAGCTTTGTCAGGAGTTTCTAACACAGACAGAAATATTTTCAATTATTTATTGACATACTCTACATATTGTGGTCAAATCGCCTCACCACACTACATATGGTATCTTTTTCATATTCTGAACGAGAAAAAATTCATCCTTCTACTCATCATCAGGAGTTATGAGCCATGCCAAAAAAGATTTCACCTCGAAGGGTTTCCCGATTATCTGAAAACGCCTTAACGGTTCTACAAAGGCGCTATCTGCGGCGCGACACGGAGGGAAAAGTTCTGGAGACCCCTGCTCATATGTTCAGGCGTGTCGCCCAAACGATCGGTGGGGCTGATAAAATATTCAATAAAAAGGCAGACACAACCAAGCTGTCTGAAGCCTTCTACCAGAGCATGGCCGGGCTTGAATTTCTTCCCAACTCGCCAACCCTCATGAACGCCGGACGCGAACTGGGACAGCTTTCCGCCTGTTTTGTCTTGCCCGTCGGGGATTCCATGGAAGAGATATTTGACGCTGTCAAGTTCACCGCCCTTATTCATAAATCGGGCGGCGGGACGGGATTCTCTTTTTCCCGACTGCGCCCTGCCAATGACGTCGTCATGACCACCACAGGCGTTTCCAGCGGTCCGATCTCTTTCATGCAGGTCTTTGATATCGCTACGGAAACCATTAAGCAGGGTGGAACACGCCGGGGTGCTAATATGGGGATCCTGAGGGTCGACCACCCGGATATCATGGACTTCATCATGTGCAAGGCCGATCAGAAACAACTGAACAATTTCAACATATCCGTCGGATTGACGGAAATTTTTATGCAGGCCGTGGAAAATGATGAGAACTACGAACTGATCAACCCCCGAAACGGACAGGTGACTGGAACGCTCAATGCGCGAAAAGTTTTTAACCGGATCGTTGCCCAGGCCTGGGAGAACGGGGAACCGGGTATCGTCTTTCTGGACCGGTTGAACCGTGATAATCCGACGCCTCATGTGGGTCGGATCGAATCCACCAATCCCTGTGGGGAACAGCCTCTGCTACCCTACGAATCCTGTAATCTGGGTTCGATCAATCTGGCCAAAATGGTTTATAACGGCAGCATAAACTGGAAGAGACTCAAAGAAGTCATTGAGCTTGCCGTTCATTTTCTCGACAATGTCGTTGAAGTGAACAACTATCCCCTGTCCCAGATTGCAGAAATGACCTTTGGCAACCGTAAAATCGGACTGGGCGTCATGGGATGGGCAGATATGCTGATCTTACTCGGTATTCCGTACAGTTCAGAGGAGGCTATCCAGCTGGCTGGAAAGGTCATGCAATTCATCAACGATCAGGGTCATGCCGCATCACGTGAATTGGCAAAAAAACGGGGTGCTTTTCCGAACTTCAAGGACTCTCTTTATGATCAGCGTGGCGAACCGCCGATCCGCAACGCAACCATCACCACCATTGCACCGACCGGTACGATTTCGATCATTGCCAATGCTTCTTCAGGCGTGGAACCCCTCTTTGCCGTCTCTTATGTACGGAAGGTTATGGATAACGACATTCTGGTGGAAGTCCACCACCAGTTTGAAAAAATCGCCAGAGAAAGGGGATTTTATTCACCGGAACTGATGCAGCGGATTGCCCAGCATGGCACCATCCGGGACATGGACGAAATACCCCCTGACGTCCGTAAGCTCTTTGTCACGGCACATGATATTCCTCCCGAAGTTCACATCGCCATGCAGGCAGCCTTTCAGAAGTATACGGATAATGCGGTCAGTAAAACCGTAAATTTTGTAAATGGCGCAACGATTGATGATGTGGTCAATGTGTATCAGCTTGCTTACAAGCTGGATTGCAAGGGCGTGACCATCTACCGGGACGGCACAAGAGACAAACAGGTTCTTTCAACGGGCAAAACAGAGGACAAGGCGCCCCGCGCAGCCGGGGATGAAGAGAAAAAGGTTGTCAAGCGCGAACGCCCTAAGGTTTTGAAAGGGTGGACTTATCAGATGCAAACAGGCTGCGGACCGCTTTATGTGACCGTCAATCAGGATGTTACCGGCCTCTTTGAGCTCTTCACCACCATGGGCAAGGCCGGAGGCTGTGCCGCATCACAGAGCGAAGCCATCGGGCGCATGGTTTCGCTGGCCTGGCGCAGCGGCATTCAGGCAAAACAGATCATTAAACAGCTTCAGGGAATCTCCTGTCACTCGCCGTCGGGGTTTGGCGAAAACAAGATCCTTTCCTGTGCGGACGCCGTCGCCAAAGCCATTCAATCTCACATGGCTGCCAATGGCTTCGAGACAGCTACGGAAAAGGTGAAGTTCTTAAAGGGTGCTTGTCCGGACTGCGGGGGCATTGTTGAACATGAAGGGGGTTGCACTGTCTGCCGGTTATGCGGCTACAGTGAATGTGCGTAATGCGGCTTTCAGCCAGGGAAAACGCCCTTCACAGGCCTCCAAAGAGATAAAAATCGTAAACGGCCCTGGCAATTTCGGCAATGGCTTTTTCCCGTTCCAAGGTCTCTCTTTTCGATGTCTTGATAAAAATCGTAACCACCACATGACCGGCATCTTCCGGGAGGGTGATCATCCCCACATCGTTTGTTGAACCGCCCAGAGTGCCGCTTTTGTGGGCGACCGGTGTACCGGGCGGAAGCATCCCTTTCAACCGCATCTCGCCCGTCTGACTCCGCTGCATGGCATCCAGCAGGATATTCGCACTGTCCGGCTTCAGACAGGTCTTGCGGTAAATGCCCCGCAGAAGAGAAACCATCGCATCGGGGGTGGCGGTATCCCGCAAATCTGCATCGAATTGCCTTCTCATTTTTTTCTTCACCCCTGGATCCGCCTCTTTTTCCAGTTGATCGAACTGCGTGGGCGTAATATCGGGCGGCAGTTTCCGGACACCGGAAGAATCTGCGATCATTTCCAGTGTGGAACGACTGATATCGATGTCACTGATGCCGATGGTTTTCATCCGGGCGGTGACGGCTCCGGGCCCACCGGAGATCGACAGGAGCACGTCGGCCGCCGTATTGTCACTGACCGTCATCATGATCTCAAAAAGATTCCGCACCGAAACCACCAGCCCGGGCTTGTGAAGAAGCTTTGAAAGAATGCCACTGCCGGGATGCAGGTCCGTCTGCCTGATTTCCACCATCTGGCCCCATTTTAGCGATCCTTGATCCACCAGGGTCAGCACTTGCACCGCAATGGGAATCTTATAGGTGCTGGCCATCGGAAAGCGTTCCTGGCCGTTGACGGACACATGTTTTCCCGATTCGATATGGATGGCGCTGACTCCCACGATACCCCCGGACAGACTTGACAGACGGGCGATTTCGGAAGCGAGCCTGGCCTGCGAATTTCGGGTAACCAAACCTGGAACGGATAAAGGGTCATTTTGTTGAGCCCAGGCAGTCCCGGTATACAGGACAACGAGGCTCACCATGATCAGGGTGAGGCGTTTGAATCGCAACATTGTTTTCTCCATCAATTTTTCAATTTCATCTGTTATGATCTCATAGCGCATCTTTGCGATCACGTAAAGATCCCCATGAAATTAATTTTATTCAATGCGGTTAACCCTATTTTTAAAACGGCCCCTTCAGGTAAAGGTTTTGTTATTTTATCGGTTGTCGTTGGGCACTCGAACGTGTTAGAATCCGACATCGAACCTGAGAGGCATGATGAAGATGAAAATACTTTATTATGATTGTTTTTCCGGTATCAGCGGCGATATGAATCTCGGCGCCATGATCGATCTCGGTGTTGACCGAAAATATCTTATCGGCGAACTTAAAAAATTGAGCATCGGTCGATACGACCTCAGAATCAATAAGGATCAGCGCAAAGGTATTTCGGGTACAAGAGTGGATGTGGTGCTTCTACCCGAACCTCATCCCTCTGACAAGCCTATTTCTTCCGAAAGAAGGTTTACGGATATTGTCAGACTGATCACGGAAAGTTCTCTGTCCGAAAAGGTCAAAGCGATCAGCCTTAATATTTTCAGAAAGCTGGCTGAGGCGGAAGCGAAGGTTCACCATCATGACATTGAAGATGTCCATTTTCATGAGGTCGGTGCGGTTGATTCCATTGTCGACATCGTCGGGGCAGCGGTCTGTCTGGACTATTTAAAGGTAGACCAAGTCTTTTCTTCCGCCGTGCAGGTAGGGGGCGGTTTTGTCAAATGCGCCCACGGGACATTACCGGTTCCCGCACCGGCAACCGCAGAAATACTCAAGGGAATCCCCATGAAAGCGGGTATCGTACCCTATGAAACCACCACACCGACCGGGGCCGCCATTTTAGCGGCTACCGTGGATGACTTCACGGAACATTTCCACTTCACCCCAAAGGGAATCGGCTACGGTATCGGGCAAAGAGATACAGAAATCCCGAATGTTTTGCGGGTCATGCTGGGAGAAGTGCCGGAAGAAGCATTTGTCAACGACGTTGCCACACAGAATGCCATCCTCATGGAATGCAATATCGATGATATGAACCCGGAAATGTATGATTTCATGATGGATGCTTTTTTTGCAAAAGGCGCCCATGATGTTTTTCTCACCCCCATCCTTATGAAAAAATCACGGCCGGCCGTGAAAATCAGCGTCCTTTGCAATGTCCGGGAACGGGAAGCCATGGAGGAGGTGTTCTGGCTTCAAACATCAACATTTGGCCTGCGGACCTATCCGGTCTCCAAGGTCATGCTGAGAAAAGAATTTTCCAAACAGTCTACAAAATATGGTGAAATTTCTGTAAAGCATGCCTGTTTCCGGGGTCGAAGAATAAAATCCAAGCCTGAGTATGAAGACTGCAAAAGGCTGGCCGGAGAAAAGGGCGTTACACTAAAAGAAGTATACGACAGCTTGAAATTTGAAAAATCCCCATGACCATCCTTTGGGAAACATGAACCGAATCCTGTCGGGAAGGGACGCTCAGAAAGGTTAGCCCTGTGAACGCAGACACACTGAAAACACTGCTTGAAAGCATCCGCGACGGCAAGATCAGCATCGAGGAAGGGATCACCCACCTGAAAGATCTGTCCTACGTGGATGTGGGATGCGCGAAGATTGATACCCATCGGGAATTACGGGTTGGTTATCCGGAGGTGATTTACTGCCCCGGGAAGACCCCGGAGCAGGTAAAAAGGATTATTCAGGGCATGATCGAGAAAGAGGTGAATGTCCTGGCGACCAGGGCCGGCGAGGAACTATTTCTGGAAGTGAACAAACTCTATCCGGACGCCGTCTACCATCCGCTGGCCAGAGCCATCACAATCAAAAAAATAGAGACTGCGATGCCGGACAGCTATATTGCCGTCGTCACAGCGGGAACCTCTGACCTGCCTGTAGCCGAGGAAGCCTCTGTCACCGCTGAATTTTTCGGTAATCCGGTCGAAAGGATCGTCGATGTCGGTGTCGCCGGCGTGCACCGGCTGTTCGACAAAATGGACGCCATCCGGGGCGCGAGAGTCATCGTCGTTGTCGCCGGCATGGAAGGCGCCCTCCCCAGCCTTATCGGCGGGCTCGTAGACAAGCCCGTCATTGCCGTACCGACCAGTGTGGGTTACGGTGCGAGTTTTCAGGGGCTGTCCGCACTTCTATCCATGCTCAACAGTTGCGCCGGGGGGGTCTGTGTAGTCAACATCGACAATGGTTTCGGCGCCGGTTACATGGCCAGCATGATCAACAAGCTGCGTTAATTCCGGTTTCGTGATATCAAATAACCTTGACGATATCGGGAGCGTGTCTCTCAGAAGCTGGAGGAATACTGGCCGGGTAGCCGATGATAATCGGCGCGACGATCCGGCAGTCCCCGGGGATCCCCATTTCGCCAAGGATTTTAGGATCACGCACGTGGGCGCCCAATCCAATCCAGCAGGTACCCAGCCCTCGAGAAGAGGCAGAGAGCATCAAATAGGCAACGGTCAGGGCGCAGTCCACATCGAGAGAATGGATGTTTTTGGGGCCGATGACATAAATCAGGCAGGAAGCGTTATAAAAGACATTGAAATTTCCATCACGAAGAACGGCCTCATAGTTTTTCAGCGGGGATTCAGGATTCCGGACAAGATCAGAAAGAAGACTCTGTTTGCTGTCGTCAGAGATCCTTTTGAGGAAACCCCTGTTTTGAATGATCACAAACTTGCAGGGTTGAGCATTGCTCGCCGTCGGAGCAAGACAGGTCTCCTGAATGATTTCTTTCAGGATGGACAAAGGTACTTCCTTTTCCTGAAATTCCCTGATGGAACGCCTGTTTTTTAAGAGTGTCTGGAAATCCATGCTGTATCCTCCCTTCCTCACTGAAAGATTTAGAATAAACTCTCTCGTTTCTGCTCTATCCTTGTTTCCCGGAAATTCTTGAGGTCTGCCCTATCCACGCTTCCTTCAACCCACCCATTTTACAAATTCACTGAGTTCTGCCCTTTTTCTCTCAAAGCGGTTGAGGGGAAAATCCGGCTCCGGATATCCCAGCGCTATGCCGACAATAACCCGCCTGTCTTCCGGAATGGATAAAATTTCCTTCAAAATTTCTGGGTGTCCCACTGCGACAGCCATGATGCAGGTGCCGAGGCCCCGGTCATGGGCGAGCAGGCAGATCGTCTGGGTGACAAGACCGACATCAAGCATGGCGTACTCAACAAGGCTGTCCTTGGGGATGCAGGCGACAATCAGACAAGGAACATCAAAAAGAAAGGCCATGTCCAGAGAATATTCATTGCGGGCATCCTTATCTTCCCGTTTTACGGCAAGCGCCTCCAGCACGCTTTTTCCCACCTCCATGTATCTCTTTTTCATGGCCTCGGGCCAGACTCCCGGCATCGGTACATCCGGTGAGAAAGCTTCTCCATCACTCATTTTCTGGCGGTTTGCCTTTTTGAATTCCGCCAGAGGCTTTCCGGTCAGCACATAAAACTCCCAGGGCTGGGTATTTCCCCAGGATGGCGACCAGCGCGCCGTCTCCAGAATTTCCTGAAGCAAGCTCCGGGGAACCGCATCCGGTTTGTATTTTCTGATACTCCGTCTTCCCTTTACAGCGTCTTGCAATGTCATTGTGACCTCCTCCATTTGAAAAGCCTCAAAGAGTTTATATGGTTTCCTGATCGGTCGTGAAATGGTCAGGCGTAAAGACGGGGATGACGTAGGGACCTTCGGGAATGACGGCCACATGACGATCATGATGTAATTGGACACTCTCCGCAATGGCTTCAGAGGGAGATGCGATGGTATGGATACCGGTAAGTGCCCGTTGAGCCTCCGTAAGACCTTCACTGTATAGATAAATATTTGCCTTTTTCATGGCCTTAACCAGCATCTCGGATTGCCACTCATCAATTGCGGCATAACGTTTTTGCAGAAGTTCCTGTAAAAATCTGTCCGGCCCCAGACGGATCAACTTCATCTGCGCTTCTGCAAACTCGTCAGACCCCACCCCTCCTGAACATTCCGAAACAATAATCAAATTTCCGCCAGGTTCAAGAATATCAAGCGCCCCAACCATCCCTTTCACCGTCTGATAATATGTTTTATCGAGCGGGTAACCGGCGGCGCTGGTCAAAACCGTTCTGAACCTTCGCCGCACGGGAATTTCCGCGTAGTGACGGACAAAGGAAACGGCATCGAGATGGCTCTCCTCGACGCTTCCAAAATTGATAAAAGATATTTGACGACCCTCGTCGATCACCGTATTAATCGCGAAAACTCTGCCCACAAGCTTCACAATGTCCATCTGCACGCCGTGCAGGGGATTTCCATCCAGGATGCAATTGGTAGCCCGGCAATGTTCGAGGATCCCGGCGGAATGCAGGACCCTGATCGTATCCTCATGAGCCACACCGGGTGCGACCAGCTTTCTTCCGCCCGAGTAGCCGGCCATGAAATGCGGTTCCACCAATCCGACAACGATGCGCAGATCCGCAGAGACAAAGCGGCGGTCAAGTTTTACGGGGATATTGCCGGGCAGGGTCCCCAGGGATTCATGATCCTCTTCATTGCGGGCAAAATGATTGACCACCGGCACGGCGTCCAGGACCCAGTCGCTGCCTACCAGTTCACGGAGTTCTTCGTCTTCATTCGGCCGATGCAAACCTGTGGCAACCAGGATGGTAATAGCCTCCGGCTTGATGCCGGCCCTGATCAGTTCCTTCACAAGCACAGGTAAAACGATCCCATTGGGAACGGGGCGGGTGATATCGCAAATGAGAATGCAGGCGCTGCGGCAATTCCTCGCCTCTTCCATAAGAGATTTACAGCAGACGGGATTTGCCAGGGCAGACTTGAGGATTGCTTCAGGGTCTTTCAAGACGGTCATGACCCTTTTGTGAATCACTGCTACATCCAGATCGTCAGGGAGATCAAGCGTAAGCCCATTTCTCCCGTACTTCATGACGACGCGCATGATTGTTCCTGCCCTTGAAGTTTGTTCGTTATTACATACCCAGATAGGCTTGTCTGACCAGGTCAGATTTTAACAGGTCTTTCCCTTCGCCTTCCAGCACGACGCGGCCTGTTTGGAGAACATAAGCGCGGTGGGAAATCTGGAGCGCTTCATGGACATTTTGCTCCACCAGCAAAATGGTGACGCCATTGGCATTTATTTCCTCGACAATTCTGAAGATCTCCGATACCAGTTTCGGGCCCAGTCCCAGCGAAGGTTCGTCGAGCATCAAAAGCGTGGGATGAGACATCAGACCGCGGGCGATGGCCAACTGCTGCTGTTCTCCACCGCTGAAGGTATCGGAGCGCTGCCCTTTTCTTTCTCTTAAAATGGGAAAAAGATGAAAGACATTTTCCAGTGTTTTTTGTATTTCTTCTTTTGAGTCAAGGCTGTAAGCGCCTAGCATGAGGTTATCCAGAACGGACAGGCGGCCGAAAAGTTGCCTCCCCTCGGGGATCATGGAGATCTTTTTTTTCACGACTTCATAGGGTGGGATCTGATGAATCGGGTCGTTGTCAAAAGTTATTTCCCCTTTTACAGGATGAAGCAGGCCGGCAATGGTCTTGACAATGGTTGACTTTCCCGCCCCATTGGAGCCAACGAGGCTCACAACTTCTCCCTTATTGATATGAAAAGAGACATCCTGAATGGCCAAAAGCCCTTTATACCCAACGGAAATATTATTAACAGACAGCACGATATTTATCCCCTAAATAGGCCTGAATAACTTCCTGGCAGGATACCACCTCTTTCGGCAGTCCTTCCATAATCTTCTTCCCGGAGTTCAGGACAATGACCCGGTCCGATATCTCCATGACCGCTTCCATAACGTGTTCAACGACGATCAGGGTCATGCCCTGATCCCGAATTTTCTTGATGAGATTCATAATATTTCGAAGTTCAACAATGGTCAGTCCGGCCATCGATTCATCCAGCATCAGCAGTCGCGGTTGCGTTGCCAAAGCCATAGAAACCTCCAGCCGCTTTTTGTCGGCAATGGTCAGTTCCGACCCTAAGAACGACTTCTTATCTATGAGCCCGGTGAACGTCAGGATTTCTTCCGCTTTTTCCGTTGCCGGGCCGATTCTGGTGTAGCGGAGCAGCGCCCCGGTCACCACGTTCTCCAGGACCGTCATGTCACTGATCACCTGAACGATCTGGAAGGTGCGCGCAATGCCCAGATTGCAGACCTTATCTGCGCGAAACTTCGTAATGTCCTTACCGAAAAAGGACACCTTGCCGCTGTTCGGTTTATAAAACCCGGTGATGCAATTAAAGAGCGTCGATTTTCCCGCACCGTTGGGTCCGATCACACTGACGATCTCCCCTTCTTCGACGGAAAAATCAATATCCAGATTTGCCGCCAGTCCGCCGAACCACTTCGACAGACCCTTCACTTCCAGGCAGGTTGACTTATCCATTTTTTTTCTTACCTATATTTGCAAATAATCCCCAAATCCCCTGGGGTTGATAGACCGAAATGAGGGTAATCAAAAAGCCGTAAATCAGCATATCGACGCCCGTTCCCTTATGACCCAGCCAGATGCGGGTCAACTCGGAAATGGGGAGCAGAATGGCCGCGCCAATGACCGGTCCCATAATCGTACCGGCCCCTCCCAGCATGGATATCAGAACGATCTGAACCGATATGGCCAGAAGCATGACACTTTCCGGATCAATATAAAGAATATACTGGGCATAAAATGTTCCGGCCATGGCACTTAAAAAAGCACTGACCATAATCGCGATGAGACGGTACCGGACAACATTGACCCCCAGAACCTCTGCGACATCATGGCTTTCTTTGATGGCGCGGAAATAGTAGCCCATTTTTGAGTTCGCCACGAAATAGCAGATGACCAGGGCAAGGAGCAGAAAAGCCAGCATGATGTAGTAGTAGGGAAGCTTCGACGAGTGGAACATGAAGTTGGCCAGGGATTCATCCATCATGGGGATCGTGATGCCCTCGGCGGCGTTGACCAGTTTCCAGTTATTGAAATGAATCCGCACGATTTCCCCAAAAGCAATGGTGGCAATGGCGAAGTAATGACCACGCAGGTTGGAACAGGGATAACCGATGGCGGCCGCCATCAGGGCGGCAACGAGACCACCCGCGATCAACCCGATCCAGGGATTAATCTGGAACGTAACCAACAGAAAGGAAGAGGTATAGGCACCGATGCCGAAAAAGGCGGCCTGCCCGAAAGAAAACATGCCGGCATAACCGCCCATGATATTCCAGGCCACGCCCAGCATGCCAAACATAAATACAAGAATCATCACGTGGATGAGATAGGTCTGGGTGATCACCAGAGGGAAGAGAAGCAACAACAGGAGGGTAATCCCGGTCACCGATATCTGTTTTATCGTAAATTTTTTCATGCGTCACCACCCCAAAAGGCCCTGTGGCCTGATCCAGATCGTGATGAGATAGATCATGAACACAATGGCATATTTATAGGATGGGTCGAAGTAAAAGCCTCCCAGCGTCTGCGCTAAACCGACCAGGATGCCGGCGATGAAGGCCCCCTCGATACTGCCGAAACCGCCCAGGGCGACGACGGCAAAGGCGATCGTCCCAAAGAGACCGCCCACCTGGGGATAAATATAATAGTAGGTGGAGAGGAAGGCTCCTGCCACACCAACAAGAGCGGCACCAATCCCAAAAGAGAGGGAGTTGATCCGTTCTGTATTGATCCCCATGAGCAAGGCCGATTCCCGGTTCATTTCTGTCGCCAGAATTGCTTTTCCTGTCTTCGTCTTTTTCATAAACAGAAACAAACAAATCGAGGTGATGATGCTGCCGATGGACGCGATCGCTTTCGGGATGCTGATACTGATCCCGCCGATATCCCATGTCCCCTGAAGGAACGTTGTCGAGATGAGGCGAAAATCCGGGGTCCACAGGTAAACGGCCAGGTTGGACAGGAAAATGCTGATCCCAAAGGTCACGACCAGTTGGGCCAGCATCGGTCCCTTCATGACCTTGCTGACAATGAAGCGATAGATGGCGACCCCCATGACAAACAGGAGTAAGAAGCAGATCGGAATGGAAAAGAGGGGGTCTATCCCATAGACGGTAAAAAGCCAGAAAGAGGTAAACATCCCGATCATGAGGAAATCCCCGTGGGCAAAATTGACGATATTCATAACCCCCCAGATAAGGGTGAGGCCAATCGCCACAAGGGAATACATAAAACCAATCATCAGACCGTTGACGATTTGTTGAAGCAATTGCTCAGGCATGATCTCGATCCTTCAAACAAACGAGTTGACAGGCGGAGCCTTATTAAGTCTCTGCCCGTCAACTCGTTATAAGTGGTATTTATTTTCTGCCCTTCCAGGCGGGGAATGGCCAGACAACCTCTTTGGCTGCCGATGCAAAAGGCCAAACGGTTACGTAATCCTGATTCTGAATCTGCACCAGCGTCCCCTGGGCGTAGATGTTCTGGTGTGATGCCGGATCAAACTTGATCCCTTTCCAGGGGTAAATCACCTGCTTGCCCGTAATGTTCGTCGCAAGCAGCGCTTTGACGACAGCTTCACTCTCGGTGGTCTTAGCCCGGTTGATCGCATCAGCCAGCACAAAGGGGGCCATGAAGCTGCGGGCGGCGTTTTCGCTCATATCGATCCCGTATTTTTTCTTGAAAAGCTGATTCACCTTGGCAACCAGGGGCTTCTTTTTGGCAAGATCCAGTGCAAAGGTTGAACGGATGATGATATAGTTGCCATCCGCCTTGACTGCGGGCAGGTAACCCGGCTCGATATAACCGGCCATCGTCAGGATGCCTTTGGGGGCGAAACCCATTTCCTTAAACGTTTTTGTAAAAAGAATGGCGTCCGTAATGTAGGAAGCGTGCATCAACACGTCGGGCTTACTCTTGACGAGGGTGCCCACTTCACTGGTCACGTCGGTCGCATTGGCGGAATAGGAGACATCGGCCACGACTTTATAGCCGAATTCCTGGGCATATTTCTTGAGATACTTGCCCGCATTGGATCCGAATTCTGTGTTTTCATAGAGCAGGGCGACCGTCTGAATCTTCTTGCCCGTTTTCTTTTCCAGGTCTTTCAGGAATACCAATTGGTCATGTGCAAAGATCGCATCATGGGGACTGACCCTGAAAAAATATTTATATGCCCTTTCCGTCAGGGTGGGAGAAGAAGAATCGGAACAGACATAGGGAACTTTCAGTCTTTCCGTGGCCTGGCTGGCGGTTTTCGTCACAGAACTCTGATAGGCCCCGATCATGGCAACGACCTTTTCCTGGGCGATCAGTCTTTCCGCTTCGGACATGCCATTTTTGGGGTCACCCTTGGTATCGGCATAAACGATCTCAAGCTTGGCGCCTCCCAGATTCGGCAGTCCTTCCGATTTGGCCAACGGGAGGTCGAGGTCGTATTTACCGTTGATAATGTCCACGGCCAGATCAACACCCCTTCTGCAATCCAACCCCGTGGAAGCAATGTTACCTGTCAGAGGATAGACAGCACCAATTTTAATGACCTTCTGCTGCGCGGGAACGGGATTTGAAAAAACCATGAGCAGAAACAGAGACATAAAGATTGTAATCCAACTCTTCACCCTCATCGTAACACCTCCTGTAATCATTATTATTTTTTCGCTTCCTGATCAACTGGCGCTCAATTATCACAAAAATTGCCGTCGATCAATACAATTTGCAGATCCATCACATTGGTACCCGTCGGGCCTGTCAAAAAGAGGCCGCCCGTTGCCTTGAAAAAATGGTAGGAATCATTGTTTTCTAAATACGCCTCGGGGGAATGTCCTGCCGCTTCAGCCCGTGTAATCGTCTCACCGTCGACAATGGCTCCCGCCGCATCGGTTGGCCCGTCCGTGCCGTCCGTGCCGGCGGAGAGGAAGGTTATTCCCCTCATCCCCTTGATCTCCTGAGCAAAAGCAAGGGCCAGTTCCATATTTCTGCCTCCCAGGCCACTCCCTTTGACGGTCACCGTTGTCTCCCCTCCCGAAATGAGACATATCTTATGACCATCGCGCATCACCATTGCTTTCCGGGCAAGCCAGCCGCCGACCTCTCTGGCTTCACCCTGCAGCTCAGAGGATAGGATCGTCACCTGATACCCCCGTTTTGCCGCTTCCCTTTCCGCAATTTCAATCGCTTTTTTGTTGCTGCCGACAATAATGTTTTCCACCCGCTCAAATGCCCGGCTTTTCTCCTTTGGGGTCTCCGGGATCTCGCCCCGTGCGCCGCGCATCAGGATGCCCAGCACCTTTTCGGGTATTTTATCCGCTAAATCATATCGACCGATCACGCCCATCGCATCCTGAAATGTCGTCGGATCAGGGGCTGTGGGGCCGGACGCAATGACATCCAGCCGGTCACCGATCACATCGGAAAGAATCAACGACAGGATTCGTGCCGGGTAAGCGAGTTCTGCCAGCCTGCCGCCCTTCACCCGCGAGATATGTTTTCTCACCGTGTTCAGTTCCTGGATATTTGCTCCTGCCCTCAGGAGCAACTGCGTGATCTGCTGCTTCTCAGGCAAGGGGATACTCTCATGCGGGGCTGCCAGCAATGCGGAGCCGCCACCGGATATCATACAGATCACAAGTGTCTGCCCGTCCGCTTCTTTGAGGACGTTCATCGCCCTTTCCGTAGCCAGAACACCCTGAATATCAGGAACGGGATGACCTGCTTCATGGATGACGATCTTTTCGGATAAACGGCTCTGTGGCACATGGCCGTATTTTGTGATCATGACCCCCTGGGTCAAAATATCGCCTGCAAAATCCGATAGGGCCTTCGCCATCGGGAATGCCGCCTTACCGAAACTGATGAGTAATAAATTTTGGTATTTTCCGCTATGGTAGATGGAGAGAATCTGATCCATGCGCTCCTGGATCAATGCATAGGGATCGACCGCCTTTAAAACCGTCTGAAATATGTCCGTGGCCACTTGATGACTGTGATTCTTCATAGGCAAAGAACCTTTCATACCAATACGCGGGGGTTCATCTAATCAGATTCAATCCGAACGGCAATCCGTTTCAGCCATGGGGCTGAATAACAGGTTAACCGTTTTTTGCTTTTACGATAACCAGCCAACTTCGTCAATATATTTTGTGGCGAATTCTGTGTTAAATGGGGTTCATCCGGTTCTTACGTACTCCATCCTGAAGTATGATCTCTATTCTTCATTCTTCATAGTAGCTTCACTATTGTAAATCGTGATAGCTTAAATGAAATGATTCAATATGGTTACAGAAGAGTGAAGAAATGTCGGTAAAGACCACATCTGTTGATGCGAAAGGGGTGGTTTATGTGAATTGTCCGTTCTGCGGAGACAGTAGCCGGGGACGGGCAGAATCGTTTCCCCAGAGCAATCAACCCACCGGCATCGGTGTAACCTGTGCATCCCGTGGGAAGACTTATGAAATCCAGATCGACTTCAGGCAGTGCTTCCGGAAGAAAACCCTTTTTAAAGGTTTCTATTCAAAACCAGTCCCTCCCGGTGTTTTCGAAAAGATGACCGTTGTCGATCTTTCGCTCGGTGGTTGCGGGTTCATTTCCTCCGAGCAACATTTTCTAAATCCTGGCGATCGGATTAAGTTGGTCTTGAAGCTGGATGACGCTAAACACGCCCAGATTGAAAGGGATGCGGCGGTTCGTGTTGTCTCAAGGGGCCTCGTCAAATCGGCTGTGAATTTGCCCTCACAGCCAGCGGCGATGACCCTGATATCAGGTTCTATCTCCGGTTGACCTGAAGATAACAAAATCGGCGAGGATTCGAACCAAAATTTGCAGGGACAGAGTCTGACATCCTGCACCATCAAACAACCTCTCCGTGCAGAAATTACAAACCCTGGAGAAACTACAGCCTACCTTATGAAGATGACCTCCCGGCATGGCGAATGGGATAACTCATAGTACAGATTTGATGTCATCCTTTGATCCGGCCTTTTTTGTATCAATATCTCCGGGATACATCATGGCACCCTGTCCCCGTTCTCGGGTCCGGACACGGATCACCTCTTCCACGGGATATACAAAGATAATGCCGTCTCCCGGTTCTCCGGTATAGGCTGACTTTAGAATAGCTTCAATCGCATCTTCCAGATTACGGTCGCTCAAGACAATGTTGATCTGTATTTTCGGCAGCATGTTTACCTGGTAAGTGCCGGCGCGGCCCACCAGTTGGATGCCTCCCTGGCGTCCATGACCGCGTACCTCGAACATGTTCAATCCGACAATGCCGATTTCGGCCAGGGCGTCCTTGACATCGGTGACCTTATCTTCACGAATGATGGCTTCGATCTTTTTCAGCATGACAAATCTCCAGGGTAATAAATTAAATTGGCTTTAAAGCAGATTTATGAATAGGATCTCTCTCCGTGGGAACTGATATCCAGCCCTACCTCCTCTTCCACGGCGGTGACCCTCAGACCGATACTCCAGTTCAGCAGCTTGGCTATTACATAGGTGGCTCCAAAACAAAAGACAATGGTGACGATCACAGCTATAAGCTGGATACCCAGCTGTCCGGGATTTCCGAAAAACAGGCCATTGGCGCCGTCGCTGTTCACGGCGACCGTGGCAAACAGACCGGTGGCGAGCATGCCCCAGGAACTGGCGATGCCGTGACAGGCCCAAACATCCAGCGATTCATCCAATTTACGTCTGTCTCGAAAACGCATGGTATAATATGAGAGCGGTGCAGCGACTGCCCCAACCAGCATAGACGCCAACGGGGTGATATAACCCGAAGCGGGTGTCACCGCCGCGAGACCGACGACCATTCCCGTGGCGATTCCCAATGTGCTGGGCCGGCCATCCAGCCAGGAGAGCAGCATCCAGACCAGACCGGCCGTAGCGGCGGAAGTGTTGGTGGTCAACAGGGCATTCACCGCCACACCATTGGCTGCCAGGGCACTGCCGGCGTTAAATCCGAACCAGCCCACCCACAACAATCCAGCGCCCAGGACGGTTAACGGAATATTACTTGGTTCCATAGGAGATTTGCCAAACCCCTTGCGTGGCCCGATCACCAATGCAAAGGCGAGGGCCGAAAAGCCGGCGGCGATATGCACGACCGTCCCTCCGGCAAAATCCAGGACGCCCATTTGCTTCAACCAGCCGCCCTGTCCCCAAACCCAGTGGCACAGGGGATCATATACCAACGTCGACCAGAGGAGACTGAATAGCAGGAAACTTTTGAATTTAACGCGTTCTACAAAGGCGCCAGTAATCAACGCCGGTGTGATGACCGCGAACATCATCTGAAAAGCGGCAAAAAGTCCATGGGGAATGGTCTTGCTGTAGTCTGCGTTTGGCAGTGCGCCAACCCCCGTAAGCCCGAGATAATTCAGACCTCCGACAAGACCACTGATATCAGCGCCGAAGGCCAGAGAGTAACCGTATAGCACCCACTGGACTCCAATCAGAGCCATAAAGATATAACTCAAGGTCAAAGTGGAAAGAACGTTCTTCCTGCGCACCATACCCCCATAAAAAAGTGCCAGGGCTGGAGTCATTAATAACACCAATGAACAACACACCAGTATCCAAGCTGTGTCGCCTGTGTTGATCTGATTGACCATGCCATGTATCCTCACAAAATTGATTAAACGGACAAATCAAAAGCAATTATCTTGCCATCCTATATTTCTAATATTATCTTTAATATACAATAGGTTACATGAGACATACCCTTGCGAATATATACATATTTGTTCGTTCTGAGAACGATTAGACATAATTGTTCTGATGATGGGAGAAAGGAATGGGAGAAAAGAAAACTACTGCTTGCACCGGGAATCGATCGGTATCATTTTCTTTACAATGAAAAGGCCTGTGATTGTGGCCTTGATCTGAAACCGACGACAGAGAGGCTTCGGGGTGTTGATAACTGGTTTGATAAAAGGATTTGGGATGTGGGGATGAGATATCAAAATATGGGTATGGACCTCCGCTTCTTCCACATCTCATGAATCCCCATGAATATACAATATTTCAAACAAAAGTAATTGACAGATATTTTTTTCAAAGTTCCGTTACCCCATGGCTGTTTGATCTTTTCTGGTGACAATTGTATATATCTGGAATATGCATATTCTCCTGGATACAAAGGAAAGGGAGTGTATAAATACCATAAAAAAAATACCTAAGTTTAAAACTGAAGCCGAAGAACGTGATTTTTGGGCAAACACCGATTCTTCCGACTATATTGACTGGTCGAAGGCAAGTAGGGTTTTACTTCCCAACATCAAGCCTTCTCTCAGAACGATTTCTCTGCGCCTGCCAGAACTCATGCTTGAAGAGTTAAAACTCATAGCCAACAAGAGAGATGTTCCATATCAATCGCTGATCAAAATATTTTTATCTGAGCGTCTTTCGAAAGAATTAAATGTCTAATCTTGTTTCCCGCGGATAACTAAAAACTGACAATATGTTATAAGGATTTGCTCTCTTTCAATCAGAAACCTGCTGTTCCCATCCTTATTGAGATGGCATCATAAACTTATTTGCTTCCTTAGTTTATCCGGTAAAGAAATATAAATAGACTAGGGCCTCTTACTATGACAGTAAGACCGCAAGTCTTTATCATTTGGCGGAACGTATTTGAGCGTGGTTATAATATTTATTGTGAAATCATTAACATGCATATATTAATATGAAAAAATTTGGCTCTTGACCGGCATTCCGATTTCCATTAGAGTAGCCCCATGTTTAGGAAAATAGACATCTCGAAGAAATTTTCTCCCGATGAACGCATTGTCGTTTATCCAGGTGATTGTCTGAATCTGCTTAAAGACGTGCCGAATGGTGCGCTTCAACTCATCGTAACCTCGCCCCCATACAATATCGGCAAAGAGTACGAAAAAAAGCTCAATCTTAAAAACTATATAGAACAGCAAGCGGCAGTGATCGCGGAAAGTGTCAGGGCACTTTCCGATCAAGGCAGCATTTGTTGGCAAGTCGGCAACTATGTTGTTGACGGAGCTATCATTCCGCTGGACACGGTTTTATACTCTATTTTCCACGATCTTGGCTTGAAAATGCGAAACCGCATTATCTGGCACTTTGAGCACGGTCTACATTGTTCCAGGCGGTTGTCCGGCAGATATGAAACAATAATCTGGTTCACAAAAACCAAGGATTACATTTTCAACCTTGACCCTATTCGCATCCCCCAAAAATACCCCGGCAAGAAATATTTCAAGGGGCCGAAGGCAGGGCAATACTCCTGCAACCCGCTTGGGAAGAACCCTGGCGACCTTTTACATTGAATAGGTAACTTTTTGATTTTATGTCAAATCAATTTAAGACATCTTTTTTGGAACTATTAACTAACAAGTATGGCAAACCCAAGCAGTTGCCAGGCAGCTTGTCTTTGTTCGAGATAGGTGATGGCTTAGCCCGCATTTACATAAGATATTCAAAGATACATGGAAGAAATCAAGCTTTTTATGGTTTAAGACAAGAAGATTTAAAACAATTGGAAGGATTTAATTCTGTTATTTGTTTTCTTTGGAATAATCAAGCAGAGCCTATTTTTATCCCATTTTCTGATTTTGAAGAAGTATTTAATACCTTAACACCAGCTTCTGATGGTCAATTTAAAGCTCAGATTTATCAAGACGATGGGATAGAGTTATATCTAGCAAATGCGGGTCGCTTCAACATAGAAGGTTTTTATGGATGGCATAATTTAGACAACCTGATTGATAAAAGCAAAATCTCAATTTTGCCTGATTTTACTCATTCTCAGATACAAACTTTCCTTGGATCAATTGGATTAATTAAGGGATATGATATCTGGATACCATCAAATGATAGAAACAAATTGGATTGGAATTTAACAGAAAGATTTACTTGTAGAAATGAGCTACCATCAAGATATGATAAAATTGATGATGTGGTTAGAGAAGTTGATGTTGTATGGTTGCAAAGAGGATCCAGCGAGTTTAAGGCTATGTTTGAAGTTGAGTATTCCACTCCGATTTACTCAGGACTCTTAAGATTTAACGATCTACATTTGATAGAACCTCATCTAAAACCAAAGTTCAGTATTGTATCTAATGATATTAGACGCACTCTTTTCCTGCGACAGATTAATAGACCCACTTTTAAGATGAGCGGTTTAGGTGATTTTTGTAATTTCTTGGAATACAAAGATGTGTACAATTGGTTTAACAGGACAAGAGGGGTATCCAAATGAGAAAAATGTGGATTCTAACTTTAGTCAAAAGAGGTTTCATTCAAGAACCAGAAATATTTTATGATGCAAGTAAGGCTCAAAATAGAAAAAATGAATTAATACAGGATTTCAACTCTGATTACGATGAAATTGACATTTTTGAAAAACAAATCTATTGCAACTGCCTCATTGAACCCAGTTCACCTGCTACTAAACGCTATTAGCAAGGCTTGACAGGTAGGGATGAGATAGAGTTTTTGCCACTTTTCTATTTTGTTTATGCCGATGGACATATGATGATTAGTTTCGGAGGAGTGATAGGAAGTCCTGTTGAGAAACGAAACTTGGACTCATGTGATTTTACAAAATCACTATATATTCGGAGAAATGTTGCGGATGGACCTTATGAAATAAAAGTGCCAATCATAACTAGAAAGGAACGCCTTTATTTAGATTCAGTAATGCCTTGTGAGGATGGATGGAAACCAAAAGAGTTTGAGTTAAGTGATGATGCAATTAGAACGTATAGGGAAATATATCGTTTTTACCCCTCTTATGCAGAACTTTTACTGTAATATATCCAATCTTCTTTCAAGGAAAGATTCTATGATTCAGTCAGTTAGGGGTCAGTGCAGACTTGAACCACGAAACTGATGGTTAATAAAAAATCACCTCCTCACCATTACAACTGATATTCTCCGATTCTCACTGATATTGATGTTATTGAGAGGTAGGTGGCGTAACAAAAAGAGAAGTACGCATCAACCGGATAAATCTTAAATGGTTTATAATCAATTATACAATAAGAGTTTTGCGTAGAACATAAATAGTGAAACGAGGCGCAAGTCATGACATTTCTGGGCTATCGCCGGACTGATGGAAGGGTCGGCATCCGCAATCATGTCCTTATTATCCCTTCCGTGGTTTGTGCAAACCGGGTTGCCAGGGGAATTTCACAGCTCGTGACGGGAACGACCTGGGTGGAACATCAGCACGGCTGCACGCAGTTGGGTGACGATGCAGCGTTAACCCGGCGGGTTCTGGTCGCGCATGGGACTCACCCCAATGTTTACGGCATCGTCGTCGTTGGCCTGGGTTGTGAAACCATGAGAGCTCAAGATATTGCCGCCGGGATCAGGGAAGCATGCCCGGACAAACCCCTTCGCCTCGTGATTATCCAGGATGAGGGCGGATCGGTCAAGGCGATAGCCGCAGGGGCAAGTGCAGCCCACGAGATGGTGAGCGGGGCTTCCTGTATGGAACGCACACCGAGCGATGTTTCGGAACTCATTCTGGGTACGGAATGCGGCGGGTCGGATGCCTGCTCCGGCATTTCAGCCAACCCGGCGCTGGGCGTCGCCAGTGATCTGCTGATCGACGCCGGCGGCAGTGTCATCCTGGCGGAGACAACGGAACTGATCGGCGCTGAGCATTTAATCGCGGCGCGGGCAGTCAACCCGCAGGTCGCCGTCCGTTGTTACGATGTGATTAAACGTTGTGAAGATTCCGCAAAATCAATGGGGGTCGATATGCGGGGCGGGCAACCCACCCCCGGCAACATCGAGGGGGGATTATCCACCATTGAAGAGAAATCCCTGGGCTGTATCTACAAGGCGGGAACAAAACCCCTGCAGGATATTATTGACTATGCCATGCCGGTGACGAAGAAAGGATTGATCTGGATGGATACGCCGGGCCAGGACATCGAGCAGATCACGGGGATGGTGGCCGGCGGCTGCCACTTCGTTGTGTTTACGACGGGGCGCGGGACCTGTTGCGGCTCACCCATCGCACCCACAATCAAAGTGGCGACGAATACCGCTCTCTATGAAAAAATGAAAGACAACATGGATGTGAATGCCGGCACGATCATCACCGGCGATGAATCTGTTCAACAGGTGGGAAGACGGATTTATCAGGAGATGATGCAGGTAGCCTCGGGCAAATGCCCCAGGGCAGAGATCCTGGGCTTTAATGATTTTGCCATTAAGCGGATCGGGCCATCGCTGTAGCCGGCCTACCAAGCCATGGAAAGGGTGAACCCCTGATGACGAAAAAAGCAATCGTGATGGAAGCCGCCGATAATGTGGCAACCGCCGTGGAGAAGATCGAACCTCTGACGGAGATGATCCTGGACGTTGCCGGCAACAGAATCACGGTTCAGGTAACGGAAAGAATCCTCTTCGGCCATAAATTTGCGATTCGGGATATTCCCAGTGGCGATGCAGTCTTCAAATACGGCGAGCCCATCGGGATTGCCCAGCGCGACATCAAAACCGGGCAACACGTGCATGTGCACAATCTGGAAAGCAGACGGGGACGGGGTGATAAAAATCCCGAACCCTCATAATTTATAAAAGACGCTGCTTCATTCGGGGAAGAGCGTCACGCAAGGCTCTTTACATGTTCTTGCCAGTGAATTTCAGCATCTGCTTGAAGACCCCTTCGAGGATGTCAGGAGCGATGAAGTAGTTCGGCATTTCGCGATAAAAGGATTCCGTGACGGCCTTCCCGGCCGCATCGATATCTCCTTGATATTTTCGATAGTAACTTTCCAGATCCGCCTTCCACTTGTGGCCCGCTTCCAGGGTCAGGTCGATGAACTTTCCTGCCTCCTCCCCGGTGATATAGCCGTAATGATCCGCGCAGAGGTAAGAAACGGCCAGCGGCTTCAGTTTCTCCAGGCTTTCCAAATACTGGATCACATTGGTGTTCATGGAGGGAAAAATCGTGTCTTTGTAGGGAATTCCTGCCGCATCCGAGGCGAACATGGCCTTGATATCCGGCTCATAAGCCGTAATGGAGCAATTGGAATGGCCGGGGGTATCCATGATGGTCAGCGTTACACCGCCCAGGTCGATGCTGCCCCCCTCCCCAACGGAGACACCGGTCATGTCATCACGCCATTCGAGGTCATAGGCCTTAAGAACTTCCTCGGCTCCCACCTGTTTTGCACTCATCCGGCTAAAGCTGTTCATGATCTCAATGGCCTTGGGCATGGCGAAGATCTTCCACGCCGGTGCTGAGGCGATGACTTCGATGGCGGGATAGGTTCGCTTGAAATAGGGCACGATGCCGACGTGATCAAAATGGGAATGGAGGATGAGGAATTTTGTAATCTTTCCCGGATCAAGCCCGAATTGATTCATTTGCGCAAGCACATCGGGAAGAATATAGCTCATGGCTCCGTTAATCATGATGGCGCCATTCCTGCCCTCAAGATAATAGGCCCCTGCCTCCTCACGGCCGAGGTACCACAAATTATCTGCAACCTTTCCTGCCTTTCTGAATCTCATCTCATCGCCCCCCTGTCGCTGACCCGGTTCTTTGGGTCGCCTTTGATTTATGCCCCTTGCTTATAGTCAAGATAACAAAGGATATCAAGCAAAAAACCTCAACTTAATCGTAGAAAATGGCAGCCGGTCGTGATAGAATAAAGAACTTTTTGACGGTGCAGGGTCGATCTTTTCATGCACGACCATCCATAACAAGAATAAGGAGGAGCTATGGATCTGATCAACAATATGGACGCACTTTTCAAACCGCGGAGCGTGGCGATGATAGGGGCCTCGGCTACCCCAGGCAAACTCGGCTATGATATCCTGTACAATCTCATCCATGCCGGACTGAAGGGTCCCCTCTATCCCATCAACCCCAAAGCCGACGAACTTCTGGGACTCAAGGTGTACAAAGATATCTCTTCCCTGCCCTACCCGCCGGACCTGGCCGTTATCGTGATTCCTGCCAGGATGGTCCCGGGGACCATTGAGGAATGCGGTAAGGCGGGAGTCAAGGCGGCGATCGTCGTGACCGGCGGCTTTGCCGAAGCCGGGGCAGATGGAGAGAAACTCCAGGCAGAAATGGCCGCGAAAGCCCGACAATACGGCGTTCGCGTCGTCGGTCCCAACTGCCAGGGAATCAACAGCCCGCATTACCACCTTTGTGCATCCTGGCCGCTGATCACGACCCGAGGGAAAATTGCCTTTATTTCCCAGAGCGGCACGGTCGGGGCAGCCCTCATCGACTGGGCCAGCCAAGATCAGCTCGGTTTCAGTGTCTTTGTCAGCATGGGCAACAGGGCGGACGTGGACGAGTCGGACTGCATCCGGTATTTTAATGCCGATCCGAATACAAAAGTTATCGCCCTCTACATGGAAGGGGTAAAAAGACCGGCGGTTTTTCTGGAATCCTTAGCCAACGCCTCAAAACCCGTCGTCATCCTGAAAGCCGGGAGGACCGCCAGAGGCGGGGTGGCGGCGGAGAGCCATACCAAATCGCTGGCCGGCAATGATGCCATCTATGAAGCCATTTTCAGGAAATACAAAGTCCACCGGGCCGACAATCTGGAAGAGCTCTACGATTTTGCCAAAGCCCTGGCCTACATGGAAAAGCCCTCCGGAAAGCGTCTTCTCAACATTTCCAGCTCCGGTGGCGCAGCCATCCTCGCCATTGACGAGGCGGAGAAGCTGGGCTTCGCGATCCCCGCGCCGACACAGGCCCTCAAGGACCGCTTGCGGGCCTTCCTGCCAAGCCACTGCGGGGTCAGCAATCCCATCGACCTCACCGGCGACGCTATTTCCGATCCCAGCCTCTATTCGAAAGTGATTCAGGAGGCCAAATCGGACTACGACACCAGTGTGGTCATCTTCGGTGATCCTATCCATGGCACCTCCGACATCGTCACCGGAAAAGGTGAACTCGTCATCTTCTGTGGCGGGGCGGATGTGGAGCGGGAGGAGACCCGATTGTTGCATCAGAAGGGCATTCCCGTCTATCCCACGCCGGAGCGGGGTATCCGGGCGCTGTATCAGCTTGTCCGCTTCGACGAAGAAAGGCGCGCCGGGAAAGCCGCCCATGCAGCCGCCGCTGGCCCCCCCCTGGATCTGATGCCGGCAGGCAAGGCCGCAGCCCTCCTGAAGAAATACGGGATCCCGGCCGTAGATGCAAAGCTGGCAACGTCCTCGCAGGAAGCCATCCTCCTGGCGAAGAAATTTAAAAAGGCGGTGGCTCTCAAAATCGCCTCCGCAGATCTGTCCCATAAGACCGACGTCGGCGGCGTGCGCCTCAACCTGACCAGGTTGTCAGAAGTGAAAGACGCCTTCGAAGAAATCCTGAAGAATGTCAAAAAAGCGGCACCGAAAGCCGGGATTGAAGGGATCACCGTGTCACCCATGGCCAGACCGGGCGGTGTAGAAGTCATCCTGGGCATGATCAAAGACCCGCAGTACGGCCCTGCCCTGATGTTTGGCCTGGGAGGCATATTCACGGAAATCTATAAGGACGTGCAATTCTGCCTGCTCCCGGCCACAGAAAAAACATTCCGGCAGATGATCCGGGACATCAAGGGGTACCCGATTCTATCAGGCGCGAGGGGGATGAAGCCGAGAGATGAAAAGGCCCTCATCGACGTCATGAAGGCCCTGGCAAAGCTGGTGAAGGATCAACCCGAAATCGACCAGATCGACCTCAACCCGATCCTGGTCTATGAGAAGGGTGTCTCGGTGGTGGATTACCGGATTTATCGTCGTTAAGCCGATCAAAATACCGAAATAAAAGAGGGTCAGCCGATACTCGGCTGACCCTCTTTTATTTTCCCAATAGATCAATAAGGCACGCAGCAAATCTTCTGCAGCTTACCGGCCATTTCAGAAATACTATTTGTTGAGTGCCACGATGTCATGGTACTCAACACCTATGGACTAACCGATCCCGATATCCGGGAAAATTCCTGCCGCACCTGTTCATCATTCAGGATGCCTGCGTCCCGCTACTTCAGATAGCCGGGAAGCTGCTTCAGATCCTTTCCCTGGAAACTGCAAGGGAGATTGCAGGTTTTGCAGGGGCTCTTGGCCGCCGGCAGAGGCGGTTCCCCTTTGATCTTCTGCTCGATGAATTTCATGCATTTGTTAACGCCGGCGTCCAGTCCTTCCACAGCCAGGGTTACACATCCTTCCGCACCTCCCCAGCCGCCGGAGGCGAAGTGAACGGCTTCGACATCGAAAAGGCTTTCGAGCGCATCCAGTTCCGTGAAGACCATCCCGTCGGCAACGCAGGCCATCCCGACACGGGCACCGATCGTTTTGCCCAAAGTCATTGTTCCCCCATATTGAACAGCCAGTTCCACCGAGGGAATTAACTTTTCAAGCCCAACAGGATAGATGATCTCCAAACCCCGGGCTTTCATGGCCATGTAAAACTGTCCCATGGTTCCGCCTGCCGGGCTTGCCATGATGACACCGACATTTCCACTGGAATCGAGGGCATTGGCTCCTTTCAGCATAATATCACCGGGGGAAAGCTTGTCCAGAACGGACCCCGGCTCCACGGGGAGAACCTGTCCCTTGTGGAAAGTCACGGGCTTGGTCCGCTCTTCCGGTCCCAGAACGCACAGGATGCCCTTGATGACCTGGCCGGCCGTGTAACCTTCTTTCTTGATCCTCTTGCCCAGAAGCTCTTCGAGGATGTACGCATTGGTCGAACCCCTGCCTACGAGGAGGTAGCCTTTTTTCTTCGCATTCTGAATCTCGGGTAGCGCTGCCACGGCTTTCCCGATCAACCGCTTCGATTCCGCCGGTGTTAAGGTAAACAGTGCCTGCATCTTGAATTCTCCTTTCTGTCTATGGGTAGGTTATCCTGTTTCAATTTCTTAACCTCTTTTACAGCTTAAATTGTACTTCATTCAGACCGGAGACGCAAGTTTTACAAATCACCATACCGAAAGATAATTCATTGACAAGATATTCCCTTTATCCTATGTTGCCGCGTTTAAAAACGGCAGAGGACGGCAAGACAATCCATCGCAGCCATCAACGCCGAGGCAGTCGCAAGAAGGGAACGGAAAATGAAATTTAAAAAATCACCACTGGTTCATGGCTATGCCAATAGAATCCTCACCATCCATCTTGGAACCCATACAATTCTGACCCCGGAACTTGATCCGCAGGTCCGGAATTATTTTATCGGAGGCCGGGCCCTGGGGTTGTATCTTCTGCACAAGAACATCACCACCCAAACGACCCCCGACGCTCCGGAAAATCCGCTGATTTTTTCGCCTGGCCCGCTGGGAGGCATCCCTCAATTCCCGGGGACAAGCAAATGCATGGCTATTTCCCTGTCCCCTCTGACCGGCATCCCCGGTGTCTCAAATTTCGGAGGACATTTTGGCGCCTACCTTAAATACGTCGGTTTCGACGCCCTGGAAATAACGGGTAAATCTGAAAAGGACATCATGATTGTCATCGATGGCTTCCGGGAGGATATATCCGTGATGGACGCCCCTTCCATCGACCAGGTCTTTGATTTGGAGAAAAACATCACCGATCGATTTATCCAGGCAGGCTATGACAGAAAAAATATCGTCTTTTTGACAACAGGTATCGGCGGCGCTAACACAACCTACGGATGTATCAACAGCCATTATTTCGATCCCACCAAAAGCATGAATGGGATCCGGGGGTTTTTCCGGACAAAGCAGGCCGGCAGGACCGGTCTCGGTTCCGTCATGATGAATAAAAAAATCAGGGCCATTGTTGTCCTGTCGGAATTTCCGAAAGGCGAAAACCCCTTCGGCGCCGTCGACTGGGACAAGGTGAAAAAAGCGGGAGCGGAACTCGGCAAAATCATCAGGGAAGTCGATCCGCAATCGCTGAAGATGCACCGCAAGGGCAGCGCCGGGTTGATTGCCTTCATGAACAAGGAAGCCTACCAGTCCCTACCCGTGAAAAATTACCAGTTTGGATCCGACCCGCGGGCGGAAAAGATTACGGGAAAATATTATGCGGAGCATCTGTTTGATCACCAGGGCAGGGACGGGTGTTTCCCCGGCTGCAGTCTGCAATGTACCAAAGGCGGCTGTGTGGCCTTAACTTTCGGTGATCAAAAAAATCGCAAAGTGTGGGTTGACGGACCGGAGTATGAAACGGCCGCCGGATTCGGCTCCAACCTGGGTATTTGGAATGCAGAATTCATCATGGAGGCCAATTGGCATTGCGATAACTACGGGATCGATACCATCACGACGGCTGTTGTGATTGCCTTTTTAATGGAATGCTTCCAGAGAGGGCATCTAACCCGGGAAGATACGGATGGACTGGAACTTACCTGGGGAAATGAAAAAGCAGTATTGAGATTCATCCATCAGATTGCCCATCGGGAGACGGCATTGTCAAAAGAAGCCGGAAAGGGAATGCAGCATCTTGTCAACTGGATCTCCGCTCAATATGTCCGGAGAACCGGCAAGACCGATCCTCGGGAAGAACTCCTGAAATTCGCCATGCAGACCAAGGGGCTGCCCTTTTCTCTTTACCGGACCCATCGATCATTGTCCATGCAGGCTTCCTATGCCGCCGCCAGTGATATCGGAGCGCATCACGCAGCAGCCTGGCTCATCAAAATAGACTTGCTGGGTGCCTTCCCAACCCTCCGGGATAAAGCCAGGGCATTGATCACTTATCCGAGAGTCCGCCTTGGCAATGACAATATGGGTCTTTGCAAGCTGCCCTGGGTGGATGTCTTCAATCCCGATTCTGAACAGGTGAAGAATACGGATAAGTATATCAATCCTGCCTCCCAGAAAATCTATGCAGATTTCTATAACGGGATGCTGGGAACGAATCTGACCTGGGAGAAGATTTTCGAACAGACGGACCGGGATATCAATTTACAGCGGGTTATGAATGCCATGGTCTATGGCAAGAACACCGGCCAAAACGACTGGATTCCGGACCGGGCCATCGGACCGATTGATAATCATCTCTATGATGCTGAAAAGGATTATCATGATCAGGAACTGAGCAGCTTCTTAGAAAAATCTCCAACCGAGATTCAGAACATGACCACGGGGGAAAAACGGGCCAACCTGATGAACCATAGAAAAGAACAGTTACGCCAATTGATCCAGGCTTATTATCAGGAGCGGGGCTGGAACACTTCCGGAATACCGACGATAGACACGCTGAAACAAATCGGGTTGTGGACATTCCTGAATGAGGGCACAAAAATAAAGATTTGTGAACTGAACGGCTAAATAAATAAAGCGGTAAATGGCCTTCGAACCCTCCGACAACACCGACTGAAAAACGCCAATATGCGAATACCCCTTTTTAAAATTATTTTCAGTTGACGTACCTGTTTATTTATCCTAATATAATGATAGAGGGGTGAAGAAATGTCGGTAAAGGCTATGTCTGTTGATGCGCATGGGATGGTTTCTCTGAATTGTCCTTTCTGCGGGGACAGCAGTGTAAAACGGGCAGAATCGTTTCTCAATAGTAATCAACCCAACGGCATCAATATAACCTGTTCATCCTGTGGGAAGGCTTATGAAATCCAGATCGACCTTAGAAAGGCCTTCCGAAAGAAAACCTTTTTTGACGGCTTCTATTCAAAACTGGTGCCTCCCGGCGGTTTCGAAAAGACGACTATTATCGATCTTTCGCTCGGTGGTTGCGGTTTCCTTGCCTCCAGCAAACATCCTCTGAATCCTGACGATCGGATTAAAGTGATGTTTAACTTAGATAACGCTCAGCGTACCAAGATTGAGAAGGAGGCTGTGGTTCGTGTTGTCAAGGGGCGTCAAATCGGCTGCGAATTTTCCCACACAGCCAGCGGTTATGACCCGGATATCGGGTTCTATCTCAGGTCGACCTGAAGATAATAAAATCGTCGAGAAAGAATTACTCACTTCTTTTTAGCTATTGCCCTCCTGCTTCTATTTTCTTGTTTTACCTTTTCATTGATTAAAAAGAATCCTTTTCTTGACTTCTCCTGATCCCATCAGCTGCTCTGGTGCGCCTATGGGAATAATATCTGAGGGGCATAACGAGACCGAAAAAGGGGATGATATACATCGCAGCGACCATGGGTTCGATAGGGCCGAAAAACTCAGAGGAAAAAACAATCACCAAAACATTATTCATGTTGCCTAACATGACCGCTCCGGCCAGTTGATTCTCCACAGAACTTTTCCAGAAGAAGAGAATCCCCACGGTGCAGCAGATCACAGACAGCACCACGGCCACTGCAAATGCCATGATAATGATGATGGGTTCTTTTTTAAAAAGAGGGGAATACCGGCAGAAAATCCCCAAATTGATTATGGCAAAAAGCAGGAGAGAAAGTGGAAACTGCCTTTTCATCAAATGCTTCAACAGATTCGGGGTAAGGCGTCTCAGACCTTCAACGACTAAAATGGGGACAAAGATCACCAGAACAAGCATGCGGACCATGGCGATCAGCGAAATCTCCGCATACTTCGCTGCAACAACCTGGATGAGGGCCGGTAAAGTGATGGGCACCAGGACCGATGTGATCACGACGACCACCAGGACAAGAGGGCTATTCCCTCTTATCAGATTAGATATGAACGGGGCCACAACCCCTGTGGAAACACCTGTCAAAAGCAATGCGGACAGGGCATAGGTCGGGGCAAAAACCTTAAATATATAAAAAACGACCACGGGCAGAATCAGGCTCTTCAGAACCGTAAAAGTCAAAATGGTCCTGCTATGGCCTTTCAGCGTCCTCCAGACGGTATCCAGTTCAATAGAAAGGTAACTGAGGGAAAAAAGAACCATCAGACAGTAAATAGGCAGGGCTTGGAAAAGAGAGCTGAAGTGGGGGAAAATGATCCCTGCCGCCATGGAGGAAAGGACCACAACGAGAAGCAGGAGATCGTTTACACGAAATGGAAGTTGCATGCTTGACAGATCGTATCCAGTGAGACGCAATGACTGTTCATTTAAAAGCTTCCTAAAAATCCGTCATCTTGCCATTTGCCTGTCTGGTAACCTCCGTTCGGATAAGTCATCGTACCTTGTCCATGTCTTTTGTCATCCATGAATTCCCCGACATATTGCTCACCACCCGGATAGGTCATCGTACCTTGACCATTTCTTTTGTTATCCCGGAACTCACCGACATATTTCTGACCGCTGGGAAGGGTGTAAGTGCCTCGTCCATGCATCTTGTCATCCTGGAATTCCCCGTCGTACACCTCACCGCCTGCATAAGTCATCTTACCCGGTCCATTTCTTTTGTTATCCCGGAACTCACCGACATATTTTGTACGGTCCTGAAAAGTATAAGTACCTTGTCCATTTCTCTTGTCATCCCGGAACTCCCCTTCATATTTATCACCATTTGGCCAGGTTGTCATACCTTGTCCATTCATTTTGTTATCACTGAATTCCCCGACATATTTCTGACCATCCGACCACGTCAGGGTCCCTTGTCCATTGATCCTGCCGTCTCTGAATTCCCCCACATATTGAATGCCATCCGGAAAAGTATAGGTCATGAAGGTTGTCTTTTCTTTCTCAACCGGCCTCTGCCCGGCTCCGGTATCGTCTGATGCAGCTAATGTCATTCCTTCCGTCGCTGCCATGAATAGTTCCGGCATGAACAAAATTATAAAAAAAGAGAACAAGATAATTCGTAGAAACGCTGGCTTCCTCATGGCCGTCTCCTTTAAATTGATTTGATATTATAAATAAAATTGGCGGAAATAACAAGACAAGTTAACGAGTAACGGCTGGAGGCTGGATGCAATCATCAGCTTTTCGCCGCCTGCCCGTTCATCCTGGATTCTAACTTCCGGTCTTTAATTGTTGATTTTGGTCAGACACTACCGGTTTTGAGGATGACCGTTCCCATTCCTGAATGGCCGCATAAACCTCATCAGCATCACTGGCCGATTGCAATACCTGAAGAAGATGTCTGTTTTGGAAGGTGCGTGCGGCCAAGGCCAGGAGTTGCACCTGAACTTCCGGTTTTTCCAGGGGGGACAAACTCAGAAAGACATATTCCACCGTCTTTTCTGTGGTGACGTCCGTGATTCCCATTCTTGTCAGGCCCAGGGCAATCAGAGATTGGCCAAGGCCTCCTATCCGGGCATGAGGAAAAGCCACCCCCTCATTAAAGAAGGTAGATCCTTGCGCCTCCCGCTCCCGGACAGCCTGCAAAAAGGCAACAGCGTCAGATAGGTTGCTGCCCTGACAGGCAGCCTGGACGAGCGTTTCGAGAACCTCTTCTCTATCGACAGGGCTCTCCCAAAGTACGATCTTTTGGACATCGAGCAGGGAAGTCAGCAAGGGAGGATTCACAGACACCGGCTGTATTTGTGAAGTCACTTTTGCGGGCACCCGGGGCTCTTCTTGTATCGCCGGCATGGGTTTGACAGCAACCGGTTCATGAGATCGGGTATCCAGAACGACAATGGTCACTCCCCGTGCTTCTTCCATCAGCTGTTCCGGAATGCTCTTCTTGCCCATGATCCGTTTCCAGAATGGGATGTGCGCCGGAGACCCCATAACAATATGGCCAACCCGGTATTCCCTGGCAAAGTGGAGAATCGTTTCGGCAATGTCCTCCCCCTTATATGTGAAAATCATCGCTCCCAGTTCCTTCGCCAGAGTCAGCGTACCGGACAGCAGACGCTGCGTATGGCTGTCGATAACCGTGGCTTCTTCGGAAGGGGTTTGCACATAAACAGCATACCAATTTCGGTTGAGCTTCCCGGCCAGTCGTGAAGCGTACCTGAGGAGCATGTCACTATTGGGCCCCCGGGAACTCAGACAGACCAGGATCTGATCCGATACAACCGTGCCGTCATCCGGCCATGTCTCCTGCCTTTTCAGATCGATCTGGGCGGCTATTTCCCGGAGTGTCAATTCCCGCAGATTTTCAAGGTTGGTGGCCCTGAAAAAGTTTACCAATGACATGCCTATTCGTTCTTCAGGATATATCTTGCCACTCTTCAGTCGTTCCTGCAGATCCTCCGGTGTAACGTCTACATTGACGATCTCATCCGCTTCAGCCAGCACACTGTCAGGAAGGCGCTCCCGCACCTTGACCCCGACTGCTCTTTCAACCGTATCATAAAGACTTTCCAGATGCTGGACGTTCATGGTCGTGATCACATGAACGCCGGCAGACAGAAGATCCTGAACGTCTTCATAACGCTTGGCGTTTCTGCTACCCGGAACGTTGGAATGAGCCAATTCATCGACCAGGGCAACCTGTGGTTTGCGACGCAGGATAGCGTCCACATCCATTTCTTCGACGATAATGCCTCTATATTGCTGAAAAAATCTGGGGATGACCTCCAGACCCTCGATGAGTTTCGCTGTTTCCATGCGATCGTGCGTTTCCACCAATCCCACGACCACATCGATACCATCCTGTTTGAGCCGGTGGCCCTCCTGGAGCATCTGATAGGTCTTGCCAACACCCGCGGCATAACCGAGATAGACCTTCAGTCGCCCGCGCTGAGACTGGCGAATCATGCGTAAGAAAGCGTCCGCTCTGTCATAGGCCATAGGAACTCACCTCTTTCGATCCAGGTCCAGATTCAGCATGAGGACATTGACCCTCGGCTCCCCGAAAATCATCAGGTCACGGCCTTCCGTATAGGCTTCGATTTTCTTCTGAATAACCGCTTTATTGATCCCTCTGGCCTTTTCGACGCGCTCCGCCTGCAGCAAGGCGTTTCTCAAACTGATATGCGGATCCAGACCACTTCCCGAAGCCGTCACCGCATCTGCTGGTATCAAAATCTCTGGACCCAGGTTATTCTCCAACCGGTAGCCGGCAATGCGCTCTTTGACCCTATCGATCAATTTTTGCGACGTCGGCCCTAGATTGCTGCCGCCAGAGTTGGCGGCGTCATATCCGTCTCCTGCCGTCGAAGGACGGGGATGAAAGTAACCCGCACCGGCAAACCTCTGCGCCAGAAGTGCTGAGCCTGTCATTTTCCCGTTTACCTGAATCAGCGAACCGTTGGCTTGATTTGGAAATAAACTTTGGGCAACAACCCAAACCGCAACAGGATAAATACCACACAAAAGGACGGCGAAGGAAAACACCGCAGTCAGGGTGATGCGCAATTCTTTCAGAATATTGTTCATTGCCGTAACTTCGCCTCCTATACCAGGTGCAATGCGTTGATCAGGAGATCGATCAGCTTGATTCCCACAAAAGGTGCGATCAGTCCCCCCAATCCATAAATAACGAGGTTACGCCTCAGCAGGACGGCGGCACCCAAGGGCCGAAAAGTTACACCCCGGAGGGCCAGTGGAATCAAAGCCACGATGATCAGGGCATTAAAGATAACAGCGGAGAGAATGGCACTCTGGGGTGAACGCAGGCCCATGATATTCAACGGGGCAATGACCGGATAGAGACCGATCAGCATGGCCGGGATGATGGCAAAATATTTGGCCACATCGTTGGCGATACTGAAGGTGGTCAGGGCTCCACGGGTCATGAGCATCTGCTTGCCGATTTCCACGATCTCGATGAGTTTTGTCGGATTGGAATCCAGGTCGACCATATTGCCTGCCTCTTTTGCGGCCTGGGTGCCCGTATTCATTGCCACACCCACGTCGGCCTGGGCAAGGGCAGGTGCATCGTTGGTGCCGTCGCCGGTCATGGCAACCAGATGTCCGGTTGCCTGTTCTTTACGAATCAGGGCCAGTTTATCTTCCGGTCGCGCCTCTGCCAGGAAGTCGTCCACGCCAGCCTCATTGGCGATAGCTTCCGCCGTCAGGCGGTTGTCACCGGTAATCATCACGGTCTTGATCCCCATAGCCCGGAAGCGTTTAAAACGATCCCTCAATCCTCCTTTGATAATGTCCTTCAGATGGACAACGCCCAGAACGCGCTCCTTCTCTGCGACCACCAGCGCCGTCCCACCGGAGCGGCCCACGATGTCCACCTGTTCCATGACCTCCGGCGGAAAATCTTTCCCCGTAAACGCCCGGATCGCGTCCGGCGCACCCTTCCGGATCTGCCGGCCGTCGATATCCACGCCGCTCATACGGGTCTGAGCCGTGAAGGCGATGAATTTCGCCTGCGGCATCTCGGCAATGGACCGGCCCCGCAGGCCGAATTCCTTGGCCAGGACGACAATACTCCGTCCTTCCGGCGTTTCATCGGCAAGGGATGACAGTTGCGCCGCATCGGCCAGCTCCTGTGGCTGCAAGCCTCGAGCGGGCAGGAATTCCGTGGCCTGACGATTCCCCAGGGTAATGGTGCCGGTTTTATCCAACAGGAGAACGTCTATATCCCCTGCTGCCTCTACAGCCCGACCGCTCATAGCGAGGACATTCTTCTGCACCAGCCGGTCGATACCGGCAATGCCGATCGCACTCAATAAACCGCCAATCGTGGTGGGAATCAGACAGACCAGCAGGGCAACCAGAACGGTGACGGAAAAGGACAGCCCTGAATGGAGACCGAACATTTTGAGCGTCAGGATGACAACAAGAAAGATAATGGTCAACGCTGACAGCAGAATTGTCAGGGCGATTTCGTTGGGAGTTTTCTGGCGCTGGGCCCCTTCCACCAGTGAAATCATACGGTCCATAAAGCTTTCGCCCGGGTTAGCCGTGACGACCACCTTGATATGATCCGATAAAACCCGGGTGCCCCCGGTGACGGCACTGCGGTCTCCGCCCGCCTCGCGGATGACCGGCGCCGACTCTCCCGTAATGGCGGATTCATCCACCGTGGCCACTCCTTCAATGACCTCACCATCCGCCGGAATCATCTCTCCCGCAAGTACCTGGACAACATCCCCTTTCCGCAGCATCTCCGCCGGGACTTTCTCGATACTGCCATTAGCCAAAGTGCGGTTGGCGATTGTCTGGGTGCGTGTCTTCCGGAGGGCATCCGCCTGGGCTTTGCCGCGCCCCTCTGCCATGGCTTCCGCAAAATTGGCAAAAAGCACTGTAAACCAGAGCCAGAGCGCCACCTGTAAACCAAAACCAAGGGATTCCTCTGCCGATCGGAAAAACAGCCCTGCCGTCGTGATCAGGGCGCCCACCTCCGTTACGAACATGACCGGATTCTTCATCATGCTACGAGGGTTGAGCTTTCTGAAAGAAGCGGCCATCGCCTGGGAAACGATACGTCGATCAAATAGAGAATGCTTTTTTGCAGCCATTTTATCGGTTCCTCAACGATTTAAAATAGTTTTCCCGATCCTGTCATAATGAAATGTTCAACAATGGGTCCCAGGGCCAATACCGGGAAAAAGGTCAACGCCCCCACGATTAAGACCGTGCCGATCAGAAGGACAACGAAGGTCAATCCCGATACAGGGAAGCTTCCAGAGCTCGATGGAACCAGCTTCTTCTTGGCCAGATTTCCGGCCAGGGCCAATACAGGAATGATAAAGAAAAAACGCCCGATCAGCATGGCGAATCCCAGCGTCATATTCAGCCAGGGCGTATTTGCGTTGAATCCCGCAAAGGCACTGCCGTTATTGCCGACAGAAGATGAATAGGCATAAAGGATTTCCGACAGGCCATGCGGTCCGGTGTTGTTCAGGCCCGCCGTGCCCCAGGCGCTGACGGCCGCCCAGGCCGCAAATGCAAGAGTGCTGAAACAAAGAATCAGAATGGCAAGAGCGCTGACCTTCACATCATAGGCTTCGATTTTTTTGCCCAGATACTCCGGGGTGCGCCCTACCATCAGTCCCGCCAGAAAGACGGTGAGGACCACAAAGATCAGCATGCCGTAGAGACCGGAACCGACGCCGCCGAAGACCACCTCTCCCAGTTGTATGTTGACCAGGGGAATGAGCCCCCCCAAGGGGGTAAAGGAATCGTGCATGGCGTTCACGGCGCCGCAGGATGCATCCGTAGTCACCGTCGCAAAGAGGGCGGAACTGAAGATTCCGAAACGGACCTCTTTGCCTTCCATGTTTCCTCCGCCCGGATCAAGACCCAGGGCCGTCAGATGGGGGTTGCCCGCCGCTTCCGCCCACCAACAGACCATGATGCCTGCCATAAAGAGAACGGCCATGGCTCCCCAGACCGCCCAGCCGTGGCGCTGGTTCTTTACCATCCTGCCCAGATAGTAGGTAAGGCCACTGGGTATAAGAAAGATGGACAGGATCTGGATGAAATTGGACAGGGGCGACGGATTTTCATAGGGATGGGAGGCGTTGGCGTTCGTGAAACCGCCCCCGTTGGTGCCCAGCATCTTGATGGCCACTTGTGACGCCATGGGACCCTGGGCGATTGTCTGGGTATCAACTTTTTTATCTTCCATGACCGGTTTCCCCTGGGCATCCTTCAAATCCTGACCGCCGGCATCCTTTTTCTCTACCTGTGTCGTATAGGGTTCGACCAATTTCACCGTATCATAGGGCTTGAAATTCTGGATCATCCCCTGGGATACAAGAAAAACGGCAAAAAACAGGCAGATCGGAAGCAGCAGGTAGAGATTCACCCGGACCAGATCCACCCAGAAATGGCCGATCGTCTTGGCTGTTTGACGTGCAATTCCCCGTACCAGGGCGGCGGCCACGGCGATCCCCATGGCAGCGGAAGTAAAATTGTGGAAAGCAAGTCCCACCATTTGTGAAAAATAGGACATCGTCGACTCCCCACCATAGCTCTGCCAATTGGTGTTGGTTGTAAAGCTCGCTGCCGTGTTGAAGGCCAGATCCGAGCTCAGGGCGCCAAGCTTCTGTGGGTTCAATGGCAGGAGGTGTTGAACACGAAGAAGGATATAGGTGAACAGCAGGCTCATTAGACCAAATAGGATCAGGGAGACCGTATATTGTTTCCAGTCCTGCTCCTCTTTCTGGTCCACTTTGAAAAGACGGTAAAGCAGAAGTTCCAGAGGCTTCATGACAGGGTCGAGAAAAGTGCGACCTTCACAATCCATAACGCGAAACAAGTAAAGTCCCACCGGCTTGGTCAGCAAAAGCAATAGACCGATAAACACAGCGAGTTGTATCCATCCATATAAGTCCATAAGGGGATATCTCCGTTAAAATAGCTCCGGCCGAATAACAGTGATCAAGAGATAGATGATTAAAATTATCCCCATGATGCCGACCATGATGTCCAGCATAGCTAAAACCTCTCACAGGCCTTGGCAAACGCGAGACAAAGGCCGAAAAAAGCAACCATGATCAATAAACACACAATATCCATTAACATCTGCTATATTTTTTCTGATAACTGATCTGCTTTTTTGAGGGTGAAAGAAAAGGTGGTCCCTTTCCCTTCCTGACTTTCCACATTGATGTTGCCACCATGGGCCTCCACGATCTCCTTGGCAATGGCCAGCCCCAACCCGGCACCCGTCTCCGACCGCTGGTCCGGCACCCGGAAGAATTGTTCAAAGATCCGCTGGAGAAACTGATGTGGAATCCCACTGCCTGTGTCAGCTACATGAAAGCGGACCATCTGTTCGTCCACCTCTGCCGCTACCGTGATCCGGCCCCCAGGTACGGTATAGCGAAGGGCATTGGACAACAGGTTGGAAAAGACATGGCCGATCTGGGTTATATCGGCGCAAACCATCGGCAGGTCATCGGGGAGCTTAGTTTCCAACTCGACGCCGCCGTCCTGAGCGGCCCGACGAAAGGGTTCAACGGTCTCCATCACCAGAGCATGGGGGGATATCGATTGGAACGCCATTTGAACATGGCCGGACTCGATACGACTGATATCCAGAAGATTCGCAAGGATGTGATGCAGAAGATCGCTGTCTTCCCGGGCCGCCAGCAGAAGTTCGACCTGCTTTTCCGTCAGCGGTCCGATCTTTTCTTCCAGCAGTAGGTGAATGGCCATGCGGATGGATGTCAGCGGGGTCTTCAACTCATGAGATACGGTAGAAATGAGCCCGCTCTTCAGCTCCTCAACCTGGCGGTGCTCCGTCACATCCTTCAAGACCAGAATCACACCGGTCAGATGTCCGTCACGATCGGTCATCGGCGCTGCATCCATGTGAAAATACCGCTCCTCGCCATTGACAAATAGCTGAAACAGCTTTTGCTTCTCCTTGTATTTCAGAAAATCATCCTCAAAAATATCCTGGAAGAGATGATTTAAATGCGCAACAGGCACCTCCTGCAGGTGAACGCCAGGCTTCAGACCAAAAAGATTTCTGGCAGACGCTGTAGATATTTCCACTTTTCCATCGAGGTCAACGACAGCCACGGCATCGGGCAGTTTGTTAAAAGCCTCTTTCGTCGCCTGTTCAGTGCGTACCAGTTTAGCCTGGTCGCTGCGCCGAAATTCACGGAGACTGACGGCCATGGCATTGAAAGCTTCTGAAAGCCGGCCAATCTCATCGTGGGAATCCGTTTGTACAATGAGATCCAGATTCCCACTTTTGATCTCTTCGGTGGAGAGAATCAGGCGATGGATGGGGCGCAGAATCCACTTCCCGATAAAAAGCATGAAGGCGATGGCGACAAAAGCACCGAAGAGCAAGAAGATATACATCCGCTGCTGAGCTGATGCCGCATCTTTTCTTGCCGCATCATTGGCCTCATGCATATTATTCTGGTTCATCTGGAGAATTTCATCCGCTGTACTCTTCACCTGCTGAAACAGCGGCAGCATTTCCTTGAAGTAAAGATGGCGACGGACATCCATCGGCAGGGTCTGTTTTTCAACTTCGTGCAGGGTCGCCAGGTAACGGGTGAAACGCGCTTTCAGTGCGGCGGCTTTTTCTCCCTCGCCGGGAACCGTGATGTTGTTCAACTCGGTCTGGAGCGCTTTTTCAAAGACCATTTCATTCCGCCGGATCTGTTCCGTCCCTTCCCGCTGGTACCCCAGAAAGGTAAAAAGAATACCGCTGTCGATGCGTTCCAAGGCTTCCTTCATATCCTGACAGGCGACGACACTGCGATAGTTCTCGCGGAGGATCACATCGATGGATTGGCCCAGATCCCTGAACCGGACGATGCTCTGCACACCGATGATCATAATGATCAGCAGCAGCCCTCCAAACCCCAACGACAGTTTTTGACGAAGTCCAAGCATAGGCTTTATCCTGCAGGACAGTTACAGCAACGGCCGTGCCAGGCCCTTCTTCTTATAGCTTTTTGATTTTACGGGGTTATTTTTAAATGAGGCGGGACATCCCTTTGCATTTCGCAAAACAGACACCCGGGGATGTTGAAAATTGCAAGGCTTAGATGCCGTATTGCTTGCGACGGCGCCACAGGGTGGCTTGATCGATACCGAGAATATCCGCTGCTTCCTGTAAGGACCGGGTAGTGGCCAGCACGCGCCGGATATGCTCTTCCTCGATCTTATCCAGGGGGATCGGATCGCCTATTCTGATTGACCTATCCATGGTTCGTAAATTTTCCGGAAAATGGTTGACACCAATCCGGTCGGTCTGGCAGAGGATAACGGCTCTCTCGATAACATTCCTCAACTCGCGCACGTTTCCCGGCCAACTGTAGTGCCTGAGTAAATGAATGGCCTCATCGGTAAAACCCAGGGACATCCTGTGACAGCTTCTTCCAAAAAAGACCAGCAGGCGTTCCGCAAGGGCTATCACGTCATCGGGCCGCTCCCGCAGGGGTGGAATTTCAACTTGAATCACATTGATCCGATAGTAAAGATCCTCCCGGAACCGGCCTTCCCGGACGGATTTCTCCAGATCGATGTTCGTCGCAGCAATGATTCTGACATCGGCATGGCGCGTCATATAATCGCCGATTCGCTCATACTCCTTCTCCTGGACGAATCGCAGCAGCTTCGGCTGGAGGGATAACGGCAGATCGCCGATCTCGTCAAGCAGCAGGGTGCCTCCGTTGCAGGAGCTGATCCGCCCGGGATTGTCACGAATGGCACCGGTAAACGCTCCCCGGACATGTCCGAACAACTCACTTTCCAGCAGCTCAGGCGACAGGGAGGGACAAGAAAGGACGCTGAAGGGCATCGCCGCCCGCTTACTCCAGCCGTGAATGGATTTTGCCAGAACGCTTTTCCCGGTCCCGCTTTCCCCCCGCAGGAGAATCGTTGCGTCGGAAGATGCAGCCTGACGCGCCAGAGCAATGGCACGATTCATCACACTGCTCCCGCTGGAAAAATCGGCATCAAGATGAGACCGCCCCAGGTCCTCTCTCAATGCGACAACCTTTTGCTCCAGAGTGCGAACCTCAAAGACCTTATGGACCGCCAGTTTGACCTGAGCCGGCGTAAACGGTTTGGGAATATAGTCTGTCGCCCCTCGTTTCATGGCTTCCACAGCAGTATCGATGGAGGCATACGCTGTGATCACGATGATTTTGATCCCGGGTGTTGCGGTCAGCAGGGGGGAAATCAGATCAAGCCCATTGGCGGTGCCCAGACGGAGATCGACAAAAGCGGCATCAAATGACCTTCGTGATGCTTCAGACAGGGCGTCTTCAAAGTTGCTCACAGTTATCACACTGTGCCCTTCTGTTTCCAGGCAAATGGATAACGTCTTGCGGATGTTGATCTCGTCATCGACGATAAGAATATTAAGCGGAGCGCTTTTCTGCAGGATCATCCCCTCCACCCCATCTTATGAAAAGTCTGATATCACTGACGATGCAGCAAAACTTCATATCATATTTTTCTCCAACTATCACATGTAGTTAATGGATGAAAGTTAAAGCCAACGAATATTAATGAAGATGGGATGGATGAACCATTTCGTCTGCTTCATGGCCTCATCAGTCGTCTGATTTCCACTGTCCGCCTTCTTTTACAAAATTTGCCCATCCCTTGTTCGCAAAAATGACCACAGCCCGGTCGCCGCGGACAATGACGCGCTGAATGGTCTTGAGCGATTTTTCCAGGTCCACTGCGGCTTCCTTGCTGATCGCAGCTATCTGATCACCCATCTGTTCCATGATGGTCTCATTCCGGCGGTTCTCGGCTTCGCTTGTCAGCTTACTGACAGCGGCGAAATCCCCCTTGCCAAGGGCTTTCGCCTTTTCGCGAAGGATCTTTACCTGGGGGCTTCTTTGGGCTGCTTTTCCCTTCAGGTCGGCCGTTACGGGCATTTCGTGGAAGCGCGGGGCGCTGAATATGGCGGAATAAGAGAGACTGGGCAAGCCCTCACTGTCTGCCTTGTGCGTTTCCGCATAGTCGATTTCACCTTCAACCCGTGTCTCCGAAATCTTCAGCTTCTTGAAAAGATTTTGCTCCGTATCGATAAGGGACAGGGTCATCAGGGATTTCCCCGGCTGTGACGGTTTGCGCAGGAGGGTGACCACCATCCGGTGTTGATCCTTGGGGTCAAACTGTAGGAGGAGGCCGACGACCTTTCCTTCACGGGCAAGCCTGGTGACAGGCAAAAAGGCGATGCCCCTCAGGGATTCCTGGGGGATTGGTCGGTCGGACAGGACAATGCGCATCTCTTTGGGGCGGTCCAGAAGCCCTTCGGCGTTGTCGTGAAAATGTGCATAAACCTCTCTTAGTTCAACGACCTCATCGCCGATCCGGAGCGTGCCCGACAACGTTCCCGTATCGATGGCCTGTGCCGCTTGGGAACTGATCAAAAGAACCGCCAGAATCCATACTAGCCTTTTTATCATGCCTCCCTCCCTTTTTTTGCTTTATCCCCCATCCCTTTGGACAAGTTAAACAAAATTGTATGGAGATTTGACTTGATCAACAAGCGCTAATAATAAGTCTATATTGAATATGAAGGGGGAATCGCTTATCTTGATCCATTAAAGAATGGTCCTTTATCGGCCCCTATAATTGCCGGATTTTGATAAACGCTATTGCACGTCGTCGGACAAATGGCAAGAAAAAACCCGCTATTTCTAACGGGTTTTGTACTTCTTTGGACTGGGCGGCGTCCATCACATTCTCAGCCTATCTTTCAGTATTTCTTACGCTTTCAAATATTCTGACTTTCTGGATACCCCCAAAGATACCCCCAAAAACAACAACATGATACTTCAAGCGTGTACCTCAGAAACGGCCTTTTCCAGAACATCCTTGACAAAAGCGTTCAAGGTTTTCCCCTCGCGCAAAGCGCCGATCACAAGTATCTCATGGAGAGATGGGTCGAGCCGCAGATTGAAGGCTCCTTTGAAAGGTTTTTCCGGTTCTTTGCCGATTTTTCGGCATGTCTCGAAATAGTCGTCAATGGCCGCCTTGAAATCTTGCTCAAGCTCCGCCACCGACGAGCCTTCAAAACTTATGACATCATTGATCCCCAAGACATGCCCGTGAAAGATACGATCATCGGCGTCAAACTGAACGGTCCCGACGTACTTTTTGTATTTTAAATAGTTTTTACTCATGGTTTTACCCCTATGATATTCAGGAAATCCCTTACTTTTTCGACAGCATATTTTTTCAATTTGCCGCTCGGGTGCGGTTTATGGATATTCAGAACACGTTTATTGAAAACTACCGAAACACGCGACCCCTCACCTTCAAAAATATCTGACCCTATAGCCCTGAAAAGAGATTCGACATTCCGCCATGAAACATCGCAACGGGTTGGTTTTTCGTAAATGTCGGCAAGATTCTTCCGCTGTTTCTTGTTCACGTTGACAGGATATCAGAATTGGGGACAAAAGGCAAAGAAAAAACCAAGAAGTGGTTACAGTTTTTTCGTGGCCAGCTTTTCCCACCATTTCAAGACATCTCTTTCGATCTGTTCAGTCTCTGCCCCTGTCACCTTGCCGTCAGGGGCAATTTAAACGGCCTTATTCTGACTTCACACTGCTGGTCAGCAGTGAGTTGAGAGGATAGCAAGACGCCAGACAGCAGCAGAATATCTCAAGAAAGTGGAGAAAATCGGGATTCTGAAGCCTCACAAAATAGGCAAGGAAACGTTTTATCTGAACGTGGCTCTGTATGGACTGCTGTCGAAATGACATGTCGATGACATCGACACGAAACAATAACGTGTCGATGTATGTTCGTTTTATGGACACGTTCTGTGAACGTGTCCATGGCGCGGACATGAAAGAATAGATTCAAAACATTACAAAGCTTCGGTGACATTCGCCGGATGAACTTTTATCCGTAGTGAGGACATAATGATACATCAACCCCGATCCACGGGGACGGTTATCTGATATTTCGCATCATACCGGCCATTCGGGACGATCATCCGTTTTCCCTTTCCGAGATCGACTTTCGACAAATCCACCTGCGAGAGCCAGGCGTGTTCCTGATTCTCGGCCATGTAAAGAAAGAGCCTTTTCACCTTGACCGAGCGGCATGCCTCCAGCAATCCCTGAACGACTTCCGGCCTCAGCGTGACGACGTTTTCCATGACCAACCGGGCCTCGTCGAATCCGACTTTCCGGGGCACCAGATGAAGCATCTCCAGCATCGCCCGCTCCGGCGCGGATATCCGGACGGAAAAGTCCTTCTCCTGAAATTCGGTAAATCCCTCCCGGCTATCTGCGGGGAAGAGATGTGTTCGCGTTATAACAAACTTAACGTCGAAACGATCTTCCCTGAACCAGGCCGGCGATATCAGACCTTGCGGACCGTACAGAAAAACCTTACTTTGTTTCGCCGGCAGGTAATGGGCATACCCTTTCAGTTCAAGAGCCGTCTTCCCTCCCACATGGACAGGAAGTGCGAGCTGATTCTGGAGGGTATAAAGAGCGCCCAGCCAGGTCACCCTATCCCCAGCGCGTATGTAGGCCCCGCGGCCAAACGATTCCAGCCAGCCGCTGTTTTTATACTTGACGAGCAGATCACGACCGAAACCGGAAGCATTCAGATAGGAAGTGGCGCTAGGCGTCCCAACGGTCCACTGATTTATCAGGCGGTTTATTTTTGTTTTAGTTTCAGTACCCATAGTCATCAAAAGACCATATATTTAAACCAAAGTCAAGGATTAGTTTAGATATAATGATATTTGTTGACCCATGGTCGTCTTATATAAATATTTCTAAACCATGGAAATGGATGGAATTTAACAGAGTAGTGGCGCATTGAGTTGACGATTTGAAGCGCTGCGGGTAAATTTTTTACCTGTTCAAGCACAAAATGTAAACAATTAATTGCTTGTGTACCATCCTTTTTATCAGATAGGGACGCATTGACCTATCCACGCGGCATATTCGGGTAAAAATGCATCAGTATGAAAAAATTGTCATGAAAAATTTGACTTTACTCTCCTCTTACATTATATTCCCTCCAAATTGCTTTTCAAACAATTACAGTAGACATAATGAAGACTCAAAAAACAAAACTCGGCGCCCTCGAAATGCAGCTTCTTTCCTATGCCCAGTTGAGAAAGAAGGACATTCTCGCCCTGGGTGAACTTGGGCCGGTTGTAGGCATCACAAAAAAGCAGGAACGGGAGCTGTTCAGCCGCCTGAGCCGGGCCGGCATGATCATCCGCCTGAATAAAGGCATCTATCTGGTCCCTTCCCGCATGCCTGCCGGCGGACGGTGGACGGTCAGTGGCTATTACATCCTTTCCAAACTCATGGAGGTCATCAAAGGCCGATACCAGATCAGCGGTCCCAGCGCCTTTAACTTCTATGGATTCGACGACCAGGTCCCGAACCGGATTTACGTTTATAACGACCGGATTTTCGGAGAGAAGGAGATCGGCGGAACCGATTTCGTATTTATCAAAACGGACATCCAGCGGTTGGGTTCGACAAAGAACTTGAAGACGCCTGATGGCATCGATGCCGTCATGGCCACCAAAACCAGGGTGCTGGTCGATGCCGTGTATGACTGGTCCCGGTACAACACCCTTCCACGGGCCTACGGATGGATCGCGGAAATGCTGAAAAAAGACCCGGCCATCGTCGAGGACTTTATCGGCGACACGCTCCAATACGGCAACAAGGGGACCGTTAAGCGCATCGGCTACCTGCTTGCCCAACTTGGCATCGTCGATGATCGGCTCAGTAAAATGAAGCGTCAGCTCGGTCCGACAAGATCGCTAATCCCTTGGATACCCGGACTGGACGCAAAGGGCAGTATCAACAAAGAATGGGGATTGATTATCAATGGCGCTATTCAGCAATAGCAAAATACTTGTCCATGAAGATCAGGCATTGTTTCGTGAGGCGGTGCTCTTCACGGCCGGACTGACGGGGTTGAATGCCACCCTCATTGAAAAGGATTATTTCTGCACCGTCCTTTTACGGTATCTCTATCAGCAGCCGGATAGCCCCCTCATCTTCCGGGGAGGAACCTGCATCGGCAAGGTCTATGCCGATTTCTACCGGCTCAGCGAAGACCTCGATTTCATGATTTCAACGCCACCGGAAGCGAGCATTTCCGTACGACGGCAACGGATGGTGCCGGTCAGGGAATGGGTAAAGAAAATTTCAGAGGAGATGAACATCCTGACCTTGCCTGAAGACTTCACGGGGCATAACAGCTCCCGGCAGTACGTCGCTTATGTGACCTACCCATCAGTTTTTCTCACGGAAGAAGCGGCCCGCATCAAGATTGAAGTGGGATTGCGCGAAAAGCCCCTGATGCCGCCAGTGCAAATGAAGGCCAGGACGCTGTTGCTGAACCCTTTTACGCGAAAATCCCTGGTTCCTGACATCGATTTGACCACCTTGTCCATGAAGGAGGCCATCGCCGAAAAGTTGCGGGCGGCATTGACACGTTTGGAGCCGGCGATTCGGGACTTTTTCGATATCGATTATCTTGTATCTCAACACAAAGTTGATCTGTCTGATGAACAGCTCCTGAATCTTCTTGCCGAAAAATTGAAAGTCCCAGGAAACTCGCCTATCGATCTATCAGCAGCGCGGAAAGAAAAACTCAAGACCCAGGTCAATACTGAACTTAAACCGGTGTTGCGGTCCTCTGATTTTGAAAGCTTTGATCTTGATAGGGCGTTTGATACTATCGCGAAGATGAGTCATCTATTGAAATAACTACTTGTGGTTATGAATAGAATCGTCAAAGTAATTGCCATACTGAAGACCGCAAAAGCGACGCATTTAACAAGGTCTCTCGCTTAATGGGGCGGTAGGAGCAGCACATCTTCCTTCCCGTCATCCAAGGCCCAGACGACAAAGGAAAGTCGTATTATTTTTCCATGATGCCGGATTCCTTCTCCACGATTTCACGGCGCTGCCAAGGCATAACTCGTGCTGCGACCCCCTCCCGGCTCTTTCACCAAGACACCACGCTTCACCAGATCGTCAATATCTCGCAGGGCAGTATCCTGCGAGCATTTGACCAGCCTGGCCCATTTGGAAGAAGTCAGCTTGCCTTCAAAATCGTCGAATAGCCGGTTGATGATAGCGCGCTGTCGTTCATTAAACGGCTTGTCGGTATGAGCCTCCCAGAAACGGGCCTTGTGGAAGATACCGGCCAGGATGTGTTCCGCGCCTTCAATGGCGCGATCAAGACAGCCCAGGAACCATTTCAGCCAGGGAGTTATGTCCAGGCCGCCTTTTTGGGTTTTTTCCAGCATATCGTAATAGGCATTTCGCTCCAGGCGAATTTGAGCCGACATACTGTAAAAACGCTGCGTGCTGTTTTCCGAACGCGCCAGAGCCATATCGGCAACAGCCCGGGCAATCCTGCCGTTGCCGTCCTCAAAAGGATGGATCGTCACAAACCAGAGATGTGCCAGACCTGCCGCCATAACCGGATCAATCGTTTGGGGACCGTTAAACCATTTCAGTAAGGCGCGCATCTCCTCGGGAACACGTTTGGCCTCAGGGGCCTGATAATGCAGCTTCTCCCGGCCAATTGGGCCGGAAACCACCTGCATGGGATCGGATTTATCGTCACGCCAGCGGCCAACCGCTATTTTTGTCATCCCGCTGCGCCCGGTTGGGAACAGAGCGGCGTGCCAGACAAGCAGGCGTTCTTCGGTCAACGGATCGGCATAATGCCCGGTGGCATCGAGCATCATTTCAACAACCCCCTCGACATGCCGGTCAACCGGTATAAGTCCTCCCATATCAAGTCCCAGCCTGCGGGCGATAGAAGACCGAACCTGGTCTTTATCCAGCTTTTCACCTTCGATTTCGTTGGATTTAAGAACATCCTCGGTTAGAGTTTGCAGTACGGCTTCGTTGCGGAGCGAAAAACCCAGCCCTTCCATACGCCCGATGAGCCGCCCCTGCCGATGACGTACACCGGCAAGCTGCCCTGCCAGCCACTCTTGGCCCCAAGTCATTTTGGGCCAATCTTTTTTATGGTAGATGTACTTCATGATTTCCTGACATTCCTTAAGGGTATTATGCCGCGTATTCACCGCATAAGCAAGAACAATCTCCGCATGTATTGCGGCTAATATGGCCGTTATTCGCCGCACCGGTTGCATTTATTTGATGTAGAAAATACCAACTATCTGGAAAGACGATAGAATTGACAAATCTTTGTTTTCTCATTCCCCATCGGTTATATAATCTTTATGGTTATATGCATTTCATTTTCACTAATTCACTGATTTTCAGCATATGTTGAACAGGTAATATTGGCTAAAATTTCCACTTGACGGCTGAGATATTTCAGTATCCGGACTGCCTTGGCACCATGAAGGCGCACCAATCCAATCACCGTTCCTCAGGCGTCCGCCACGCCAGGAAGCGATCGAGGGCATCGACGCTGCCGACCATTTCACGGGCGAGTTTCAGCCGATCCAGTAGCCTGAAACTATCATTCTCACTCAAGCCAGCGGCCCGTTGTTCGGCATCCCGGAAGAATTGCTCGATACGGTTTGCCCTTCCCCACCGATCGATAATTTGGAGGAGTTCCTCCCGGCTCTCCTTGCGTGCCTGGGCTGCCCGACGCTCCTCTTCTTCACGGCGCCGCCGTTCTTGCCTGGCTTCCCACTCCCGGCGCTCTATTTCCGCTTGACGTTCGCCTTCCTCAACAAGGCGGGCGATGTCCACGGCCGCATGCTTAAGTTCTTTGACGATCGCCTTGATTTTGGTCACAAGATCACTTTTTTTTGTCTCCTGCCAGCGGTTGACCCAGTGGGCTCTTGGGTAAGGCGAATAGGCTTGCAAGCATAGCCTGCCAGTGGGGAAATCCTTGTTCGTCGTCCAGGTGTGTTCGTACCCATACCGGCTCCGCTTGGACGGGACGTAATCCTGTTCGCGAATGTATTTTCCACCAATGTAGCGGACCTCCACTTCCTCCGACATCTCGATAATCGTCAACCCGATCGCTACCGTCCCGACGTACACAACCGTACATCGGCAGGGGGACCAGAGACGATTGTAGTAGTGATCATCACGATTTTTCCTGGGCACTTCGTGCTCATCCACAGCAGCCCTGTAGAAATTCTCACATCTTGGTTCGAGTACCACACGATAGCCACGATCTTCAAATGACAAGAACAACTGGTTGGCAAATGACAGCGCTTTATCGAGACCCGGCTTGGTCACCACCAGATCAACCAACAATTTTTTATCGGGCTTCAGATAACCGGTTTCATGCGTATAACGTCCGATTTCAAAGAGGCCCTTGACCCCATAAACCAGTGGATGTTGGCTTGGAAGCTCTGTTTTAGACTTTAATCTTCGCTTCCGCGATCCGGAAGGCGGGCGGGGCAGAGGCCGTGCTACGTTGATGTCGTAACCGCCCCGTGACCAAGTCATTTGATCGCCGGGTTGCGGATTAGGCAGCGGAGGGATCAGCGGCTTTTTGCCTGCGGTCACCATGGCCCAATATCCACGTTCCGGTCGCGGAACGTTCATGAGCTTACAGACCCTGGCCATGTAGCTTGAAGATACGCCGTACCGGGCTGCGACTTTGAGCATGGGCTCGGACCAGACAAGTGCATACAGTGCCTCACGCGTCAACGGTGCGGACAAGTTTTCATCTTTTGTCATATATCAAGCTATATCCATGTCACGGCTGGCTAAGGGATCTCGCCATCCACCGCGGCGGCCGTTGGAGTCTCCTTTTTCGCGTTCATGGGATGCCTCATCAAAGTAATTTTGCTGATTTCAGGATAGCTGCCCAGAGAAAGCATCTTCGCTTTGCCCTCAAAGCGATATTTGAATCACCACCATTTGCTGCGTTCGGGTGATACCCCCGGATATACCCCCTTTTTTTCCAGATTTTGATGGATCACATAGTACGTCGTTGGATGAATTACAATAAAAAACCCGCTATTTCTAACGGGTTTTGCACTTCTTTGGACTGTGTTGGATTAGGTCCTGGTGGAGGCGGCGGGAGTCGAACCCGCGTCCGAAAATATTCCACTGCAGTTTCTACGTACGTATCCCTTGATTTGCATTCGCCCCTGAAGACTCCCAAAGGCAGGATTCATCAGTGACTAACCTGTTTGGATTTCGCCTTGCTCCCACCAGGTTAGGAAGGTCAGCTATCCTGTCTGATTGACGCTCTGTTCGGCCCGGCAGGCAGAACCGGCAGAACGTTAGCCGTCTAAGCGGCTAAGGCGTAATCGTAGTTGTCTGCGATTATAAGTTTCCTACCTGTTTAACGAGGCCTGTAGGAACCTCGGTACGCTTCTACAGCTTCAACTATCCCCGTCGAAACCGTGACGCCCCCATAAATTTGGAGAGTTCAAAGAGCAATGATGGTTGATAATCTAAACCCGTTCAAACATGAAGTCAAGCCCAAAAGCAGAAGGAGTAAGGAGGGACATGTTTTTCTTATGGGCTGTCGTGATCGAAAACATAGCCCACAGAACGGAGGCTTTTAAAATATACGGGGTGCTGGGGATGATCCTCGAAGTATTTACGCAGTCGCACCATGAAATTATCCACGGTCCGAGTGGATGTGCCCCCCGTGTATCCCCATCCGATCTCCAGCAGCTGCTTGCGGGAAAGCGGTTTGCCCCGGTTGGCGATAAAAAGTTTCAGAAGCTTCACTTCCTGTTCGGTCAGAATGATTTTTCCGCTTTTGCAATAGGCAGTAGAGTTACTGAAATCGATCCGGTTCCCTCCAAAAGTGTAAGTCTGCGGTATGGAAGATAACGCGCCTTTGTACGCCTCGCCTGCTCTGTTATTCCAGGATGTCCGGGTCAAAAGTCGTTCGACTCGCAGCAGGAATTCCTCAAGGTCAAAGGGTTTTGCCAGATAATCATCCACCCCATAGGACAGCCCCTTAACACGGTCTTCGGAGGTTCCTTTGGCAGATAAAATCAAAATCGGAATGCGATCATCCTCCAGGCGAATGTTCTGGAGAACCGAATATCCGTCGATGCCGGGAAGCATAATATCCAGAACGATCAAGTGGGGTTGCCATGTCTTCCATTTTTGTAAACCCGAGAATCCATCCGGGGCAATATCCACCTCATGCCCCTGCAGCAACAGGTTCAATTTCAAACCTTCCGCGATATGTCCGTCATCTTCGATGACCAGAATACGTTTTTTACCTGAATCTTCCACAGATGCACACCTTATTTCAGGCCGGCTGGGAGCGGTAAGGCAGAATGAGAGTGAAAATTGATCCTCTGATATCGGATCTGTTTTCCGCAATCACTTTTCCCTTATGAATCCGGGCAATGTTCTGTACCAGGTACAGACCCAACCCGCTGCCCTTGGGGGACAGCCCGTCTGATCGACCCACCTGATAAAATTTTCTGAAAATCTTCTTTGTCTCGGTTTTTTCGATGCCAATGCCGTTGTCTTCGAAACGGACGTGCAATGTACGTCTCTGAGGGATAAAGCAAATATCGATCTTTGGCCTTTCACTATCGTTGTATTTGACACCATTGGTCAACAAATTCATCAAGAGCATTTCAAACAGCGGAAGATTAATACGATATGGAAAAGATTGTCCAGAAGGGTTGTGAATCAGGATATCACAATTCCGGAAGAGATGGATGTTGTTTTGATAAAACTGGTTTACCGCCTGGAATAGATCCAACTGGACAAATTCCCCCGTGTAGGTCTTCGTCTCAATCCTGGCCAGATTCAGAATAAGACTGATGTTATCCGAAAGGCGCTCCGCATCCTGTATCATCGGGGGAATATATTTTAGCTGCTCGTTTCGCGGAAGGTCGTACTTCAGAAATGTTTCCAGATAGAGCTTCAGCGAAGTGACAGGGGTTTTCAACTCGTGAGTAAAATTGTTGATGAAATTATGTTGCAGCTTGTTGAGTTTGGTCATTTTCTGGCTATAGACAAAGATGATGAGTATCCCGACCAAAATGATACCGACCAAAACAGAAAGAACGAGAATAACGACCCAGGTCTGAGCTTCAAAGAACTGATTGGGGTCGAGATTATATTTCCGCACCACCGCTCGGAGCCCTGTACTGGCCTCTATATACCAGTAGATATACAAAAAAAGTGACAGGGCCAGCGCCACAATGGAGAAGATAAAAATTAAGACAGGATGGAAAAACCATTTTAATCGATTCATCATGGGATCAGTTTAATACAATGCGCAAAAATTTGTGTCAACGTCCAAATGCCCCCTGCAGAAGCCTCTCCATATCGTGATTTGTAAAACTTTTGTAAAACCTGAATCATAGCTTTCATTCACCCATTATTTCGATTAAGCATTGCTTCATACGAAATTCGCACATCCATCATAGGATTTAAAAGAGGAGTAAAAGATGACGAGAAATGAACCTGTCCACCCCCGGGGAAACCAGCCGCGCATTCTATTGTCCAGCGTATTTGGTCCCTATGGTCAAGACGACGAATATGGAAGCCGGACGCTCAACCCCATGGAACTTTATCAGAATCAAGTGACACGGGTTCAGGGCGGTTTTTCCCTGCGCATGTTTCATCGATCATTTGGATTAATGATGATTCAGGCCAATATCGATGCACCCTCAACGCTATTGGATTTTCCCTCCCTTGACCGTTTTACCGAAGAAATCCGGCAAAATGACTACGACATTGTAGGAATCAGTGCGATCATTCCCAATGTGGGAAAGGTAAAAAAAATGTGCGATCTGATCCGGCAACACCAGCCTGGTGCCATGATTGTTGTGGGTGGACACATTGCGAACAAGGATAGCATCCATGAAATCATCGACGCAGATCACATCGTCAAGGGTGACGGCATCCGGTGGTTTCGACGGCACCTCGGCCAGGATGAAAACGCGGCCATCAGGCATCCGGCTGTCCTGTCGGGATTTGGAGCCCGGATGATGGGCATCAACCTGGAAAACCGGCGTGGCGGAACGGCGGCCATTCTCATTCCCTCCGTCGGATGTCCGGTGGGTTGTAATTTCTGTTCCACATCCGCGCTGTATGGTGGCAAGGGCAATTTTATCAATTTTTACGAAACCGGCGATGAGCTCTTTACGGTGATGTGCCAGATTGAAGAAAAACTCAAAGTCCGCTCTTTCTTTACCCTGGATGAAAATTTCCTTCTTCATAAGAAGAGGGCTCTCCGCCTTCTGGAATTGATGGAGCAGAATCAAAAAAGCTGGTCCCTTTATGTGTTCAGCTCGGCGAGAGTTTTAAAATCTTACTCGCTGGAACAACTGGTCAGATTGGGAATCAGCTATGTCTGGATGGGGCTGGAAGGTGAGAGCAGCCAATACCAGAAGCTGCGGGAAGTGGACACACATTCTCTTGTCGGGCTTCTCCAGTCTCACGGAATCCGCGTGCTTGGATCCTCCATCATCGGTATGGAAAATCACACCCCTGAAAACATCAACGGCGTGATTGATTACGCAGTCAGCCATGATACTGTTTTTCACCAGTTCATGCTGTATATGCCTTCTCCGGGAACGCCCCTGTATGAACAACACCGAAGCGAGGGCACACTCTTTTCCGAAGCGGAATTTCCTGTGGCGGATGCCCATGGACAATATCGTTTCAATTACCGGCACCGGCATATTCAAAACGGACAGGAAGAGCAATATCTCCTGAATGCCTTCCACCGGGATTTTGACGTCAATGGACCCAGTCTGACCCGTATGATCAGGGTTATGCTAAACGGCTGGCAGCGTTATAAAAACCACCCGGATCCATGTGTCCGGAAACGTTTTGCCTGGGAGGTGTTCCCGCTTCGGTCATCTTACGCGGGGGCCGTCTGGGCCACAAGAAAATGGTATCGAAATAATGAGCGGCTTGCCGGAAAAATGAACGCTCTTTTGCAGGATATCTATGCCACCTTTGGGTGGAAAACAAGAATGATCGCCCCTTTGATTGGTCGGTATGCTTATTGGATGTTGAGAAAAGAAGAAGAACGTCTGAGCAGGGGCTGGGTCCACGAGCCGGTCTCTTTTTACGAAAAAAATGCGACCGCCTTTGATACGGCGGCCAGCCACTCATCCCGTATAAGCATTCCTGCCAGGGAAGTGACCTGGGTTTCCGGGAACCCGGCATCAGAATATCATTAGAATCATCCTTCGCGGTTCTTCGACCGGAATCCCCGCTCTATATCCCGCCGGTCTTCCTTGAGTTTGAGATCCTCCCGTTTGTCGTAGCGTTTCTTCCCCCGACCGATACCGATCTCAACCTTGACCTTCCCGTTCTTGAAATACATCTTCAGAGGCACCAAAGTCAGACCTCTTTCCCGGGACTTTCCATAGAGACGGCGGATTTCTCTTTTGTGGAGCAGGAGCTTCCGGACCCGCAGCGGGTTATGGTTGTAGCGGTTGCCGTGGGAATAAGGACTCACATGCAGGTCATAGAGATAGACCTCCTCATTCTTCACCAGGGCATAGCTGTCCTTGAGGTTTGCGTGACCGTCCCGCAGGGACTTCACCTCCGTGCCCACCAGGACGATCCCCGCCTCGCAAGTTTCGTCAATAAAGTAATTGATCCTGGCTGTTTTGTTCTGGCAGATGATTTTTTCGGATGTGTCTTTCTTAGCCAATCTTTTTCGCCTTTGTCAGAAGATAGTCCATTTTCACATGACTCATGGACTTGAAAATATTATCCCGAATGTCTTTGTTATCTTTTTCCAGGTCATACAGAAGGTTCTTGATATAGAGTCGACGCGAACTTTTACTGGTTGGACAGTGATTTTCAATGATTGGAAAGCGGCGCTGTTTCGCGTATTTTTTGACCAGATCCTCGCGGAGATAGGCCAGCGGCCGGATGATATGCAAGCGGCCGCCGAAGATCTCCTGATTGGGCATCATGGTACTGATTTCCCTGGCGTAAAACATGTTGATCAGCAGGGTCTCAATAATGTCGTCACGGTGATGGGCAAAGGCAATCTTATTGCAACCTCTTTCGTCGGCAATTTCAAATATCCGTTTTCGTCTGAGCCTGGAACAGAGAAAGCAAGGGTTCTTCTTGTTATAGTCACTGTGTGACAGCGGACCGAAATCCGTCTTTTCCATGATATAGGGATAACCCTTCTCCTTAAGGTCGTTTTCCAGAAGGCGGTAACCCTCATAAGCCGGATCGAAGCCCAGATCGATGTTGACGGCCAGCAGAGAAAAAGAAGGCACAAAGATCATCGGCGAATTCAGCAGATCCAGAAGGGCCAGGCTGTCGGAACCGCCGGAAACACCGATCAGAACCCGGTCTCCCGCCTCAATCATCCTGTAATCCATGACCGCTTTTTCCAGCCATTTTTTCAAATGCAGAAAAAGTTTCGTCCGCTTCTCTTGCACCACTAATCTCTCTTTGATCACAGTGTTTTTATCTTACATGACTTCCCTGATCTTATCAAGAAGCTTTGCAGTCATCGGACATGACCGTCCATGAGATGAGATGATAATGACCTTGAATATTTCTCAAGATTCGGTTATGGAAAATGTTCAAAAGACGAACCCTGAATAAAATCTCACTGCGAGGAGGACCCTATGACCGAGATCATCAATATCCATGCCAGAGAAATTCTGGATTCAAGAGGAAACCCCACTATCGAGACCGAAGTGACTCTGCTATCGGGCATCTTCGGGCGCGCTGCTGTGCCATCCGGTGCATCCACCGGCAAACACGAGATGCTTGAACTCCGGGATGGAGACAAGAAACGGTATCTGGGCAAGGGCGTTGTCAAGGCCATCAACAATGTTCTTCATAAAATCGGACCGGAGCTTATCGGGATGGATTGCCTGAACCAGCGGGATATCGACTATGTCATGATTGGATTGGATGGAACAGACAATAAAGGGAAACTCGGCGCCAATGCCATTCTGAGCGTCTCGATGGCCTGCGCCAAAGCCGGGGCAGCTGCCCTGGAACTTCCTCTGTACCGGTATATCGGCGGGATCATGGCCAGAGATATTCCGGTCCCCATGATGAACATTCTCAATGGTGGACAACATGCCGATAACAACGTGGATATTCAGGAGTTCATGATCATGCCCGTGGGCGCGCCAACCTTCAAGGAAGGTCTGCGCATATCTGCCGAAGTTTTTCAGACCCTGAGGTCCGTTCTGAAGGGAAAAGGCTATAATACTGCCGTGGGGGATGAGGGCGGGTTCGCGCCCAATCTGAAATCCAATGAAGAAGCGCTGAGCCTCATCACAACGGCGATCGAAAAGGCGGGCTACCAGCCGGGGAAAGATCTGGCGATTGCCCTGGACAGCGCCGCCAGCTCCTTCTTTTCCAATGGGAAATACATTCTATCTGCCGAAAAAAAGCCACGGAAGACCTCCGAGGAAATGGTTAAATTCTATCAGGATCTGGTTAAAAAATATCCCATCGTCTCTATTGAAGACGGTCTGGCGGAAAATGACTGGGAGGGCTGGAAGGGGCTCACGGAAGCCCTGGGATCAAAAATTCAGATCGTGGGGGATGATATATTTGTCACCAACAAGAAGCTGCTCGAGAAAGGCATTTCACAGGGCATTGCTAATTCCATCCTGATCAAATTGAATCAGATCGGTACGCTGACGGAGACTCTGGAGACGATTCAAGCGGCGAAGGAGGCCGGCTATACAACCGTCGTCTCACACCGGTCAGGAGAAACCGAGGATACCTATATGGCTGATGTGGCGGTTGCCGCCAACTGCGGACAGATCAAGAGTGGCTCCCTTTCGAGAAGCGAGCGGCTGGCGAAATACAACCAGCTTCTCAGAATTGAAGAAGAGCTTGGCGAAACCGCGGTTTACCGGGGCAGGTCAGCCCTGTACAGCATCGGATAAAAAAATTTCCAGAGAATGGCCACAGGGACGGACGTCTGAACGCATCGTGCGAACGGCCACAGCAAGTGCCCTTGTATCATCCGATGTTCAATGATGGAAGAAACTACATGAATTTAAATAATCGTCTGCGGAGTGATTCCAATTGAGATTTATCATCCGTGAGGGCGTAATGATAGGTTACTTTTTTCTCACCCTTATCTCTGGTTTCCGTCATGAACAGGATTTCTGATTCCTGGAGGAACCGCAAGGCACTCTGAAAATTCGATTGAGACAGGGACTCTGACCGCCGTATTTCTCCCTTTCGGTACATCTTCGCACCAAGGCCTTGGATCTTCTTCATTAAATCTCTCTCCTTACGGGGCTCTTTCCTCAGGTAAGAACAACCCCGGATCACCACCCAGTAGGATTCAATATAATTGCTGATGAGGCCGGCAAATGGTTTCAGGTGGGTTCGTCCTTTACCCTTCACCTCGATCCAGGCCTGCTCGTTACGCTCCTCACCCATAATCATCCCCTGGGTATGCAAATAGGACAGAACATCATTGACCTCGTCCAGATCATCCCGCTCCTCATCAAAGATAAACTCATGCCGGAACAGTTTCTTGAAAAACCGGTAATCGTCCATGATCTGATTGAGCGAGATCATATCGTTGTCATTCGAAAGAATGGAGGTGGCCACAAAGCCGATGGGAAGGAAATAATGAAGAATGTTGTTCTTATAGTACTCTAAATTCATCCGTTTTTCGTCTTCCAGAGAGTACACCACTTCTTCAAATTCATCTTCTTCATCCTCTTCGGTACCCATTTTGGAAATAAGGCCGGCCTGATCGAACAGGCCCAGGGCGTCCATGATCGCCTTTTTCTTGTTGCCCAGCGTGGCGGCCAAACGAACCTGGCGATGGGCGAGATAATCATAAAAGCCGCTCAGCACATCCGTCAGATCATCCAGAGACATCCCCCTCCGATCATGGCTGAGGAGGCCAGCCGAAATCAGGGCAAAGGGCGTCACGACTGAAACCTTGCTGATTTCCAGCACAATTTCATATCCGATCTTGCGGTACAAGCTCTGCCGTTCTTCGAGCGTCATCTCATCGAAAGTTCTCTCCTGGGCACTCAGATAGGCCTTCATCTGAATGGGGTCACCGATATTCACGTAAACACGGCCGTAGCGCTTTCGGAGGACTTTTGAGCTTTTAATCAAGTCCACCGTTTTCTCCTTGGCCTTGGGCGCACCGCCCAGTTCCCGGAGATAGGATTTCTCCTCAATCACCCGGTCATACCCGATATAAACGGGAACCAAAGCCAGATCGTCGCAGGCTCCTTCCTTGTAAGCCTGGATGATCATGGACAGCAGGCCATACTTGGGCATGACCATTTTACCGGTGCGGCTCCTTCCTCCTTCGATGAAAAATTCCAGGGGAAGACCCTCCTTCAAGAGTACTTTCAGATAATTGGCAAAAACCTCACCGTATAGGGGATTCCCCTTGAAACTCCGGCGCATGAAAAAGGCACCTGATTTCCGAAAAATGTACCCCAAGGGAAAGAAGGACAGGTTGGTACCGGCCGCAATAAAGGGCATCTGGATGTTATGTTTGTAAAAGACATAGGAAAGCAGGAGATAGTCAATATGACTGCGGTGACAGGGGATGATGACAAAAGGCATTTTTTTAGAAATATTACGTAGTTTTACCATTCCCTCCTGATCCACCACCACACCGTCATAGATATTATTCCACAGCCAGGTGAGGAGCTTATCCCAGATCTCGATGAACATCTCGTTGTAATCAGAGGCAATTTCACGAAGGTAGCGCCTGGCGTCTTTTATGATGCCCGGATAACTCGTTTTTCCATTGGCCGCCATATCCTCCATGAATCGGATGAGGTCTTTGTCATTGAGGACCATCCCGATGAGTTCATCCCGGGATTTCAGAACAGGTCCCACAATGGTCGTTTTCTCATCATCGATGCGGTCAATCAATTCCCCCCGCAGACGCTGCACCATCTCCCCGGGATAGAGGCTTTTATTTTCTTCCATGAAATCAGCAAGATTGATGGCTTCCGCAGAGATCACGATGGCTTTATTGGCATAACGGAGGAAGGTGATAACCCGCTGCAGGGCGTTCGTGTGGTCCGTCTGCCCGAACAGGATATTAACCAGATTCTCCTCTTCCTTCTCCCGCCTGCGTCCATAGGTTACGAGCTCCGGAACTATATAAACAGGAACCTCCATATTTTTCTGGGCATCTAACAGTTGCATAATGGCATCATCGGAATATTTGTCTTCGATGAATTCCGAGCCGCCCAGGTTGATGATGGCGCTTTTTTTCTCCAGGACGATCCTTTTCAGATAACCGGCTTTATAAGGACTCAGGATGGTTCTTTTGAAAATGAGCTTACCCAGAAAGGACAGGATGACCTTAAGGGCCTTGGTAAAAGGCTGCCAGAAGATCATGTTCACGCCGTCGGAATAAACGGGCGACGGAATCCCTTTTCTGGCAGACAGCTCTCTCAGAATTAAGCTGTTAAGCTGGCTTTTCTGCTTGAGGGCATAAACAACGACACCTGTCTCCGCGAGCTTTTTCAACGGTTCGACATAATGATCGGCAAGCTGGACCTTGGATAAAACCTTTTCAACCAGCCAATAAACAGGAAAATTATCCTGCTGATAGAGACATCCCGCGTAGTACTCCTCTTTATCTTTCATCCATGCGTTCAAGCCTGACAGGATTGACATGATGCTGATCCGCCTTAATGTTCGTTGTTTGGAAATTCTTCCGGGAAACGCTCCTGCATGGTTTTTTCCACCCATGCCCGAATCTCGGTCGCCGACGAAAAGGTCATGACCTTCTTCAACAGCGCCTTGGCCTCTTTCATCGTTGCCCCCCGGATGATCTTCTTGACCCGGGGAATGGCCAGGGGATTCATACTGAGTTCATCCAGTTCGAGTCCGAGCAGGACCATCGTATAGGCCGCATCTCCCGCCATTTCCCCGCACATGGCCACACGGATACCTGCATCATGGCCGGTTTTCACGACATGCCTGATTAACCTCAGAACGGCGGGGTGAAGCGGTTCATATAAATAGGTAACCCGATCATTCACCCGGTCAATGGCCAGGGCATACTGAATCAGATCGTTGGTTCCGATACTGAAAAAATCTACTTCCCTGGCCAGTTGATCGGCAATGATTACGGCAGAGGGCACCTCAATCATCATCCCGATTTCAATATCTTCACCCACAGGGATTCCCTGTGAAATGAGTTCGTCTGTCACCTCATAAAAAATCTTTTTTGCCTTTTGAATTTCCTCAATCCCGGAGATCATGGGAAACAGGATTCTGGTTTTGCCATAAGCGCTGGCACGGATGATGGCCCTCAACTGAACCTTGAACAGGTCGACCTCCTTAAGACAAAAACGGATCGCCCGCAGGCCCATCTGTGGGTTCATCTCCTTGGCCAGTTTCGGATCCGAAAGGAACTTGTCACCGCCGAGATCAAAGGTCCGAATCGTTGACCAGTTCAGTTTTTCCGTTTCCACCACCCGTTTGTAAATAGAAAAGTGATCTTCCTCAGTCGGCAGTTGCTCCCGGTTGATATAAATAAATTCGGTTCTGTAAAGCCCGATCCCGTCAGCACCATGGCTGATGACAGAGGGAATCTCCTCAATGAATTCAATATTTCCTCCTATTTCTACGTGATGGCCGTCCCTGGTGACGGCAGGAAGAACGGCATCTATCAAGGACATCTCCCGCGTTTCTTCATAATGCCTCTTTTTGACTTCATACCGTCTAATGATCTCCGGATCCGGATTAACAATGACCAGCCCGGCGGAACCGTCAATGATGATCAAATCGTTGGTCCGAACGCGGCGGGTGATGTTCTCCAACCCAACGACTGCCGGGATCTCAATGGAGCGGGCTACAATCGCTGTATGAGAGGTTTTCCCGCCGATGTCCGTCGCGAATCCCTGTACCTTTTCAATTTTCATCTGCGCCGTATCTGCCGGTGACAGATCCGCGGAAATGATAATGACCCCCTCCCCCATCTGTGGAATCACATCCTGCTTCTCGCCGCCAAGATTTCTCAGGATCATCTGCCCCACATAGCGGATGTCGCTGAAACGCCCTTTGAGGTATTCATCTTCAACCTTGTCAAAAATCTGCCTGTACCTGTCAATGGTCATACGGACCGCCCATTCGGCATTGACACACATCTTTTTAATAGACCGGATTGTCCGGTTGATGAAATTCCGATCTTTAAGAATCATAATGTGAACATCAATAATATAAAGCGTTTCCATCACCTTCAGATTGCTTAATTTCTTCTTGATTTCCAGCAGCTGCTTTTCCGATTCCTGCAACGCCGTTCGGAAACGTTCAATTTCCGGGGGTATCAAATTACAATCATTCAGCTTATAAAAAGAAATCTGGGCATCGAGACGGTCGAAGATATAGGCCTTCCCGATTACGATGCCGGGAGAAACGGCGATGCCTTTCAAAACGAACGTTTTTTTCACCGGGTCAGTCATTCACAGGGATCCTCTGTAAATCTGAATCATTTCAATCCTCACCAAACTTGTCTCCGATTAACCGGCCCAGCGCGTCCATGGCCTCAGGGGCATCGATGCCTTCCGTCCTGACAATCAAATGGCTCCCTTTGGGACATGCCAGAGTCAAGATACCCAACAGGCTTTTGCCGTTGACTTCCTGGCCGTCTTTTTCAAAATAAATCCGGGATTTAAATTTTGTTGCAACCCGAACGAGCTTGGCGGCAACACGCGCATGCAGGCCCAGTTTATTTTTTATTTCGAAGGTTTTAATCAACTCCATATCACAAGGAAACCAGGGTAAATAGAGCCATCATTCCATATAAAAGCCCGATCGGGGAAACTCCTTTTTTTATTATCCAGAAACAGAGGAGAATGGCCGTCAAGGCAAAGGCACTCGTTATGATTTCAGGGATGCCGCTCAGTGCATGACCTGTCCTCTGCGTTACCAGGGCTGCCAAGATCCCCAGCATGACAAGAGACAACCAACGGACTTTCCCTGCCAGTCCAGGCAAATTCATAGCGCTGACAAAATGAATCCCCTCCGTACCCCTGCGGTATCCCTCTATGAATCCCTTCATCCGGACCCAGAAATGCAGGGGGTTATATATCAGGAGAAACAGGATGGGCGCCAGAATGATCCCCTCAATGGCCAGAATAACGGCTGCGATCACCGAGAAGGGCCGCCAGGCCCCCCAGAAAAAGGTATCGCCAATGGCTGCATAGGGACCCATGAGGGCATTTTTCACCTCGATGATATCCTGACCGCCGTGACTGTCTTCTGCAGTCTCTTCTAACTTCACTACCGACCCGATCACCGGACCGGAAAGGTAGGGATGGGTATTAAAACCCTGCAGATGCCTGACCAGCATCCGGGAAACCCGGCCTTCATCCCCGCGACATTGCCTTATCAGAGGGATCATGGCAAAGGCAAAACCCAAATTTTGCATCCGCCAGAAATTAAATGATGACTGGATAAGGAGAGATCTTAGGAATATCCTGATCAGACAGGCTGTCCTCATGACGGTTGATATCCCATTTTTAATGCCAAGCTTCTCACAATCTTAAGCAGCACTTTATGGCACTGCCTAACATAAACAATCTATGAAGTCAATCCATTCAAATGCTTATTATCCTACCCGTTCCGGCAGACCCGGCTTTTCCGGGCCCTCCGGGAAGTTTGACAATGGGCAGGCCTTGTGTTAGGCAAAACGCCTAAAATAAAAGAGCTTCTCAAAAAGGCCGGGACAGCAAATGTCAAAGTGTCTTTTCAATGATAAGTTGTGGGGCTGGATCGTGCTCTCCAGGCCTTCCTTTCACACCGTGGGAATCCTTCCCTTCATTCTTGGAACCGTCCTGGCGTGGAAACTGAGCGGCACTTTCCAGATAACCATTTTTACCCTGGGCATTCTCGCGGTGATCCTCATCATGCTTTCCACATACCATGCCGGGGAATACTATGATTATGAGGGGGATGTCATCTCCCAGCGCCTCTTCAGAAACCGTTTCGCCGGGGGAACAGGCGTTATGCAGTCAGGCATCCTCTCAAGGCAGGTCCCCTTCTGGACCAGCCTGATCAGTCTGCTGATGGCAGGCGTAATGGGTATTATCCTTCAATTCTATTTTAAAACGGGACCTTACACCATTCTTCTCGGCTGCCTGGGTGCTTTTCCCGGCTTTTATTATTCGACCCCGCCCATCCGTCTGGTGAAAAGGGGATGGGGGGAGGTCTTGATCGGCTTCTGTTATGGCTGGCTACCCATGGCATCGGCCTTTTACATCCAGACGGGCCATGTCGCCCCCGTCATTCACTGGATCAGCATCCCCATCGGTCTGAGCATTTTCAATGTGATTTTATTGAACGAATTTTCAGATTATTTCGCAGACATGGCGGTGGGAAAACGAAATCTGCTGGTTCGTATCGGCAAGGAAAGGGGGGCCTGGCTATATATCCTGACGGCCATCCTGAGCTGGATCAGTCTGTTCTTTTCTCTGACCCGAGGCGTTGACGGGAAAGCCTTTTATATCTTCATACCCGTCATCCTGGTTTCAGCCTATCTTGTGGTCATGATCGTGAGGCAGAAATATGAAGACAGACGGGTCCTTGAACGGCTCTGCGGCATAAACATTGCCGTCAATCTCGGTATCACGGCGGCTTATATCCTGGCCTATCTTTTTGCGAGGACTATTATTTCTTGATGTCTTCTACTGCCTTATCAACTTTCTTGCCGGCGCGCTCCATCGGGCCTTCTTTCGGGCAGCCCGATAGCCCTACAATCAGTGCGATCATCGCCAGCACGGCGATGATACTCTTACCATTTTTCATCATTTGTATCTCCTTTTGCAAATGGAGGAACCTGCCTTAAATCTTGCTCACAGGGCGGTGAATACAGAATTGTGCAGTGATTCACAACCAGGAATATCCTGATTTTTGGCAGGTTTGAGAATCCAGTGGCCCTCGTCGGGAAAGACGAGGAATTTTGAAGGTTGGCATGGAAGTCTGTTTTTCCTTAAGTTTATACAATACCGAAAACGGCCTTTGTGTTCCGTGACGTTGCCTCTCCAACCTCCTCAAGAGACAATCCTTTAATCTCAGCTATTTTTTTTGCCGTGTAAACCACATAGGCCGGTTCGTTGCGCTTGCCACGGTAGGGATGGGGTGCCAGATAGGGCGCATCGGTTTCCACCAGAAGACGGTCCAAGGGAACCTGCCGGACCACTTCCAGAAGTTTTTCTGATTTCGGATAGGTGACCGGCCCCGGGATCGAGATGTAAAATCCCATATCGAGACATTTTCCGGCCATCGCGGCATCACCGGAAAAACAGTGGATGATGCCGCCTTTTTTCCCCTTCCAGCCCATCAGTATTTCCAGGGTTTCCGCATGGGCCTCCCGGTCATGGATGATAACGGGCAGACCGAATTCGGCGGCCAGTTCGAGCTGTTCTCCAAAACGCCGGATCTGGACGTCCCGGGGTGAACGGTTCCGGAAAAAATCCAGGCCGATTTCTCCATAGGCCACCACCTTCGGCTGACCGGCCAGTTTCCTGATGAGACTGTAGGTCTTCTCGTCGATGCCTTTGACATCGTGCGGATGGATACCGATGGCGGCATACACCGTTTCGTGCTGACCGGCTATTGCGATCGCCTTCCGGCAATCCCGGAGATTCGTCCCGACCGTCACGATGCTGTCAACGCCCGCCTCCTTCGCCCGGCGAATGACGTCATCGCGGTCCTCGTCAAACTCCCGCATTTCGAGGTGGGCATGAGAGTCAATCAGCATCAGAATTTTACTTTACCGGACGCGACGGTCTCTGTTCCATCTCAATAATGACTTGCTCAGCATTCGCAGATAAATCGGGCAGCTTCGTCAGGTATTTCTTCAACTCCTTGTCCGTAATCTGGCAGTGCATCAATTTCCTATTGATGATTCTTCTGTCCATCTCCCCTTTAATGCCTGTCTGTTCTTTTACCATAAAGTCACCTCACAAATCTGGTTTTACCCATTCGATATTACCCTGTTTATTACAGCAATGAATTTATATTTTTAAAGCCTCTTCAAATCCCTCCCGAATGGCCTCGGCTATCTTCCTGGGTGATTTCGCATCTCCAATAACGACGGTTTCCACACCCGCCATCCCGGCCTCTCCGGCAAGGTGATTAAGGGATTTAGAACCGACAGCCATGATAACCGTGTCGGCGATAACGGATTCTCTTCCCTGAGCGGTTTCTACGATCACTGCGTCATCGGTGATCTCGACGAGCTTTGTCCCGGGGCGCAATTCCACGCCGGCGAGACGGAGATTCTTCATCAGAACCCACCGGGAGGACCGCCCGGCATTGTCCGCCAGGCGCTCCACTATATCGATAACGGTGATTTTCCGCCGGTTTCCATAGAGCAGCGCCTTCATCTGCCCGGAATTTTCCGCCCCATGATACGCAAGAAAGGTGAAAACCTCCGGATCCGGCCTGCCTTCCGAGGCAATATATTCTGCCGTCTCACAACCCACTGCATTCCCCCCCACGATCACGACGCGCTGTCCGACTTCAGGAACCTGTCCTTTCAAGACGTCCCAGGCATTCACCACATGAGGTTTGTCCATACCGGGCACCGTGATCTCTACAGGTTCGGCCCCTGTCGCAACAACCACCGCATCCGGCGCCGACCTTTTGATTTTCGCGGCTGTCAGCTTTGCCTTCCGCCTGACCGTGACACCAGCCCGGCGCAGCCTGTTTTCAAGGCTCCTGGTAATGTTTTGAAATTCTTTTTTCCCCGGAACGGCTGCCGCAAGATGTATCTGCCCGCCGAGGCGATCTTCCTTTTCAAAGAGCGTCACATCATGGCCCCGGCCTGCTGCCGTTAAAGCGAATGCCATTCCCGCCGGACCGCCGCCGGCGACAAATATCTTTTTGCTGACTTCAGCTTTTTGTATCTGAATTTCGCCTTCCCGGCCGGTGCGTGGATTGAGCACACAGGTCACACCGGTTCCGGAAAAGAGGCCGTCGAAACAGCCCTGATTGCAGGCCACACAGCGGATGATTTCATCCACCCGGCCCTCTTTGACTTTCCGGGGAAGTTCGGGATCGGCCAGTAGCGGCCTGGCGACGCAGATCATGTCGGCAGCACCCGACCGCAGGACCTTCTCGGCCATCACCGGATCGCCCAGCCGGTTCGAGGCAAAGACAGGAATACCCACCCTGTCCTTGATCCCCCTTGCCAGATAGGCATAGGCCCCCGGCGGGACATCGGAGGTGAGTTGGGGAACATTCGTTTCGTGCCAGCCGCCGGTGACATTGACGGCATGGATGCCGGCCTTTTCCGCCTCCGCGCAGAAAAGGGACACGTCCGGATTGGTCAGGCCTCCTTCCATGAAGTCGTTGCCTGAAACGCGGATACCGATAGCCAGGTCATTCCCGACGGCTTCCCTGACTTTCTTGATGACTTCCAGTCCAAAGCGCATCCGGTTTTCCAATGCCCCTCCGTATTCGTCCGTCCGGTGATTCGTAATCGGCGATAAAAACTGGCTGATCAGATAACCGGTACAGGCGATGATTTCCACGAGATCAAATCCGGCCGCTTTCGCCCGCTTTGCTCCCTGGGCAAAGGCTTCCTTGACGGTCTCAATATCCGATCGGTTCATCTCCCGGGGGACCTGCCCGGTGAGACGGCTCTTAATGGGCGACGGGGCAATGGCCGGCATTCCGGTGAAGAAAACAGTCGGGGCGTTGCGGCCCATATGAAAGAGCTGGGCGCCCAGTTTCACCGGTGTGTTTCGATGAAGCTCCGTGACGAAGTCTCTGAATCCATCCATCTGCCGGTCCTCGAAAAGGCCGGGGATAAAGGGAGCGCCTCCCGTCCGGTCAATGGCCAGAGGACCGATGATCATGAGGCCGACACCACCATGCGCCCGTTCCCGGTAGAAATGCTGATATCTTTCCGAGAAATCGTAATTCTCCGAAAAGTGGAGGCCCATGGCCGGCATCACATACCGGTTTGCAATCCGGAGACGATGAATGGTGATCGGCTCGAAGAGTTTGATGAATTCCATGAGGATTTGCCTTTGTTTACTGTGAAATCTGGGACAGGAAAGCGCACACTTCCGGCGTCATTTTCCGTCCCTGCCAGATTCCCTGCACGATGCAAACGACCTCTTCATTCGCATCGATGAGTTTCAGATCGAGGGTAAAGTCGGCTTTTCCTTTCTCCTCCAGTTCCATCAGAATTTGTTCTACCCGCTCCTCGCTCAAGTCAGTTTCCAGAATAACATCCGTCAAGACGGGCCGCCGGAAGCGGATTTGAACCTCCCTGACAAGAGGGTAGTATTTACCCATATCGAAGGAGGCACCGAAAATGGCGCCGCCCACGACCTCGCCGATGGTAAACAGGGAACCGGCATACATGATCCCCACATGATTGACATTGCCCTGAAGCGGCATCAGGAGTTTCACATAACGGTCCTGCAGGGCAAGGACTTTCAGCCCCGTGCGCCGAATGCCTTCAATGCCCGACTCCACATACGTCGCCAGAGATTTGTACTTTTCCTCAATCATGTCTTACCGCCCCCCTCGAACAGACAGATCCTTTTCCCTATGGAACTGCCGTGATCTATTGAACCCATTGACTTGCCTTGGCCAGATGTTCGACCGCTTCCCTGGCCATTCGGTCAAGAAGTTCCCGGCAGGTGGGAATATCATGAATCAGACCGATTGACTGGCCGACCATGAGTGGGGCATAGTCCACATCGCCCTTTTCCCAGGCATCCTTGATCCGCTGACCGGACAGCAGCGGAATGAGTTCTTCAAAGCCGCCGCCACGCTCTTCGATCGTACAGACCTCGTCGATGACCTTGCTCTTCAGGGCCCTCCCCTGTAGCCCGATGGATTTCCCAAAAATCTTGGTCTCATATTCCTGCCGTTTCAGGAGTTCCTGCTTGATATTATCATGCACCTCGCACTCTTTGGTGGCGACAAAACGACTGGCCATCATGACTCCCTGGGCACCCAGAACCAGAGCCGCGGCCAGGGACCGGCCATCGGCGATCCCTCCTACGGTCACCACCGGAATCCTGACCGAATCCACAATCCGGGGGGTCAACACCATGGTCGTGACGTCGTCATTGAGGGGATGGCCGCCCTCCTCAATACCGGCGGCATAAATGCCGTCGTAGCCCACGTGTTGAGCGTGAAGGGCATGACGGACGGCGCCGACCTTATGGAACAGCTTGACCCCGGCTTTTTTGAGCATCTCGATGGCTTCCATCCCCGAGGCCTTATCGACGGGTGTCCCGGAAAATTCGATGCCGGCCACCTTTTCCTCTGCACAGGCCTGGATATACATCTGGTGGTGCGCGGGGGTAATGCGGAGCGAGGGCAGGAGGGTAATGTTGACCATAAAGGGTTGATCGGTCAGCTTCCGGGTTTCGCGAATGGCGTCGCGAAAGTCTTCTTCCGTCTCATAATTGCCGGCGGTGAGATTGCCCATCCCACCCGCATTGGAGATAGCGGCACAGAATTTCGGTTTACAGAGCCACATCATGGCCCCGCAGATAATGGGATATTTGATGCTGAACATTTCGGTAATGGCTGTCTTGAACATTATTTTTCTTCTCCTGTGGCTTGACCTTTACATCGCAACTATTTCGCTACCTTTCTTAATCAGAACCGTCTGTTTCTGTCAACCCCTTTGTGGTACGGCAGAGATGGAAACTCCTTGACAGGTTATTGCTTATCCATTAGTTTCAAAATCAAATTCAGAATTTCAAGGCAGGATTCCTGATGAAATATGCGGAGGCCAGAGCGGGACGGATTTTTGTGATCCGGCTCGAAGACGGCGATATCGTCCACGAGGTAATCGAAAAATTTGCCCGTGAACTGGATATCAAGGCGGCGGCGCTCATTGTTCTTGGCGGGGCGGATCTGGACAGTAAACTTGTCGTCGGACCTGAAGAGGGACGGGCAAAACCCCTTCATCCGATAGAGCATATCCTTGAGGATGTCCATGAGGTGGCGGGCACCGGCACCCTGTTTCCCGACGATCAGGGCAACCCTACTCTGCATATGCACATGGCCTGCGGCCGGAAATCATCCACGGTCACCGGCTGCATTCGCACAGGGGTCAAGGTCTGGCATGTCATGGAGGTCATCCTTTTTGAACTGATCGACACAACAGGCAGACGGCTTGTTGATCCTGAGACGGGTTTCAAACTATTGATTCCGTAAAAAACCCGCTTTCCTGATGGGGCTGGGGTCTGAGCATGGATCATGAGGGATCGAATATTTATCCAAGGAGGAACCCCGGATTATATTCAGTCGACACCGTAAACATGATAATTCATGGACAGGATAAGTTAGCGCTCTGACGCACCTTGTAAATGATTTTTCAGGAACAACTATGGCAATTTATGTCTTGGTTCATGGCGCCACAGCCGGAGGCTGGATCTGGCAGTCCATCCCGGCCCGCCTGCGGGCCGCGGGGCACGACGCTTTCACCCCGACCTTGACGGGACTGGGAGAGCGTCGGCACCTGTTCAGCCCGGATATTACCATGGAAACACATATTCTGGATGTCCTCAACGTTCTCTTTTTCGAGGATCTGCATCAGGTCATCCTGGTCGGGCACAGTTACGGCGGTGCGGTCATCACGGGTGTCGCGGAAAAAGCGGCGGAGCGACTGTCCCACCTGGTATACCTGGACGCCTTCGTCCCGCAGGATGGCGAGGCCGTGAAAGAACTTTACGATCCTCCGGTGGTCCATACCCTGACCGAGCACTACCTGAACGGCGGGAAAAGCCTACCCGTAAACGGCGCAGAAGCATCCGATCCCCGGTTTACGGAACATCCCCTGAAGACTTTCTTCCAGCCTTTTCACCTGAAAAGCGAAGCGGCAAAGGCCCTGCTCCGGACTTACATATTTTGCACTGACAAAGCGGAGATGGGCATCCGCGGCCAGGGCATCATCCGGTCCGCCGGGCGGGCGAAATCGGAAGGCTGGATTTATCACGAATTGAATACAGGTCACCATCCGATGTGGACGATGCCAGTCGAGTTGACAAATTTGTTGCTGGGTATCCGGTTAAACGCCCGTTGACTTGCGGTAAATTCATTTTCAAAACTCTCCTATGATAAATATATCTGGCAATCGATCCTCTCATGAATTTCTCTGTTTCGCCCACCGGGGCGCCAGCGGACATGAGCCGGAAAATACCCTGCTGGCTATTGAAAAAGCCATCTCGCTAGGTGCGCCCTGGATCGAAATCGACGTTTTTTCTGTTGAAGACGAACTGGTGGTGATTCATGATGAACGGCTGGAATACACGACCAACGGGAGCGGATATGTCACGGAAAAGACGCTGGCCTATCTGCGGACACTCGATGCGGGCAAAGGACAACGCATTCCGCTGTTGCGGGAGGTTTTCGATCTGGTTCAGCACCGGGCCGGAATTAACGTGGAGTTAAAGGGAGCCGGAACAAACATCCCGGCAGTAAAACTGATCAAAGACTACATCAGGCATAACGGCTGGCATTATGACCAGGTGATCCTGTCTTCATTCAATCATCAGGAATTAGCCCAAGTCAAGCAGCTTGATCCGGACATCCGGATTGGTGCGCTGGTTCTGGGTATTCCACGCCACTATGCCAAATTTGCCGAAGAATTACAGGCCTTTTCGGTCCATACTGGCCTTGCCTTCGTCAACCCGGTCTTTGTGGATGACGCCCACCGGCGCGGGCTAAAAGTCTTTGTCTTTACCGTCAACTTTCCCGATGATTTGAACAGGATGCTGGCGATGGGGGTGGATGGCGTATTCACCAATTTTCCGGAGCTGGTTCTCTCTCGGAAATTCTGAAAATGTTTGACCACTTTGACTTTATCGCCCCACTCTATGACCGAATTGTCCGCCTTCCCGTTTCATCACGTTTCTGCGAACTGCTGAAACTGCCGACCGATGGGATCCTGCTCGATGCCGGCGGCGGCACCGGCCGGGTGTCATCACGTCTGAGATCGGTAGTGGGCAAACTCATTATCTGTGACTTTTCCCTCCCCATGCTGAAGCAGGCACAAGCCAAGCATGGCCTGTATTCTGTGCAGACGCGCGCTGAGCAGCTTCCCTTTGCCGATGGCACCTTTGACCGGGTGATTGTCGTCGACGCCCTCCATCACTTCTTCGATCAACAGGCAGCCATCCGGGACCTCATTCGTGTGCTCAAACCGGAAGGACGGCTGGTGATCGAGGAACCGGATCGGAACAGGTTGATCGTAAAAATACTAGTTGTTGCGGAAAAAATGGCCTTTATGCGCAGCCGGATCCATGCGATGATAGAAATCCTGGACATGGTGACGGCGGAGGGGATGACCGCCTGTATTGAACGCGGCAACGGTTTTGCATCCTGGGTCGTGGCCGATAAGAAAAAATAATTTTGAATTCCATTGACTTAAAGACCCTAACAGTGATAGGGGTGGCGCCGACGTTTTTGATAGAAGTTTTTATGGAGAAGAAAATATGTTTTTGAAACAAATGCAGGTGGGCCATATGGCCGTATTTGCCTATCTGGTGGGCGACCCCGCCACGGGAGAAGCTCTGGTGATCGACCCGGCCGCCAACATTGACGGCATCCTCGCCCATGCTGAAAAAAACAACCTCAAAATTCAATATATCGTCAACACCCACGGCCATGTAGACCATATTTCGGGCAACACGGAAATGAAAAGCAAGACCGGAGCAAAGATTGTGATTCATGAAAGCGATGCCGAGATGCTCACGTCCACACCGGCCATGATCCTCCGCATGTTCGGCGCCAAACAGTCCCCGGCAGCCGATATCACCGTCCGGGACGGGGATACCATCTCGGTGGGGAGCATTTCCCTGAAAGTTCTCCATACCCCGGGACACTCGCCGGGAAGTATGTCACTTTTTACAGATGGCTGCGTCTTTACAGGAGACACGCTGTTTGTCGGCGGTGTCGGAAGAACAGATCTTCCCGGAGGATCCGGGCAGGTCATGGCTCAATCCATCCAGGGGAAATTATGTCCCCTGCCCGATGACACAAAGGTTTTGCCGGGGCACAACTACGGCGGAACACCGACCTCCACCATTGGCCAGGAAAAGAAATCCAATCCTTTTTTGAGACAATAAAATCAGGTTCCCATTCATGAAGAATCGTGACGTCATCAAGACGGATTTTGAAACATTAACATTAGCCAGCAGGGGAAAAGTGCGGGATATTTATGACCTGGATTCCTGTCTTCTCATTGTCGCCACGGACAGAATTTCCGCTTTTGACGTCATTATGCCCAATCCCGTCCCGGGTAAGGGAGAAATTCTTACCAGAATGTCCGCTTTCTGGTTTAAAAAGACGGGGGATATCATTCCCAATCATCTCATCGCGACGGATCCTGATGAGTTTCCGAAGGCCTGTTTCCCTTACCGGGAGACCCTGCGTGGAAGAACCATGCTGGTAAAGAAGGCGAAGCCTCTTCCCGTGGAATGTATTGTAAGGGGCTATCTGAGCGGTTCCGGCTGGAAGGATTACTGCCAGAGCCGTGTTGTTTCCGGCATCCGGCTTCCCGATCAGTTAAAAGAATCGGACAGACTCTCTGAACCGATCTTTACACCGTCGACCAAAGCCGCTGACGGCGAGCATGATCAGGCAATTACACGAAAAGACATGGAAAATGTCATCGGCACTGAACTGTCCGCAAAAGTCATTGAAACCAGTCTGGCGATTTATAAACGGGCATTCGAAATCGCCGAAAAGGTTGGCATCATCATTGCCGATACCAAAATGGAATTCGGTATCATGAATGATGAACTGATATTAATTGATGAACTTCTTACACCGGATTCATCAAGATTCTGGCCAAAAGACGATTACGAGCCGGGAAGGGCGCAAAAAAGCTTTGATAAACAGTTCCTGAGGGACTATCTTCTGTCCATTGCCTGGAATCAAAAACCACCGGCACCGAATCTTCCAAACGACATCATCTTAAAAACAAAAGAGAAATATGAGGAAGCCCTCAACCGTCTGCTCCATTGACGTGTTGCTGACTTGACAGCACCTTAGAGGGAAATTATCTTAAATGAGTTTTAAAAAGGCAGCTTCAACAGACACAAAAATATCGTACCGGAGTTAAACAGACCCCTTCATGACAAAGCGCGACTATTATGAAGTCCTCGGCTTAGAGCACAATGCCTCTGACGAAGAGATCAAGAAGAGCTATAGAAGGCTGGCGATGCAATATCACCCGGACCGAAACCCGGGTGATAAAGAAGCGGAAGAAAAGTTTAAAGAGGCCGCCGAAGCTTATGAAGTCCTAAGTGACGAGGAAAAAAGAGATATCTATAACCGTTACGGTCATGAAGGGCTCAGCAGTACCGGTTTCAGAGGATTCTCCGGATTTGAAGATATTTTTTCCAGCTTCGGCAGCATCTTCGAGGATGTCTTCGGATTCAGCAACGGACGGTCACGATCAAGAACAGCAGCAAGGGCGGGCGCTGATCTTCGCTACGATCTGAAAATATCCTTCATGGACGCCGCATTCGGTATGGGCACCGATATTGATGTTGCTAAATTTGAAACATGCCAGGACTGTCAGGGAACGGGGGCTGCCGCAGGAACCACCCCTGAAACCTGCCGCCGTTGTCAAGGCAGAGGGCAGGTCACCCAATCCGGCGGGTTTTTCAGCATCAGTACGACATGTCCGAGTTGCCGCGGCGAGGGAATAGTCATTACAGAACCCTGCCGGCCCTGTATGGGAACAGGCAGGAAGAAAGTTACAAAGAAAGTGAATATCAAAATACCCGCCGGCGTGGAAACGGATTCCCGTCTCAGGCTTCGCGGCGAAGGGGAACAGGGCAGTTTCGGAGGACCGAGCGGGGATCTTTATATTTTTATTCATGTGGAGCCTCATGAATTTTTTGAAAGAAATGGGGACGATATTTACTGCCGGATTCCCATTTCCTTTATACAGGCTGCTTTGGGAACAAACATCGAAGTACCGACCCTCGGCGGCGCTGAAAAATTGAAAGTCCCCAAGGGCACCCAGACCGGAAAAACATTCCGCCTGAAAGGAAAGGGCATCGCTCACCTGCGTGGATTCGGACGGGGAGACCAGATTATTGAAACCGTTGTCACCATACCGACCCATCTGAATAAAAAGCAGGAAGAACTTCTTCGGGAATATGCAAAAGTCAGTGGGGAATAGGACGCCGCTGAAGCAAATAAACTTGAAAATTTTCTAAATATATCATAAGAAAGTGACACCTATTTGGATTGGAAAGGAGAGGCCTATGTTAAGAAAAAAGAGGTATTTATTCATGCTGGTGTTAAGTTTTTTTATTATTTCTGCTTGCGGACCTGAGGTCCTGATCATTGGTGGCATCGTTGGTTCAGGTGCGGGTACCTATTATTATATCAACCGGGAACTCGTCACAGATTATAGCGCACCCATTGATAAGGTATGGAGTGCCTGTGAAAAAACCATTGCCGATATGCGCGGGAAGGAAGTGGAACCCAATAGGGAAATCGGTACAGGAACCATTAATGCCGTCATAAACGATGAGAGCGTCAAATTTTCAGTGAACTACAAATCCAGGGATCTGACGACCGTCGGTATCAGAGTCGGTATCTTCGGCAACAAGCTGTCGTCTCAAATGCTGCACGACAAGGTCAGTGAAAATATCGCGAAAAAATGACAGGTGAAAGAAGATTTTGTTTCATCGAAACGTTTCTAATGTTCTTTAACAGGACGTTCCTATGAAAAAAAAATTGATAGCAGGTATTCTGCTTAGCACGATCCTCGTATACCTGTCTATCCGGGGCATTGATTTTGAGAAAGTCACCGAAGGCTTTCATGCCGTCAGATATCGCTATGTCCTGCTTTTCCTCATCGTTGTATTGATCATGCAGGCGCTACGGTCTGTCCGCTGGGGGATGATGCTGAGTCCTCTTGATCAAGTTGACCAGCTTTCCCTCTTCTCAGTCACCAGTGTCGGATTTTTAGCCATCATGGCCATACCGGCAAGGCTGGGCGAACTGGCCAGACCTTATCTGATTGCAAAAAAGAGCCGCATCAAAATGGCTGCCGCTCTCGGAACGATTCTTGTTGAACGTGCTTTTGACAGTATCGCCGTTCTATTTATATTTGGGGCTGTTCTGTTTTTTATCCCCTTTTTACCCCTCTGGCTGATGACATCGGCCATTTTCGTTCTTTTAATCACGCTGATGCTTCTCATGATGATGACGGTCATGCTTGTAAAACGGGAAGCATCCCTGAAAGTACTCAGCCTTCTGATCGATAAGCTTCCAGAGCGGTTTGCCGGGAAACTCCACACCATGTTTCACCACCTGATCGACGGATTCAAGATATTCCGGGATTTCAAGCTTCTCGTGAAGGTTACCCTTATCTCCTTTCTCATCTGGATCATCGATGTCCTGGCCATCTACAGCCTGTTTCTTGCCTTCGATTTCCATCTATCACTCACGGCTGCAACTGTGTTGATGGTCATTCTCCTCATCGGTATTGCTATCCCAACGGCTCCCGGTTTCATCGGAAACTGGCATTATGCCTGTATTCTGGGACTTACCCTGTTTGGCATTCCCAAGGCAGACGCCCTCACGTTTGCCATTATCTACCACTTTCTGTCCATCGCGATTGTTATCGTTTTGGGGCTTATCTTTTTACCTTTCAATAAGTTCTCCCTTTCCGATATGAAGAAAGAAGCCATGGCAAATCCATGACGGACTTGCAAAACAAGTCTGTTTTAAGATTCCCCATTCGCCGATTTCACTTCCAAGCCATAACTTCTGATTTTCCGGTGAAGATTGCTCCTTTCCAGACCGATGGCTTCTGCCGTCTTGGAAATATTTCCCTCATATTCCCGTAATTTCTTTTCGATATAATGTTTCTCAAAATTCACTTTCGCCGTTTTGAAGGAATCTGAAAAAATGCCGGTAACCTCCTGTTGATCCTGTTCATATTCTTTAAATAATGGCGGAATGTCACTGGCCGAAATAACATTTGACGGTGTCATGATGAAAAGTCTTTCAATGATATTTTTTAATTCTCTCACATTTCCCGGCCAGTTGTGTTCCATGAGAACGGTCAGGGCATCAGCAGTGATCGACTTCTCCTGTTCGCCCTCCTTGATGGCCAATTCTCTCAGGAAGCGGCTCACGAGCGGCGGAATGTCCTCCTTCCGTTCTCTTAAGGGAGAAATGTGCAGTGGGATCACATTCAGGCGGTAATAAAGATCCTGGCGGAATCGTCCTTCTTCCATTTCCTTTTCAAGATTCTTATTCGTGGCGGCCAGCACCCGGACATCGGTGGCAATCAGTTTCGTGCCACCGACGCGTTCAAATTTCTTCTCCTGCAGAATTCTAAGGATTTTTGCCTGAGCCTTCAGGCTCATATCGGCCACTTCATCCAGAAAAATCGTCCCCTCATGGGCGAGATCGAATTTACCCCGTTTTTTCGCCGTTGCGCCTGTAAAGGCCCCCTTCTCATGCCCGAAAAGTTCGCTTTCGATCAGATCCTCTGGAATGGCTGCGCAATTAACCTCGACAAAGGGCTTGTATACCCGCTTGCTCTGCCGATGGATGGATCTGGCGACCAGTTCCTTGCCGGTGCCGTTTTCACCCATGATCAGGATCCATGCATTGGTCGGCGCTACGAGCTCGATCATCTCTTCTAATTCCAGAATGGAGGGACTGCTTCCCGTTAATTCATATTCCTGAGACAATTTCTGCCTTAACAGCTTGTTCTCCTCTTCGAGTCGAATCATATCCAGGGCATGATCGACTGCGAGAATAACTTTCTCCAGCGACAGGGGTTTTTCAATAAAATCAAAAGCCCCCAGCTTGGTCGCCTTTACGGCTGTCTCGATGGTACCATGACCCGACATCATGACCACACAAACAGAGGGGTATTCCGACTTGATCGCCTTGAGGGTCTCAAGGCCGTCCATTCCGGGAAGCCAGATGTCCAGAAGAACGAGGTTGGGGAGTTCATCTTCAACCATTTTAAGAGCCTCTTCACCGCTTGCAGCCGTGAGTACATCATACCCTTCATCAACAAGAATACCCTCCAGCGATTGCCGGATCATTTCTTCGTCATCAACAATCAGAACCGTTTTTTGCATAACTTTTTATGATCTCTCACTTTATTCATTTTGACATCTACGCCTCTGGAACAGGCAATTCAAAAGCAACAATGGTCCCCCTGGGACTGTTGTCCCGGACGTTCAATTGGCCGTGATGATCGTCAATAATGGAGTTCACAATCGCAAGACCGAGACCGGAACCAGACTTTTTGGTTGAGAAATAGGGTTCGAACATCCTCCCCTTGTAAGCCGGAGGAATACCACAGCCGTTGTCGGCCACTTCAACTCTGGCCCGATGACGGCCGCCATCATAGGATGTTTTGATTTCAATGTGGCCGTCTTGCTTACCCACGGCAGCAACCGCATTATCCAGCAGATTGATCATAACCCGCTTCATTTGCTCCGGATCAAGACTCAGCTTAGGAATATCCACTCCTTTGGAAAAATCAAAGGCGATCTCTTTGTGGGCATCCTGAAAGAGGGTTACCGAATCGGTAATCACATCATTTAAATCATTGATAGCCGGGTTGGTCACCGGCATCCGCGCATAGCGGGAAAAGGCATCAACGAGATTTTTCAGAACTTCCACCTGGTTAATGATGGTTTTCGTACATTCATGAAACACGTCGCTGTCCTCACCTAGCTTATCCCCAAATTTTTTCTGCAACCTCTGGGCTGATAATTGCACCGGTGTTAAAGGGTTTTTAATCTCATGGGCCATCCGCCTGGCAACTTCCCGCCAGGCCGCTGCCCTTTCGGCCCGCTGCAACCGGGTCACATCCTCAAAGACGATGACCATTCCCATATCATTACCGTCATCATCACTGATCAAGGTCGTCGTTATTAGAAAAGTCAATGCCCTGTCTTTGACTTTCAATTCAAGCTGTTTTTCTATGAATCCCTCTTTACTTTCACGAAGTTCCTGAAGAAGTTCGTCTACAATGGGCAAGTGTTCCGGGTCAAGAACTTCTTCATATCGTTTGCTTAAAATATTTCCTGTTTTGATATCCAACATTTTTTCCGCAGCCCGGTTGATCGTCGTGATGATCCCTTCTCTGTCGACGGATACAACACCTGCGGATACATTGCGGAGAACTGTCTCCATGTATTTCCGGCGGCTTTCAATATCCAGATTGACCTGTTCCAGTCGCTGGTTGCTCTTTTTTAAATCTTTGGTCATTTGGTTGAAAGAATCGACCAGTACACCGATCTCATCACCAGCCACAACATTGATCTGATGATCCAGATCCCCCTGGGCGATTTTAAGGGTCGCCTCCGCAAGATCCTGGATGGGAACCGTTATGCCTTTGGCAAGGAAGAGTCCAAACCAGGTTGCTGCAAAAATGATCAAAAGGGTTACCAGAAACAACGTAATAATATAGCTGAATTTCAACGGATTCTTTAATATAATCAATTGCTTGTATTGTTCAGACGTTTTCGATATGACATCAACTTTATCAATCAGGGTCTTGGGAATATAAATACTGACGACAACCACACCAATGACATCCCTTGGACTGACATAAGAGTAAATGGGTACGGCACCGCTGACTAAATCACCAACGCCGGATGGATTGACCATTGAGATATCATTACCAAGAAAAACATCCTCAAACGCCTTGGCAGACAGAGGAACCGGTTTCAGGTCGGTGGCATCTTTATCTTTGACAATGAGCTTCTGCTTGGTATTGTCAAAATATACTTCCATCAGGCTGAATTTAAAACTTTTCTGTCTTTGCTCCATCAACGCTCTGAGATAAACCTCCCTTTCTATCTGATAGAGGCGATTTCTGGTGATATCTTCACTGATCTGCCTTGCATAAAATTTAGTCTGATCCGTGGTTTGCTGATAATACATCTGCGCAACTTCAATCGTCTTGTTCAGTGCGTCTCCAATTCTCATGCTAAACCAATTGTCTATGCTATAGGAAAGAAAATTGATGGACACGAGAAAAAGCAGCACGGTGGGAATCAATGACAAACTGACAAAAGCCGCTACAAGTTTTGTCCGTAGCTTTGAACCGATGACACCGTGTCTTCGCTCAAAGATGAGTTTAACCACATTCCTGATAATCAGAAAAATGAGAAGGATGATCAGGATGACGTTAATATTGATTAAACCGTAGATAAGAACGTTGTTTGAGGCCGGAAGGATGGTTTCTGTCCGGAACAACTGATATTCAAGAAATGAAAGCACCAGGATGACGAAAACCGTAATGACGATGATAATACGTTCTCTTTTGCGTCGTCTTAATTCCCCAGCATCCATATCCTTAGGCCTATTCTCTTGACATGATTAGAAGATAAACCTCTGTTTGTACCAGTCGGTCTCAAAATCCCAGAGGGAAACGAAGATGAAAACGTATTCCATTCCCAGAGGGAGCCTTACTTTATCCAGTTTTGCCTTGATCATGAGGTAGGTTGGCGTGTTTTTCCACAAATCTTTGACAGAAGTGACAACAACACCGTTTAACTCCGCCATGGCCCGTTTTGCCGCTTCAAGATCTTGAAATCCCTCTGGTTCCTGACTGCCGGGATGCCAGACATAAAATGTTTTTTTAATGTTGTCATACTTAATCGTATGTTTAATCACAACACTGACGACTTTTTTGTCTAACCAGAGTGATCTCTCCTGATACAAATCCAGCAAAAATGTAAAGGTGGTGGGTACGCCTGCAAGGATCGCCGATTCCATGTCCTTAGTAAAAGCATTTGCAACCTTTGCATATATCTGAATATACTCGATATTTTGCGTAATCAAGACATCGTTAATCCTGGCATCGCCACCATGAGCCTGAAATGGCAAAAAAAGGGAAATACTTAAGATAAAAATCAAGATGAAATGAATATGACGATTATTCATGCCCGTCTTTCGTACTCCCGAACCATAAAACCACAGATTTTTTAATGATTTAAAAGCTTGCGCGTATACTAAGAAACCGGCGCTTAAAATGCAAGTGCTATTTATAACGTATCCGGAGAGATCGCCAGTGGGGGAGGCAGACAAATCAATTTTCAATAAAATAAACTGTGCATTCAGGCATTGATAAATTCACAAAATCTAAAAGATGGGACGGCAAAGTAAAAAGTGCCAGAGGCGAGGTTTGCAAATCCTGAGTTACAAGGCGTAGATAGAAATACCTCGCAATGATGAAGGTTGAAGTGCAACAAAGCATAAGGACTTTTTCACTAAACCGTCAAGCGTTGATGGCGTCAAGGATACTAAAGGCGGGTACGTTCAAGGGGAGGGTTGATTCTGTGTGGTCTTCTTTCGGGTAATGATGGACAATGCACCAATTCTCTTCATGAGCGAGGATTTCTTGCAGGAGGCGATTGTTCAGTTTATGTCCGGATTTATAGGCAATGAAATGGCCGATAATCGGCATTCCGAGCAGGGAGAGATCTCCGATGGCATCCAGAATTTTGTGTTTTACAAATTCATCAGGGCATCGCAAGCCCTCTTTGTTGATGATCTTCTTGTCGTTCAGGACAATCGCATTTTTCAGAGAGCCGCCCAGCGCCAGCCCTCTTGCCTGCAAATACTCAACATCCTTCAGAAAACCGAATGTTCGTGCCGCACAGATTTCATTTTCATAGGTCACATCGGAAAATGTCAAATGATAGGATTGTTGTCCGATAACAGGATGTTTAAAATCAATCTTGTAGGTGATTTTAAACTCCGACGCCGGCAGCAGCATCGCTGTTCCCACGTCATCTTCAACAGAGACGGCTTTTTTGATCACCAGTAATTTCTTGCATCGCCCCTGAACACGGGTGCCAACCGTCTTGAGCATATTGACAAAAGGCAAAGCACTTCCGTCCATAATGGGAACCTCAGGGGCATTTACCTCGACAATGGCATTATCAACACCCATGCCACTAAAAGCCGACATCAGGTGTTCGATGGTTGAAATAGCCGATCCATTATTGCCTATGGTCGTCGCCAGGGTAGTATCACAAACATTCGTGATATCTGCTTTTATGCGTTGATGATCCGGCAGATCTGTACGAATAAACGTAATACCCTCATCCACTTCGGCAGGCTTTATCTTCATACCGACTTTCCGGCCGGAATGGAGACCGATACTGCTGCACTCAATTTCATGTTTGACGGTTCTTTGTAAGTACATATCAGCGGATCAGTTTCCTGTAAGTTAATCAATATCTCTCATTTTTCAATATGATAAGCAAGATACATACCATTATTGTGTTGATTATGATAAACCTTTGCATCAATTTAAGCTATTAGATACATACAGCTTTTATATTATTTGTTTCAATAGCCGATTGGCAAAGGAAATCAGATTGCTCCTGATCTGTGTCAGAATTGACACACCTCGCTATTCAGATGCTCTAACGATCAGTATAATAGCGTTCTTTTTCACTATAAACGCAACCGCAATACGGCTGCCGGTATATCCCGTTTTCCTTAGAAATTCTAATCCCTTCCGCCCAGCCTACCCGGAAGTCCTGATAATGAAAAATCACCCCATATTCTTTGGCCAGACTTTCCCCAATACCCTTAATGATCTCGTGTTTTTGAAATTTACTGTAGAGAAGCGTTGTCGTAAACCCGTCGAATTCTCTGCTCTTCGCGGTCATTGCCGTAAAGTTCAACCGGAGGTAATAGCATTGCAAGCACCTATCTGCTTCTCTGAAGGCAACGTTTCGCAGGAAGGTTTCCATTTCATAACCCTCCGGCCAGATGACCTTCAGGTTCTGCTTATCCGCATAATCTTTCAGGGTCTCCAGACGTTTTTTGTACTCAAGATAGGGGTGAATATTCGGATTATAAAAGAGGCCGCAGATTTCATGCTGGTCCTGTCGCAATAGGTCTAACGGATAAATGGTACAGGGGGCGCAGCAGAGGTGTAGCAACAGCTTCATATCAAAAGAGTTCCTTCTGATTGGCTTCCGCCCAGGGTTTCCCGAAATGTTCATAGGCGAGTTTTGTCGCCATCCTGCCCCGTGCTGTTCGTTGAATATATCCTTCCTGAATGAGAAAAGGTTCGTAGACATCCTCGATGGTCGTCTTTTCCTCACCGATGGCAGCGGACATATTGTCGATGCCGACCGGCCCCCCATCAAACTTATCGATCAAGGTCAGCAGAATCATGCGGTCCATGTGGTCGAAACCCCGGTGATCTACTTCCAGCATATTCAAAGCCGCAATGGTCACATTTCTGTCAATGCTGCCAGCCGCTCTGACCTGCGCGAAATCCCTCACCCGTCGCAGTAAACGGTTCGCTATCCGGGGAGTGCCTCGTGATCGGTGCGCCATTTCATGGGCACCCTCGTCATCCAGCTCCACGGATAAGATTTTTGCTGACCTTTTGAGAATAATAGAAAGTTCATCGGGGCTGTAAAAGCCAAAGCGAAAGCTCATGCCAAATCGATCCCGCAGGGGGGAGGTCAGCAGGCCAGCCCTTGTCGTGGCGCCGATAAGTGTGAATTTTGGAATCTCCAGCTTCATCGATCGCGCTGACGGTCCCTGACCGATCAGGATATCGATATGGAAGTCTTCCATGGCGGGATAGAGGATCTCTTCAACGACATGGGAAAGCCGGTGAATTTCATCAATAAACAGAATGTCCTGATCATGCAGGTTGGTCAGGATGGCTGCTAGATCCCCAGGCCTCTCAATAACGGGACCTGAGGTAACCTTGATATCCACACACATTTCCCTCGCCATAATATAAGCAAGGGTCGTCTTCCCGAGACCAGGGGGACCGTAGAGAAGGACATGATCCAGGGCCTCTCGACGGCCTTTTGCAGCCTCGATAAAAACAGACAGATTATTTTTTATCTTTTCCTGTCCAATATACTCGCCAAGATTTCTCGGGCGGAGGGAAAGCTCAAACCCATTCTCCACTTCAAGACTTGCCGGACTGATCAGCGGATTTTTCACAACCTTATCCGTCATGGAAGCATTCTCTTTCCTGAAGGCATCATTGCATCTAATTTGATAAAGTCTTTAGCGCGTTCTTTAATAAGACGTCGAGACCTAATCCCTCTACCGACTCAGATACAACTTTTTCAATAACAGCCTTCGCCGTGGCATTCTTGTAGCCAAGATTCACCAAAGCCGAAAGGGCATCGTCTTTCATTGCATTGTCCCCGACGATGCCAGGATCATTATCAGATTTCATTTCCTTCAGATCGACCTTGAGCATTTTGTCTTTCAATTCCACAATCATCCGTTCCGCCATCTTTTTACCAACACCGGGTATCGCTACCAAACGGCTCATGTTTCCCTGAGTGACTGCCTTGACAAACTCCCGTGCGGGTATACCCGAAAGGATATTCATGGCCAGCTTGGGCCCGATGCCGGCAATAGAAATAAGCATCTGGAAGATCCCCTGGTCTTCAAAAGTGTGAAAGCCGAAAAGATGAATGGCGTCTTCTTTGACGTGGGTATAAATGTTTAAGGTAGCGCGTTGGCCCGTTTCGGGCAGTTCATAGAAGGTTGTCAAAGGAACAAAGATTCGGTATCCGACCCCGTAGGCATCGACAATTACATGACTTACGGACTTGTAGATGAGTATGCCACTGATACGTGCAATCATTTCAGACGGGTACGACCTTTACAAAGTTGGCATGACAGATGGAAACCGCCATCGCGTCGGCTGCATCCAATGGCGGCAGCTCGGTCAGATTCAGGATGGCTTTGACCATTTTCTGAACCTGACTTTTTTCAGCACGGCCATATCCAACAACGGCCTTTTTGATTTCAAGGGGGCTATATTCAAAGATCGGGGTGCCGCTGTGAGCACCCGCCAAAAGAATAACACCCCGCACATGGGACTGCTTGATCAGACTTTTCAC